>Ga0315309_1001937_pt1 | contig 12249 bp, 13 predicted proteins | sample TDP4_MG_FD_203080 | JGI IMG/M metagenome (GOLD analysis project Ga0315309, IMG submission 203080) | Freshwater sediment microbial communities from Lake Towuti, South Sulawesi, Indonesia - TDP4 | ecosystem: Environmental > Aquatic > Freshwater > Lake > Sediment | place: Indonesia: South Sulawesi...
ACTTCTTTCTATCCACGTCCTCAACGACGTAGGGCAAGACCAGTCTTACGCTTGACATGACTTTCTAAATCCGCTTTCTTTCCGACCTTAATATTTAGGGTTCTGATTTATAATTTCTTTCACGAAAAAGAAACTAAACGTGCGAATTCGACAGCGCTCACATCCTCTTATGACCATTCCAAACTTCTATTATGCTGGTAAGTAGCTAAGTTCATTTAAAGAGGTAGTTTAACAAGTCTTCAACCAGCTGGGGGTTCAACTTTTCGTATGCTTCGGTGCTGCCGACGTCATACCAAAATGCATCAGATAGGTAGCCGTAAACTGGCTCGCCAATCTTTATGAGGTACGGAATCACGTCTCTCATCAAGTCCAGTTCCCGTCTCTCCTTTTGCAGTCGCTCCATATCCTCGAGAGTCTCTCCTTTAAAAACCAGTATTCCCACGCTCACCGGTTTTTCTAACTTCGGCTTTTCCACGAACCCTCGAATCTTGCTATCGTTGTCGAGATCCGCTAAGCCTACCCTAACGGTGAAGCTTGTGGACAAGGCAACCGTTGCTGAGGCTTGACGATCCTCATGGTAACGCAACAAATCCTTGAGGTTCATGTTGGTGAGAATGTCCCCATAGTATACAAGTAGCGTATTCTCCGTGTTTGCTATGCCTCGCTGGTAAGCGTTCAGCACCGAGCCGGCGGTCCCCTTCAACCGTGGGTCATCATGCACGTAGGAAATTTTCATGCCGAACCTAGAGCCGTCGTCAAAATAGTTCACGATCTGCTCCGCCTTGTAGTTCACCAGAAAGGCTAGATCGGCAATCCCGTGAAACTTGAAGAGCCGAACCACGTACTCTAACAGGGGCTTCTGCTTCATCCCTACCGGGATCATCGTTTTTTGAAAGTAGTATGTGATGGGTCTAAGCCGTGTCCCCGGCCCACCACAAAGAACTAAACCCTTCGCCTCACTCATGCAAAGTCCCACGACTTACCAAACAAAAGAAGAGAGGAGCATGATTTTCCTTTATTCACTCCGCCTTCTCTTCTTCCACTTTTTCCTCTACCTTTTCTTCTACTTTCTCCTCTTCCTTTTTCTCCTCGGCTTCGATCTCCTCGATTGGCTTTGGGGGTGGGGTTGTAGCCATCGTCCAGCCTATCCAAGCCCCAATCCCCAACACAAGGAGGAAGGCAAGAACCACTGGAATGGCGATTAACCAAAATTGGAGGGCTGGATACACTGCTAGTGCGGCGAGATATCCAATTGCGACAACCACGCAAGCTAGGAAAATCAGCCAACCGATAGCCTGATCTTTACTAACCATGTGTCATCACCACTACAATGTAGCCATTTTTACTTAACACCCTATTATAAGCTTTGTCGTCGAAATCAAATGGTTCCCGCTTCCCACGTGGCAATATACCTCCTCTGCTCCTCCGTGAGCTCATCGATCTCCACGCCCATCGCCCTCAACTTAAGACTCGCCACGAGTTCATCGATCTCCTTGGGCACGCTATAGACTTTCGGCTCCATTTTTCCCTTCTTCGCTAGATGCTCAACGCATAGGGCTTGGTTGGCGAAAGACATATCCATCACTTCAGACGGGTGTCCTTCTGCTGCAGCGAGGTTCACAAGCCTTCCCTCAGCTAGTAAGTAAAGTTTTCTTCCGTCTTGGAGGCGGTACTCTTCGAGGTTAGGTCGAATGGTTCTCTTCGACGATGAAATACTCTCCAAGTCAGGTAGGGTTATTTCAACGTTGAAGTGTCCACTGTTGGCAAGGATGGCGCCATCCTTCATCTTAAACATGTGTTCCTTTCGAATAACGTCGACGTTTCCTGTGGCAGTCACGAAGATGTCACCCACTGCTGAAGCCTTCTCCATGGACATTACATGAAAACCATCCATAACTGCTTCAAGGGCCTTTACAGGATCTACCTCAGTGATGATCACGTTGGCGCCCATGCCCCTAGCCCTACGAGCAAGACCACGACCACACCATCCATAACCACACACCACAAAAATTTTTCCCGCCAACAAAACGTTTGTGGTTCGAACGATTCCGTCTATGGTGCTTTGGCCCGTGCCATAACGATTATCGAATAAGTACTTCGTGTATGCATCGTTTACAGCGATGATGGGATATTTGAGCGCACCCGCCTTTTCCATTGCTCGTAGGCGTATCACCCCGGTGGTGGTCTCTTCGGTGCCTCCTTTTATGCTCCCTAAAGCTTCGCTTCGTTTCAAATGAACCGTGCTCACTAGGTCAGCGCCATCATCTAACGTGATGAGAGGTGCATGGCCAATCACCTTATGGATGCACCAATAGTATTCTTCAGCAGTTTCACCCCGCCACGCGTACACGTAGACACCTTGCTCTGCGAGCGCCGCCGCTACCTCATCTTGAGTGGACAGCGGGTTGGATGCACACAAGGCAACGTCGGCTCCCCCAGATACAAGTGTTCTCACTAGCACCGCGGTTTCTTTTGTTACGTGTAGACAAGCCCCGATCATCCCACCCGCAAGGGGTTGCTCTTGCCGAAATCGACGCTCGATCTGGTTGAGAACCGGCATGTGCGTCGAAGCCCATTCCACGAGGAGACTTCCTTTAGGGGCTAAACTTGGGTCCTTTACCCTGAAACACGACGTAGACAACACTCCCCCTTCCCCTTTCATTCCACTTCACTAATAGAGGTGCTTAACAAATATATGGGCTATGGCCTTTGGGCTAGGCGAACTAAGAGGCTCTCCTTTGTTTTTTCTGCCATCTCCAGAACCTTATGAACATCAACCGTGGTGACCACTCTATTTTCCATGACCACCCGACCGTCGATGAGAACGGTGTCCACGTCAGCTGCCCTAGCCGAGTACACGAGGTGACTGACCTCGTTGAATAGTGGGCATAGGTGAGGCTTTTTAAAATCGATAATCGCTAAGTCCGCTCTCTTTCCGATTTCAATCGACCCTATTTGCTGGTCCCACAACAACGCCTTAGCACCCTCAATCGTCGCCATCTTCAAGACGTGTTCAGCCGGTAACAGCGTTGGGTCCCTATGAACGCCTTTATGTAAGAGGGCGGTCACCTTCATGACCTCGAACATGTCAGAGTTGTTGTTGGAGCTGGAGCTATCAGTGCCCAATGCAACGGTCACTCCGGCTTTTACCAAGCTGGGAACTGGACTGACGCCGGAGCCCATCTTTAGGTTGGAGATGGTGTTGTGGGAAACCTTCACTCCCCTTTCTTTAAGAATTGCTATGTCCTTTGGGGAAAGCCAAACGCAGTGCGCGGCGATGATGTCGTCGCCTAACACGCCCAGGGAGTCAAAGTATTCCACGGCACTACCCTCGAAGGATACGTGGAAAGCCTTTCGAATCTTTTCGGGCTCGTCTTCGGTTTCGGCGATGTGGGTATGCCACATGATGGGGTGGTTGGGCGAGCCGTACTTTTCGTTCAGCTCTTTAGCGACGGCTCTCAGCTCCTTCATGTATTCTGGGTCAACGGTGTAGGCGGCGTGCGGGTCCACGCTCACTCGAAGGAGCCCGTTTGCCTTGCCGTGCCAGTCTCTAGCTAGTGCCCATAAGGCTTTGATGTCCTCCTCTTTCCTCCAAGAAAAACACACATGTCCAATCACTCCGCGAAGTCCTGCTTCAGCGAACGCCTCGGCTTCGTTTCCGCCTGCCATGTAGTGATACATGCTGTTAACGGTGGTTATTCCGCCCATGATGGACTCTACGGCGGTTAGGAGTGCACCCACGTAGATGTCTCTACCTGTGATGTGCTTTTCTAGTGGCCAGATCCAGTTTTCCAGCCATTCCTTCAGTGGGAAGTCGTCTGCGTAGCCTCTTAGGAGGCTCATGGCTGCGTGTTGGTGGGTGTTTACTAGACCTGGGATTACCACCTTTCCTTTGGCGTCGATTTTTTCGTATCTAGGATATTTTCGTTTTAGCTCTGCGCTTTTTCCAACGTCAACAATGCGATTATCCTCGATGATGATGGCTCCGTCTTGAATGGTTCCTTTAGGACCCATGGTAACTACGGTTCCGCCGTCGATGATCCAGTCCATAATTACGAACCTCCAGCCTAAAATTCCTATTGTGGAAGCAAATAAATTTTTGACTAGTCAGGCATAGACAAGGGGACATTCTTGGTGTGTTTAGAAAATTTTCTTAGTGGTGCGCTGACTGGAATTTGTTCACCACCACCATGCTGGGGCGGAGTTTGTTTTGGGTTCTGAAGGCAGAGAAGAGTCTGGTTTTGGCGCTTTTATATGCGTAAGCATGCACAAAATTTAACTTTACTTTACTTAAGTCAATTATGGGAAGTTGAGGTATGCTGGCGTTTCAGTTGGACAAGCTGAGAAAGTATATCTCTTCCATCTATAAGGCAGACGTGAAAATTGGGTATGTGAGTGAGTTGGGTGGGAAGAAGAGACCGAGGAAACGGTTGAAGGGTTTTGGATACGGGGTTCCCTACGTCATCGATTTCGTGGTGGGTGAAGAAAGAAAGCGCGTGATTCTTGAGACTATGCGCCCCGAAGGCTTCGGACATGACTACTTTTCGGATCGAGCTCAGGTTTTGTTGTGGCAACACTCCGCCTACAACAAGCTTCCGAGGCACGTTCGCTCCGTGGACGTGGGAGCGTTAACTGAGGACGGAAACCTAAAGTCGGTGGGAGACTGCGCCGAATTCTTCATTGTCACGGAGATGGTGGACGGTCGACCGTACTTTCGAGACCTCGACAGGATAAAGGAGCAAAGGCGCCTCATTCAACTGGATAGAGACCGTTGTCGAGCTCTGTCCGACTACATCGTTCAGGTGCATGGGGTGAAGAGGGAGGCTCCTTGGCTCTATACACGACGGGTACGAGACTTGTTGGGGCATGGCGAGTGCATCATGGGCTTAGTTGACAGTTACCCGCAGGGACTCGAATATGTTAGCGAGAAGGACTTCTGCGACATTGAAAAGAGGTGTGTGGAGTGGAGATGGAAGCTGAAGCGTAGAGCCCACCGATGCTCTCAGGTTCATGGGGACTACCACCCCTGGAACGTTTTGTTTCGTAGGGGCACGGACTTCACCATTCTCGACAGAAGTCGGGGGGAGTGGGGGGAACCAGCCGACGACACCAGTTGCATGAGCATCAACTACCTCTTCTACTCGCTACAAGCCTATGGTGAGTTGAGGGGACCGTTTGAAGCCTTGTTCAGCCTCTTCTGGAACAACTACCTAAACAAGACAAATGATGAGGAAATGCTGACGGTGATACAACCATACTACGCATGGAGAGGACTAGTCATCGCTTCCCCCATCTGGTATCCTAACCTCGCCGTAGACGTCCGCGTCAAGCTGTTCCACTTCATCAAGAACGTGCTCGAAACGGAGAGGTTCGACCTTAAGGAAGTCAACTCCTATTGTAAGGGGTAACGAGTTCACGCAAGCTTATTCATATGGATTCGCATCGTATTCACGGAGGTTAGCCAAAAAAAGGTGCATGGTTTTAAAACAACTTATAAATCCCATCAATGAATAGTAGAATGATTAGAAAGAGAGAATGAATACTCTTACTCCTTCTCCTCTCCTAAGTGAAAATAATAAAGCTCTTAAAGAGTGGGGTACCGTTGTTGAGGCGTTAATTCAGGGTAGACAAACCATTCTAATTAGAAGAAGGGGACCGGTACACAATGAGTTTTTCCTATATCCAACTTTTGGACCTAAACAAACCAGGAGAAGTTTTCAAAAGCAGTTTTACGGAATTTATGACAAAGCTATGGCTTCTAAACTAAGGAGAAAAGTAGAGATCAGATGTTATGCACAAGTTAAAGAAACCCTCGAAGTAAACGATGTAGAAAGGCTCAAGGATTTGTCTGATCACTATATTTGGACCCCTTCGCATGTAGAAGATTATTTCAAAAAGAGTAAATATTCTAAACTTTATGTTCTGATATTACGAACATTCCAGTTGCCTGAACCAAGAATTGTTGATATTTTCCCCGGTATTTCTTGGGTTAATCTACCTGAGCCTATCTCCACCGTGAATTGTGTTCCTGTTCTGAAGGATGAAGTGTTTAACAACAAAGTGAATGAGATCAAGGCGAAACTTGAAAGACGAGAAGGGGTTGTTGTCATCAAAGAGGAAGATGAACTAAGGAGATACATTTCAAGATCCATTGAAATCATTAAGGGTAATCCTATTTTGACGGAGGCAGATACGAAAGTTTTACTTGTTGAACCTTTACTCCGGGTGCTGGATTGGGATACTTGGAACCCTTTAGAAGTCAAGCGAGAGTATCCTATTCCAGAAGTTGGAGAACATGTTGATGTCGCCCTTCAAATTATGGGAAAACCTAGGATTTTTATTGAAACAAAACGATGGGATAGTGGCAAGAAATTAGATGATGACATGGCAAAACAAGTCATAAAGTACGCCAAACTTGGAGACATTGATTGGTGCATATTAACAAATGGGAATGAAATAAGAGTTTACAACACATCTTGGAAAGTCACAGCCACTAATGAAAGATTGTTCTTCAAGCTATTGTTAAATGAATATCTAGAAAATAGAGATAGCCTACTATTACTCTCAAAGCAGAACGTACAGAAAGGTGAGCTTGATAGAAGAGGGACTGTTCACCTTACTAAGAAACGTATTGTAGAATGGGTTAAAAATAATAAAGAGAAACTGGCAAACGAAATCATAGAATGGGATAGATCGCTTGAAAAAGATCACGTACTAAAACTCATTGAAGAGCTAATAGAGGATTAGATTTTCTTCTCACTATTCTCACAGCATGCATCTCTATATCTTGTGGCAGCTCTATCAGTATTGACGTAAAGGCTGATCTAACCAAAAATTCACATGAAGGCAAATAGGCTGGAATCAGCACTAGTACACATGCAAAAAGTTTTCTTTATAGCCTTCACCTTTAAGTTTTATCAGTAAGTTAATCAAAGATTCCCCAAAGGAGGCGGGTGGTTCATGCAACAGGGCGGTTGGTGTGTTTGGGTCACTGGGCTTCCAGGAAGTGGTAAGTCCAGTGTTGCTCAAGCGTTGCTGGAAAAGCTGAAGGCTCGGGGGATACACGCCCAAGTCGTTTCTTCAGACATGCTGAGGAGGGTGGTGACCCCAGAGCCCAAGTACACGGAGGAGGAGCGAGACATGGTCTACGGAGCCCTCGTGTTCGTGGCTCAGCTCCTAACCCAGAACGGCGTCAACGTCATCATCGACGCCACCGGAAACCGCCGAAGATACCGAGAAGAAGCCAGAAATGAAATTCCAAGGTTCATGGAGGCATACCTCCAATGCCCATTGGAAGTCTGCATCCAGAGGGAAACTGGACGAAAGGAAACCTTCTACGCCCCCACCGAAATCTACAGAACGGCTTTCATAGGAAGGAGCGCCACCGTGCCCGGAGTTGGAGTTCCCTACGAAGAACCCCAGCAACCAGAAGTAACCGTGGACTCGGAAAAACTGGACCCCGACCAGAGTGCCCAGACGATTCTAGAAGCCATCATGAAAGCTTTTCACCCTAAATCACCCTCCGCAGTATAGGGAAAACCAAATCTAAATATAGAATGGTGTCTTCTAGGAAACCTCAATTTGTGTGGATGAAACGAGAAAATAAAGGGGTTGTGGGCTCACCCAATAGCTTTAGGTCTTCTTACTACGAAGATGATCGTGGTGGCTATGAAGACTACGGTGGTCACTACGAAGACGTACATCAAGTTTCGAGTGCTTCCCAACTCTCCCACCCCCGCCTCATACTTCGACTTCAAGTCGGTAAACTCAGCCTTTAAGGAGTTGTAGTCGGAGTCTAACGCCTTAAACTTCCCTTGCAAGGTGTCATAATCGCTTCGCAAGGTTTTGTAGTCGGCTTGAAGCTTTTCATTGCTGGACTTTAGGCTGTCGTAGCTCGCTTTCAAAGAGTTGTAGTCTGACTTCGCTTTGTCATAGCTGGTTTTTAAAGTACTGTAGTCAGCCTTTAATGCATTATAGTCAGCCAGAAGCCTATTGTACTTGTTCAAAAGGTCGTTGTACTTGGCTAGAAGGTCATTATACTTGACTTGAAGGTCTTCATACGCCCTATTCTTCAGATACGTCATAATAAACGAGTCGTCATGGGACTCAGCTCCAGCAGCACGCGTCCATTCGCAGTATATATGGCCGTAGATCAGCCCAGGATCCGAGTCTATTGGAACCCTAAACTTGTAGTCATCATCGCTGATCTCGCCCAAATCTAAGTCAACGCCATCGAGGGCGGTGATCTCCTTTTCCCAATCATCGTAGCCGAGAGATTTAGAGCCGAAAACCGTAATAGTGACCGTGACTTCGTCAAGGTCCACTAAGGCTTTGACCCACACCCGAACTGTGATATAATCGCCGGGATAGGCTCGGTACGGGGCATAAACCTTTACAGAAATTCCATATTCCGTGTATGTAAACACGGAGCGAGTTTCAGCCACAGCAGTGGAGCAACTGAAAGCCAGAAACAGCAGAAAGGCCACCGAAAGTAGGGCTACCACTTTTTCGCTATTCATATTTCTACCTCCTTTCCTTTATCCTACAAATCTATTATAGTGGAAGACCCTTTTCAAATTTTAGTAATTAAATTCTATAACAATCTACGAGGGACACTTTCAGCGAATAGAACGAAGGGTTGACACATACAAGTAGAGAAAATAGACGAGGGTAAACACGGTGAAAGCCACCTCACCCCACAAAATTGCCTGGTTTTTCTCCACGGCCAAGAAGTAGCCTTGATGCATTATATCCATGAACACTAGGACTTGAAGAAAGATGGAGCTGCCGAGACAACTTAAGCCCAAGATATGAAAGAGAACCCGCACACGCCCGCCCAACTTTGTTTTGACCAACACCCATCCTATTCTGTTTGCCCGCCAGCACATAGTTATGATTTATGAAACCACAATATTTCTCACAAATCCATAAGAAAAGCTAAATTCTATGTGGGTCAACTAAGGCTGAAGCGAGGCTGTAGATGTGAAGGCGGTGATTCTAGCAGCAGGCATAGGAACACGACATCTGCCCTTGACTAAAGGAGGAGTGAGTTTTCGCTAACGAGTACATGATCGTAGTGGGCACCAGACCCGAAATCATCAAGATGGCCCCCGTGATCCGAGCGCTAGAAGAGAAACGGGTTCCCTACGTTTTAGTTCACTGCGGGCAACACTACGACTACAACATGTCCCAGCAGTTCATCGAAGAGCTGGAGCTGCCGAAGCCGGAATACGGCTTTAAGGTGAGAGCCTACTCGCCCGGACTTCAGACGGGCAGGATCATGACCCTCCTCGAGGGAGTCATCAAGAGGGTGAAGCCGAGGCTGGTGCTGGTGGAGGGGGACACTAACGGGGTGTTAGCATCCGCCCTCGCCGCTGTAAAGCTGAACGTTCCAGTTGGACACGTGGAAGCAGGCCTCAGAAGCTTTGACCTACGCATGCCCGAGGAGCACAACCGACGCTTGGTGGACCATGTTTCCACGTACATGTTTGCGCCCACGGAAAACGCGAGAAAGAACTTGGAGAGGGAGGGTGTTTGGGGAAAGATCTACGTGACGGGAAACACGGTCATCGACGCTGTGGTACAGCACCTTCCGATGGCGGAAAGAAAATCAAGAATTCTGGACAAGATACGGTTCAAGAAGTTTGCGTTGGTTACGGCCCACAGAGCGGAGAACGTCGACGACCCTGCGGTGCTCAAAAGCTTTGTGGAGGCCTTCGTTGAGGCTCCTCTACCCATCGTGTATCCTCTTCACCCAAGAACCCGAAAACGACTCTATCAACAACGGTTGTGGAAGAAGCTATCCTCCTCAGAAAACGTGCAGGTTCTCCCTCCCCTAGGCTACTTCGACTTCCTCGTGCTCATGAAACACTGCACGATGATGCTCACGGACTCCGGGGGACTGCAGGAGGAAGCCACGGCGCCGCCCATACGAAAACCCGTCTTAGTGATCCGCCTCTCCACCGAGAGGCCGGAAGCAGTGGAAGCCGGCTTCGCTAGGATGGTTGGCGTAGAGAAGGAGAAAATCCTAGCAACAATAGAACAAACCTTAAATGAAAGGGGCGAGCTTCCTCGGGTTTCACCTTATGGGGAAGGCGAGGCAGGAAAAAGGATAGTTAAAATCGTAAGGGAAGAAACTTTTTAATTTGATGAATTTTGCGTGAGGTGCAAGGATAGTCGCTTACGATGGATTTTAAAAGAACGGCTACGTGCTAAAAGAGAAAAATTCCTCAAACTACTCGAACAACTCTAGGAACCTTTTCTAGCCTTATATTTTTTCCATACCCACATCAAGCAAACTCATTTAGCAATCACCTAAATAACGAAGACATTTCTATCGCCTCTTTTTACCAAAAGTTTTGTGTTGAAATATAGTATAAGCCATCGTAAGCTACCCCCACACCCAACTTGTCGTAATATGGTTCAATTATATTTCTCATATGACCTGGACTACTCATCCAAGATTCTACTTGCGCTTTTGCAATTGAATCAGCATCATTGCTAACATAACCTACTCCTAAAACATCGCCTGTAGGCATTTTACCTATGTTCTCACCTATCCCTTCGGCATACCAGCCGCCACCTAATTCCTTGTATAGAGGATAGCCATATCTTTTTGCTCTTGCAGTTGGATCTTCACCCTTAAGGTTGATATGTGAAAAGAAGTTGTTTTGAACCATATCTCTGCTGTGTGCTCTTGCTATCTCAGAAAGTTTTTCATCCCAAATTAATTCTTTAAGACCACGATTTCTCCTTTCAATGTTTGTATAAATAAAAATTGCCACCTCTATATCTGTGATATTTAGTTGGGATGTTATTGTAGGAGTTGAAATAGGAGTTAGCGTAGGAGTTTGAATAGGTGTTGGACTAGGTTGCCAAATCGGGTTAATTTCACGAGCTTCGTATCCTATAACCTTTAAGACAACTGAAATTACAAAAGCTCTATGATGATAAACTCCTCCAATAAGTATTATGATCAATACAACTATAGCAACATCCCCAACCATCCTTAGTTTATGCGAATGACGATGTCTTGAACTTCTCCGTCTGTTGATTTTCATCATCCCCTTACGCATGTCTATATCATTAATAGTTCTACGGGCTTTAGTTTTCTTGTTACTGGGTCGACTTGATAGCCCAATGATTCTAGGCTGGTTGCTCCAAGTACCGGCGTGTCTTCTGGTTCACCGAAAATCACCGGAACCACTCTACGCTTTCCACCATACTCAATCATGGCCCATCCAAGGTCGCGTTCTACAATGGTTCCTCCATAAACCCTTAATTTTTCACGATCAATAGGTTTCAATTCAAGCTTCTCGAGTGTACTGCGGGGTATAGAAGTGAATATGGCTCCGCTATCCACTAATAGGTCAACTTCATCCGATCTTGTTGGGGTTAATGGATTAGCAATCTGCACCTTTACGTGGGTGAAGCCCATTTTTGCACCAGTTACAATTAATCCAGCTCATCTTAAATACTTTGACCTTCAGCAGAAACTCGGGCTCGGTCATGTTCATTCAAAATAAAAAGAGGGATTTTGCGGGGAATATCTCCGCAATGGGGGAAATCCATATAAACTACGGTACTTTTGTTGATTTGCAAGTTGGTGGATTCGCGGTGCCGAAATGGGGATACTCTTTGACGGGCTTGGACCCAGATAGAACCGTGAGGGCGGGTGGTCGTGAGCTTAGGGTATCCCATAAAGCAGCGAGGGAAGTCTGCAAGACGATAAAGGGGATGAAGCTCGACGAAGCTAAGGATTTTCTCCAGCAGGTCATCTTGAAGAAGAAGCCGGTTCCCTTCCGCCGATTTAAAAAGAAGGCGGCCCATCGGCGTGGAATGCAGAGAGCCTACGCGGGTAGGTACCCGGTGAAGGCCGCGCGAAAGGTCTTGGAGGTGCTGGAGGGAGCCGAAGCAAACGCAGAGTTCAAGGGACTAGACCTGGAAAAGCTTCGAATCATTCATGCTTCCGCCTACCCAGGCATGAAGATTAAAAGGTTTATCCCACGAGCCTTCGGTCGAGTCACACCCCGATTTGAAACGCTTACCCACGTGGAGCTAATTTTGGAACAAATGAAGGAAGCGGAGGGAGCCTAGTGTCCGTGGTTAAGCACTTCATCGAAGAGTCGGTGAAAAGGGCGGAGATCGATGAGTTTCTGCGAAGAGAGTTGGAGAAGGCAGGATACGGTGGCGTGGACATCACCAAGACCCCGCTGGGCACCCACATCGTGATCCATGCCATGCGTCCTG
>Ga0315309_1001938_pt1 | contig 12249 bp, 25 predicted proteins | sample TDP4_MG_FD_203080 | JGI IMG/M metagenome (GOLD analysis project Ga0315309, IMG submission 203080) | Freshwater sediment microbial communities from Lake Towuti, South Sulawesi, Indonesia - TDP4 | ecosystem: Environmental > Aquatic > Freshwater > Lake > Sediment | place: Indonesia: South Sulawesi...
ACATACAGACGTAGGAGGGTAAGAGATGGTAGAACTGGCGAAGCCTTATGAAATCTACGAGTGGAGGGACGGCGAGACCCGAGAGTTCACGATACTACGCTACGAGGAGGGAGAACTGGAGATCCACCCCCGGAATGGCCGGGAGGCCAAGACAGTGAGTGTGATCAGGGTCCACGTGCCACCGGAAGAGAAGCCTGAGTTCCCTCACTACTGGGACCTGACCTCTGCCCGGCTGGTAGCCCAACTCAAGGGGATACTGCCCGGGATCCGCGCCCTCCCCATTAAAATCACAGTAACAGCAATAGGGACGGCGCCGCGGACCCATTTCTCTGTGAGCCGAGTCCCAGAGAGGCCGGCCTAGAATCCCTCAGGAAAGCCCACCTGAGGCGCTCTCACCCACCAGAGCGCCTCAAATCAATGGAGCCCAGGTATCCCGGTACCTAGGCTCCCCTTTTTTCCTCTCCTGGGCCTTCCTAAAGGCCTATCTAATTTATCACCCCGCCAACTCCAGACCAGGCAAAGCCATCTGCCGCGGATCCTGAGCCCATCCAGCCCTTAGTTTGGCCTGGGCCCTCAAATGACACCGCTGGCAGAGCGCAATCAGATTCTCTAAATCGTTGTTCTCAGTATTGCCGTCCAGGTGATGCACAGTCAAGAGGTAGCCGCTCTCTTTATCGTCAGTATGGCCGCACCACCCGCAGCGCCAGCCAGCGATGCACTTAACTGTCTCTGCGATCTCTGACCAGTTCTTGGCATACCTCATAGCCTACCCCCTCACCTAACTGTGTTTATAGATAATATCAATCCTCTTACTCTACATTCCCCTTAGATCTCAATGGCCTCCCTACCCCCTCTCAACCCCCTTCGGGACTTCAAGCCCACCTGCGTCTCCGAACCCGTGTTGATCTGGGGCCTTCCCAGGGGCCCCCTTCCCATCTCCCCGGTTGGTGACTCTCCTGGCGACCTTGTTGAGGTGGTCACCGCGCCGCCGGCGAGGTTTTTAGAGCCATACCCGGCGCCCTGCTCTTACCGATCAAAAATCGCAACTTGGTGTCTCAGCCTTCCATTCAGACCTCTAGGAAGGCCCCCCTGAGATTTTGGGCTATATAGTCTATGGCTGGAGCCTCAAGTCGCCCGCTGAAGGGCTCCTAGAGGCTCGGATCACGGTGGTTTCCCCATCGGCGCGTCCCCTTACGATGAGGTCCACCCCTACCACTTGACAAACTATATATGTTATGTTATACTAGACCTAGACCGAGTGTAGGGGTGGACTTGACCTAATCATGGGTCTGCTCTAATACGAGACTCGGACTAGGAGGCAATCAAATGGACGAGGTCAAAGAAGAAACGAAAGAGAAGTTAAGGGCGTTGCTGAAGGCTCTAATTGAAGGGATTGCAAAGGACTTTAACCTTGAGCCCAAGGTAGTGGCGAAGATCCTCCTAAATAAGTTGAAAAAGGAGGAAGACAAAGAGTGTCCATAGGCTTTATTACCGTCAAGCCCCGGGATGCTGAGAAGGCCAAGGGCTTCCGGGGCATTGTGTTCCTCTTCCCTGGGGCCGATCAGGTGATCAGGGCCTACGAAGAGATGGGAGGGCCCTCTGAGGCCCTCGTAGAGATGAGGAGGTTCAAGGATGGCCATGCGATTGATATACAGATTTACGAACCGCCGCTCCGTGAGGACGGCCATGACACAACTCCATAGGAACTTCCCCCAGGACGACCGGCTCTCCCTAGGGGTTGTGGTACCGAATGGTCAGCAGATCTTCGTTCAAGTGGTGCTACAGGGCCAGGTGAAGGCCCACGAAGAGGCATTTGTTCAGGGAATCCTGTCCGCTGGAAGACCGGTGGACATATCCACCGACGAGTTCGCCAAGATGGCCCTGGGGGCCCCAGAGTGCTATCTGGGGGGGGCGGCGTTGTCATTCCCTTTGTTGGTGCCCGGACAGCGGCTAGGAGGGCCCCATGGTGGAGAGTAGAGAGGCTTGGCTTATCAGGACCGCCATCCACCAGGTGGTGGCCGCCCTGGAGGCCGCCGGACAGGTTAATCCTGAGGCGGACCTCGCTTGGGGCCACCAGGGAGAGGCCACATACCATCTCAAGGCTGCCAAAGAGCACCTGGAGATCCTCCAACGAGACTATTACCCTATCCGTCATTCAGAACCCCCACGAAAGGAGGGTGATCATGATAAGCCTTGACGGGCTGCCAGAGCCGCCCAAACACGACGGCTGGTGGGATCCGGCCACCCTGGCCAGTTACATCTGCATGGCCCTCCCGGACTTCCGCCACCGGGCCCTGGAGATGAAGGCCGAGGGAGCGACCCGCGAAGACTGGGAGTTCCTGGCCGAACTCTCCAAGGCCATCGCGCTCAAAGCCTGGGATGAGATAGAGAAAGGAGGATAGATGCTAGTCATCAAAGTAGTGTTTGATGAAAAAGGAGAAAGCGATCGTGCGTTCGGTACACACCTGACCCATGAGTTCACCCAAGAATACCTCCGTAGGGTGTTTGGGGGACCTCCTGTTATGGAGATGAGCATCCGGTCTGCGCCCGACAACTATGAAGTCTCCATCGCTCCCCCAAAAGAGCAAAAGGTTAAGTAGTTATGTAAGGGTGCGTGGGCCCCGGACGTGTGCTGACGCCTGGGGCCCACTAAAAAGCAAGTTGAGCCCACGTCCCCACGGAAAGGAGGAAGATGATGCTCAACCTCGCTTCTCTGACCTGGTACCGAAGGTGGCTGCTTTGCTGGATCCTCGGTAACGCGCTAGACTTCGTCACCACCCTGATCCTTTGCAAAAGGCTGACCATCTGGGTAGAATTAAACCCGGTGGTCCTATGGATCTACGGTCAGGCTGGCCTGGAAGGGATGGCCCTTATCAAGGTCCTGTACGTGACCATGGTGGCCGCGATGCTCTACATCCCCTTCCTGAGGAGGCCCCTACTCCTCGGGATAGCCCTGGCGATGGTTTGGGTAGCGGCTATCGGAAACCTGGTCGTCCTGATCCGGCTGGGTTGAACACCAGCCAGTATAGCATTAAAATGGTGCGGTGTCAAGAAGGAGGAACTGTGATTTGGGTAGAGCGCTACAAGCATTGTTATTGGTGTTTTGAGATAGATGGTCCATATATCCACATTGACCTTGCCTACTGGGGTATTTGGATTAGGTGGAGGCGACCCCCTCGCTGAGCGTTTCAAGGGGCCGGGGAAAGGAGGAAGGGCGATGATAGATCCGCAGGTGGCAATAGTCTTGATCCTGGCCTGCACCTTCCTCGTGGGCCTATACATGGTCCTAGCAATGCTTATGCTCTTGCGAGACGACGGGGGTGATATTAACTAGGGAGAGTCTCCAGGAAGCGGCGGAGACGAGCCACGTCAGCCAGATAAGTAGCGGTATCGTCGTCCAGGCCCATGGCCCTCAGGGCCGCGAGGTACTCCCCTAAGGTGATCGTGCCATCCATATAGGCGTCGTCATAGTCGGCCAGTTCCTCCTTCACCAGCAGTTGCAGGCTCTTGGAGAGGAAGTAGGGACTGTCCAGCGGCGGAGCCTTAATCCGCGAGGCGGCTTCCTTCACCACCGTGGCCCGGGTCAGGGCCTCAGATAGACCGTCGGCCAGAAGATAGCCGTAGAGGTTCTCTATCCCGATCACCCTCTTCCTGAACATGGCGATGTGGGCCTGAACCCACTCGGAGCGGAGTCTGGTCACCGCCGGGTCTTCCTTAGGGGCCGCGGGGGGCTTGGGTTTGGGGTACTTGCGGAGTTTCTCCCGGGAGATGACTTGCTCCACCCGCTCGGGCTTGACGAAGATGGTAGATAGGGAGAGCCTGAGTTCCTCCTCGGTGATCACGTCTTTGTAGAAGGCGTCGGTGAAGGCCTTCACCTGCTCATCGAGGTATTTGTTCAGGTAGGAGATATCCTCAGCCACCACCAGGAGGCGAAACTCCTCAGGGCGGACCTCAAAGGGCGCCAGGACCGCCTCCCCCTGATCCGGAGTCCAATAGGCCTCCCGGAGCATCCCCCGGACGGAGGTCTTGAGTTGAGTGACGGGAGAGGTGAGAGAGCGGCGCTGCATCCCCTCGATCATAGGAGCGATATCTATGTCCTCATAGCCGGCCAGCATCAGTTTCATCTTGAGCCAGGCCAAGGGGTCATTTTGCCAACCGGGGAGCCATTTATCGAGCCACTCCCTCTTACGGCCAGGATCCTTGAGGGAAGGGATACCGCCCTCGGTCATGCGGAGGAGCCACATAGGGCTAGGGTCGGTCCAGAAGAAGTCGTACATGAGATCAATCCAGGTGTCGGGGATCCCCTGCATGGCCATGGCCTGCTTGAACTGGCCGTAGTCAATGCCGTGCTTGCGGCCCATGATGAAAATCTCGCCCTCGGTGGGGAGTTTGGGCCGCAGTTGCATATTCCAGTGGTAGCGGAGGGGCCAAGAGAGGCACTCCTGCAGGAGGACCCCGTAGGTGGCCCGGGTCAGGGGATCGAAGCCAGCAGCCTCGGCCACGAAGGCAGAGAGTTGAGAGGCACCCACCCAGTTGGTGGCAGGGATAAGGTTCAGGGCGGTGGCGGTAGTCATGGCCAGGCTGCCAGCGGCAATGGACATGGCATAGAGAGAGCCCACGGTGACCAGAGCCCGGGAGGGGTTGAGAGCCAAATCAGTCCCCGCGGTCTGGGCCACCCAATTAAGGAAAGTAGCGGGGATGGTCTTGAACTCCCCTACCCATTGCTCCACTACCGGTCGGGCTATGGCGATCGCCCGGTTAGCGGCCTCGATGATCTGCGGCTGGATTCCAGCCCACCAGCGCTGGAGGCCGGTCACCACCGAGTTCCAGAGGAAGAGAAGTCCGGCCATGATAGGAGCCTGGATGCGAGCCTGAAAGGCCTCAGAGAAAGCGTTGAAGGCTTTGCGGATTCCCTCTAGGGGATCGTGGATGAAATTACCCAGGGAGGTCCAGGAGGCGACGAAGGAAGTGCGGAGGGTGTTGAAGTAGCCGCCGAAGACCTCCCAGAGGAGACGAAACGAACTGGTGATCTGCTGCCAGGCCTCGCGGACCACAGCCCGGATGGGCTCAGGGATCATGTTCACGATGTTCCTAAGGAGGGCTAGATCATTAGAGAGGGCCCCCTTGAAGCCCTCAAAGATGGGCCGAAAGATGTTACCCAGAAGGTTGGGGAGGCCCATGAGGGCGTTGTAGATCCTATCAGGGATGGCAGCGAGGGTAGTCCGTAGTAGGTTCATGGCCCCGGCCCACCAACCGAGGAAACTATCTTTGAGGGCGGTAAGGTGATTCTTCAGGGGATCGTAGATGTTCCCCTTCAGCCAGGCCACGATGGGGTCCAGGGCAGCCCACTTGAGCCGCTGGAAGAGGTACCATGGATCCAGGTAGGTACGGAGGGTGTTGAGGAAGGCGGCGATATCATCGAAGACGCCGGGGGCCCCTCCCCCGATGAGACGCATACGGCTCCAGACCTTGGCGTTCTCCATGGCTTTGTAGGTAGTCTTGAGCCCTTCGAGCGCCAAGAAACGAAGGCCAATATAAGGATCGCCCCAGGAGGCCGGGGCCCCTTCGTTCTCCATGGAGGATTAGATCTCTACCTTGGCCGGCCCAGCCCCGGCGGCGCGCTCCGCGGCCTTGCGAAGTTCCTCCAGGACCCGGGCCTCATTATCTTCCTCGACCGGGATGGTGAACATGAGGCTCTGGAAACGCTCATCCATATAGACGTAGGAAACGTCTATCTTCCCCAACCTGGCGGGGTCGGTGGAGGGCGCTTCCGTGCGCGCGACTCTAGTATAAACCGCCATTTTAAGACTCCTTTCTAAAGGGGGTGATAAGGGTGGAGTGGTTCAATAAGGCTTTCGCAGCCACTATAGGCTATATGACCGCCTCTATGATTTATGTGGTCATCGTAGTCCTCCTGGGCTCATGCTGCTGCCTGGGCCTGCTGATCCTGATGGTCCTCACTTCTGGCCAAACTGGGCGCTGAACTCCTGGTAGTACTTCAGGATGTCGTTGATATAGGCCTCGGAGGGTTCGTAGCCGTGGAGGGCCGCGCCTCCCATCCCCTGACGATAGGCGGCCAGGGCTAGTTTCAGGTTGTTGGGGTACATGTCCAGGCAGGCCTTCAGGTACTCCGTACCCCGCATGATGTTGAAGGTCCAGTCTTGAAGGAGATTCTGAGGATAGCCGGCCCCGGCCCCCTGGGTATGGAGTTGCATGGGCCCAAAGGATTGCGGCTTGCCCTCCGCGTCGCGATCGCCGATGGCTAGGAGGTTCCAGTTGGACTCCCTCATCCCCACGGCGGCGATGAGGGCCGGCTCCACATCGTAGGCCCGAGCAGCCAGGGAGATCACCATCAGTACCAGCGGATTCATGGGTATCATCTTACCCCTCCGGCCGCCTGTTGGTTTCTTGCCCCTTGGCATACCCTTCTTTCGCAGCATCCTCAACGGCACTCTCGATGAGTTCGGCGACGACTTCGGGGGTCTCTACTACCTTTAGGACTCTCATCGTATCTATCACGCCCTCGATATACATACGATGAGCAACAACCATAGGATCTCTTGCGCCCAATAACATCTTACTCACCTCCAATCAATTTCTGCTGGAGACGGATGTAATTGGTAACTGCCTTGAAGAGGCCCAGGAGGAGTTTCACGTAGGCCTGGGCCCGGCGCTGCTGCCGGGTGGCATAGTCCACCACCCACTTTCCATCCTTGACCTCATAGGTCTGAAGGATGGCCTCCAGGAAGTCCGCGATGGGCAGCCAGACGGTGGAATAGAAAGTCTCCTCGTTCATATACTCGTCAGGAGGCTCAGGGATCATGGTAACTTTTAGCCCTCATCCGCGGGCGCGCCTGACGATCCTGAGGAAGGTTGGACAACCGATTGAAGTGCCTTCCTCACCCCAACCTCCCCCTTGCTGCCAAAGAAGAAGCCCAGGATCAGAAGCCACCCTCCTGATAGTTCCTGGGGTATGGGCTTACCTACGCAGACCAAAAAGATCACGGCCAGCGTAGTTGCCACCGCCAGGAACCCCTGAATGATGACACTCTCCCCTAGCAGTTGCCAGAACTTGTCCATTTTGAACCTCCTTAGGTTTTTGCCCTGAGGGCTATTACATGCACTCGCACCGTCCACGTCAGCCCTACGGCCCCGGCCCTGACCCTGACCACGGCCTGGGTCTGGGTGTAAGAGACGATATACCAGTCGATCAGGTTGGGATTGACGGATGCACTATAAGAGCAACAGGCTACCACCACGTCAGGCACCCCAGTGAGGTCTCCTGATAAAGTCACGGTCACGTTTATGTTTGAAGGCCCCCCAATAAAGTCCTGGTCGGCGTAGCCATATCCATGTTCGTAGAACATAGGTTCCCTTCCCTCAAACCGCCCTGAGGGCGATGACATGAACAGTAAAGGTGCGCTGCGAGGCGCTATCGTTCCTCACTCGAACCACCACCTGGGTCTGGGTATAGGAGACCACATACCAATGGAAGTTGGCCGGATTAAGACCTGCGGCTAATTGTATTGTGGCCACTACCTCGTCCGGGGCCCCGGTCAGGTTCCCCGAGAGGGTAACGGTGATATTGGCGGTAGCATTGGCATCTACCGCCGCACTAGCGGTGCCGTAGCCATGCTGCGGGGTATCGGGGTCCTTCACCAAAAGGTTCCCAGAGTCATCCACCTTGAGAAGGTGATACTTGCCATCGGTCTCGTTGTAGCCAGCAGCCAGGGCTACGCGGCCCACCAGGGGGACCTGCACCTCAGGACCTATAGCCATCTCTCACTTCCTCCGTTCCCCTCACTCGTTCTGGGTGAGGATGACGTCGTCAATGTAAATGGTGGCCGCGGCGGCTGCTCCCCCAAGAAGGTACGCCATGGTGTCTATGGCAGGAAGAGTGGCATCCTCCTCCTGGTACCCGGCGATTCCAGCCATGGAGACCTCTGTATCATCATATAGGAAGTAGACGAAGTCACCGGTTTCTAGGTCCACCACCAGTTTAGCCGTATGAAAGCGCTTTAGATGAGCAGAGAGATCAACTCCAGTAGCCAAATCCTGCCAGGCACCGGCCGAGTCTTGATATTGCCACTTGTTTGAGGCAGGGAGGTACTTGACGGTAAAACTGGTGGAGTGGACCCCATCATAGAGAATCATACTAAGGAGTATTCCTACCGCGTTGTCATCTACGGTAAAGGATATCTCAAAGCCAAACCTACTCAGTCTGGGATAGGAAAGAAATTTCTGAACAAAGGCGTATGCCCCACCTTCGGCCCCGGTGTACAATTTACAGGAGTAGGCTCCATTCCTGGCGGTGCTGGCGCTAAGAGCCACCGCCGAGCCAGTCCCACCCGCCAGTGTGTAGTAAGGGGCGAGCCCATACTCGAAGGAATCAATAAATAGGACATTCCCCCGCCGGTTATGGGTATCCGGAGAGCCCAGGCGGACGGCGAGTTCACCCACATCCTGCACCGGGTAGATGGTCTGGGAGGGCTCCTGGCCCCACCAGTCTTGAGTTCCGTGAGCCATGGCGCAACCCCCTAGGAGGCTAAGCAGGATAAGGGATGACCCAAGCGCGGACCAGAGCCGAGTGCTCATAGGTGTCATCGTCATTATAGGCCTTCAGCACGAACTTATAGGTGGTATCCACGGCGGTGATCTTAAACTCCGTCTCAAATTCGATCACCTCGTTATCCCCCTTGAACCAGGTGGAGGTACCACCCGGGAAGAGTTGGGTAATGCCATTGGCAGCGAAGATGGCCACGTGAAGGAGGCCGGCGGGCCCCGCTGGGAACCTCACCTGAACATAGGCGACCTCTCCCTTCTCCAGGTTCATATCCTGAGAGGTGGGAGAGCCCACTACGGTGTTGGCGGGGGAGGTAATCGTCTGCTCGTAGAGTTTGGCCCCCACGGTCTGAGAGAAGCGCTGGCGGGCCGATATCACACCCCAGTCTTTATACCCTCTAGCCATATTCCCTTACCCCTCCTTCGAGTACTCAGGACTCGCCTACCAGGGCTTTAAGCAGCCGCTGGAGTAGCCCCTCGGTGGTAACCTCCGGGGGCTGGACCACATCGAAGGCGAACTCCAAGGTGTGCTCATATACGTCGTCCTCGTTCCAGGCCTTGATGGTCACCTCCGTATCGGGAGCAGAGATCTCGTGCTCACTCTCGAAATCGAGGACATAGTTATCCCAATGAAAGGAGCCATCCCGGCTCCAGGGTTCGATCTGATGGGCTTGATAGAAGATGCGGGCATGGGCTAAGGCATGGCAGCCGGGAGGGAAGAAGATGAGAACGCGGCTCAGGATCCCAGCGCTGAGTTTGACTCGCTCCTCGACCGGGGAAGTCTCGGGGGTATTGGCCGGGATGGTTAGGGAGTAGGTGTACATCCACCTTACTCCTCACCAGCATCGGGAGCGAGGTAGCCGAGGACCCAGGCGTTGCAGAGTTTGCCGCTGCCGCCAGAGGAAAACTTGATGACTACCTGGTAGTCGGAGGGGATCCAAAACGGATGGTAGTAGGGGTACCAACGGGCATGGGTAGTGAGGACTAGAGTCTCTAGCCAGCCCTGGAGGCCGGCCCGCTCGAAGCCGACGTCGGCCAGGCAGTTGTCGGTCTCCGCGTTATAGACGGCGACGAGTTGGATGCAGAGGAGTTTCCCTGGCGCCATGGCCTTGGTCTTGAGGGTAAGGTTGCCAGAGGCGTCAGAGGTACCGGAGAGAGATAGGACGATGGGCTTTTTTGCCGCCATCGTTCCTCCTTTCCTTCGACTACTCAGGACAAGTCAGTTAGGGCAGCGGTCTGGGTTGAGATACCGCCACACCAACAGTCGCGCTGGCCGCCCCCTGGGTGAGCCAGAGGATCTCCTCACCAAAGTCCTTGGTGGGGAACCAGGAGGCCGGATCGTCAGGGAGGCCGAACTGGTGGCAGAAGCAAGAGTGCGGCATATAGCCCCAGATCAGGACCTCGGCCCTGATATCAGCGCCGATGAGTGCGGTCTGTTGGTACATGATGGAGCCGGTAGCCCAGGCTAGACCCCCGGACCCTCCACCCTCGGCAGAGAACGAAGCGAAGGTGTCGCCGGCCATCCAGGTCTGGTCATAGGAGTTCTGGCTAACCCGGTCCATCTTTTTGAGTTCGTAGGGGCCAAAGAAGTTCTGCATGAGGTAGCGGAACTCCTTGACATTCAGGTCGAAGGGCTTGAACTTGTCCGTGTCACAGACCAGTTTGAAGTTGGTGAGGATATTGGTAGGAATGGTGTCAGACTTGTAGGCCTGGATGAGCAACCTGCGGAAGGGGTAATCGTGGGGGAGTTTGGTGTCGTGATCGCCGCTGCCAGCAGAGGTGAACTCCTCTACATCCTTCCACATCAGGGCTTGAGCCGCAGGGGTGGCGCCCTCCATGATCTTGGCCCAGAGCCCAAGGGTTAGCGATGCGGTCAGGTGGCCGCTGGCCTTGGCCCAGGTTATCTTCACCTGGGGGTTATCGAGTTTGGTGGGCAGGAAGTTAAAGAGGGGGTCGCCCAGGAACCTGCCAAAGCGGATGGGGATGGTGATCCGCTGCTTCTCGCTCAGGCTCTCGTTGTAGCGATGGGTGGGCCAATGGCCGATATCGAAGCAGGCCGCGGCCACGGCCCTCTTGCCACTGAGGGACCAGTAGGTTTCCCCGCCGTCCACGATCTCGATCTTGGAGATGGCCTTCTCCACCGGCTCGTCATGGACGATGGCTACCCCGTTGGTGAGTTCCATGTCAATGGTGAGTTCGGTGATGGGATCCCTAATGTTCAGGTCCTGGGTGTAGGTACCGCTGTCATCCACGCTCTTGTCGTCGAGCACTAGAACGTCTCGGTAAAGCATAAGTACCTCCTTCCCTGGGCCATGGCCCAGGGTAGATTAGGCCAACCGGGAGGGTTGGCTACGAAACCTTGACGCCGCGGCGCTTGGCACCGATGGCCTTGAGACCGCGCACGTTATCGATCATCTTGGCCTCTCGGTCAGTGTCAGTAGCGACAGGCTTCTCGTCTATGATCGCCGCAAGGGCTAGGCGGTCAGAGTCGAGTTCCTTGGCTACGCGGAGGATCTTGGGCTTCCGGCGGGCTACCCCGCTAGAATAGATCGATGAGCCGCCGGCCTGGATGGTGGCGATAGCCTCGGCTTCGTCCACCAATTCCATGCCACCCTTGTGGCGGTCCTCAGCGATAACCTTCCGCATGGACTCCTTGTACCGCTCCACAGACTGGGGCTTGAGGGCCTCCTCCTTGAAATTCTTCTTTGGCTTGGTGACCCTCTTCAGCCACTTCTCGGCATTGGCCTGCACCCCGGCTACCTGGAGATCGGCGATCTCCTGGGGATCGGGGATCCGGCGGCCAAGGCTTATAGGGTTCCCAGAGGGGTGGGGGTTGACGAGGCTCTCGCGGAACTCCTCGTCAGTCTCCATACGAGCCCGGGTGGCCTCGATCTTAGCCAGCATTTCCTCAACGCTGGAGACCGAGGGTGCTGCATTTTTCGCCATCTTTTCACCTCCTATAGGATAAGGCCCTGGCCAGTAGGCCAAAGGATGCTCCCTCAAGCACCCCGGACGTCCTACTGGCCAGGGCCTTAGATTATCCCCCACGTGGGGGATATCTTCAGTTGGCGCCCTAAGGATACACCGGGGCTGGAATTATGTCAATAGACGTAATTATGCGGGGGGTTGACAGGAAAGGGAAACTCTAGTACAGTAGTTCTAGGGAGGAAAAGGATGGCTGAACGACAGAAGCGGCGTGAGTGGGAAGCGATGATGATCGGGGAATGGCTGGCCATCACTTTCCCTGACGCCCCCTGGGAGAGCAACGTCCGCCTAGGTACGGCTACGCCGCGGCTGCCAGATGGTCACTACACTGAGGAAGATCTCCGGTACCTGGGAGTCTGGAGACGGAGAATTGACGCCGTGGTATATCTAGAAGACCGGCTCCTCCTGGTCGAGGCAGCCATGCGAGCGGATCCAGGGAAACTCGCGAAACTCAAACTGTATGAGAGGCTCGTGCCTCAAACCCCCGAACTGGCCGAGTGGAGGAAGTATCCCATTCAAAAGATCCTTCTCTATACCATAGAGGACCCAGTCCTAGTTACCCTGGCCCGCGAGGAAGATATCTTGCCCATCCAATTTACGCCATCATTTTTCGATGAATGGTTTTCGAGTTTGCTCCCGAGACATCAACGTGTCTCGCCAATAAGCGCTTGAACTTCTCCTAAGGGGGATACCTTTGTAATT
>Ga0315309_1001939_pt1 | contig 12249 bp, 8 predicted proteins | sample TDP4_MG_FD_203080 | JGI IMG/M metagenome (GOLD analysis project Ga0315309, IMG submission 203080) | Freshwater sediment microbial communities from Lake Towuti, South Sulawesi, Indonesia - TDP4 | ecosystem: Environmental > Aquatic > Freshwater > Lake > Sediment | place: Indonesia: South Sulawesi...
CGTCCGCCGAGCCTTGCGTGGAACGCCCTTCAGAAAGAATTCGCTCCACCCCGCTCTCGATCTCTCGCGTGACTTCCGGCAACGCCGGCGCGCCATCGGCGCTGGAAAACTTTAAGCCGCTGTATTGGGCGGGATTGTGGCTGGCCGTGATGTTGATCCCGCCATCCAGCTTGTTGTGGATGATCTGGTACGAGATGGCGGGCGTAGGGTCGGGTCGCTGGCAGACCCAGGTTTCAAGCCCATGGGAGCCCAAGGTCTCTGCGGCGGTCTCGGCAAACTTCTCGGCCAGGAATCGCGTGTCGTAGCCCACGATGACCTGGGGCCCGGACGACTTGGAAAGCAGGTACTGGGCAATGGCCGCCGCCGCTACCCGGACGTTGGCGAAGGTGAAATCGTCGGCGATCACGCCGCGCCAGCCGGAAGTGCCGAAATGAATGGGATTGTCTACCATGGCAAACTTATTGTATCTTCGGGTCACATCCTGCGCAACAACCGTGCACTTGCCCAAAGGAGGAATCGTGACGGACAAGGTCGTTACCATGGTGACCGCCGCCAGTCGCCGCGAGTGTCGCAAGATCGCTCGTCACCTGGTGGATAAGAAACTAGCGGCGTGCGTGAATATCACACAGCCAATGGAGTCGGTCTATCGCTGGAAAGGGAAGATTGCCGACGAAAAGGAGTATCTGATGCTCATCAAGAGCACCCGGGAACTGTTCCCGGAAATCAAGCTGGAAATCTCCGAGCTTCACAGCTACCATACGCCGGAAATCATCTGCTTGCCGATTGTCGAGGGCTCGCGGGACTACCTGCAGTGGATCAGCGATTCAGTGAAGCCGGCCGCGCCGCCCGCTATGGCGTGAAGGACGGTTGAACTTTCGGCAGGTAAAGGACGTAAGACTCCATAGGAACGGTAAGAGGAGAAACAATCCCGGCACCACAATGATTCGGCTCGAAAAGCTCCGCAAGGAATTCGATGATCTCGTGGCGGTCAACGACCTCCAGGTAGCAATTCCGGAGGGAGAGATCTATGGCCTGATTGGGCCGAACGGCGCCGGGAAAACCACCACCATCCGCATGGCCTGTGGCCTGCTCGAGCCGACCGGAGGTCGGGTGTTCATCTCGGGCGTGGATGTGCACCAGGAGCCGGAACGCGCCCAACAGTTCACTGGCTACCTCTCGGATTTCTTCTCCGTTTACGAGGATCTGAGAGTCTGGGAATATCTCGATTACTTTGCCCACGCTTACAAGATGCCGGAGGCGGAAATCGCCGCGCGCATCGACGAGGTCATCCACCAGGTGAGCCTGGAGGTCAAGCGGGACGAAATGATCAAGGGCCTCTCCCGCGGCATGAAGCAACGACTGGGGATTGCGCGGGCCGTCATTCATCATCCCAAAGTCTTGCTGCTCGACGAACCGGCTTCCGGACTCGACCCCAAGGCGCGGATGGACTTGCGCAATTTGCTGCGGGCCCTCCGCGACCAGGGGACGACGGTATTGATTTCCTCGCACATCCTCACGGAATTGGAAGGCTTCTGCACCTCGATCGGGCTGATGGAAAAGGGCGTGATGATCCGCAGCGGGACGATCGAAGAAATCACCGCGGCGGAAACCCATCACCGCGTGGTCCGGCTGAGCTGGGTGGGGGACACGGCGGCCCTGGTGGAATCGCGACTCAAAGCCGACGGCAAGATTTCCGGGGTCATGCTCAGCGGGGCAGAGGGGGTTTTCACGTTTGCGGGCAGCGAGGAAGAGCTGGCGGCGGTTCTGAGCGCCCTGGTAGCGAGTGGGGTGCGCGTGGTCTCGTTCACAGAGGTCAAGCAGACAGTCGAGGATCTGTATCTGAAACTTTCCCGCCATGAGGTGATGTAGTGCTGCGTTTTTGGCGCAATCCGGAGTACGTGCGGCATGTCCGCGCCGAATTGCGCGCGCCACGCGCCATCACGGCAGCGTTGGTGGTGCTGGTGATTTGCGCGCTGGTGGCGCTGTCGTGCTGGAGCACCGAACGTAACGACGCGAAGGAGTTTTTCCGGCTCTTCCATCTGTGGCTGGTGGGAATCCAGTTCACACTTCTGGGTTTCTGGTGTGCTTCCACTTGTGGCCAGGCAATTTCACGCGAGCGGGAAATGAAGACTTTCGATTTCCTCAAGACTACGCGGCTGACGGCGGCCGAGCTCATGGTGGGGAAGATTCTCGGCGCACCCATCCTGGGTTACTTCGTCGTGGGCTGCTCGCTGCCGGTCTCGATCCTGGCGGGGTTCTTGGGCGGCTATTCGGCCGGCACGCTCGCGTGGGCGTACGTCTTGCTGCTGGTGTTTGCGCTCTTTCTCAGCCTGCTTAGCTTGTGGTTGTCGATGCTGCTGGAGAAAAGCAGTTTGGTGGCCGTGGCGTTGCTGCTGTTGTTGCCGATGTCGTGGACACTCACCTTGGCTTACAGTCCCTTTCCCGGCTTCGGGGCCATAAGCATTTTTCCGGCAATTCTTCGAGTGTACAAGGCCGACACCGACATCGCGCGCGTCAAGCCCACGCTCTTTGGAATGACGAGTTCGTTCCCCGTCCTGACCATCCTTGTTTATGCCGCCTTCGGCGCGTGGTTTGTTTTGATGCTCGTGCGGAATCTCAAGAAGGATCGGGAACAAATCCGCCACCTGTCGCGCTGGCAGGCAGTGGGGTTTGGGGCATTCCTCAACGTGTTGCTCTACGCCTTTCTCGATCCCAAACAGCTTGCCACCAAGGTAGGTATGGGGTCGCTTAGTCCAGAGACTGTCGCCCGTCTGGCCGTGGGCTTGAACGGTTTTGTCCTTTTCGCGGTGGGGCTGGCCACGCTCACTCCGCATGAACGCCTGAAGGTCTGGTGGCGCAGGCGCTCGGCTGGAGGGGAGAGATATTTCTCCGAGTCTGGGTTGCCGTGGCCCTGGCTGGCGGCTACGGCCTTGGTTGCCTATGCGTTGCTCCTTGCCGAGGCCGCGGGGCTGCGGGGGGCGATTCCGCTCGATCGGTGGCACCTGGGCCTTGCCGCGCTCGAACTGCTGACCGTCCTGATCTTCACCACCCGGGACATCCTGTTTCTTCAGTGGTGCGATCTCACCCGGATGAAGCGGCCCCTGGTGAAGGGGTTCCTTTACCTGTGCCTCTATTACGTCAGTGTCGGCATCATTGGAGGCGTGGCCTCCATCGGGTCAGATGCGCGAGCCAGTCTCATCTTCCAACTTTTCACTCCCTTCGGCGTTTTCTCTCCGGAAGTGGCTGCTGCCCTCGGCGCGCGCCCGGGGCTGTACGTCGGCATGGGGCTGCAACTGCTGATCATTCTGGGCATTCTGAAGGCCATTTCCAATCGTCTCCGCCTGCCCGCACCTGCTGCCACGGCTTCCGGTGCCTGATCCCTTGGAGAGCTGGTTGGGGACGGGGCCAGCTCCCGTGCCGGGGGCGACCGACCAGCAACCTGCGCCTCGAAGGTTGGGATCAGATCTTGGCGAGCGCTTGATCCAAGTCCGCGATGAAGTCTTCGATATCCTCGATGCCCACCGAGACTCTCACTAGGCCGTCGGTGATGCCGAGGCGTTGCCGCTCCTCAGGTGGGACACTTGCATGGGTCATAGTGGCAGGGTGGGAGATCAGAGTCTCAACTCCTCCCAGGCTTTCGGCAAGCGAACACAGGCGCACAGAGTTGAGAACGGTGCGCGCATTTTCCAATGAGCTGGTTTCAAACGCCAGCATGCTGCCGAACCCGGTCATTTGCTGCTTGGCCAGTTCGTACTGGGGGTGGGAGGGATGCCCGGGATAGTGGACTTGCTTCACCTTAGGATGCCCGTCGGGGTGCCGGGCGATTGCCAGGCCGTTCGAGTTGTCACGGTCCATGCGTACTGCCAGCGTCTTGACGCCGCGCAAAACCAGCCAGCTATCAAAGGGCCCGAGGATTGCTCCGGCGGCGTTTTGAATGAACTTTAGCCGCGCCGCGAGGTCGGGGTCATTCAGGATGACGGCGCTGCCCACACCATCACTGTGTCCCTTCAAATACTTCGTCGTGCTATGGATGACGATATCTGCTCCCAGTTCGAGCGGGCACTGGAGATAAGGACTCATAAAGGTATTGTCCGCAGCCAGAAGCACCTTGTGTTTGTGGGTCAGCTTGGCTGCTGCCGCAATGTCGGTGATTTCCATCACCGGGTTGGTCGGCGTTTCGATGTAGAGCATCCGGGTGCTGGCGTGGAGAGATCTTTCCACCTCTTCCAGCCGGCGAGTGTTGGCGTAGCTGAAGCTCAATCCTGCGCCGCTCAGCACGCGCTCGAAGAGCCAGAACGTGCCGCCGTAGAGATTGTGGCCGGCCACGACGTGGTCACCCGCCTTAAATAGCCTCAGCACGGCGTTGATCGCCGTCATCCCGGAGGCAAACGCCAAGCCAAACCGGCCGTGCTCGAGCGCCGCAAGGTTGCGTTCCAGGGCAGCACGCGTGGGATTAGCGGTGCGGGCATACTCGTAGCCCTTGTGCTTGCCTAATTCTTCCTGAACAAAGGTTGAAGTCTGATAGATAGGAACGACGATGGCCCCCGTGGTCGGGTCGGGTTCCTGTCCTAACATGAATGGCGTCGGTTGCGAATCCCATGGTGCCTTTCCGGGGTCAACACTGTAGCAGTCCTTCCCCGGCGCCGAGCGCGTCCGGGCGCTAATGTCCACTGCTGCCAGGAGCCCTTCGGACGGCTAGAATTTCCCTCGGCCGCGAAGTTATCGGACTCGCTCGGGTAATTCAATGCCGTTGCAGCACTTCAGACTGTCGCAGGATCGCTTGCGGTGCTCCCGTTTGGTATAATTTCATTGAGGGGTCCAGTGGTCGCGCAGAATGCGCGGATAGGGGAAGGGAAGAGCTCAAATGACTCAGTCTCACGCCGAGAAAGGTTTAATCCTGGTTCTCTGCATGGGGGTGCTCGTTGTCCTTGCAGGTATTCCCACGCCGGCAAGAGCCGATTCTCCGGACCGAACTAACGTCCATGTTGTGGTTAAGGATGCGACCACCGATCAGCCCATCAGCCAGGCCCGCCTGACGTTGCGCTTCCGTGAACCGGGGAGCAAAGCGCGACTGAAGCCCGCCAAGATGCTCTCCTTTAGCGCCAAGACGAATGCCCAGGGCCGCTACAAATTCACCAACATTCCCAAGGGAACCATCCTCTTGATGGTGATTGCCGACCACCACCAGACCTTTGGCAAGGAGTTTGAACTGGAGCAGGATAACCAAGTGATCGAAGTGAAACTGAAGAAGCCCCAACCACTACTCTAGCTTGCTGACCCCTAAAGGTCCTGGGAAGATGCTTTCTTCGTTGATTGCTTCGCACCCAAGGGGTGCCGTCCTGCTCCGCAACACTAATTCCAAAGCGTTGTATCATGAGCCCTTCTCGCGCAATTTTTCTCCGCGGGCGAAGAGATTGATCAAGGAATGCGGCCAGCTCGCGGCGGTGTGCCGTCATTGACGAACGCGATGGCGCATGAATGCTACAGATTGGTGCAAAGAGCTAAAAGCCATTTAGATTGGGATGGTTAACGCGCGGGCGGGAGGTCTTTTCCACAAACTTTTCAACAGATGTGTTGAAAAGTATCCTTGAGCGCTGAGAAATCGGAGCGGAATCCGAGCAAACAACTTTCCAAATCAGCGCCTGCGGTGCGAAACTGCAAGACCCCGGCAGTCGAAAAGACCGGACCAGCAGGTCCGCGCGGCATGCCGCATGGTAAATCCCACAATTCACCGACTTGTCGCTACGGCTGAGGCGGAGGGCTAACCGCCGGCGGCTGAGGCGTCGGGGCTGCGGTTGGCGCGGCGAAGTACTCCTCATCCATCCAGACTTGCGTCTTGGCGCGCAGATCAGCCAGTGCGGCCTGAACCTTCTGGTCGCGGAGTCGGCCTTCAATCTCGCTGGATGCTTCCTTCAGTTCCAAACGGCGCCGCCCGACAACTTGTACAAAAACGAGCGCTTGCGGCGTCTCGAAGGGGTCGGAAACTTCACCCTCCTTCAATTGAAACGCCGCCTTGTCTAAGTCCGCCGGTAATTGCCCACGGCGAATCGTGCGCGGCTGCGCGTCGATCTGGACCACGCCGGGTGCAGCGTACTGCTGAATGACCTGGCTGGCGTCGCTTCCACCGGCCAGTGCTTTGCGGACATCTTCAGCACGCGCCTTGGCGTCCGCCCCCGACAAGCCGGGCGTGACCTCCTTGGCTGCATCCGACTTCTTCCGGATAACTACTTGGCGAACTTGGGCTTGATCGAATTCCTCCGGATGCGCGGAGTAGAGCTGGCTGATCTCTTCGGGAGTGATCTTGGTCTGGTTCAAGAGGTTCTGGTACTCGGCCTGCGCCAGGAGCTGTAATCGCTGCAATTCAATCTGCCGGCGGATGTCAGGTGAGGAGTCCAGACGGTGGCCGATGGCCTGCCCGGAAAGCACAAGCATCAGCGCGTATTGTTCGCCAATGGGACGCTTGCCTTGCCGGGCAACTGCCTGCCGAATCTCGGGGCTGAGCCCGTTGATCACAAAGTCCAAGTCGGCTTGGCTCACTTGCTCTCTCCCTACCCTCAGTACGACCTTCTCGCCGGGAAGTGGAGGCGTCTTGAGCGGCTTAGCCGCCGCAGTGGCCGCCGATGGCTTCTTCGTGAAAGTCGCCGCGGCAGTTTTGGGTTGGGCAGCCGCCGCGGGGGCGGGGGGCTTCGCTTGGGTAGCTTGCTGTCCATAAATTGCCCCACCCAGTGCCAAAAGATTGATGATTGCTAGACTTATTTGCCGCATGCTGCAAATTCTCATTGGACCAGCCTTGTTCAGGAATCTTGGTGAAGATCAAACTGGACGATTCTAACACAGTGAATGCCGTCGTGCACTCATGCCACAATGTAGTAAGGCAGCCGCGATTAGCGGTTTGGATTTACGACAGTTGGGCAATGCCAATTGCTCGAACTCTCCGGAGATCAGACAGGAACGGAGGGCGGAGCCCTCGTCGGACGCACTTCGAGTCGCATATTCATTTTCTCATCCGGCTGAATGCAGTCGGGAGGACAGCCTGCACACGGTTGCGGCTATAATATGCATTTGCCTTACCGAAGGCCAAGCGGGCAGAGCGGCATGGACTTCAAGCTCGTTTCCGACTATCACCCCCGCGGCGATCAAGTCACGGCAATAGACGAGCTCGTCCGCGACGTCGAGGAAGGCGAAAAGCACCAGGTGCTGCTGGGGGTCACGGGTTCCGGCAAGACGTATACGATGGCCAAGGTAGCCGAGGCCAGCAACCGGCCCACGCTCGTGCTGGCCCACAACAAGACCCTGGCGGCGCAGCTCTACCACGAGTTTCGCAGCTTCTTTCCTCACAACGCTGTCGAGTATTTCGTCAGCTACTACGACTATTACCAGCCCGAGGCTTACATCCCGGCCAGCGACGTTTACATTGAGAAAGAGGCCACGATCAACGATGAGCTGGATAAGTTGCGGATGTCGGCGACGCGCTCGCTGTTCGAACGCCGCGACTGCTTGATTGTGGCCAGCGTGAGTTGCATTTATGGTCTGGGGTCGCCCGAGGCCTATTACGGCATGCTGCTCTTGCTGGAGAAGGGCCAGAAGACTTCCCGGCAGGACATCCTGCGCCGGCTGGTCGAAATCCAATACGAGCGCAACGACACGGATTTCCGCCGCGGCACGTTCCGCGTCCGCGGCGATGTGATCGAGGTTTTCCCCACCTACGAGGACCACGCTTACCGGATTGAAATGTGGGGCGATGAGGTTGAGGCGCTGTCCCAGATCGATCCGCTGTTTGGCCAGGTCAAGCAGACTTACGTGCGCCTGCCCATCTACCCCCGCACCCACTACGTGATGCCCGCGGAAAAGCGTGAGGAGGCCATCACGCGCATTCTGAGCGAACTCCAGTGGTGGCACGGCGAACTGGAAAAGCAAGGAAAGGTGGTCGAAGCTCAGCGCCTCCAGCAGCGCACCATGTTTGATGTCGAGATGATGAAAGAGATGGGCTACTGCCACGGCATCGAGAATTACTCCCGCCATCTCTCCGGGCGCCTGCCGGGCGAGCCGCCCCCGACCCTGCTCGATTATCTACCCCAGGATGCGCTGATTTTCATCGACGAAAGCCACCAGACGATCCCTCAACTCCGCGGCATGTACAATGGCGACCGTTCGCGCAAGCAAACCTTGGTGGACTACGGTTTCCGCTTGCCCTCGGCGCTCGACAATCGGCCCTTGACGTTCGAAGAATTCGAGCACCGCGTAGGACAGGTAATCTACGTTTCGGCGACACCGGGCCCCTATGAATTGACCAAATCCGGCGGCCGTGTGGCGGAGCAGATTATCCGCCCCACCGGCCTGATCGACCCGGAAGCCGAAGTGCGCCCCACGCGCAACCAGATTGATGACTTGTTAGGCGAAATCCGGGCCCGCGCCCAGGCGGGTGAGCGCGTGCTGGTTACCACGCTCACCAAGCGCATGGCCGAGGATTTGACCGAATACTACACCGAGGTCGGCGTGCGTTGCCGTTACCTGCATTCGGAGATCGAGACCTTGCAACGCGTCAAAATCCTGCGCGATCTGCGCAAGGGCGAATTCGACGTCCTCATTGGGATCAATCTGCTGCGCGAGGGCCTGGATTTGCCGGAAGTCTCCCTGGTGGCCATTTTGGACGCGGATAAGGAAGGGTTCCTGCGTTCGACGGGCTCGCTCATCCAGACCATGGGGCGGGCGGCGCGCAATGTCCACGGCAAGGCGATTCTCTATGCCGACACGCGGACGGACTCCATTCGCCAAGCCATGGCGGAGACAAACCGGCGGCGCGCCAAGCAAGAACGCTTCAACGAGGAGAATGGCATCACGCCCGAGAGCATTGTGAAGCCCGTGGATATGGCGCTGGCGTCGATTGTGGAAGCAGACTACGTCACCGTGCCCGCCGAGATTGCCGACGAGGAATTAGCCTCCCCGGACCAGCTGGAACAATTGGTCGCCAGCCTCGAGAAGCAAATGCGTGAGGCCGCCAAGCAGTTTGAGTTTGAAAAGGCTGCCCAGTTGCGCGACCGCGTCAAGGCCTTGAAAGAGAAGGAGGCTTCGGTCCGCGGCGGTTGATGATCCGGTGGCCGTGGTTGTTTCGCGTTTTCAATGGGCCGGGCGTTCTTCTACTTGAGATTGCTGACGATGGCCTGGTACGTCTTGTACTTGTCGCAGTGTTGTCTGAACTCACTCCGATTCAGCAAGCGCGTCACATAGATCTCGGCCGTGGCGAAGTAGGCGGCCCGGTGGTACTCGGGCTGGAATTCCACCTCAACGTCTCGAGGCTTCACGGGCCTGCCATCGGGGCCTCTGATTCCCACGACGGCAGGAGGAGTTTTGTATGAGATTACCAGGGGCTTTGTGGTGACGCCGAGAACCGCCCACACCTTGATCTGCTTTCGACCAATGTCATAAAAAACGGGAACCATCATGCGAATGTCCTGCCCGAGATCCGGATCGTTTCGGATCGAGGCTAGCCAGGCCCCCAGCAGAGCCTGATTGGCACTTGCCCCTTTGAGGTTTCCGAGGTTCGAGTCCTGTTCGGGCGTCATGCCAATTTCTTCGCACGATCGCAAGTAAGCGCCGTGGAAAAGGGCTTCCATCAGATGGAGTTCTGCATCGAGGGACATGTTAACGGGCCCGGTATAAGTCAGGCGCCGCATCTGTTCAGGCGCTTCGGGGCCGAACGCTTGCTCAAGAACCTCCCGGACAAAACGGTAGGAGCGTGCGCGGCGAAGGTAATAGGTTGCCAAGGGCTCCACTGTCAGATTCGGAGATACGTCCAGCACAGGTGGCGGTGGTGCTGCACCCGGCATGGGCACTTCGAGTTGTTTAATGTGCGTTTCGCGCGTCAGGGCAAGGAGCGCCTTGAACAAACCCTCTAGTTGCTTCCGGTAGGATTCCTCCAGCGCCAGATGCTGACCCTCCAGCATGCGGTCCGGGGCCACCAGGGCCTCGAGCGCATAGGTCTGATAGTCATACCAGCCGGAGGCGGGTGTCGGCTTAAGGTCGAGCGTCCCGGTCCGAATCCGCTTAATCATCTCATCGGCAAGATTGAAATCCTCGGGAATCGGCTGGTCTCCGTAGAGCTTCTTGATGAGGTCCGTCTCATGAGCCCTCGAGGGAGGAAACAACGACAAGTGCCTGGGGAATCTGGGAGTGCGTCCTTTTTTGAGTGCCAAAGCCGTCTCGCGCAGATCGCTCCATGCCAGCGGGTTAGTCAGCTTTTCCGTAAGGCAAAGAGCGGCCACATACTCCTTTAGGAGGTCATCATCCCTCGAAAGTGCGATTGCCAGAGCACGGCCCGCCTGCTCTTTGATCTCCGTTTGGAGGATGCGGTCGCGCTGAAAGATGCGCGACAGTTCCTCACTCCACGTGTAGAACCCGAGAGGCTTGGAGCGAAGCTCATCGGCAAGAAAGTCCCGCAGCAGATTCTCAGCTTCGTGGGCCACCTCGGCGGTAGCTTGCGGCTGCTGGCCGTCTAGGCGTGCGGCTGCGGTCAGGACGGCTGCCGCCGCGCGGTCACTTTCCGCCGCGAGCGCCTGAAGAAGCCTTAGAAGGAGGTGCTTCTTGGCTGGCAAGCGGCCCAACCCGGCGTCGGCGGCCAACTCGACGCAAGCGTAGAGCCCGTCGTCGAACTGCTTGGCTTTGAGAGCCAACGCTGCTGCCGGCGCGAACTTTGATGCATCAAGGTCTAGCTCCGCAAATGACGGAGATAAGGGGCTCTCGAGTGTTTTCCGGCGAAGGTCATACGCGCGGTCCTCCGGAACGCTCAAACCCAGCACTTGCTGCGAGAGGTCGAGTGTGACTTCATACTTCTCCCCGGTGCGGACTGCCATCCCGGGCACCTTTCTCCACCCGGGTTTCAGCTCAGGGCCGGCTGGTGTCGGAGGGTTCGCGACGAGCTTGAGGAATTCGGAGTCGTAAGCTCGTTGTCCGGGGTCGGGACCCAGAATCTTGGGCATGGGCGATTCTCCTTGGCGGATTGGTCTCCGGGAGTTTTCAACAGCAAAGGCCTTCTCACGAGAGGCTGACGTGTTTGGCGAGTTCTTTGCGCACCTGGGGAGGCACAGCACCGCGATTACTACGAGTCCAACCCGGAGGGCGTTGCGCAGCGCCTTCCTGCGGACGACAGCCTTGTGAAGCAAAGTAAGCATTAGGATCCCTCTCTGCGCAGTTTTCCTCTCCGAAAAGCACACGAGCTTCAACTAGTGGCGCTGGAGCAGATGAGATAATCAGCCCCTTTTCAACCCCGCGCCTATTCTTCATACTTCGGAGGCAGCGCAAAGTCTAACGCGGTCTGACCAGAGAACCAAACCAGAATCGAAGCAGAAGCAAGTTCACCGGACGTTCTCACTTCGGCTCGCCGCGCCAGGCCGCGACGACGCGCCGCCCGAATAATGCGGATAGCAGACTCTCCCCTGTCATCATATAATCACCGAGACTTCTTGGAAGTTGAAAGGCCCCGGACCATGAAGACACCCAAGCGCTGCGTTTCTCTCTCCATATTTTTCGTCCTCAGCCTAGTCACGGAAGTCCCGGCACAAACCAACGATCTGTTGCTGAAGGGCGGTCGCGTCATCGATCCCGCCAACCAGATCAATGCGCCGCGCGATGTCGCGGTCAAAGGTGACCGCATTGCGCTCGTGGCGGAGAACATCCCGGCGTCAGAGGCCAAGAAGGTGGTGGATGTCACAGGTTACTACGTGACGCCCGGGCTGGTTGACATCCACGCTCACGTCTTCGTCGAAGACCCTGGGGGCTGGGGGATTTATCCCGACCTGAGCGCCTTCCCGAGCGGGGTCACGACAATCGTTGACGCAGGCTCCGCGGGCTGGAAGAATTTCGAGCAGTTCAAGGCCCGGGTCATCGACAAAGCTCGAGCGCGCGTGCTTGCCTTCTTAAACATCGTCGGGGTCGGCATGGACCCCATCGGCGAGCAAAGCATGGCTGAGATGGATGCCCGACCGACGGCGGAAATGATCAAGAAGTACCGGCAGATTCTCGTCGGGGTGAAGACGGCGCATTATCGCGGGTCCGAGTGGGAAGCCCTGGAGCGCGCGTTCGAAGCCGGGCGGCTGGCGGACGTGCCCGTCATGGTGGACTTTCAAGCGCAACCCACCCGGACGTACGAGGATTTGTTGCTGCGTCACATGCGTCCCGGCGATATTCACACCCACATGTATGCGCAGCACATCCCGCTGCTTGATGCCAGCGACCAGGTGAATGATTACGTCC
>Ga0315309_1001940_pt1 | contig 12244 bp, 10 predicted proteins | sample TDP4_MG_FD_203080 | JGI IMG/M metagenome (GOLD analysis project Ga0315309, IMG submission 203080) | Freshwater sediment microbial communities from Lake Towuti, South Sulawesi, Indonesia - TDP4 | ecosystem: Environmental > Aquatic > Freshwater > Lake > Sediment | place: Indonesia: South Sulawesi...
GTCGGCGTTGAGGCTACCTGGTAAAACGCTGCCTCGGCCATTCCGTCGACGGATTCCACATCGTAGTACTCCACCGCGAATCCGTCGCCCTCGAGCTTCGCGCAGATGGCCTTGGCAGGGCCGCACTTACCGCAGTCCTCCCTCCAGAAGAGCTTCAGTTTCGTCAATGCCACCCACCGGCCACCTCATCCGAAGTACGATTTGTCGCGGGCCCTTCTGTCCCTCAGCTCGGCCACCTTTCCCCTGTTCCATCCTTCAACTTTCGAGAAGAAACCCGTCACCCTCGTCATCCTCTCGACGTTCGTGGAGCCACAGCGGGGACACTTGTCCTTCAGGCCCCTGACCGTAGGTCCTTCAGTCATTACTGCTTCGTCACCTCCATCTGGTTCCTCCTCCCGCAATCCAAGCAGCAGGTGAACTCGGGGCTGAACGCGATCTGGTCGCTCATCGTGTTCTTGAAGGTCTTCATGACGAAGTTCGAGATCGATATCGGATCGGGCCTCGCCTCGCCGATCCAGATGTGCGAGAGGCAGCCCGCCTCGATCAGCGGGTGAAAGAGCCCTTCCTTCTTCACCCTCTCGATGGGGCTCATGTCGATGCCCACGTTCAGGTACGTGGAGTTCGTGTAGTAGACCTCGCCGCTGTCGACCCCTCCCTTCACGACCTCCTTGGCCTTGCCGTTGTAGTGCTTCAAATCCAATGTCGCGAGCCTGTAGGCCGTCGACTCGGCCGGCGTCTGCTCCAATACAAACCTCGTCCCGTATTGCCGGCTGAGCGCCTCCGCCTCCTTCTTCATGAAGGCGATGACCTTCAGGCCGAACTTCAGCGCCTCATCGGACTCGTGCATCTCCTGGCCGAGGTGGTATTGCACGAGCTCGTTCAGCCCCAGCATCCCGAAGAGGAACGTCGCCCTGTGCATCCGGAAATACGATTCATCATCAAGGGCCATCGCCAGGAGGCCGAGGGGCCCAGAGCCCTTCAGCCCCAGCAGCTTCTCCACGAACCCCCTCTTGAGCTGGTGGGCCTTGGCCATCAGCGCCATGCGCTCCGATATCAGCTCGAAGAGCCTCGCATCGTCCCCTCCCGCCTCGTACGCGATCCTGGGCAGGTTGAGCGTGACGTTCTGGACGGCCGAGTACCTCATCTTCCAGGGAGTCTTGGCATCGTCGAGGTCCGACTTCTCGAGCTTGAACGATAATCTACAGCACTCGCTTATCTTCGCGGTGCCCCCCCTGTCGAAGACGTAGTAGGGATTCCCCTTCTCCGAGGATGTCAGCGCAACCAGGCGCAGGAAATCATCGTAGCCCTCGCTGCCGAAGAAGTCCTCGGTGATGTGGACATTCGGCTTCGGGAAGAAGAACGGCCTCCCGAACGCGTCCCCCTCTATGTAGACCTTGAAGAGCGCACTCACGAACCTCCTCGACTCCTCGACATAGTCCCCGTATGTGCTGCCCGTGAACTTCCCAGCCGGCCCGATGGCGGGGACGTCCTGGAAGTGCTTCGGGATCTCCCAGTAGAGGTTCAGGTCGCTGAAGATCGATTGACCCCCCCTCGCGACGGCCTGCTGGGCGAACTCGAAGATGAGCATCTGCGCCAGCTGTTCCATCTGACCGTCGTCGATGCCGACGAGGAATGGGGCGAAGAAGAGGTTGACGGCATCCCAGCCAATGGCGCCCGAGAAGACGCCCTGCAGCGCGGCCGAGAATTTTATCATCTGCCCTATCAGGACCTCAGGGTGCTTCGGGGGCTTTGCGATCGAGATCGCGTTCGGGAGATTCAGGCCGAACCTCTTGATGTACTCTAGCGAGTTGCCGGAACAATACGGGCGGTCGATCATCCCGAGGTTGTGGAGGTGGAAGTCGCCCTTCTCGTGGGCGGCGGCGATGTCGGGAGTGAAGACCCTGAGGAGCGCGTACTGCTTCTTTATCGCCTCGGCGAGGACGAGGTTCGTGGACTCCGGACCGTGTGGGACGTTCGCGTTCTCCTTGTTCTTGTAGACCATCATCTGCTCGACGTCGTAGATCGGAAGGCCGAGGCGCGTGTGTTGCTTCCTCTCCTCCTCGAGGCCGTGCTCGATCAGCTTTTCGTTGACGACCTCCCTTATGAGCGGGGCCGTTATGAACTCGATCTTGGAATCGACGATGGTCCTCTCGACGTCCCGGCTGATGTGCTCGGCCATCTCCGCCGGTATCATCGTCTCCCTCAGCAGGGCCTCGATTATCTTCGCTCGCTCCCACTTCACGATGTCCCCCCTGGAGACCTTTACGAAGAGGGCGATGTCCGTCACGTCCTTTCGAGGAGCCTGCATCGTCCGCGGACTGCTCGAGGCTTTAGGGCGCGCCGTCTTACCTCGTGCGCTTTTGTTCAAGTGAAAGCCTGACTTCCTTTTTCGGGCTGGGCTTCCGGCAACTTGGTCTACAGCATTTTATACTTTACGCCATCGAAACTTGTATTTTTTCGCCATGAAAATGCGTCAATAGAGCTTAGAAAGGCATTTTTCTAGGCCTACATTGTCATTATTTTCTGGGCGGTTTTTTACCAAGCGCGGCCGCATTGCCATATAAATCTTAAACAAAAATGTAGTTTTACACGCCGTCCCATATGGGAAAGTAGACAAAATTTTGATTAGCCCCTTATCTTTTTTCATACCAACTTTATCCTCAGTCCTTTGAACGACGTTAAATGTAACTACTACTGCTCTAGTTCTGATTTCCTGATCTATGTTTGAGACCACGGTAACTCACCAACTCACGCTAAAGCAGTAAGCTGAGGTCGAGGATCAGAAGCTTGTGGGAATACCCCCTCTAGATTCTCTATCGAAGCAGTCCGTGACACCATCCAAACAATCAACACAGCAATCCAAACAGGTGACTGTATCGTCGACCTCGACTTCCACAACCTCCCAAAGCATAGGTTTACTGGTTCCTCATCCTCAGAAGCACAGATGGCGACGGCGATGTGGTCGCAGAGGCAGAAGGAGTTCGAACGACTGGCGAAGCAGAGGGCTGACCTTGCAAAGAAGTTCTCGGTCCATAACACAGGCTAAGGCGTGTGTCCTCGAAGAGATTGTGGATTTTAATTTCAATTCTATATGTCCAGCTCAGAGAGGACATAAAAAGGATTCTTATTCATTCAAGTCGGCAATCGTTATCAACATCAGTTAGAATATCCTCTTGAGCCCAACTCGGTCAAAATCCCCGTCATTTGACACCATCTCCTTCGAGCCGGCGCTGAGCGCTGCGGCCAGGTGCAATGAACCCTCATAATCCAAGGCATGCTCATCCATGAGCTACTTGGATCGAAGTATGTCGTCCGATGTCAATGGCACAGGTTTCAAACCCTTAAGGTTTAATATCGGCTCTACAACGCCATTCACCAGACTTGCGTCCCTTGAACTCCCTCCCGTCAGTCCCGTTATGATCGTCACGGCTTCATAGAATGTCAGGCTCGATGTGACGTATTCGCCCTTTGATGCGCCCTCGATCCTCTTCACCCATTGATGCGCCCTGTCGCCGAATACGGGATGACCTCCTAACCAATAGATGAATATGTTAGCATCTACATACCTTTTGACTTCCACTTCCTCGTTACCTCCACAAGGAACCCATCCAAGTCTTCGGGCCACTTGTTCACCTTGAAAGCGCCAAAGTGCGCATCAGCCACCTGTTCAGCTGCTTCGATGATCACCGATTTACCAACGACCTTGACCCTGACATACTTGCCCTTACCGATTCCTGCCTTGTCTCTAGCGATCTTCGGTATCGCCACCCTTCCCTTCTCGTCGACCTTGCCCATCATCTTTTTAAACCCACTTATTATAATATATTAATCCCACTCATATAATTATATCCCACTTCCTAAGACCTTAAGACAATCCTAATGCCCGTGAGTGGCGTTGAGGACGATCATCCGTTCATCTTTATCGACTGGGTCGACTCCCGCTCCACGGTGGGCACGAAGAAGCGCGTCGTCGAGCCGCAATTCCTGCACCTCGTCACCTCGCCCCCCATTATAGTCCCGCAGTACAGGCACATGGACTTGTTGATGGAGTAGGTCAACGACTGGATGCCGTGATCCCTCATCGCCGACTCCGTGAAACGGAGGGCGTGGTCGACGTCGTTCGCCTCCAACATGTCCGGCGTCACGACTAACGCGTGGCCGCCGCTGAGCCTCCTCTGGAAATCGGCCTCGATGCGCAGCCTCGATTCAAGCGGCACCGAGGATCCCGTCACCTGCAGGATCCTGTAGGCCCTGTCCCTTTGGCCAGGGGCTCCTGCCTCGCCCCACCCGAACCTCTCGTCGTCGACCTCGGCCATCCTCTTGGCAGCGAATGCGTGCCTCCCGGCGGATGGCGCAAGCCTCATGCTCAGCCTCTCGGTCCTGTGCGTCAACTGCACCGGCACGTGCTCCAACATCTTCCTCATAATCGTGAGACATCCATCGGCTGAGGCGCCGTCTCCCAGAAACCCCATCCCGGCCTCCTCCATCCCGACGAGCTCGACGAGGTACATGCCCTTGCCGTGGCTGAAGTACGATTCGGCCGGCGTGTGGTGCGAGAGCATCGGCAGCAGTCCCTTCGCCATGTTGCTGGCGACCCATTCCCTCTTCACCTCGAGGGCCTTCACCGCCAGCCTCAGGGTCTTGTCCAATGTCTCGAAGAGCCTCCTCTCGTTTCCAGCGGTCATGTGCGCGATCCTCGGCAGGTTCACCGCGACGCTGCCGACGATCCCGCTCCTGGATACCTCGGCGGCATAGTCGCCGCCGTTGTTCGACGCAATCCTCCCGCAGTTCCACGTGTAGATCGCCCCGTTCTCGTTGTTGAAGTTCCGGGTGAAGATGACGTTCCCCTGTTCGAGCGCGAGTTTGTGGGCGAGTGTGAGGACGCGGTCCTCCTCGGCCAAGGCATCCGGGCCGTCGACCCTGACCACAAGCCTGATGTTGCTCACGAGTGAGTTGTCCGAAAACGAGAGGAGGTGCGATATGAGCGTCTCAGCTATCGATCGCGCCCTCTCAGAAAATTCCCGCAGTTCCGACAGAGGGGGGTCGTCCCCGAGGTCCAGCGTCATGCCCACCGGCTCCCCCCGCGACACGAGGTCGAAGAGGAACTCCCTGAGCGAGCCCTCAAGGGCGTCCTTCTCGCCCTCGCCGGCCCATTTGGCCACCAAGAAGTTGAAGCTGTCCAGCGTCTGGCCGCAGCTCACCTCGGCGGCGGCCTTCTCGAGGCCGAGGCTCAACAGGCGGAGGGCGTCCCCGATGCCCCCCGAGAACTCGAGGGCGATGGGGGCGACGCCCCATCCCGAGGGGACCTTCTTGCCCTTGAAGAGGAGGGCCGCGTCGTGGACGACGTCCTCGGGCCCAAGGCACCAATCCGGCGCGTGGTTCATGTGGATCATCCCTGATAGGTGGGCGTCGGCCACCTCCCTCGGCAGGGCGTTGAGGAGTAGGTACTGCAACAGCGTCGCATCGCCCGCCTGCCTCTTCACGTTCTCGCACACCTCCCCGGACTTCTCGAAGAAGGACGTGACGTCATAAACGGGGAGGCCGAGCCTCGTGAGCTTGTGCCGATAATCCTCGAGCCCTTTCTCTATCAGGACGGCGTTCACGAACTCCCTTATCAGGGGGGCCGTGAGGTACCTCACGGGCACGGAGAGCAATCGCTCCTCGACCTCGGTGGCGATCTGCGCGGCCAGATCGGCCCTGAGCGCCGCCTCCTTGATCAGGAAGTTCTCGATCTTGGTCCTGTCGAAGGGCTCCATCATCATGTTGGACCTCCTCACCTCAAGCCTCCTCGTCTTCTTCGTCAGGAAATCGCCTATGTTCCGGTAGTAGTCGAGGACCCTCGATCCGAGGTCGGTCAACCTGTACTTCTTCGTGTTCGAGTCGATGTCCACCAGACCGCTCTGCAACAGCTTCCTCAGGTGGTAGGCAAACCTCCCCGCGTCCTTGAACTGATCGAGGCCGATCTGCCTCATCAACTCGTTGTACTTCGCGCTGTCCGCCTCAAGGGTCTTGAGCATGTGAAGCCGAACTGGGGAAGCAACGGCCTCGAAGACGTTCTCAGCTTCGTCGAAGTTATCCTCGGACATCCCGCGCGCCACTCTCGCCATCAATCCTCCCGAGCAAGTGGTTTTTATCCCTGTTCCATGCGCGATGACGCGTTCTTGAGGCTCAACTCCTCGGTTCTGGTGACGACGGCCTCATTCCCAATTGGGAGGGGAACGCTTGGATCCCGAGTAACACTCTCATCGATCATGCCGAAGCAGGCGTCCGTTAAGCCGCTCAGGCTATAAGCGAATCGTTTGCGATCGTAAAAGCTTTCGGAGATCGATGTAAAAAAATAATGCCATAGTCGACCGTTCTTGCCCGAAGTCGTTGGCCGCGCAGGCCGCAGCCCTCACGCCCTGAAGTTCGCTAGGAAGTCCACGACCCCTTTCTCGCAGTACCTATACGCGATGTAAGTCAGGGACGATCCGATCACCGCCGTTATCGGGAGCATCGTCAGTATGCCGAACCTCAGAGGCGACAAGAGATGAAGTGCAACGGGCACGAAGATCGCGAGCGTCATCGCGCCGCCGATGAAGAGCCCCATGATGAATCCCTCGAGCGTGACGTACCTGCTCCTCGACCCCAACGTGAAATCCGGATGCCTCGCGCCGATGCCGAGCCCAAAGAAACCCCCGGCCAGTATCACGAACGCGCACGCGACCATGACCGCGGCGATGTCCTCGATCCCGATCGGCGTTACGATCTCCGATACCGCCACGATCCCCACGGTCGAGATGCCGGAGATGATCCAAGTCAGGAGGAGCTTGCCCTTTATGAACTCGGCTGCGGGTATCGGCAACATGTAGACGTTCACCACCGCCTTTCCCTCTTGGCCAACCGCTATCGTGGAGAGCATGAGCGTGACGGCGAACGGCACGAATGCCATCAGGAAGAACCCCGGCGACCCACCTGATGATTCGGCGGAGGAAAACACCGTTGGCAAGATGAAGGGTATGACCATCATTATCGGCACCGCTATGAACCTGGCCATGTCCTTGCGCCTCACGAGCGACCTCAACTCCTTGAGGGCGATGGCCGCCTCCAGGGGGCTGAGGCCGAACTTCGAACGCGTTTCGGCCGCCGGCACATAGTCGGCCGAGGACTTGATCATTATGTTCATCGGTGTCGGGGACCAGTACATCGCCCTGAGCCTCGATGCGAGGTCGAACATGAGGGACGCGAAGGCGACCGAGAGCGCCGAGAACAGGGCCGCCGGCAGGATCCCGAACCGGATCTGGTCGACCATCGCCACCGAAGGCCACACCATAGGCACGAACCAGGCATAGTCCGCGCTGCTCGCGATCGCGTCGAGGGCGTAGTACAGGATGTAGGGGTTGAATGCCAGCTGGATCGCGACGAAGATGAACGTGATGAGCGCGAGCCTCGAGATGACGCCGAACCTGCCGCGCCTCCTGTAGACCGTCGACGAGACCCTGTTCATGCCCGCCCTCAGTATTTCGACTATGAGCGCTCCCTGGAGGAACGCCAGGATCGAGAGGGCGACCGAAAGCGGCCACGCGTACATCAGGTCGAATTTAAGGGCGAGCGGCAGCGTGACGCCAACGCTCACGGCGAGGAGCGGGGAGTATGCGGTGCAGATCGACGCGGCCGACGCCATCACGTACTCCCTCGGGGAGATGGGGAGCCAGTTCACGGCCTCGCTCGACGAAAGGCCCGCGCTCTGCCCCAGCTCGAACATTATGCCCGCCATCATCACCGCCGCTGTCAGCAAGATCGGAAGCCCGACGAAGACCTGCTGGACCATCGGTGCCAGGATGTAGGTGAACGCGTTCGGTATCGACTGAAGGGCGTACTGGAGCAGTACGATCGGCGCCACAAGGGCCAGGAGGTCCGCGAAGAGGATGATCGTTGGCTGGGTCCATGTGTCGACATTGCCGGTGCGGCCGGCCCTGAGGTACGACTTGAAGAGGACCGACGAAAGGCTGACGACGATGCTCGGCCTCACAGCCTGAGGGCCTCCACGATCTGCTCCGTGTCCTCGCTGCCAGTCAGCTTGAGGAAGATCTCCTCAAGGCTCGAGCCGGGAAGGCCGGCGAGTGACCTCAGCTCCTGCACGGAACCCTCGGCGAGGGCCGAGCCTTCGTTCATGATCATCACCCTGTCGCACATCGCCTCCGCTATCTCCAGCACGTGAGTGCTGAACAGGATCGCGACGCCCTCCCTCGCAAGCCGATGCAGGAGCTCCTTCACTATCCTCGCGGATCTCGGATCGAGCCCGTTCAACGACTCGTCGAGTATGAGGGCCTTTGGCCTGTGCAGGAGGGCAGCGGTGATGGCGACCTTCTGCTTCATGCCCTGTGAGAATCCGCTCATGACCTCGTTCACGTGCTCCCCCATCTGCAGGGCCTGGAGTAGTTCCTCGACCCTCTGCTTCCTGTCCTCGGGCTTGATGCCGTAGGCAACGCCCACGAAGTCCAAGTACTCGGCCGCCGTGAGGTATTCGTAGATGTAGGGGGTCTCGGGGACGTGGCCGATCATCCTCCTCGCGTCGACGGGCCTCTTCAGCACGTCGACGTCGTAGACGCTGACCTTGCCCGAGTCGGGCCTCAGGATGCCCATCATGACCTTCATTGTCGTGCTCTTCCCCGAACCGTTTGGGCCGAGGAGGCCCACGATCTCGCCGGAGCCGACCGTAAGGTTGAGGTCGATGACGGCCCTCACCATCCCGAAGGACTTGCTCACGGACTCGGCCCTCATGGCATCCAAAAGCGGCGTCGACTATGCAGGTAACATGAAAACGGAGATTTAAGCATCTTCGTTCGGCTTTGTTGAGCTTTCGGCCCTCGTGGCAGCCAATGCCAGCGAAGATACATCCATTGCATCGTGAACGATAGATTTATCGCCATTGGAAACCCGATGGGACAGGGGCCGTGGGCTAGTTCAGCTCCCAATCGGTCAAGGGCTGAAGGCCACTCTGGTCGTGGCTTCGCGGCTCGGGAGCAGTTCGAGCTGCCTAGAACCCGCGAGATAGCGAACGCTAAGCGAAATCCCCGGTTCGAAATATATATTGGCACCGAACCAATCCCCGAATATCCGGGCGGCCCCACCTTCTCATGACGTCGTGCGTGAGCCTTCGATGTGGATTACTATGGGCCACCCATCTCGCTAGAAGAGGGCCTTCAGCTTCTCTACCATTTCCCTGATCCTGTCCTGCGAAGTCGCATACGAGAACCTGATGTATCCCTCGCCCGCGGCCCCGAAGGCGGTCCCCGGGAGCACCGCGATCCCGCCGTCCTCGAGCAGGTGTTTGCTGCACTTGGCCGAGCTCATGCCGGTCCCGGTGATGTTCGGGAAGACGTAGAACGCGCCCTTCGGGTTGAGGCACCTGAAGCCCTTCACGCCGTTCAGCCCGGAGACTATCAGGTCCCTCCTCGCCCTGAATTCCCTCACCATCGCCTCGGTGCTGTCCTGGGGCCCGCGAAGTGCCGCGATGCCGGCCATCTGCACGAACGCCGTCACGCAGGAGATCGTGTTTATCGCCAGCAGTACCATCTTCCCGATCAGCTCCTTGGGCCCGACGCCGTAGCCGAGCCTGTATCCCGTCATCGCGTAGGCCTTCGAGAAGCCGTCGACCAGTATCGTCCTCTCTGCCGCCGCGTCGCGGGCCGCGGGGCTGAAGTGCACCGCATCGTAGATGATCCTGTTATAGATCTCATCCGAGAGCAGCCAGAGGTCGTTGTCCTGGGCTATGTCCGCTATGCCGGAGACGTCGTCCTTCGAGAGCACTGATCCCGTCGGATTGTTCGGGGAATTTATGACGATCATCTTGGTCTTGCCCGTCACCCTCTCCTCGACGTCCTCCGCCGTCATCCTGAAGTCGTTCTCCTCCTTCAGGCGAACGGGCACGGCCTTCCCACCGACGTAGTTCACTATCGAGGCGTACATCGGATATGCCGGCTCCTGCACTATGACCTCGTCGCCCTCCTCTATCGTGGCCAATATCGCGTAGAGGATGATGGGCTTCCCGCCGGGCCCCATGAGGACTTGGTCGGGCTTCGGCCTGAAGCCCCTGGACCTCGCGACCTCCTCGCAGACGGCCTCCTGGAGCTCGAAGATCCCCTGAGGGGGAGTGTAGTGCGTGAATCCCTGGTCAAGCGCCCTCTTGGTCGCCTCGATGACGTGCGGGGGGCTCGGGAAGTCCGGCTCGCCTATCTCGAAGTGCAGGACCTTCTTCCCCCCCCTCTCGAGCTCCCTGCAGCGGGCCAGGACCTCGAAGGCGGACTCGGTCCCGATGCGTCCCAAACTTCTGGCAAACGGCCTCATATTCAACGCCCCGAAAGTGGCTGTGTATTCCCTAAAAAGCGTTGTCGACGCGAAGATGGGGGGACGAGGGGCGGCCATCTGAATGTCGGAGGGCGGCCGTCCGATTCTCAAGAAAGTTCGTCGATACACACTTATAAAGCGTCGGTGGGGTCGTTCGAGAATAGGTGCCGCGTTTGCAGTTCCCTACGATGCTCCTCCAGCAACAGCAGGAGAACCCGCTTGCCTACATCATCAACCTCGCCTTCATGGCGATGTTCTTCGTCCTCTTCGTCTGGGGGCAGAGGATCCAGCTGACCATAATGCTGAGGGACGTCGAGTACGCCCTCTCGCGCCTCAAGATAATGAGGGACGAGACGAGAAGGGCGGTCATCGAGAACGTGAAGAGGCTCGGGAAGTCCCAGAAGGATCCGACCCCCTACATAGACCGTTATCTCGAATACGTCCTGATCCCGCCGGTCACGATGGATCCGGCCGGCATCGTCTGGAAATACGACCACCTGATCGGGGTCACGGAGGACAGGGTGAAGGAGGAGGTCAAGGCGATCGCGCCGGAGGCGACCGAAGCCCAGCAGTACAACATCCAGAACCTCCTTGAGATCGCCCAGACCCTCAACACGTTCTACAGGGTGATCAGGCACTTCTACCTCTTCGGCAAGAAGACCGCAAGCTACTACATGATAATCCAGATCCAGGTCATCCTCCCGGAGCTGATGCGGGAGGCCGAGGCCTACCTCGGCTCCGTCCACGCATTCACGTTCGGCCATCCGATCGGGGATGGCGTCGGCCCGATGGTGGCCGCGAGGATGTTGCACGGCCATGAGGTGAGCGACATCGCGCGTGACACCGTCTGCGGGGAAGTGGACTACGAGGGCAGGAGGGTGATCGTCATAAAGTCGAAGGGGCCGGGCGGGACGGTCGGCAGGCCCGGGGATGCCGTCAGCATCATCCTGAAGAGGAGGAAGAACTTGAAACGCGTGCTTATGGTCGACGCGGGCCTCAAGCTCGAGGGCGAGAAGTCGGGCGAGATCTTCGAGGGCATCGGCGCCGCGATAGGCGGGATCGGGACCGAGAAGTACAAGATCGAGGAGATGGTCACCAAGAAGAAGCTCCCGCTCTACGGCGTGGTCGTCAAGATGTCGAGCGTGGAGAACATGACTCCCTTCACGAAGGAGATAATGGCCGGCATCGAGCAGGCCGTCGAGCGCATGAAGGAGCTCATACGGGACGGCACGAAGGTGGGGGACACGGTCCTGCTTGTGGGAGTCGGCAACACGATGGGGATCGCCCAGTAGGTGATGGGGATGGCGAAACAGCCCGGAAGCATCTTCATGTCCCTCTACTTCATGGTCCTGGGGATCCTCCTCGTCGTCTCAGCCGGCATGTTCATCATAGGCCTGAGGGAGCTCGCGACCGAACCGACCCAATCGTCGATATACATGCTGGTCGGGATATCGGGGATAGCCATTACGCTGTACAGCCTCCGCCAGATCCAATCGAAGAGCAGGTCGCTCAGGGTCCAGGTCGCGAAGGTCGTGTCCGTATTGGAGTGCGCCAATTGCCGCAACAAGGTGACCCGGAACTTCAAGGAAGGCGACTATGTCTACGGGACCGCCGAGAAATGCACCAACTGCAACACCGATACGTCGATGACGATCTTGAGCATCTTCGCGGAGAAACCCCCGCCCAAGAGATCCTCTTGGCCCTAAAGGAAATCACAATTAGAAGCGATATCTTAGCCGTGAAACCCTACCTAGTCAGGACGATGACCTTGTCGGGCAAAACCGCGACGGTGTGTTCGGCCTGCGCGACGACGATGCCGTTCTTCTCGACCAGCTGCGGATATGCCGATACGCTGCCATTGTCGAGCATGTTCCGAAAGGCGTCCCCCTCCTCGGTCGTGAGGTCCAGCCACCTC
>Ga0315309_1001941_pt1 | contig 12240 bp, 14 predicted proteins | sample TDP4_MG_FD_203080 | JGI IMG/M metagenome (GOLD analysis project Ga0315309, IMG submission 203080) | Freshwater sediment microbial communities from Lake Towuti, South Sulawesi, Indonesia - TDP4 | ecosystem: Environmental > Aquatic > Freshwater > Lake > Sediment | place: Indonesia: South Sulawesi...
CCTCGCCATCAGGAACCTGGGCTACAAAGACTTGAAATCGAGCTTCCGCCAGGCTTTTCCTGACCATATCAAGGTAGTGCTTTGCTACTGGGGAATTAGTGACAACAAGAATTTTTGGCCCTTTTGCATATTTGTAAACTGCTCTCCCAAGGCCATCCAGAGGGTAGCCTATAAGAATATCGTAATTCTTCTCGTTAAGTACCACTCTTACCGATTTCATTTTCTCCTTCTCTCCGATAAGAAATCAATAATTTCATTTACAACTTCTTCTATTCTCTTATTGGAAGTATCTATCATTTTACTACATCTATTATAGAATTGCTGCCTTTTCCTCAAAATCTTATTTATCTCATCCTCTCGGTCGCTTACATTTAGAAGAGGGCGGTAGTCCGTCTTGCTTGTTCGTTTCATAATCACCTCAGGAGTAGCGGTTAAACATATAACCACCCCATTTTTCTCAAGTTCTTCCATATTCTCTTTTTTTAGAACGACTCCACCACCTGTGTCTATAACAAAGTTATCGAGCATAGCCACGCACTTAATAGCTTTCGTCTCCACCTCCCGGAAGTAACTTTCACCCTTTCCCTTGAAAATTTCGGGTATCGTCATTCCTACATCTTTTTCAATTATCTGGTCAGTACTAATATATTCCATATTTAGTTTCCGGGATAACATTTTCCCCACATCCGTCTTTCCAGTACCCATCATCCCTGTCAGGACAATATTCATCATTAACTCCAAGTCAGTCTATATCTTCTTATTATGTGCATTAAGTATACAATTTTTCAAACGATAAAACAAGTTTAAAAATAGACATCAATTAATTAGAATATCCCGGGAGGCTAAAATAACTTTTCCTGGTGCAGGTCAAATGGTGGATGTTAGTTAGGCAGGCCGACAAACCAAATGCATACCTATAGTCTCAGAATGGCTTGGGTTATCGAAGGATTTTAATTCTAACTCTTTTCACTTGACTCATCATATTGTCCTGACCCTTGTTCCACTTGACTTCCCACTTCTTGTATTTCTTCTTTCTTCTTCTCTTCTATCACTCGCAATTGTTCTTCTAATTCTGCAACTCGATTTTTGAGTAGATTGTTTTCTTCCTCTTTACTTTGCAATCTCAACTCCAAATCTTCTTGTTCAAGTTTAATTCTCTTTTCTATCTCGCCGACTTGCCCAGATTCCCCGGCCCCTATAGAAAGCTGCCCTTCTATATTCTCCTTCTCTGTTTCTCCATTTCCAAACAGCCCTGGGAAATGGAACCCTATCTTGAGCAGTTCCTGTTTAAACAGAGCCATTTCTTTCTCTAGCTGTTCTATCTGTTCGATAATTTCGCATCTTTTCGCCTCTGCTACTTCTCTTAATTCTGCTTCTTCGGAGACCAACTTTTCCAGAACGGCAAGTTGATTGCGCAGGAACCCCTCCAGGAGAATCTTCCCATTCTCTATCTTTGCCTTTCGGCTCTTCTCATTTTTCTCTTTCTCTTTCAATTTCATTTTGCCGAACATACTCCCACCTCCACTTAATAATTCCTCCCGGCCAACCAGGTTCTTATCGTCGACCCAGTCCTCTAAAACCCTTCAGGGGATTTATCGATATGTAGTCACATATGTCTATGAGACTTTTTTTGACATCCCTATTCTTTATTCTTTTGGCCTCGATTCTCGCCTTTTCTAAATATTCCATTACTCTCTTGGCACAACGGTGCATAATTTGATGGTCGGATACCATTTCCTTAATTATAGGAATGGATACATTCTGTTGTTCTGAAGACACAAATTTGATAACCTCCTTCCTAAGTCGTTCGGGCACTGAAGCCAACAGGTAAATCAAAGGAAGAGTTACCTTTCCTTTGCGAAGGTCCGAACCCAAAGACTTCCCCACCTCTTCTTCCCGGCCAACATAGTCAAGGCAATCATCAACCATTTGAAAAACTATACCAAAGTATACACCATAGTTGGTCAACGCCTCAATCTCGGACCCGACCTCACCCAAGTTCCCTCCACAGAAGCAAGAGAACCAAAATAGAGACGCGGTCTTCATTTCGATAATGGAAAGATACTCCTCCTCACTTAAATCCCAATCGTAGGCCCTGCTTATCTGTTTCAACTCACCTTCACAGATGAGACTTAGTGTATTCGCCAGAGCAGAATCAATCTCAGGATGACCCAGTTCACACAATGTGGTAAACGAGCGGGAAAACAGGTAATCCCCAAAAAGAACAGAAATCTTATCTCCCCATTTGGTGTGAAAAGCCTGTTTATGCCTTCGCAGAGTTGTCCCATCAATCAAATCATCGTGAATCAATGTGGCTGTGTGTATCAACTCTATCACCGAGGCAGCTTTTATTATCTCACCCTTATTCCTTCCCACGCCCCTTCCAGCCGAAAAGGAAAATAGGGCCAGAGCTGAACGGAGCAATTTACCTGAGGAATCAAAAATATCCTCCATAAGTCGCCACATAAAACTGTCGTCCATCTTTAATAGTCTCTTTATCTCCTGTCTGACCTCAGCTAAATCATTTTCAATTGGTTTATAGATTTGTCTCAGTTGCATATTTTACCCCAAAAACGATCTATCTATTAGATATCCCATTATAAGAAGCAAACCAATTATTGAATGCAATTCTATTGTAATTCTATTTACCGGAAGCAGTTCTTCAATTTTGTCATAATTTTCCCGTAATATTGAAATGGCTTTTAGACTCAAAGGTAAAGTCAGTAAGGCAAGCAAGCTAAATATGGGAAAAAAACCGAGAATGATTCCTAAAATTATGCTAACATAGACGAGCGATAAGAGTAGACAATATATCGTTATCGCCCTCTTTTTTCCTAATTTTACAATCCATGTTCTCTTATTAACCAATCTATCTGCTTCATAGTCAGGAAACTCATTAATAAATAGCACCGACATAATCAAAATGCCGACCGGTATCGAGGCCAAAAAGGGTTCGAGAGACAGTCTCTGTGCCTGGATATAGTAGGCTCCACTAACAATCAAGGGACCAAATCCAAATCCTACCACCAATTCGCCCATCCCGAGATAACCAATCCTCAAAGGGTCTGCAGTGTAGAAAAATCCCAATAACACCCCCACTAAGCCAAAGAGCAAGACTATGTTCCCTTTGGTTATCAAATTTAAATACAAACCAAGTACCCCTCCCAGAGAGAAGAATACCACTCCTGAGTAGAATATGCACTTCGCTGGAATTAAACCTTCCTGAATTACTCTACTTCCTCCACTGAAAGGAGTAGGATAAGGATTTATGTCGTCGTTTTTCGATTTGTAGTCATAATAATCGTTGATAAGATTGGTCCCCGCATGAATGAAGATAACTCCAAACATGGCCAAAAATAACTTCATCCAGAAGATTTGGCCCATACGGGCCCAGGCAAGCACGCTACCTAATAGTACGGGAATAACTGTGGCGGTGAAAAACGGCGCTCGTATGGCTCTTATCCAGTTTTTAATCACGGTCTTAATTCCTCATCCAAATCTGTAGATAATTCCAAATCCGCCTCGGGGGTATTTCCAGTCGATTGCGCCGGCTTTACACACAACGCGACAAGAACCACATTCCAAGCAGCCCTCCCAGGAAAGTTCAACTGCGCCGTCAACTTTTCTGTAATTCTTGACTGGACAAACGTTCACACAAGATTTTTCTTTACATTTTTCACAAATCTCTCTGTCCTTGATATACAGATGGGGATGGCCATTATCGACTTTAAATCTGTTAAGAAATAGTTTATCTTCTATATTCATATTCTCTCACCACAGAGCTTGATATATAGTCCTTATACTCAGTGCCATTATTAGTATCCCCACTATTATCATTAATGCACGGGATGGAAGCTTCTTGCAGACATAGGCTGCTAGAGGAGCAGCCAATATCCCCCCAGCGATTAGGCCAACCGTTATCTGCCACTCCACCAAACCAATTATAGCTATAAAGGTCAAAGCTTCGGTGACGGTCACAAAAAATTCAGTCAAATTGACTGAACCAATCGTTAATCTGGGATTGTTTCCTCTGGCAACCAGAGTTGAGGTGACGAATGGGCCCCAACCTCCTCCCCCAATTGCATCAAAGAAACCCCCAACTGCACCTATTGGGATAAGTTTCGTGCTCACTGTTTTCTCTCGCATCCTCTTAACTGCTTTTGTAATTATCACTAAACCCACGATAATAAGGTAGAAAGAAACAAAGGGCTTTATCATTTTCCCAGGCACTGCTGTAAGAATATACGCTCCTATCGCCCCGCCTACCATCCCCGGAACCAAGAGACTCTTGATTAGCTTTCTATCCACATTTCCAAACCTCCAGTGGCAAAGGCCAGATACGCCGCTAATAAACATCTCTGCGCTATGGACGCTGGCACTTGCCACAACTGGCGATATTCCTATGCTTAGCAAGAAGGAAGTCGAGCTGACTCCGTAGGCCATTCCCAAGGCGCCATCAATCATTTGAGCGATAAATCCCACGACCATAAAGATAATCATTGTGTAGTCCATAATCTCTTACCTCCTCATATTCTTATAGCCACCCCATCGCTCTTGCCAGATTGAGCATATTCTTCCCAAACTTGATAATGCCCAATTTCTTTCTGAACATCTTAATGACTTCTCGCTCAATGACTCGTTTAGATTTTTCGCCCACTTGAAAATAAAAGGTGACCATTTCCGCTAATACTTCTGGATAGAGACTTAACAATTCCGAACAATTTTCCCCAAGAGTGGGAAAATATCTGAATTTCTTTAAATCTTCAAGTACAAAACTATTCCCCAATCTTTCTCCATAAGAGGACAATGCCCTTTGGCTAAAATTTCCTATCTTTGATGCTTCAATAATCGCTTCTGCCGCATATAGGCCTGAAGCCATCGCCAGATTCGAGCCTTCGTGGAAAAAAGAGGTATTAACCAGGCCGGCGCAATCACCAATAAGCAACAGCCCGTCGAAAATTAACTTTGAAATTCTCCGATATCCGCCTTCAGGAATCATATGAGCAGAATATTCTTCTGTCTTGCCATTGCGAAATAGATTGCGAATGCAGGGATGGTTCTTGAAATATTCCAGAGCATCATGTGGATTGATATTTTTTTCTGCCAATTCCTTCAATGTACAGCCAATACCCACAGAAAGGGAATCCCTATTCGTATATATGAAGCCACTGCCAAACATCCCCTGAACTGCATCGCCGAAATATTCTATTGCTACACCCTGAGGGATTTCACCATCCTGTTCTTCGCTGGATAACTGAAATCTTTCTTCAATCACCTCCCGTGGCAATGAAATTATCTCCTTCGCCGCCACAGCCATATTTTTTTCGTCAGCGAGAGGTTTCAAACCTTCTCTCTCCGTAATCACGGAATTGGCTCCTTCGGCAATCACGACCACGTTTGCATAAAGTTCTCCATCGTCCAGTCGACTCTTAACACCTATGCATTTCCTTCCCTGCCAGATGAGCCCGTCGACAACCACATTGGGAAGAACCATTGCACCCAATTCTTCAGCCTTCCGCACAAACCACCTGTCAAATTTGGCTCTCAATGTGGTGAAGCTATGATTGTATGGCGGATGACTGTACTTTTCTGTGCGAAAAGAGAATTTTAGCTCGGTATCCTTGGAAAGAATGGAAAACTTTCGTTCCATTACGAATCTCTCTACGGGTGCTTCTCTTAGAAATCCAGGTATGAGCTTTTCCAGGATTGTTGTAAACAGGATGCCTCCCATCACATTCTTTGCTCCCGCATATGTGCCTCGCTCCAGGACGACAACATTCAGCCCCACCTTCGCCAAGCTATAAGCACAGGCAATGCCAGAAAGACCAGCACCAATAATAATTACATCAACATTGTCAGCCATTTTTTCCCTTCCCCTTCTCCCAACACATCAAGGTAGCAGCAGTTACTCGTCGCTGAAAAGACGATAAACCTCTTTGATAAGCACTTTCTGCTTCATTTGATTTCGTAAATTGGTAGCGACGATTCTTAGCATAGCGAACCAGCATTAGCATCACCGGTACTTCGGTTAGAGGACACATTACAGTAGCGATAGCAACTTTTGCGGGGAAAGCAGAAAGGGCAATAGCAATTGCGAGTTCGAAGTTCATTCCTGTACCATTAAAGGCGATGCTCACAGAATCTTCGTAATTCAACTTTAGTTTCTTACAGGTTTCCAATATGATTGAAAACTGGAGAAAGAAAAATATAACTAAAGGTATTGCGATCCTTACCAAATGCCAGGGGTTAGCCAGAACGTGCTCTCCCTCGCTTGAAAACATTACTACGAGAGTGAAAAGTAAACCCAAGAACCAGGTGGTCTCAAGGTACGGCTCCAATTTCTCCAGTCTCTCTTCCCCCTTACTTCTTAGTATTCTGTAGCGAACGATATTACCAGGAGCAGGGGTAGTCCCAGATACGTAAAAATCAACTTGGGAATAATGGTATGGTCATAGGGCACTGCTTTAACCAAAAGGGCTATGTAAAAAGGAGTCAAAAACATCTGTAAAATTGAGTCTATTGCCGAGAGAGTAGCGGAAAGAGATAGATTCCCCCCTGAGATTCCTGACCAAAGGTTAACCATAGCGATGCAAGGGGCCACTCCCGTTAGGATTAAACCGATCCTTAAATATGGCTCATCGGGGAGAAATATATGGGCAAGCAAGAAGACAAGAAACGGACTGCAAAGATAATTGTAAAGTGGGCTAATTAACAACTGTTTGCCACCGCAAAAAGCCTCTTTTACTTTTCCCAAATCCACCTTAACCATCTGAGGAAATATCATTAGAAAGAGCCCCAGGGGAATGAACCTGGCCAATCCAAAACCCAGAACGGGCCTGGCCCTCCCTAAAGCTAAACCAAAAATTATGGCTCCCGCCACAAAAAGAGGCAAAGCCATTTTTATAAAGCTCATCTCTTCCCAGTGCTTATCCATAGTTACTATCTTTCTCTTTATAATGCCAAAAAGATATTATTAAGTCGAAAAATCCTTATTGATTTGTGCCTCATCCACACAGGCAATTCCAGAAAGACCGTCACCAATAATGGTCGCATCAACTCGATTATCTATTTTTCTACCTACGAGAATCTATTTCTAATGCGCAATTTTGCTCATGAATAGAGCAACAACAAAACCAAAAACAATACTATAAATAGGTATGTGTCCGTATCTTTCTGCCTCCGTGTGTGCCTGGGGTATCAATTCATCACAGGTGATGAAAAACATCGCTCCCCCAGCCAACCCTAAACATACACTAACGAGCTCTTTTGATAGAGAAGCAATAAGATTGCCCAACAAGCCACCAGCTACCATCGGCAATCCAGCCATACAGGCAAAGAGAGCTATCTTTGACCTTTTTACACCGATACTATGGTTCGGCGCAGAAATGGCAATGCCTTCAGGAATATTATGTAATGCGATCAACACTGCCAGCCCCAAGCCAAAAGTTTGAGAAACGGCCATAGCCGACCCGATTGCTAATCCCTCGGGTAAATTATGGATTGCTATTCCTATCGTAAGAAGTGTACCCATCTTTAGCAATTTTTTCTGCCGAACATCCATTCCGGTTTCTCTTTCAGTCATATGTAGATGGGAAACTAAGAGGTCTAGGAAAGCCATGAAGATTATCCCGAAAAAAAATCCACTGAACATAACATACTCGCCTGCCTGGGATATTGCCTCAGGGAGGAGAGCCAGACATACTATTTCCAGCATAACACCGCCAGCAAACCCTATCATCGTGCTCAGGATAGCCGGGGAAATTTGCGGAATAGCTATGACCAGAACAGCCCCAAAACCGGTGCCCCCAACACCAGCAATCAAACTCACCAGAAATGTTCGAAGCAATTCACACAAGATCTTTCAGACCTCCAGAACAAACTCGATTATGAACAGCTACAATTCTTCTTCTGACTTAACTGGCGGCGTTTTCAGTTCATCGAGCTCGGCTTTCAGCTGGCGGATATTCCTCTTAAGCTCTCTGGCCTGTTTTAACCCGAGCAAAAGCGACACAACGACACCTACAATTATTGAGATGAGAACAACCATAATTAGTGGAATCTGTCCCGTTTGCCATCCCATAAAACGCATCTGAACCGGATACGGGTTTTGAAAAGTAAATACCATCAGAAGGAGTGCCATAGCTAAGATGAAAAGTAATTGCATTTGCATATTTGTCTACCCCTTTCTTGCCGTTCCAACCATCTAACGGATCTGGTTGAGTGTGAAAGCTAAAAGCTACCAGCTATGAATTAAAGCGATATATAAGCTGGAAACTGTAAGAAAAATTATTGCAACAGGAATACCTGTTTTCGAATATTTTCTGAAAGACAGAGAAGAGACCTCACCAGCCTTGAATTGATTATCAATAGATTTCTTATTTACAGAGGTTAGCAGAGTTTTCTCCCTTCTCCCACGCAAACTCAAGAATTCGTCCAGCATAGTGGAACTAACACTGCCCGCAGTTGCTCCCGTGAGCGTAGCACTTGATCCAGCAAGTACACCCAGAGAAAGTGCCCAGTAGTAAAGATAATGTTGAGCCGGGGTTCTAAAATTCGCCACCAGTGGAAGTAAAAGAGCTGTTGTGGGCCCAGCATTGAGAAAGGCGGTGATAATTGCTGCCAGCCACATCAATACCAAACATCGCACAAGAATATTTCCAAATGATAAATGGACGATTACTTCTCCGAACCAGTTGAGAAGCCCACTTGCTTCTGCCGCACCCACCAGGATAAACAGCCCAGAAAAGAAAATAACATCCCTGTAACTCAATCTTTCCAATATTGTTGATATCTTGGTCTTGCCGAAACAGATAGCCATTAATCCGCCAATCAAAGCAATAATTGCTGGGGGTATATGAACAAATCCGGAAACGAGAAAGGAAACTACCAGAATACCCAGAATAACGAGACACCTCCTCACTGCCTCAGGATTTTTCATTCCACCTTTTAGTCTCTCTTCTATTCTGCGAAAAAGATTCCCGTCGCTGATTACATTACCGCCGTCGCAATATGCAAGTTGCGGCAGCTCTTCATAGGGACTAATACTATTTATCTTTTCTTTAATGAATAGTCTCTTCTCTGAGAGCCGGATATACAGGAGAAGAACAAAAAGTTCTATCAAACAAATAGGCGCCATGTATATTATAAATTTAACAAACGCTATGCCCGTCTCTGTTCCTATTAGCATATTGGGAAAATCACCAACCATTGTAGATGCCCCTCCTAAATTCGAGGCAATAATCATAGCGATTATATAGGGTTTGGGGTCAAAACTTAGATATCTACTCAGATTGAGAATCATAGGTAGAAGCACCATAATTGTAGTGAGGTTGTTCACTAGGAGCGAGACAGTGTAGGTTAGAAAACAAAAGGATAACATTATTTTCCACTTATCGCCTTGGGATAATAGAACAATTTTTCTTGCCAGATGACTAAATAACCCGCCTTCGTCTAAAATAATTGTTAGAATATTCATCCCCACGATGAAATATATTACATCAATTCTACTCTTTAATGATTCCCAGGCTCCTGACCAGCTATAGAAGCCCAGATAATACCCGCAGAGAGTTATTAGAATTGCTCCGAGAACGAAAAGGACTGTTCTATCAATCCAATTGTGGTACACAAGGTAATATATGAGAGTGAAAACTAACAGGACAAAGAGAGCAGGCAGAAACGAAATATTTTGCGTCCAGGTATTTTTTTCTAAGCGAATAGCCAAACTTCTCTCTTTTCCATCCCGCAGGTAACCAAGATTTACCTTTCTATGCTGTGCTAAAGATGGCAGGGCTTTTTCTAATTCAATAAGTCCAGTAATTCGGTTATTGCCAATTGTTATGATTCTATCGCCCGGTCTCAGCCCATTTTTCTCCCAGACACCACTGACCGGCACCGCTCGGTCAATCTTTTCCACCAGGAGACTTTTTTCTTCAATTTCGGACTCCATAATAAGATCCGCACCCATCCATTCAATTCTGGCCCTACCCTGTTTAGTATAGAATACCCTCGGAACTATTCTGCTCATATCAGTCAGGAGCGGTTTTGCACGAGAGACTGGGATAGCATAGATAGCTGAATCTTTGCCCGCCGGGATTTCTGACAAAGTGGTACATATCCCGGCCAATTCACCGTTGGTATTGAACAGTGGCAACCCATTTACCATTAGATTGGCAACCATATCGATTTGAATAAGTTTTCTTTTCGTTTGATTAAGTTTCAAGACCTTAGTAATAATAAGTTCATTACCAGTAGATGCAAACAATAGCTCGCCAGGTCTTATTTTTCCTCCATTTGCCGACTGGACAGGGGTGACTTCCTTATCCACTAGAATTTTTAAAAGGGCCAGCTGACTCTCTCTATCAATTTCTATGATTTTCGCAGCGAACGATTCGCCTGCGACTGTTGTAATGTAGAAATCTGTTTCCGAGATTTTTGCATTGCTACCTGAGCTATATGTTTGGTATATGACGCCTTTTGGTGGTGCAAGTGTTAACACATATCCCCGAGGGTGAATAACTATTCCGTAACCAAGATTGTCTATCTTGACAACACTCCTGCGCACGGACTTTGCCATCATATCAAAATCTATGTACTTCAGTTTCGGGTCTTCTTTCCTGCTCAAAGCCGGTTTCTTTGTAATAGTCCAAAGCCCAGTAATTAAGAGAAAAATCACTATTATCCCAACCCATGATTTTAGTTCTGATCTATTCATATTCTTTAACTAGGGTTCGATCCTGTTTCTTTTTGAAAACCATGCCATGTCCAATCAGTTGTTATTTTCCAACTTTGACTGAAGAGACCGATTACCCTGGGTATGACGATTATTGCTATAATAAATGCAGCTATGGCATCTCCGTAAATAGAGATTGTCCTGGCAGTAGCTATTCCAATAACTGCTATCGAAGAGAGAATGACCGATAATCGCAAACTATGGACCATTTCGGTTTCCAAAACCTTTTTCTCTTCTGTTTCCTTCCCCGAGCACAAACTGTATCTATACAAAAGTTGATTCGCTAATATAGATAGTATCGCTAACTCGAGCGCATAAGGACTTGGTCGAATAAGGAGGCCTTTTGTCGCCTTAATCAATCTCAGTATGGAAAATATCAAAATATCTCCAATTCCCAGAATCAAAATTATGGAGATGACTAACCCTGCGCACCAAAAGGATTTATGCGAAGCACCGGCTTCCTCGTTTACATTTACCAGGAAAATTCTATTCAGTAAGAGAAAACTTTGGTAAAGCGAGTAGAGTCCGTCACCAACCAGAGACTCGCTTGAACCGAGTACCCCCACTATACCTTTCACCAGACTCATAATAAGGCTGACAAATATCGCCCATAATCTTAACCTTTCCTTGCAACTTTTACAATTGCCGTTCAAATCTATCCAACCCCCTAACTTACCAATCCAATAATTCCGGCACCAAGCAGTACCCAGGCTGGATTTAGCCTGTACTTAAGTAAACAGATCAGAGCAATTATGGCAATGAAGATAGTTTTGAAATCGGTCAATGAACTCTTACCAATACTTAGACCTGCTTCCAGAACCATGCCGATGACCGCAGCTCGTGCTCCCCGAAAAAAATTTGCCAATACCTTGTTCTCACGGAATTTTCTTACCGCCTCGGTAGCAAGACAAATCATTATGAAAGACGGTAAAATGACACTTACAGTAGATACTATAGCGCCCAATATGCCATACACTTTATAGCCAATAAATGTTGCGGAAATCACCACTGGGCCGGGTGTAATTTGACCCAGAGTTACCGCATCAATGAATTCCCTTTTCGTAAGCCACCCGTATTTCAATACCACCTCGGTCTCTACCAGAGGAATTATTACGATGCCGCCACCAAATGAAAAAGTACCAATTTTTAAAAACACCCAAGATAGCTTAAGCAGAGTATTCATTGCTTTATCGTCGCAATCTGGTTTAGCTCGTGAAGATTATTCCTGTTTTCAGGAGCGCCCATATATAGAAGGATTCCCGCCAGACCGGCAAGCCCCACTACTGTCAAAATATCAAACTTAAAGATTAAAGATGATGTAAAGGCCCAGATCAGGATGCCTGCCGAGCAATAGTCTCTTATTTCTTTCTCGCCAAGTTTCAATCCCACAGAAAATATCAATCCTGTAACCCCCGCTCCTAAACATTTAAATATTGTTCCTACCTTAGGTGTTATGCTATACTTTTCATAAAGCATCGCAAGAATAATCATCAGGATAAATGATGGCAGAA
>Ga0315309_1001942_pt1 | contig 12238 bp, 12 predicted proteins | sample TDP4_MG_FD_203080 | JGI IMG/M metagenome (GOLD analysis project Ga0315309, IMG submission 203080) | Freshwater sediment microbial communities from Lake Towuti, South Sulawesi, Indonesia - TDP4 | ecosystem: Environmental > Aquatic > Freshwater > Lake > Sediment | place: Indonesia: South Sulawesi...
CGACGAAGGCCGAGCTGCTCAGACACCTGCCGAAGAAGGTGATGTACCAGACCTTTAATTTGGTCCTCGAATACCTGCAGAGGTCAAACAAAATAATCGTGACGAAAGATGGCAAGATAGTCTGGGTGTTTGCCGACAGTGAAAAGCTGAGGAAATTGCTGGCGGAGAGCAAGAAGGTGTAACAGTTTGTATGAAGTGCGTTTTTCGAGGGAGTTCAGCGAGGAGTATGCAAAACTCAAGAAGCGGGCTGAAGGTGGGCATGGCGAGGCGAGGTATCTCTTGGGGATAGTCGACAAAGGGGTCGCAAAACTAAAGCGAGACCGAGAGGCCGGAAAACGAATCCCAAGACGACTCATACCTCGAGAGTACGCGGTCAAATACGGCGTGACCAACTTATGGAAACTCAACCTAGACAGATACTGGCGAATGATTTACACGATCGTGGGGGATGAAGTCCGGCTCGTGAGCATCATAATCGAAGTTTTGAATCACAAGAAATACGATAGGAAATTTGGGTACTACACAACTTGATTAAGTTATTCAAATGTTTTTCGCTTCATTCCATTCGTTTTTCCCTTTTAAACAACCCCTGCTCAAAGCATCGGCGGGCATCATGCCGGCAGATGAATACATTATCAGACCTTCACCCGAACATGCAGGATCTGGCACTAAAACTTTAAGTATATCAATTGATACAACTAGCATGGGGACCCAGATGCCGCGGAAGGCTCACCCATTGAGATACCCGAGACTGGATACCGTGCTCATGGTGGAGCGATTTATTCAAAAACACGACGGGGAATTCAAGAAAAAACAGCTGTGGGAGCACCTGCCGAAGAGGATGATGTATCAGACCTTCTGTGTCGTGATGGATTACCTGCTATACTCGGGCAAGATATCCGTGGATGCCGAGGGAAAGATCGGCTGGATTTACTACCCCGAGAAGGTGGGGCAGGACCTGAAATTCAAGCACCTCTTCTGGGAAGGGCCGCGGCGGACCGGGTTCTAGATGAGATTACCTTTAATGCTCGGCCGGGATTTAAAAAGAGGTTTCGGTTTCGATGTAAAATTCATTTTATTGAACATACGTTCGGTTATGTGAATTCTGCTAGGTGTCGGGCGCACATGTCCGTATTCACTTAACCACGACCAGCTCCCCCGCTCTTCGGATGAATTTTTCTGCGGCGGATATGGCCTCTCTTGCTTCCTCTTCCCTCACTTCAACCTCCTCGAACCCGTACATAATGGCGTGCCTCTCCTCGCGAAACGCGTTCAGCAGGGTGATCGTCTCCGGATCGATTTTTCCTTCCCTCGCGTATTTTTCCTCCAGGTACTTCGCCAAGCAATAATGGGACTTCTCTTGGATGCCATCCTTGTACAGGAGTGCCCTCCCCGCGCCGAACATGCAGGAGTAGGCGTACAGCACTGCGGCGTCGTTGTGACCATCTTTCAACAACGATTTTGCTCGCTCCAATTTCGCCGTCGCTACATCGAGGGATTTTCGCGCTTTAAGTATGTCTGGGCGTATCCTGCGCAGTTTTCTTGAGGCGAAACACTCCTCCAAGGTCAATCGATCACCGGCTTTTCACCGTAAATGGTGATGGAGCTGCTTATAACATCCAAATAAAATGCCCTGTTTTCCCTGGAGACCTTTTTCCACCCGGCTGCGTCGTAGACCTGCAAGCTGGCTTCCCTGCCGAGCTTCTCGGATAGCTCGCTCGCCCCGACGCCGCATTTGGAGGCGATGACAAGAAAATCGTAGTCGCTCTCTGGATCGTCCTCCCCTCGCGCGGCGCTCCCATAGAGTGAAATTGAGGTCAGGCCCGCGGACCTCTCCTTGATCAGGTCGACCACGCCCGCGTCGAATATCTTTGAGACCGTGTGGGCCTTCTTCATCTCCTTGAATTTCGGCTCCAGATTTGCCCTGAAATATGTAGCATTTCTCTCCACCCGCTTCACGAGCAGGCCCTCCTTGACCAGGAGATCCGTGGCGCGCAGGGCGGTCGCGGGGCTCATACCGATCCTGCGGGCGAGTTCGCGGAGGTAGACCTCCTCCCTCGGGTTCTCGAAGAAGTAGGCCAGCACCTCGAGCTCCCTCTTGGACAATTGTTTCATAAATAAAACAAGTGTTTCAAAATTTAAATAGTTTGGGGCGGCCGAGGTGCTGAATAAAAGGGCATGCTCACGTTTCCAAGCAGGTCGAATTTCACCTGTCATGACCCCAGCTTGCGATCATGCATGCGTCGCGCCCTCCCGGGATCCCCTCGCCCGGGGTCGCTGAGTTGGCGAAGCCTTTTATCACCTCAGGACATGGGGGTGCATGGAGGGGAAAACTATGTTCAGGAAGAAGAGAAAGCCCAAGAAGAAGCCCTGCTAGGGGTTTGAGAAGGACCGAGGAGGAGCATATATTTACCCATTTTAAGTCTCCCTTGCATCAGGATCGACATCAGCCCCGCGATGGGCGCTGACCTCGGACCCCAGGGGATCATCGCGTCCATCGGTCGGGACATCCTGAGCCGCTTTTCGATGATCTATCATGGCCCAGGTGGGAGGGTAACTTGTCTTTATGATACCACTGCACGTAAAATTGGAATTCAATGCTCGGTGGAGATTTAAAAGGGTTTCGGAGGAGTACTCAAAATAGTCCTGTGGTGCAGCCGGCGGGACATTACGCTCTGGAGGCGAATTCATACTGTTTGGAGGTATATCTTCCTATCTTACTCCGTCCACCCATTCAGAAATAAGTTTAAAGAGAAGAAAATAAATAAAGGGTTAACTATGGAATCAGAAGCCCCACTTGCAATTAGAGATGATTTAGGAGAACTAGTTTCTCCGGCAAGGGACAAAAATAGGCCCCGCCATAATTGGTACACGTTCAAACACAGCTTTTCGAAAGAGCTAGTAGACAAACTTCTTGAAGAATTCGACATTAATACAGGCAATGTTCTCGATCCGTTCTGCGGCGGAGGAACTACTTTGTTGGCCTGTAAGGAGCAGGGAATAAATGCGATAGGTTACGACATCATGCCTTTTTCGGTGTTTATTTCAAATGTTAAAATTTCACATTTTGATTCAGCGCGTCTTGAACAAGACCTGAACTCGTTTAAGGTAGTAGAGACCAACGAACGGTTACCTGATATACAAATTATTGACAAAGCGTTTACACCTTCCGTAAAAAAGGCAATTCTAGAGATTCGTGCATGGATCAACTCCCTTTCTAAACGCAAATCCAAAGAATTTTTCTTATTGGTATTACTTAATACTATTGATAAAGTCAGCAGAGCTGTGAAAGCGGGGGGTTTTCTTAGGTTGGTAGACAAAAGGACCACGCACAACAAAACTATAAAACTCTTTCTTTATATCGCCAACAAAATGATTCAGGATGTAGAAAAAAATCCCCTAAACTCAAACGCCAAGGCAAGAGCTTTTATAGGAGACGCAAGGAAGTTGCCCACTAACCAATTATACGATGTGGCACTAACCTCCCCGCCGTATCCTAATCGCCACGACTACACTCGAGTTTACGCCCTTGAACTCTTAACCGCATTTATTAATTCTAACCAAGAACTAAAACAGTTAAGATACCATACCTTAAGATCACACGTTGAGGCTAGACCTAGATTTTTTACTAATGATTTCATATCCCCAAAATTGCTAAAAACGACGCTTTCTAAGCTGAAAACAAAAAATCTTAATAACTCTCGGATTCTACCGATGCTAAACGGCTACTTTGAAGACATGTACTTGGTATTAAAGGGGATCAATAGGTGCTTGAAAAAAGACGGAAAAGTATTGATGGTTGTAAGCAATGTCCATTATGGAGGCGTCGCCATACCGGTCGACCAAATACTCGCAGAGATAGGCGTTCAAGCAGGGCTCAAGCTTACCACTATTTGGGTTGTCAGAAAACGCGGCAACAGCCCGCAACAGATGAAAAAATACTCACGCCAACCTAGCCGCGAAAGCGTAATTATTTGGAAAAAATTTAACTAGTACATCATTTTTATTTGTCGCCAATTATCTTTCTCTTTTTTTTATAATGTTCAAAAGCCTTATCGAGAAAAGTATGTCTTCTTTTAATCGAGTAAGCCTCTGCCGAAGCTTGCGTCAAACCCTTGTGAAACTCTTCAAGTATTACTCTATTTCTAGGTTCCCTAAAATCTTTAACCAAGTTCATTTCCTCGCCAATTCGTTCCAATAATTTCAAATAGAATTCAACAAACTTACCCAGGTATTTGTCTTCATGTTCAACAATTAGTTTTTCCGAGAATAGATAAGCAGATACTATTGATGCCCTGCTGTTTAGCTTTTTTGCATTAGCTCCAAAAGCGGCATCCATCTTTTTAAGAATGTCTTTGATTTTTTCGGTTTTTGTTTTGTCCGCAGCCGAAAATTTTTTATACTTTCTGAAAAAGTCATCTAGGTCTTCCCACCTTGCTCGTTTAAACCCTTCTTCTTCCCTAAAAAATATTGAATTGATTACTATTTGTGCTACTGCAAGTTCTCTGGAATAACGGCGCTCAGTCAAGTTTACATTACAAATAAAAGGACCCCCCTTTCCGACTTCTTTAAAAATAAAATCCCTCATGTCCCCGGTAGTTGCATGAAGTCTTTCAGCTCCGTTAAGAGGCACGCCTAAATTCAATCTTTTGAATAGTTCATTTATGTAATCTGAAGTGGGATTACTGATTATGCTAACCGTGAATCCATAATTGTCAAATTTATCTTTTTCAGGTTTGCTTAGATCTTTGTATCTCCTTCCTTTCATGTCCTCTATTTCTCCTTTGTAAAATTTAACTACTGAATCTATCCTTTGCTTCCCATCTATGCACTGGTAACGATTTTCATCAGTAAATTGTGCAAAGTACATTTTGGGGATATCCATTCCCCACAATATGGAATCAATTAGAAGACTTTTCTGATTTCTATTCCAGATTATTTCCCTTTGATACTCTGTATCCAAATCTATCTCGTCTAATTCTACTTTCTGGTAGATTTCTTTAGAGGTCCAATGTTTAATTTCTCTCTCTGTCATTAAGACACCTCACGATTCTAACTTTTTTAAATATTTTGTTTTTTTCAGTTCTGTTCCCATAATTTTCGAATTGAAAACTAACCAATCTCGAAAAGGATTATCTGTAGAATCCAAACCTAATTCTTTATAGCGTGGCGCCCTATAGAACAACTCTTCGAAATTTATCATGAAACCAAGTCTTTTTTGTAGTCTCTCTCTATAAATTGTGTCGGAATCGATTATTTCGATTGAATAACCACCAAGTTTCATTTTCTGCGTTCCGAAAATTAACGATATTAACCCAATATCGTTTGAACTTAACGAACAGCCGATTACTCTCAATATATCACATTCTATCAAGATTTCTCTCGCTTTTCCAAAAAGAAGATTGTATGGATAATCAGCGTATTCCTTAATTAATCCCGGCGGAATCCATAGCGGTTCTTTTTCTTTTTCACCATTTATTTCGATTCTGATCTTATTTGTTTCAGCATTTAAAAACCAGTCAAATGAACCATGTAATTTTAATAACAATTTTTCATCATCTGTATCCTGAGACAAATTTTCGATTGATAAACCATAATCAATCTTATAACCCATATCAATTAATGCCGTTTCAAATAGCGAGTCATAGTTTAACGTTAGGTATCCTAGTACTTTTTCATTTTTTATAAACTTTTGCCACTCAAGTAGTGCCTGGTAAAGACAGGGCGTTATTTTTTCTCCTCTAAATTTTAGCTTACTTGATATATCTGTTCTGAAATACTTACGCAGGAGTTTTGCGTCATTTTGTGATTCTTCTGCTTTATTTGATTCTATTAAACTTATTAAAAATTCAATATCAACCTCTTTACCAACTTCTGGAGGCCGTTCTAAACATTTCTTGTCAAGACCATATTTAGAAATAAGCTGTGAAGTTTTACCTTTTTTCCTCCACATTTGCTCTAATACTCTTCGTGACACATCTGCATTCGTTAATCCTTCGTCAGCGAAATTAAATTTTTCATCGGAGCATGCAAACATCTTTTCGGCGTTAGTAGCTCCGGCACCAAGTAAGTACACCACTTTTTCAGGTTCTGGCATATACTCTGCTCCACTAATCTCTTCGATTTTACATTTTCAATTGTTGAAAATTATTGAGATATTTTTCTATGTTAATATTTTCTTTTCCTCTTTTACATAAAATATTCCAATTCTCTTTTTGTTGGATCACGATCTTCCAATTGCCTTTTTTGTCTGTCCAAACATTTTGCAAAAATTTCTTCATATCACGAGACGGTATGATAAAAATTCGATGTTCATCTAAAACAAACATAAAAAATAATTTTTCATAGGATTTGAAAGTAGATTTTCCGATCCCAAACCAAAAATAATTGTGCTTTTCGTAGTATTTTGAATGCTTAACTTGAATGTCCTTATGTTTGATTGCATCTTTTGCTTCGGTTCTGACTATTAAATCAATACCTATATCATCTACAATGTTATCGTATACGTCAAATCCGAGTTCCATAAGTTTTTTAATTGCAATTGTTTCCCCTATTTTACCTCGTCTTTGTCCACTTAATTCGACCATTTAATCACTATTAGTAGATAATGTAATTAAAATTATTACATCCGATCTTCTTTAAAATAGTTACCCCGAGAGTTACATTCGTGATTGCATGAGAATTGAAATTGAAATCCCTTTGAAGGAAGAAGTCCTGCAAGTGGGCGAAAAGGTCCAGGTAGCGCCAAACGGAGAATCGTGGTCAGGGAAGCAATTAGGAGAACATGCCAGGGATTCAGGCGTCTATGTCATTCACCACGGTGGATCGATAAAGTACGTCGGGCAAGCATTTGGATTAAGCTTCGCGGAAAGGCTGCGTCGGGAGTTCCACGAAAGATCTGCTCTCGGGAGCCATATATATCCTAAACTGGCTCAACTTTCAGTTCCGCCAGAAATCAAAGTCACTTTATTTCCCTTATCTAAAGTGGGAGAACTAGTAACCGCGCGTGAAGGAAAGCTAGACAATAAAGGGCGAGCGGCCATCCTTGAGCAAGCTATGATTCATGCTTATCGTCCGGAGTTTCAAATTCAAGAGTGAAAATGAACCTCGCCGTTAGTAGGCTAGGGGCAATAAAAGGAAAATCTATTATTCAAGCTTTTCACCCTATTTTAGATTTAAGTTCTAATACCTTAATGGGGCATTTTTCGCCAAATTCTTTTTCCCAATCATCCTCCCAACAGACTATCAAATCACATCGTTTTTTAAAACCTCTGCGCCCGTAGTCCTTTTCGTGGGTTTTCGCGCCAGAGCTGTATAATTCAAATTCAATTTTTACTGGTTTTCCTTTACCGTTCATTGCGATAGCATCTGGGAATACCCGACCGACGAATTTTTTAATTTTGTTAAACCCAAGCTTTTTCAAATAGCGTCCGAAAAGAAAAATAACCCCCAATTCATTAGTAGGTGCATATTGCATGGAATCGATTCGTGTTTCAGATTTTTTTACTAAATTCTCAATTTTTCTAAACTCATCCCTAGTTAGGGGGAGTATTGTTATGGGTCGTTCTAGTTTTAATTTTAATTTCTTGGGAAGTTTGCTCGAAGGTATTGGCTCAAAAGGTACATCCCAATCCACTGGCTTAGCATGAGGGAAATCTTGGTCTGGCATGTGTTTATAATTATCAATCACAATTCCGCATCCACGTACTTCCCCTTTGCCGTATGCCACTAATTTATCTTTTGGATGAATTTCATTATAAAAAATCCATAATTGATAAAAGGCTTTCCTAGACCCGCATTTTGATTTTCTCCATTTCTCGTACATCCTCAGTTGATCCCTATAATTTGTTAAATCACCAAGTTCCCAACCCCATCCTATTGCGGCGACATTATGCTCTACAAATTCGTCCCAAATGTCTCTACCGCCCCCTACAGTGAACCCTATTTTCCAATATTTTGTCATTATTTACCTCCTGACTTAGTTATCTGAATCACATTACCAACTTATCTAGAAAATAACTTAAATTCTTCACTTCTCCCCTAGCGGAGCGCAAAGGCTTTCAAATTTTTGGAGTTTTCACGACCTTGAATAGATCCGCCTTAGTCACGATTCCCGTCACTCTGCCCCCCTTTACGACCAGCACCGCCGGGACGTAGCGCAGCGGGGGACGACCGCATCGCGAGGTGGCTCCTCCCGAATTAGTTGCTATGGGCCTGTTCAGTTAAAATTTAACCCCAAACCCACGAACTTATCGACAAAATGAACCCTTTTAACTGAATAAATTTAAGTTTTCAAAGTAAGAACTAAACTTGGTTGGATTTATGCTTGATCTAAAGGCCGAGGCTCAACGGGAAATAAAGAAACTTATTGAGATTTACGAGGCAGTTAAACTTGCTAAAAAAGAGAGCGAAAAGGATGAGGAAGATGTCAAAAGTAGGTTTATCGAGCCCTTCCTCAAAGCACTTGGATGGGACCCTAGCTCGGAAGAGGTAAAAAAGGAATATCCCGTTGGAAGAAAAAGCGTGGATTATGCCCTCCAAGTCGGTGGTGTGAGAGAAGAGCCGAAAATTTTTATCGAAGCCAAGAAGTTTGATCTTGGCCCTGAGGGTCTAGACGGAAAAGAGTGGGATGAAGATAGACAGGACTACATCTTCTACCCTGAAAAAGCCATCAGATATGCTTGGAATAAAAATGTGGAGTGGGCGATGCTCACCAATTTCAAGGAACTTCGGGTTTACAACGTTCGATGGTCAAAAATACCCGAAAAAGCTCTTTGGTTTAAGGCAACATGTGACCAATTTCTCGATGAAGAAACTTTCAAGAAAATTTGGGCACTCTCAAGAGAAAGCGTTGCGGCTGGGCTGCTAGATGTTGCTGAAGTGAGGGGTAAGCGAAAACCTGTAGATCGACAATTTCTAGATGATCTCGTTGAATGCCGCATCCTTCTCATCGATAACATCCGCCGCCGAAATAAAGGTTTAAAACCCGAACTTCTCAAGGAATGCGCCCAAAGAATCCTTGACAGATTGGTCATCATGAGGTCCGCTGAAGATCTGGGGGTTGAAAAGGCGGACCTCCTCAGGAGGGAGATTCTTGTAGAGAAGGGGGGTTGGTTCAAGCTGAAACAATACCTATTCGGAAATTTTGATAGACGATTCAATAGCCGTATCTTTGCAAAACACCCCTGCGATGACCTTGAGATTGACGATGGAGTGATTGAAAAAGTTGTAAACATACTTTATAATGGGACTGGAGAAAGCAGCGGATACAACTTTGATCAAATCCCTGCCGACGTACTCGGCTCAATGTATGAGGACTACATAGGTTACATCTTGAAAGAAGAGGGAGAGATTTACAAACTAGAGAAAGAGATGAAGAAAAGAAAGGCTGGGGGAATCTATTACACTCCCGCCTATGTGGTTGAATACATAGTTGAAAACACCTTGGGCAACCTTTTAAAGGAAATGTCTCCTTCAGAAGTCAATAACATCCGCATACTGGACCCAGCTTGTGGGTCTGGTTCATTCCTGATCAAAGCACAGGATCTTTTGAAAGAGTATTATAGATCGACGGAGGCACGGCTTCGAAAAGAAGAAGACCTGGCGGCAGCTGCGGCTAGGACGAAGGATAGAAGGTTGGACCTTTACCTTAGTAAGGATTATGCATCGCTGAGCAAAGACATACTAACCAAAAATATCTATGGAGTTGACCTTGATCCACAAGCCGCAGAAATCGCTTCTGTAAACTTATCGTTGAAGATTTTGGCCGATATGAAAAGGGAAATGAAACTTCCAGAGGTTATGGGGGAAAACATCAAAGTCGGCAATTCCCTAATTTCTGGTTCTGAAGAAGAATTGAAGGGATATTTCGAGAACCCTGAAGAGAAGAAGCCATTCAACTGGGAAAAAGAGTTCCCTGAAGTTTTCGAACAAGGGGGATTTGATGTTGTGATAGGAAATCCGCCCTATGGAGGAGAACTTGATCGGGCAGAGAAGAGGTTCATAGAAAAGAAATACACATGCTTTGGAAGTAAAGACACCGCAGAGGTGTTTCTTGAACTTGCGTTGAAACTAACTAAGAAAAATGGAATAATGAGTATGATCGTCCCAAAGTCTATAGCGTTCTACACGGCTTGGTCTAAAGTAAGAAAACATCTTTTGAAAAAAGGCACTATTGTTCGACTGTGTGACGTGGGGATAGCGTTTAAAGAGGCCAACTATGAACAACTTATACTCGTTGTCAAAAAATGTGGTGCAAGTGAGGATGCTAAAGTAAGGATAGACAGAGCAGAACCATTAAAGAGATATCAACATGAGAAAGAAATTACAAGTTTGGGCGAGGTTAAACAAACTGTAATGAACTTGGAGAACAGATTTATTTTCACCCCAATATCGACTGAAATAGAGGGAGTTTTACAGAAGATTCGTGAAAGGAGCGTGCCCCTTAGTTCCATCGCGAAGGAGATATTCCGCGGTTTATACATCTCAGACGATATTAAAAAGAAGTTAAGGCCGGGCAAATACAAGTTCCTAGAAAAAGTTCCTCATGTATCTCGTTACAATATAAAACGCCTATGGGAAGTCGACTTATCAAATAAAAAATGGGAAAAGAAGATCCGAAAGATTCTCAGACCACGCGTCTTTCTAAAAGTTCTTCGCGGGAAAAGGCTTGTTGCTGGTTACGATTTTGGCAATATAGTTACTACTGAAAAGTTGGTTAACGTGGTTTTAAGGGAAGATAGTAATTATGACATCCGATTTATAACAGCTATGATAAATTCACCCGTACCATCCTTCTACATACAGAAAGCTCTGTTTAGCGACACAACAGAGACATCTCGAGTTATGGATGAGGATTATTCCGGTTCAATTCCGATACCCAAAATGTCATCTGCGACACAATTGGAACAGAGGAACATCATTAAATTAGTCGACAAAATTGTTAGCTTGAACGAGCAATTAAATCGAGTAAATACAGATTTTGATCGGTATTTCACAGAACCCATAGTAGGTGAAGCTAACTTCCGAGAATATTATGAAAAACTTGACATTAACGATAAAGAAGCTTTAGATAGGATTAGCAAAGGAGCCATCAAGAAGCTTAAAGTCGAAGAAGAGGGCGACTGGCTCGTGTTTAAAGTTGATTACATAGCCCAAAAGAAAGGCGAAAGGCGGGAGTTTAAAGATATTGAGGTAGTAAAATGCAGGTTCAAAGACGAGCCCCTGAGAAAGTTCTTGCTTTACGCCATCAATAATTACAAGAAGCCGTTGGGAACTGGCAACCTTTTGTTAAAGATCTTGCGCATTCCGATCCCCTGCTTTAACAGAGACCAAAAGAAAAATGAATTGATTATCATCAAGATGATGGGAGAATATCTCAAGGCGGTTAGAGAAAAAGAGCGGCTTGAAAAGGAGATTCAGGAAACGGACAAAATGATAAATCAAAAGGTCTACAAGCTATATGGACTGACCGAGGAAGAAATTAAAATTGTAGAAGACTCTTTGGGCATGGCCAGTAAACGGTGAAAAAGAGACCATGCGTTTATAGTGCTCTACCCACTAGCTGAAAATCGATCACCTTCGCCCACCCTTTTGATTGACTAGTGCACTGCTTCCCTTCTTCCTCCCCCACCCCCAGTAGTCCTCCTCAGTTTCGTACACCTCCCCACAGTCGAGGCAAACTCCCAACTCCTTGATCGTGGGGTCCTTCTCCGCGCACTCCGGGCAATATGCCTTGCCACAATCGTAGCAGCGGAGTAGCTGGCCATCCGGGAACTCTCGCCCGCAGACTGAGCACTCGGGCATGTCCTTCCCCTAAAATTCCGTCAGCCCACCCCCTGCTGACAGGCCTTCTTCCCCGGGGATGTCATCATGCTTTCCCATGAAGCCCGAGGAGAAATATCGGCGCGGGGATGATCGTCAAGTTCCTCTCCTCGATGAATTTGAGGCCCTCCTTGCATAGCAATATCTTATCCCTTAGCCCGACCCTTGGAAAATCGCGGGCATCGACCCTCTCCTGCCACTTGACCTCGACCCCCGTTCCTCCAACCACGAAATCCACCTCCCGCCCGCCAGCCAAGAGGTGTACCTCGCCATACGTCCGCCTCAGGTGCTCCCCCACCAAGCCCTCGACGATCGCTGGCTCTGGGACATCTGAGTGAAGGTACCTGGAAAAAATTCTGCAGAGGAAGGGGTCTGTGTAGTAAACCTTACGCTCCTTCCTGAAGAGCACCACGCC
>Ga0315309_1001945_pt1 | contig 12235 bp, 15 predicted proteins | sample TDP4_MG_FD_203080 | JGI IMG/M metagenome (GOLD analysis project Ga0315309, IMG submission 203080) | Freshwater sediment microbial communities from Lake Towuti, South Sulawesi, Indonesia - TDP4 | ecosystem: Environmental > Aquatic > Freshwater > Lake > Sediment | place: Indonesia: South Sulawesi...
ATCCCGCAGCCTACGAACCTTATCCGCCGGAGTCAGTGGGCAGGTCAAGGAGCATAATCCTCTCGGGCCTCTCCGGGAAGAGCAACGCATCGATTAAGCTGAGGGAATATGGGATAGAGAAGGTCCCGGACGATGTCGTAACGAAATTGACGGAGGAGATAAGGAGAAGGGCTTACGATTCCAGGTACGACATATCGGACAGCGAGTTCGAAGAGATCGCATCAAAGGTCCTGAAGGTCAGGCACGAGGACCTCGCGAGACGCCGCCTATTCCCGAGGTCCACGGATGTAATCGTGTTCATAGACGTGAAGGCGGATCGCATAGCGGATGTTGCAAGGAACATCAGGAGGGAGATCAGAGAGTCGAACAGCATCGCCGAGGTCACTGGCGAGTACGATCTCCTCGTCAACATCAGGACCGGTTCGATCCCATTGGCCGATCACTACGTAGATCGCATGAGGGCCATAAATGGCGTCGATAAGACACTGACATCCTTCGTGCTGAAGAGGTGGCGCTAGAACGTCTTCATCACGATTACCCTTTGTCCTACGCTGAAGTCCTTGAAATCAGGCGAAATCCTGATCAGGCCCTTTCCCTCATCCGATGCCTTTGTCTTGGCCACGGTAGCTGTGACGCGCGTCCCTGAAGGTATTCCGAGGTGAGGCATGGCCGTCACCAAAATTTCCTCCCCCTCTCTAACCTCCAGTATATCCATGGACGTGCTATCAAGTCTCACGCGGGAGATGTCGCCAACATACGGCGGGGCTACAGTGAGTTCGATATATTTGGGCATCCTTCCCTCAGACCCCCTTTGTGAAGCCCCTCGACTTCAGGGCCCCTTCTATCATCGATGCCGCCTGCTCGTAGCTCCATGCCCCCGTGTTTATTATCAGATCGTAAAGTGATGAATCAAGCCAGTCCAGTTTCCACAGTCGCCTAACGAGGTTACCTCTATCTTCATCGCTTTCCACTACCTCCTCCTTGGCCCTTTCGAAGTCTATGCCCCTCACGTGCGCTATGTGGTTGGCCCTGACGTACTCTGGGGCCGTTAGGAGCGCTCGTACTGCGGCCGGTTCCAAGAAGGCCATGAAGGCCGTTCTCCCCTCGATTACGACGCCCTTCATATGCTTGTCATGCATGTAGCCACTAATGAGGCCCGCAATGGACTCATCGATCTCCACCTCCCCCGAAGTTGCCTTCCTGGCGATGCCGGAAAAGGAAAGGTCCAAATCGGCGGCCAAGCGATGGAGTAATTTCTCAGTGTTATAGAAGGTCATGTTCAACCTTTTTGCGACGATGTCGGCTATCTCAGTGCATCCGGATCCGAGTTGGCCACATAGCAACAAAGCGATTCCTTCTTCTTCGCCCATCCGTAATCACAGCTTGGGACGGCAAGAATAGTAGATAAAGATATTTCCCCGAGCTCGTGATCGGCATGCGCATTTACGCCATCGCCTTCAGTCGCATTAATGACGGAAACTAGAAGGCCCGGTTCAAAGGCATCGTTCCCTCGATTCACAATAAACGCAGGGCATGCGATGGTGAAGTTTATCTCTCACTGCCATACCGTCTACATCGGATGAACAGGGAAGAAGCGCTAAAGTTCCTAAAGGGGAATGTCTCGGACCCTAACCTGCTCCGTCACGCGCTCGCAGTTGAATCTATAATGAGGGCGCTGGCCGAGGCCCTTCATGAAGATGCGAACCTTTGGGGCATGTGCGGTCTCCTCCACGACATTGACTTTGAGGTGGTCGATGGTGATCCGAAGAGGCACGGTGTGGTGGCAGAGAAGATCTTGCGCTGTAAAGTCGATGGGAGGGTGACGAGGGCAATAAGGGCGCACAATTGCGAAAATACTGGCACCGTTCCGGATTCGCCCATGGAGAGGTGTCTGATATCGGCTGATTCGGTCTCGGGCCTCCTGGTCGCTTCCGCGCTCGTCGTGCCCTCCAGGAAGTTGAAGGATCTGAAGATGGGCACCTTACGGAGGAAGTTCAAGGATCAGGACTTCGCAAGGGGCTGCAGCAGAGAGCGCATGTCGATGTGCGAATCCGCAGGGGTCCCGATCGAGAAGCTGCTGGGGATCGCCCTTGGGGCCCTTCAAGCCATCGGCGATGGGCTGGGCCTCTGATTCCGCCGTGCGTAACACCTAATACGCATGGGTCCGATTGTGCGAAACATGCAGTATAGAAAGCTTGGCAAGACGGGAGTTGAGGTTTCAGCGCTTGGATTCGGCGCGATGCGTCTTCCGATGAACGAAGGGCAGGTCGATGTTGAGAGCGCCCTACAGGTTCTCAACAAGGCCTTCGACTTGGGGATCAACCTCGTTGATACGGCCGTTGGCTACTGCAATCAGCAGAGCGAGATTGCGGTGGGGAAGGCCCTGAAGGGAAGGAGGGGGGAAATCGTCCTGTCGACAAAGAACCCATACAAGGGGACTTCTGGGGCTGAATGGAGGGCCCTTCTAGACCAATCCCTTAAGAGGCTTGATGTCAAGTGGATAGATCTCTATAACTTCCATGGCCTGACCCTGGAACAGTATACGAATTGGTTGGGGAATCCGGCCTCTCCCATTGAGGAGGCGCGGAGGGCGAAAGAAGAGGGGCTCGTCAGATTCTTGGGGCTGTCATGTCACGACAAACCTCAGAACATGATGAAACTCATCGACACTGGCCTTTTCAGCTCAATCATACTCCAGTACAACATCCTCGACAGGGTCAACGAGGAGGCTTTAGCGTATGCCAATGCGAAGGGATTGGGTGTCGTGGTCATGGGACCTGTTGGGGGTGGCCGCCTTGCTGCCCCATCCGACGTGATAAGGCGGATGATCCCAAGTAAAGTGACGAGCACGGCTGAGCTCGCGCTAAGGTTCGTGCTCTCAAATCCCCATGTCAGCTCAGCCCTCTCGGGCATGAGCACGTTGGAGATGGTCGAGCAGAACGCCAGAACGGCCTCACTCAGGGAGCCACTATCGGGCGAAGAGAGGAGGGAGATGGACGAGGCCCTCGAGGAGAAGAAGAGGCTTGCTGAGCTGTTCTGTACCGGTTGCGGCTACTGCATGCCATGCCCGAACGGCGTTGACATACCTGCGAACTTCGAGCTTATGAACTACCACCGCATTTACGGCCTTGTCGACTATGCCAAGGACGGATATCGGGAACTTGGGGAGAGGATGAAAGAGGGCGTGAAAGTTCCCGCCTGGGCAGCGGCCTGCAAGGAATGCAACGAATGTGAACCCAAATGCCCAAGGGGATTAAAGATTAGGGAGCAACTCAAGGAGACGCATGAGACGCTTTCCAGATAACTCACAATTTGGCCCGCTCCCTTTGGCCACTTCTGTGTTGACCAAATCTATATCCTGCCGACCGGATCTGTAAGATGGACGATTGCGGCGAAAGGCGACGAGGTGGGACTATAATGCCTTCTCCAATGCCATTAAGAGGGGGAGGCCGATGACGACGCAACTCACGAGCTCCCCGGCTGTTACTGCGACCATGGTGGCTGTAAATGGCGCTCCGTAGACGATCGATAGGAGGACTCCGGCAACGAGCGCCGCTATGATCAGTGCGGGAATTAAGGTCGCCAGTAGCTTCCCCTTGTAGCCTGCGATGTGCCTGCACTGATAGGAGAAGCTACTCGCCAGAAGATTTGCAAGCGTCCCTATCACGAGATCTGGCAGGCCGTATGGGGAAATTATGTTCGCGATAACGCATCCCAGAGTTACACCCAGGATGCCAGCTTTGCCGATCTTCTTGTGATAGCTCAATGGGATTAGGGCATCCGTCACCCTGGCCTGGACTGGCCCATAGCCTATTGGTGCGATGGCTATTGTTCCGGCACCATATGCGGCGGCGATGAGGGAGGTTAGGGCTATCTCCTGCGCGCCAGTCAGATGCTCATCAGTAGTCAAGCGACTCAACCGTGCTCCCCCTTGGGGTTTGTATAGCGGAACGGTGGGAGCGTGGCCACCCGCTTTGATTTCCTCTAGTATGGTTTCTGGCTGCCGTTCGCCTGGCCCTAGTCGAATTCCCCGCCCTCTTCCCCACCCGGCGGCTTAGGTGGCTTTGTTGGCTCCTTTAGCTTGCCAGACGCTATCATGTCGTCTATTCTGAGAATAGAGCTTGCGGCTGCACCTGCTGACTTGATTATCTGCTCTTTGACGGAGAGCGGCTCCAATACGTTCAGCGTATACATGTCTGTGGTCTTCCTGCCCTGCATATCGACGCCTACCCAGACCTCTCCATTCTCATGCCTGTGCCTCAGCTCAGTGAGGATGTCTATTGGGTCAAGGCCAGCGTTCTCTGCAAGGCACGATGCTATGACCTCGCTTGCTTCGGCGAATTTCTTTATGGCGAGTTGCTGCTTTCCGGAGATCTTCTCTGCGAACTTGTTCAGCCTGAGCGCGACCTCGACCTCGGGAGCGCCCCCGCCCGCGACTATTTGCGGGTATACCACGACGTCCTTGACGACCATCAGCGCGTCGTGGACGGCCCTCTCGGCCTCGTCGACGAACTTCTCGGTCCCGCCCCTTATCAGGATCGTTACGGACTTCGGGTTCTTGCACTCCTCTATGAAGACCCACTTGTCCTCCCCGACCTTCCTCTCCTCGACCATGCCCGCCTGGCCGAGATCGGCAGGAGCCATGTCATCTAGGCTGGTTATGATCCTCGCACCCGTCGCCTTGGCGGTCTTCTCCATGTCCGATTCCTTGCTCCTCCTCACGGCCATTATTCCAGCCTTCGCGAGGTAGTGCTGAGCTACATCGTCTATCCCCTTCTGGCAGACTACGAGGTTGGCCCCCGTCGCCTTCACCTTGTCAACCATGTCCTTGAGCAGCTTCTGCTCCTCGTCTATGAATTCCTTGATCTGTTCTGGCCTTGCGATGTTTATCTTGGCGTCGAACTCCGTCTTCTCTATCTCAAGGGGACAGTTGAGGAGGGCGATCTTGGCGTTTCTGAGGCGCTTTGGCATGCCGGAGTGGACGACCTCTTTGTCCAGGACGATGCCCTGAATGAGCTTGGTCTCGTCGAGAGATCCCCCAGCCTTCTTCTCCACCTTGATGTCGTCTAGGCTAGCCGCGTACTTTTCACCCTCCTTCGTTGCGACCCTGAGGATCGCCTCCACTGAGATGTCGGCCAGTTTCTCGCTGCCCTCCCTTACGACCTTACCCGCTAAGGCGGTTATGGCGATGCGTTTCAGAGTCTCCCTGTCATCGGGGCTCACGCTGATGGCGATCTCCTTTAGGAATTCCAACGCCTTGTTCGCAGATAGCTCGTACCCATCGACGACGATGGTCGGGTGCACGTCATTGTCAAGCAGTTCCTCCGCCTTCTTGAGCAATTCTCCCGCCAGTACGGACGCCGAGGTCGTCCCATCACCCACCTCCGTGTCCGTTGTCTTTGCCACTTCGACCATCATCTTGGCTGCAGGGTGCTCGACCTCCATCTCCTTGAGAATCGTGGCGCCGTCATTCGTTATGACGACGTCGCCGAGGGAATCCACCAGCATCTTGTCCATTCCCCTGGGCCCTAGCGAGCTCTTGATGATCTCAGCTACGGCCTTTGCAGCGTCTATGTTGTTCCTCTGAGCATCCCTTCCCCGCGTCCTGCTGCTTCCTTCCTTGAGTATTAGGACCGGCGTTCCGGCCGTTGTTTGAACACTCATCGTTTTTACCCTTCCTTCTCTTAGGTCGCAGAACGGCGGACAATCCATAGATAAATGTTCTCTTCGAGGGGTTACGGCAATTATCGGCCATCCAGCTAGTTGGCACGTAATGCCTACAATCCGCCCTCAAACTCGATTGGGGGCGATTATGATATTGTCATCGATGCTGGCGATAAGAGTCGGGGTTGTTACGATCGAGGTCGATCGACATGTCGTGTACAACTGCCTATTGGACCCTCCCAAACCGAGCTCGATGAATTCCAGGATGACCTTCGAGACGAATTCGCGCGAAGGGAAGCCATATTGGATGCCATTGCATTTGGGATCGACATAGATGTAGAGATCCCCGTATGCACATTTGAATATGGCCTCCTCACGCCTCCCATATGTGGGCTCCTTGCAGACCTTGAATGGCCAGAGCCTGCAAGCCCCCGGCTTGATATCCTGGATCCCGCAAAGCCACATTTGCCCCGAACGGTACTGGAATGCGCATCTGCCATCGAATCCCTTCTCGATGAGGTAGCCGCGTACGCAGGGCCTGACTGCGCCCCCAAACTTACTTGAGAGCTTAATCCCCTCAACGGTTGTAAGTATCGGAGTATATTCCCTGTAGCACATCCCGCAGGCTAAGCAAAACCATGACCGAAGCCGGGTCCACGGTATGGGGGCCATGTTGCTTACTCGCGTTTTCCGCCCCAAACTATATGTAGTTTTACTTGGCTGTGAACTATGTAGAATATATAGTCTAAGTCGGCACAACTGAAATAGTGCTCCACGGAATATAGGTCCGAAAACAATCCGCAGGTTGTGGTAAGTATGCCGCCAAAATCCAGGTCTCAGAGGGTTGCCGCAGCGGCACTTTGCGCAGCGCTCTATGGCGCCACAGGCTACATAACATCGTTCATTCAATCCCCATGGGGATTCGGTCAGTTTCGGCCGGCTGCGGCGATCGTGCCGGTAATTTTCGCAGTCTTCTTCGGCCCCTGGGTCGCAGGAGTTGGGGGGGCTCTCGGCTCGCAGATCACAGACACGTTGACGCCCGGATACTTTCTCTCCGGCATCATAGCCGGGATGCCAGGGAATTTCATAGGATTCTACCTCTACGGCTGGTTGCTCAGGGGGAGGTTCAGTTGGCGGAGGTTCATCCTCACCAGCGCACTGACCCTTTTCCTCGCCAATCTCTTGACGGCAGCTCTAGTGGCCGTATACTATGCGCTTTTCCTGCCATCGTTGTACGAGAGCCTGAGCTGGGGGATTGCCCTGACCATCGGCCTAACCGCCTACTGGTTCATCACGATGCTCCCATTTGCCCTAACCATCGATCCCGTGTTGATCAGGGTCCTAAGCCGTTCAAGGCCGGATTTAACTCCGGCTGACGTATTGGGCGCAGCTCTCAGAGATGAGACTCGCGAGGTTGCTGCGGCCCTCATCCTGACGGGTGCACTGGTCTTCGCCATCGGGATCATCCTGCTGGCAAAACCAGAGGTCGTTCTACTCGCGGGAGTCCCGGCATTTCCCCTCCAGCTCCTCTTTGGAGGTGGTGGGCTGATAATGGTGGCCCTGGGGATGGCCTTCCTGCTCGTCAACAGGTTATGCCGAAAATCGGCTTCTGGCCACCCTCGGTCCGAATCGTAGCCGTTTCACGCGAGCAAGAGGTCGCTCTGAGATACATCGTTAGAAATCCAGATGCGTTCAGAATAAATAGTTCCTGCCCCTTGGCGGGGACTAAATGATAATCGGCATCGATCTGGGTGGGAGTTCCACAAAGGCCGTGGCCCTCGATCGCGGAGTAATAGTCGGTAATGCGGTTGTGCCCACGACAGAGCCTCTGGCCTCCGCCATCGGCGCAATGGGCACCCTTCTGATGGAATTGGGCAAGCAGATAGGTGACATAGAGGTATTGGCGGTGTGCGGGGGAAAGTCGACGGCCCTCCCCAGCAGCATTCTGGGATCCAGAGTTCGGAAAGTTGACGAGATACAGGCCATAGGCCTGGGTGGGACCTTCCTCTCAAGTAAAAGGCAAGCCCTGGTGGTCAGCATGGGCACCGGTACCGCCATCGTTGCAGCCAGGAAGAATGGGACGGAAATCGAACACGTTGGTGGGACGGGCGTTGGCGGAGGTTCATTGATCGGCCTTTCGCGCAGGCTACTCAATACGTCGGACATCAACCTCATCGAGTCGCTCGCGCAGAAGGGGGACTTGAAAAGGGTCAATCTCAGGGTTGGCGACGTCGTAGGAGGCCCGATAGGTAAACTCGATCCGGACGCTACGGCATCGAATTTCGGCGGACTTAGGGACGATGCGACGAGCGCTGACATCGCGGCAGGAATATTGAATGTGATAGGGGAGGTCATCGGCATGTTGGCCGTTGTCTCAGCCAGGGCAACGGGCATGGAGGACGATGTCGTCCTCGTCGGACGACTGACTAAAATAGGTTCATTGGTCAGATATATCGTAAAGACCGGCCAGCTTTTCAAAGTATCCATGGCAGTTCCTGACCTCGCAGAATATTGCGCCGCAGTCGGAGCTGCCAGGTTCTGTACCCTTGAATAGATTTACGGCTCTCGTAACTATTGACCGCTTAACTGCTGAGTTCCTGCTGGATCCTCTCTAGGCGCTCAACCCTCTTCTTAGTCAGCGGATGCGTCATGAAAAGCTCAGCTAGAGAGTCCCCTGCGAACGGATTCGCTATCCAGAGTGGGCTCGTGGACGGGTTTGCCTTTATCGTATAGCCACTCCTGACGGCCTTCTCGATCTTCTGAAGGGCCAAACTCAGCGAAAGCGGCCGTCCCGTCAAGCGAGCGCCTTCCTCGTCCGCACTGTACTCCCTCCCCCTTGAAATCGCCAGCTGCATCAAACTTGCCGCGATTGGGACGAATATCAGGCCCAGGAGAGCGAACATCGCGCCCCCACCGCCGCGGTCGTCCCGCCTGCCGCCGCCGAACATCAGGCCCATCCGACCCATGTAGGCGAGCCAGGACAGCGCCCCCACCAGCGTGGCCGCGATAGCGGCTACCAGCATGTCCCTGTGGAGGACGTGGGACATCTCGTGCCCTATCACGCCTTCGAGTTCTTCCTCGTTGAACAGCCTAAGGGCACCTTCGGTTACGCAGACTACGCTGTTGCTCGGGCTTCTGCCAGTGGCAAAGGCGTTTGGGCTCAGGGTCCTCACTATGCCGACCTTCGGCTTCGGGATCTTCGCCTTGGCAGCCACCCTTTCCACGATCCTATGGAGCTGAGGCGCTTCCTGCTCGGAGACTAACCTTGCACCTGTCATCGACATCACGAGCTTGTCGCCGTAGAGATAGGCGATGCCATTCATTGCGATGGCCACGATTAGGGCGAACATCATCATTGAGCCGGGATCCCCAACGAAGTAGCCAACCACATATCCTATCATGAGGAATAGCGCCGTAATGGCCGTAAAGAGCAATCCTTCCCTGATCATGTTCTTTCTCTCACCAACTAGATATTCTCAATGGCCTAGATATAGGCCTTTCGATTTATGTGCGGCAACTATCCTGTGCCATGACCTCATAAACGCGTTCGATGGGGTTCAATCTGTTGCTAAATGCCGAAAATCGTGTCCAGACAATACATCGCTAAGGCTTCGGGATGTTCGGGTATTTCGAGGTATCCGCGAGATACCAAGCCAACGTATCTCCATCAAGCAGCACGTATTGGTCAGCGCCACTCATCCCCGGTTCCCAGTCCCCCGATGTGAAATTCCACGAATACCAGAGCCAGAAGAAGGGCCCAGATCCACTCACTCCGCCGATGCCAGTTATGAATGCGGAGCCGTATGCTGTCTGATATTCAACCCTACCGCCTGTTGTCACGATCGTTAGGTTGAAGAGGGTCCAGCCGATTGGCACCAATGTGTCATTGTGCCAGATCCGGGTGCCATTGCTGAACTCTATGAGGAGATCGACTGAGATTATTTTTCTCCTCTCCGAGAGCAGGCGAGCATAGCGCTGCTCGGAGCTAGTATAGGCCTCGTAGTAGTAGATGTTCAAGCTCAAGCTTGGGATTAAAAGGGCGATGAGGCAGAGGCTCAATAGGAACCAGGGCCGCCCATCCCCCCTAGGGATCTTTTCGGCCTCAACCTTAGACATGGATCAAATCCCTCCTTTTCACCGTATATATTATCGGCGGGGCCAATAGGGCGAAGAAGAGGAAGTTGGAAACCTCGTGGATGATGCCCATGGGGATCGGGAAGTTCATCGTCAGCAACCCGATTAAGATGGAGCCATAGAATAGCCATCCAGTAACGGCATTTGTGAGCAGATCGTATAGGAGGGTCGAAACCATACCGACAACGCCAAAACCGACGTTCTGAACCGAGAGCCATGTCCTTCCATAAAACGCATCCGGTCTCCGACTCACGAGATAACCAGCCAATGCATAGATCATCTCGCCCAATACAACGGAGACCAGGGTCGGAAATGAAAAACCATAGGGATTCAGAGTTCCGTAGATGAGCCAGGGGATCACGGCCACAGATATGCCCAAGGAAGGGCCGAACAGGAATCCCGACAGGAACACGAGCGTATCCATCAGCTTGATATTCCAGAGCGGGAGCAGGGCATAGTTCGTAACCACACATAATGCTGAAATCAAGCCGACCAGGACGACCTTCCTAACCTTTCCTTGCAAAAGGCCCATGGTCAATACATTGGATATTTTATCCAATAGTTGATATATTAATGTTTTCGATGCACGAGCACGTCATTCATACCCTATGATCCCAGGTCGGTGTAATATACGTTCATCGAAAGGGCGTCAAGGAGGTGATGGCACCATCAAAATACTCTATGCCGGTGGGCAGCATGCTGAAATCATCCCGCAGCCTTGTATCCTATGCCCCCTCGTTTTAAGAACACTGGATACATCCTTCACTTGTCAATTAAAAAGTCCATTAAATGCTTATTAAGTCCATCAAATGAAGTTACGAGGGATATGCTAGGGCTGACAACGGGCTGTTCGATACATGGACGCTACATAGACCCAGGGGATTGCCTTAAGGTCCTGGATCATCCGCTGAGGAAGAAAATCCTACATGGTCTTGCCCTTGAAACCATAGATGGGCCGATCACGAAGAAGGAGCTGGCTAAGGCGCTCGGGATGAGCTACACGGAACTTCTCTACCAACTCAACAAGCAACTCAAGGGATTCTGGGAAGTGAAGCGAGAGCAGAAGAAAAGGGGGGCCCATGAGGAGTTCATAGCTCCCCAAACCCCTAACGCCATATACGTCATGCTGGGTGAGGGTGCCACCATATACATGCTCGATCCTCTGGCCAATATCTTCGGGAGGATAAGCGAGGGAACCAGATGCGACGACTGCTCACGCGAGCAAATCGCGAAATGCCTCGATAGAACCAAGGTAGGTGAGTGTTTCGACTTCACACCAGAGGAGATGAGAAAGCAGGAGAAGCTACTCGCAGTGAACAAAAGACCGGTACCTTTCACCCCCGTAGACAGGATAATTGGCTGCATAGCCCTCAGAAGCCTTGTTGGGGAGGGTTGCGCCATCGAAGTTTGTCAGACTGAATGCAACTTCATGAAGAAGGTCAGAGCAAAACAGAGGAGATCATTTTCGCGGAGATCATTGGGGAAAGATGGTGTCTGAAGTCAGGTTTTAGCTGCATCAGCCTTTTATGGGCGTGGATGCTGGGGACTTCCAGCGCCCGGATTCCCCAGCAGTGCCTCGTCCACTAGCCTCTCGAGCTCATCTTCGCCCAGAACATCTCCGGCGGAGACTAACCTGTCATTGATGTAAACGGATGGGACGACAAGAACTTTCAGCTTCTGCCCCTCTTTCGAAAAGGCTTCTATGTGCTCCACACCTACATTCTTCCTCTTCGCGACCCTCGTAGCGATCAACAGGGCGTTGATGCATTTACCGCAGGTAAAATCTGAACCAACTACTTTGATGATGACTTTCCCCAATGGCAGCACTAACCAATGCCATCGGAATGGCAATGAATGGCTATATCTCTCTTATGGCCTCCAGTAATGGAGGCTCGCGCCATACTCCACCTAGTAATGTGTTGTAACTGCCCCATTAACTGCCCCCCATCGGACGGGCATGCCCTAACCCCAGCTGTAGACTGTATGGGAGGAAATCGTATGCGTGCGGCTAACAGATAGCGAATTGATAACCGCATGAAATATAAGCGCGATGACCTATGACCCATCGTCGAGCAAGGATGGCGAAGGTCAAGGTCAAGGTTTCGACGGCGATCCTGGAGAGGAAAGCCGAGCTGAAGATAGAAGCACATAATGTGGAAGGGGCCCTCAAGGAGATGACCGGACGATACGGCGAAGAGATGAAGGGCAGGATATTTGATGAGGAAGGCAAGCTCAACAAGTTCCTGGATATCTATGTGAATGGAAGGAACATCAACCTCCTTAACGGCCTCGGCACCACCCTCCGAGACGGTGACAGCATAACGATCCTCAGAGTTGTGAGCGGCGGTTAGTCTAGACAAAGGAAGGGGGGCCACGGGACATTCGCTAAGGGTTCTCTTCAAATCCGGGTAGAGAGCAGCCTGGGTGGATTTCAGCT
>Ga0315309_1001947_pt1 | contig 12229 bp, 10 predicted proteins | sample TDP4_MG_FD_203080 | JGI IMG/M metagenome (GOLD analysis project Ga0315309, IMG submission 203080) | Freshwater sediment microbial communities from Lake Towuti, South Sulawesi, Indonesia - TDP4 | ecosystem: Environmental > Aquatic > Freshwater > Lake > Sediment | place: Indonesia: South Sulawesi...
CGCATGCCGCGCCTGTAGTCCTGAGGGATCTCCCAGCGAACTTCGTCGATTTGCTTTACCTTGCCCGTCCATGTCATTTTTACACCTGAATAAGGGAGGGGTAATGTTGCTAATTACCTTTTGGTTGGAAAGGCACAATTTAGCCGCGCAGTTTAAATATCCACGACCGCCTGCACCATGCATTTGCCCTTTTCAAGCTTGATCTCCATCATGTGGTAAGTCATCGCCTTGACCGCAGTCCGGGCATCGTGGCGCTTCGGGTCGAAACGTTCTCCCCAAGCGCTAGCTTTAATCTTGAAGCCGTGGTCGCGCCGAATGAGCTCATCGACCTTAAACTTGGACATCACCAACCCTCGTGCATCATGAAAGTAGAGGAACCGCTCGAGCCAGTCGTACAGCAGCGCTCCCTCGTCCTCGGCCTCGAGCTCGATGCTGACCTCCTGCAGCGGGCGGACCTGGCTGGTGTCCACCATAACCTCGAATAGGGCCAAGGCCGCATTCTCGAGCGCCTCGGCTAGGTCCCGTCCATAAGCGCGAAAGCCGATGTCGGATGGATGTTCGACCCACTCGAAGCGCTTCATGCCATCACCAAAGTAGTGGTCATGCACAAAGCTATCAAGCCTTCGCGCGCGCCCTAGCCGAACGGACCGCCCTCATGTACTCCTTCACCCGTTGAACGCTGACCGGATTTTGAGCTATCCCCTTTTCCTTTAAACTCGTCCCGACTATCGCCCCGTCCGCATACTTCAAGAATTTCGCGATGTTGTCCTTGTTCGTCCCGCTCCCGACCAAAACCGGGCAGTTTGGGGCTATTTCTTTGGCCCTCTTTACCTCCTCGAGCCTAGCGGGCAGGCCTGTCATTTTTCCCGTGACGATGATGGCATCAGCGAGGTAGAAATCAGTCCAAGCTACATGGGTCTCCAAGTCGATCCCGGGGAACATCACGGCATGTTTCTTGCAGACATCGGCGAAGATTTTAATGTGTTCAGCCCCTAGATTCCTCCTAAACCTCAACAGATCGGCAGCCACGCCACGGTCGAATTCGCCCGTATCCCAGACGAGCGCCCCAGTATATGCGCATACGCGGATGAACTTCGCCCCTACAGCTGAGGCGATGGAAAGCGTAACCCTTCCTCCGTTGTGAATTACATTTATCCCAACCGGGATGCTCACGGTCTTGACTACCTGCTTGGCGGCGACCGTCTGCGCTGCGATCTCCTCGGGCGGCACCTCGTCGCCAACGTAGTACGGGAGGTCCCACATGTTCTCCACCATTACCCCGTCGATTCCCCCCTCGACGAGAGCCTTCGCATCCCGCATGGCCTGATCGATGATGGCCTCCATCCCATACCCGCCGTAGCCAGGTGAGCCAGGCAGGGGTATCAGATGTACCATCCCGATGATCGGCTTTTCAACCCCGAAGATTTCCTTGAGGGACTTCAAGCGCTTTCCGTAGAGTTCTTCCATCCACCCGCCAGCTGTAACTTCGCGCAAGTTCGTACCTCAGTGATAAAATATCAGTTCGGGTATAAACTTTTAGCAAATGCGAGCTTAAGGTGATTTCATGAAAAAATCGGTTGTGTCGGTTGGGGATGCTAACGTTGATCTTATAGCCCCGATCTCATTTTTCCCTAAAAGGGGTGGAGAAGTCCTAACCGATCGATTGGAGATGCGAGCCGGAGGTTCGGCTGCTAATCTTTCCGTCGCAGTCTCTCGGTTGGGGTTGAGGTCAAGATTCATTGGACGGGTCGGCGATGATTCATTCGGCAATTTCCTGACCGACGAGTTCAAAAAGGAAAAAGTCGACATCAGCCAGCTGCAGGTTGATGAAGAAATAGGGACTGGTTTAACCTTCATCCTAGTGACCGAAGATGGCGAAAGGACCATGTTTGGCTTCAGGGGGGCGAACGTCCACCTTTCACCCGACGAAATGGAAATTAGCTACATTCAAAACGCGGACGCCCTCCACATCTCCGGCTATTCCCTTCTCAGAGATCCTCAGAGGAAGGCCGCGTTGAAGGCACTGGATGGGGCGAAAAGGGCTGAGGTTCTCGTTTCCTTTGATGCTGGGGTCCTACCGGCGATGAAAGCCTCGGATTTCATTCGTTCGACCCTAAAATCCATTGATTTGCTCTTCTTGAACGAACTGGAGGCGACTTCGTTGGTGGGCATCAAAAACCCTGAGAAGGCTGCAAGCCGCGCTCTCAAGCTTGGACCCAAGATCGTCGCTATGAAGCTGGGAAAAAGAGGCTGCCTCATCCTAACAGAAGAGGAGGAAATCCATTCCCCAGCTTTCAATGTAAAAGTCGTGGATACCACCGGAGCTGGCGATGCTTTTGATGCTGGCTTCCTCGCTGGAATAATCGAGGGGTGGGACCTTAAGAGGGTGGCGAGATTTGCCAACGCTGTTGGGGCCCTCTCGGTGATGAAGGTCGGGGCCAGATCGGCGTTGCCAAATAGGCAGGAAGTCGAAAGATTTCTTAGGAGATTTGGGAATACGAAAGCCAGCCCAAAAGGATGAGGCGACCTAGGAGCTGGATAAGGACTTACGTTAAAACCTAAGGAGGTTCTTAAAGTAAAAAGTGGTCTTAGGATGAAAAAGCGGATACAACCTCATATCATGTGCGGCGTTGGGGATGTGGCGAAGTACGTCCTGCTTCCAGGCGATCCGAAAAGAGTGGAAAAGATCGCGTCATTTTTCGACGAGGCGCGCAAAGTCGCGGAGTATAGGGGATATGTGACTTATACTGGTAAGGTCGATGGGATAGATATCTCAGCATGCTCGACAGGCGTAGGATGCCCATCTGCCGCCATCGTGGTTGAGGAGCTCGCCAGAATAGGCGCCCAGACCTTCATTAGGGTGGGGACGACCGGAGCCCTGCAGCCTGAAATAGAAGTCGGCGACATCGTCGTTGCCACCGCCGCCGTGCGAGCGGATGGGACGAGTAAGGTTTACGCGCCAGCAGGATATCCAGCCGTGGCAGATTTCAGCGTAGCCTCTGCCCTGGTCGAGGCTTCAGAAAAGCTGGGCGTGAAAGTTCACGTTGGAAAGGTCATCAGCACAGATGCATTTTACGCGGGTAGCTATGATATTTGGGGTAAAGCTCGCGCGCTCTCGGTTGAGATGGAGTGCTCGGCGATCTTCACCATCGCAGGTCTCAAGGGGCTTAAGGCCGGGGCAATTTTAGCCGTGGATGGAAATCTCGCGACAGGGATTAAGAAAGGAGAGTTCGAGCCTGGCGAGAAGAGCGGTGAGCTCGATGAACGTGTTCAGGATGCTATCGAACAGGAAATTAAAATCGCGATCGAAGCCGTAAAAATTTTGAACAAGGCCTAGATTGAACTCAGATGGCTATTCTCTTATGTACGGCTTGCCTAGGGCTCGAGGAAACCTCCTCCTGCCGATGAAAATCGTGACGACGAGAAGGGTAACGAGGAAGGGAACCATGTGCATGATGTAAAATGCGCCCGGAAGAACAGCATTGATCCCCGGCATGGTTGCTACCCAGTCGGCAAGAGCTCTGACGAAACCAAAGATGAAAGCGATTGCGAGGGCCAACAACGGCTCTAGCCCAGCTACCACCACACAGGCTAGGGCGATGAAGCCCATGCCCACCGCCATCTCCTTTACAATTTCGCCGAACCAACCAAGCGAAAAGAAGGCTCCGCCCAAACCGCATAATGCCGCTCCAACCGTGCAGGTAAGAATCCTGATTCGATCAATCCTTACGCCAGCAACATCGACGGCTTCGGGCTTTTCGCCCGCGGCTCTTATCCGAATCCCAAATAACGTCTTGTGCAGGAGGATATGGGCCAAGATGGCAGCGACTAAAGCCACAAAGAACACCGGGGTGAAATATCCTGCTATTTTAGGTATATGGAGCCTTGGGTGGACGCTGTGAATTCCAGGGAACGCCCAAATGGACATCAAGAGATAAGCGAGCATTCCCATCGCAAATAAGTTAATACCCATCCCAAGCACGAGCTGATTCGCCCTCACGTAAACAGACAATACGCTGAAAATGAACCCGATGAGGGCGCCTGTTAACAACCCGACTAAAAGCCCGGCAACCCCGCTTCCTATAATTTCGGCCCCACGAACCCCAATAACAACAGTTAGGAAAAATATCCCTTCCAGGCCTATGTTGAAGAGCCCAGCCCTCTCATTTATGCACTCCCCCACGGCTGCGAGGATCAGTGGTGTTGCGAGGAGCGACGTCGACAGGATAAGCGCTTTCCAATTCTCGGTCAAAGCTTTTTTCGTGTATTCAAATATTTCTACTCGAAGCAGATCGTGGGCCCACATTAAATATAAAATAAAGACGAGGACGGCAACTAAACTAATAGTGGGCCCAAGGATTTTTTTCCTCCGGAGCCACGCAAGTGCTTGGAGGATCTTCGTCTTGAAAGCATCGATGAACTCTATAAACGATAGACCGAGCGCAAAGATGGTGAGAGTAAAAACTATCTCTTCAAGGGTTATCACCTAGGTCTCCTCCTAATCTTTTTTCCTCCGAAGCCACGCAGGTAATCTCCTTACTCCCCTCCCGCTCATAGCCAAGAGCGCTGGAACGGCAAGGGCAACGACGATAGCACCCTGGATGGCCACCACTAGCTCAGAACTGATTCTCCAATCGTATTCCATGAATTTAGCCCCGTTGAGCATTCCACCGAACAATAGGGCCGCAAATATCCCGCCTATCGGATGGTTTCTTCCAACCACAGCAATTCCGATTCCCCAAAATCCAAGCCCATAAACGGTTCCCAAGGTCGCGGGGAGGGTCCACCCTAGCAGAGGTCTACCTATGACTTGGCTAGCTCCAGCGAGTCCCGCGGCCAACCCTCCAATAATGAAGCTGTAGAGTATCACGCGCCGGATGCTTATCCCCGCATACCGAGCGGCATCCGGATTATCCCCCACCAATCTGAGCTCGTAGCCCGCCCTCGTGCGCCACAAGAGGATATATACTACAACGCAAGCTGCCAGAGCGACAAATATCACGGCAGTTAGACTGGCTCCTAGGATGGGATAACGCGCGGTCGGCTCGATGGCCGCAGTCCTCTCTGCCCAAACCCCCGCAAAACGATTGATTACAAGATAAGGAACATGGAAGAAAGCTACCCAATTGAGCATGATGGTGGATATAACTTCATGAACTCCCGCGCCTATTTTAAGGATCGCAGGCAGGAGGGCCCAAGCTGCACCTATGAGCATCGCAAAAGCAGTGGCGGCTAACAGGTGAAGACCAGCTGGGAGGACGAAGTGCCCGCCTATCCAAGCCGCAGCCACTGCCCCCATGTATACTTGGCCCTCCGCGCCGATGTTGAAGAGCCCAGCTCTCATACCGACAGTGAAGGTGATCGCCGTTAGCATAAGCGGTACCGCAGTTGCCAATGCTTCCAACGCTTCGGTATTATCGAAAAATCCCTCCCTGATGAATATTCCAAATCCCTTGAGCATCGAGATGTATCCATTTATCGGGTTGTAACCAAACACAAGCATGAGCCCAGCCCCAATTAATAATCCTATAAACAAGGCAAAGAGCGATTCCGCTAGAGGACGCGCGAGAGCTTTAAGATGTCCCTTTATGGCTTCCAAAAGCCTTACCACAACTTCATCCTCACCTGCGTTGATTTCCGCATTCGACGTTTTCCTCTTCTCGGGCAATCAATAAAATACTTTAGGTCATTGATAAAATGAGTGAAATCAGAAAAGACTGCTCACGACTTAAAAAATAAAAAAGGGTGGCGAGATCACCCGAAGATGCCTCGCCAGTAGGCTATGGCATCTGCACTGAATGCCAGTGGAACCTCGACTTCACCCGTACGGATCTTTGCCTCCAGCTCCTCAACTGCTTCCCAGATCCAAGACGGCTGGGCTTCCCTCATTGCTTCCGCTTTGGCGCGAATCCACTCCGGAGTCCCGGGAAGTACTGGTTCTCCCGTCAATTCCTCTGCCTTCACTCCCATCTCGATGAATTCGTCCAGATCCGCTAGAGTGCTGATGGCTATTCCCTCGGTTAGAACCCCTGCTATTTCGGTCCCTATCCCCAGCGTAATTTCTCCGCCATAGTCATCTACTAGATCCCTGAATGTGTCATCCTTAACCCACTCAGTGGCGTAGTAAACACCGTAGTCGACCCTCTTCATCATGCTGGCTATCACGAAGCCTGGATTCATCCAATCTTGGTTCGCGTCGACACCTATCCAGAAAGGCGGCCCGCTCTCCAGCCTATCCCTCCTGGCAATATCGCGTACAACACTGTTTATCCCTATCCCGAGAGGCCCTGCTACATTGTAGACGGCGATTGCATCCGCCTCGTACATCGGCAGGGCAGCCGAATACCCCTTCGTGATGTCGCTGAAAGTCCCGGTGTAGGTCCATGGGATCCTCTCCTTCTTGGGCGTCTTAACGATACTTGTGGCCGGCTCAGCTGCGTATTGCGTTGGGTAATTGTTTTCATACCAGCTTATGGCCCAGTCGCAGCCCCACTTGTACCCTATTTCAAACTTCCACAGCACGGGAATCTCAATCCCTAATACAACCCCGAGGTAAGGTTTGTCATAGTGGATCGCCAGCAGGGCGCCGAGTGCACCGACCAAGGCACTCCCCTTGTGCTCTTCGTAAATGATATCCACACAGTTGGGTAGGACCTCTCCTACATCCTTTAACCCACCCGCGGTTGTCCATTTGGTGTAGGTGTCGATGCCCATGAAGTTCTTATCTGGATACTCCAGTGCCACTTCTACGAGTGCGTCGGTCAAGAGGAATCCTACTCCAACGATGAGCTCGACATCCGGATCCCTTGCTGCAGTTCTCAGATTTGGAACGTAATCCGCTTCTGCTACACTTATTAGTTCGATCATCTCGACGCCGAAATCTTCCTCAGCATCGTCGCCCCCCTTGAACGCCATATCGTTAAAGCTCAGGTCACCCCTTCCGCCGATGTCCGAGACCACAGCAATTTTGAATATGGGCGTTACATTAATCGTCCCAGTTAGACCAGCGATTTCCACCCTGCTGTCCTTCATCACATCTGGTGCCGTAAGCTCGATGGTTTTGCTCTCCCCAGGCCCCAACGTCACCGTCTCGGTCGCCACCACTTCGCCTTCGACTTCTAGATCTAACGACCAAGTATTTTCCGATTCTCCTGTGTTCTTAACATCGAGGGTGATAACAGCATCTTGCCCAGCATTAATACTCGGGATACTAAGATTGCTGGCTTCAAGCGCGCCTGCCTTCGGCGCAGGCTTCGTAGCGAGGTACGTGACACCCGCACTGATTGCCGCGACAACGATTATCAGGACGATGGAAATAGCAGTGATCTTCGCTATTCCTCTCTTATCTAGCATACTCATTTTTTCACCCCCTGTTTTTAGTAAATCTTGCCGCTTAAAAGGTTTTGTTTGCGCTTCATCCTAAAACCTTTGAACCCGCCATCATCAGCCCTATCTCTTCCACCTCTGCCTTCGCTGCATCCACCATACCCACGATCTTCCCCTCGAATATCACGGCGATGCGGTCGCCGAGGGACATCACCTCATCTAAGTCCTCGGAAACGAGCAGGATTGCGGTGCCCTTTTCCTTCAGCCTAAGGAATAAGTCGTGGGTATGCTTGAGCGCCTTGAGGTCGAGCCCATATGTCGGATGGACTGCAACAATTAAGCGAGGTTCCCGCCACGTTTCCCTTGCAAGAATAAGTCTCTGAATATTCCCGCCTGAGAGGATCCTTGCCTCAGTCCGCCACAGGTCAGGTATCATTATGTCATACTCGGAAACCATCCTCTCGGCATGTCGAGTTATGAAGGAACGATTGAGAAATGTCCATTTAGAAAAAGGTGAGCTTCGATAATCCTTCATGATGATGTTCTCAGCGGAGGTCAGCCCCTCGGCGGTTCCCACCCTCCTTCGCTCCTCTGGGACATGGACCATGCCTGTCTCCATGATCTCTCGGGGTGAGTGATTCGTCATGTCCTTACCGAAGACGAGCACCTTGCCCTTCACGACCTCCCGCAGGCCTGTAATGGCCTCGACGAGCTCGCTTTGACCGTTTCCAGCCACTCCAGCTATGCCGAGTATTTCGCCTTCCCTCACGGTCAAGGAGATGCCCCTTACCGCCAGCAGTCCCTTCTCATTGAGCACGTGGAGATCTTTAACCTCGAGCGCTGGTTTGCCCATCTTGACCTTCTTCCTCTTCGGGCGGAACGTGACCCCTCGGCCCATCATCATCCTCACCAATTCCCGCCTGTTCGTCTCGGAGGTCTCCCTTGTGCCAATCAGCTTGCCAAGCCTGAGCACGGTAACGCGGTCGCTCACCCCCATCACCTCCTCGAGCTTGTGGGTGATGAACACAACCCCGCGCCCCTCCCTCGCCATGGCTCGAAGGATGGAGAAAAGCTTCTTGGACTCCTCTGGTGTCAGCACCGAGGTCGGCTCGTCCAAAATTATCACCTCAGGTTCATGATAGAGGACCTTGATTATCTCAACTCGCTGCTGCTCCCCAGCTGAAAGCTCCTCTATCTTCGCCTTTGGGTCCACCTTCAGGCCGTATCTCTCGGACAGCTCCCCGACCTTCTTCTCAACTTTGGAGAGGGGGAACGAGAAGTTGGATTCCTTAAGACCTAGGGCAATGTTCTCTGCAACTGTGAGCGGCCTCGCGAGCGTGAATTCCTGATGGACCATCCCTATCCCGTGCTCGAGGGCATCCTTTGGGGATTTTATGGAAATGGGTTTTCCCCCTACATAAATCCGCCCCTTCGAGAGGCTGTAAAACCCCGACATGATGTTCGCCAGGACCGTCTTGCCTGCCCCGTTTTCCCCGAGTATAGCATGAACCTCGCCAGCTCTCACCTCAAGGTTTATGTTGTCGAGGATGAGGTGCTCCCAGACGCCGGGGAATCCCTTGCAGATCCCCTCCACCCGTACGAGGACTTCCCCTCGTCTCGGCTTCCGGGCAACACCCTTCTCCAATTTGCCACCTCTATTCAAATTATGAATCCCCCTGCCTTAAACATATCCGGGAAGAAATTCCTGACAATTTCTCGGGCAAATCAGAAACGGCAATTTTATAGACATGGTGCCCAAACTATGGCGAGGTGATCGGATGAAATTCAAGGGCATTACATTCAAAACTGCCGACGGAAAAGCTTACCACCTCGAGGTCGATCGGCTAAATCCGAACATCTTGACAGCAGGCTCCTCAGGTCGTATTCGGAAGGTGATCGATTATCTTGATGGAGCGGAAGTGATCGAGGGCGATCGCAAGATGACGGTGGTCAACGGCAGATACAAGGGACTCCCCATCTCAGCGTTCGCAACCGGCATGGGGCCTGCGAGCACAGCTGTGATCCTGCCAGAGGCCCTCGAACTCGCCGAAGGTCCGATAACGATGTTACGCTTGGGCACATCAGGCAGCCTTCAGCCATTCATTAAAGTTGGACACATGGTCATAAGCTCGGGAGTGGTGAGGGATGAGATGGCCACTCGAGCTGCGGTGGGGCCTGAGTACCCGGCGGTCGCAGATCCCGAGCTCGTGCCGATAATGGTCGCTGCAGCTGAGAAACACGGCTACGAACTGGGCAAAAACCTCTGGGTGGGGATAATCCACGCGAAGGATGACCTCTACTTCGTGGAGACCCCCCAATTCTCCCCCTCGACCGAGTTCATGACAGCCAAGTTGGCATCGTACAAGCGGATGGGTGTGCTCGCCAGCGAAATGGAATTCTCGGTCTACTGTATCATGCGCGACTTCTACGAAGGGCGAAAGAAGGATAGGATATTGGTGGGCAACCTGCTGGCGGTGATAGCTTCCGCCCCCGAGGAAGGAGCGATAGCTGTGAGCAAGGAGGACAAAAAGCGCAAGGAGAAAGATTTGATCGAGATCGGGCTCGAAACCCTGCTCATGGTCAACCAGCTCAGGGGCGGGAAAGGAATAGCTGCCGATCTCAACCAGGTCATCAGAAAAATGATGCGGATGCCGCCTCGAGGCAGGCTCCTCAGATGGTCATCAGCTTTATGCCCTTAAATCTGCAGAAATCGATGAGGAGCGGCATCAGGTTACCATAAGCCAACACTTGATGGTTGCCCAAGCTATTTTCCATATATTCCTTGACATTTCCATTTAATCGGATCTCCACTTGGGTCCTGCAAAGGCCGGGGTCCCGCATATCGCTCCTAACTATTTTTCCGTCGGCGATCGTCATCTTCTCGAGTTTCCCACCGCCCAACCTTGCTATCGTCACCTCGACGCCCCTCAGTGGTCCTTGTATACCAACGCACTTCCCGGACTCAAAGTGACTCCTCAGGACCGACTTCTTAACGTCCTCGAGCATTTTGGCGGCGATGGTGCAATGGGCTAACGTCACCGTGTTCGCATCCTCATCGACCCTGGCAACGTTTGCCATCCAGCAAGGCTCGTTCGTTAAAAATGAAACTATCATCATGGTGAGCACGGCATCTAGGTCAGCCTCACAGCCCGCCACGAGGCCCGAGTCGTTGTACATGCTCATGCCAATGCATCCCGTCAGGTCGTGCTCGATCAGGTCAAAACATCTAATGGTGACCGCTGAAAGGCTATATTTTGAGGCGAGTTCCCTCATCGCCAGATAAACCTTTGCGGCATTCACCAGGTCTTCTTCCGAGGGTTCCATCACCCCTCCAAACTTATTTTTCAACTCCTCCGCGAGCCCCGCCGCCTCACTGGGGTCGACTTTCTTGACGAGGTTCAACAACTCTGCCACCTCCAAGCGGATGAGTTCTGGGCCAATCCTCCTCTTGATAAGATCCCCGCCCTTGCTCGTCAAAATCCAAGGTGAAGGCCCACCGACTTGTCCCAGCCTGCTATCCTTGAGTTTTTGAATGGCTTTGCAAACTTGGACAAACGCCTTGGCATTGGGGATGATGCTCGAATCCAATGGTGAATAAAAAAGTTTAATGGCCGTGCCCTGCTCACGTAAAGCTGCGTACGCCTCTTGAGAGGACGCCAACGAGTTATTTGACGGGTTCGCCATGATCAGGGTGGGTTTTCCTAAGTTGGTCGCGATCGTTCTTATGGATCTCTCCGTTCCGCCGGTTGCAACTACAACGATCGCGCCCGAAATCTCGCCCGCAGGGCCTTTCGTGACCTCCTCGGCGGCTTCGGCGCTCGTTATCAAACCAGGCACCTCCAAGTCCGGCTTGATCCCCTCCAGGAAACTCGATGCCCGTAGGGCCACGCTTTTCCCGATTTCATGCTGCCCTGCCAAAGTCGATGATACAGTAAACAATCCGATCTTCATCCGTTCACATCTTGACATCTGTAACACAGGATTTGAACTTGATGTTGAGGGAATCGAGCCGAAAGGCGCCGGGGATGGGATTTGAACCCATGAGGCCCAAAGGGCCACACGCTCTCAAGGCGTGCGCCTTACCTGGCTTGGCTACCCCGGCATTAGAAAAATTCGACAAGGATGAAGATATAGGTTTGTCTTGGTTTGAAAATATAGAAAAGAGGGCTAAGGACGCGTATCATAGCCCCCTGTAAATCTAAAGTCGGTGCCTAGGCATCCTCAGGATTCAAGGGCGGGCTTATTTCCTCTTTTCGCCCTATAAACGGTATTTTCATGCCTCTCTTCTTGGCAAAGAACAGTAGGGCAACGACGACTATAACCACCGCCACTACAGTAATCCCTAGCTTTAATGCAATTGATTCCCCGACGACGAGATCAGCAATCGCGCTGCTCGCCTCATAGTTTGTCACCCCCGCAAATATCGCCCTGATCTTAAGTGTACCAGCAGTCGTCGGTTTGTATTCTATGGAAGCTACACCGCTGGAGTCGGTACTATCAGAACCTATCGTCTTCCACACATTTTCCTCGCTTACCTGAAACTCGACATCCATGTTTTGCAATGGGATGCCCTTCTCATCCTTCAGCGTTGCCTTTATCGAAACAGGCTCCCCTAGCATGGCGGATGGGACTTCTAGGGTTAGCGTGGTTTCAAATGGCTCCACGGTAAGATCCGTAGTTTTAGTGCTATTTTCATAATCTGCTGTCCCGCCGAAGGATGCGCTTATCACGTAGGTCCCCGCATCTACATTGGCCGTATACTCCTTCACAGCGTTCCCGGATGAATCAGTGTTGACCGAACCTATCGGTGCGCCCTCAACTGAGAAGCTGATCATCTGATTTGCCATGGGGTTCCCGTTTCCGTCGACGAGTTTTGCTATTATCCTGCACAAACCATCTTTTT
>Ga0315309_1001949_pt1 | contig 12224 bp, 30 predicted proteins | sample TDP4_MG_FD_203080 | JGI IMG/M metagenome (GOLD analysis project Ga0315309, IMG submission 203080) | Freshwater sediment microbial communities from Lake Towuti, South Sulawesi, Indonesia - TDP4 | ecosystem: Environmental > Aquatic > Freshwater > Lake > Sediment | place: Indonesia: South Sulawesi...
GACGACCCTGACGACTGGTATGACATAACAAAGATCGGCGACCTGAAGCTGAGACTTCACTCTCCAGGCACAGGCTCAGGCACATGTAACATCGTGCTCCAACAGTTACGCAAGTACTGACCAACCAACCCCCCCTTTTTATTTCTGTCCACCCACCGATCAGGTGATACCATGCCGAAGAAAATAAAAACCCGCACCTACTCAGTCGCGGTCACAACCACGCCCATTCAGATATGCCCAGAAAACCCTAAGCGGGTCTGTATCTACATCGTCGGCTCGGGAGCAGGCCCAGCCCTCATAACCCACGGACAAAACGTCGCCGCCTCAGAAGGTTACCCGGTCTCAAACACGCTTCCCCTCAAGAATGACACGACAACCGCAGAACTCTGGGCCGTAATGGCATCTGGAACCCTAACCCTGTACGTCATGGAAGACAGCGAGGTCTAGCATGAAGACGATTTGTCCCCGGATTTTGGGCGTGGAGGCGGATAGAGTCATCCGATTCGAGATCAAAAATGAGGACGGGCGAGGCTGGATCTCAGCCCTTAAACTGAGTAAAAACGCGGTGCAGAAGATCGAGGACATCATTTACTTCATTGGGAAAGAGGTTAATATGACGGTTGACGGCGACGAGATCACTCTCATAGAGCCTGTTTAACCATGTTCTTCGCCTGGGACATCACCGTAACCGCCGACACCAAGGAAGCATCCCCTACAACTGAAACCCTAAAGCTCTCCGCCGGAGTGATCACCCACATAGGCATCAAGTTTGCTCGTGGCTGCCACGGCATGGTAGGGGTGAGACTCAAACATCATGAGTTTCAGCTGGTTCCTCTGAGCCGAGGGGAATGGGTCACCGGCGACGACGAATCCGTGGACTTCGCCGAGTACTTTGAGCTCAAGACCACGCCCTACTCCTTAAAGTTTGAGGGCTGCTCCCCCAACACTCTATACAACCACGCCCTCACCGTTAGGATCACCGTTTTGCCGAGGTCCGTGGCCAGCATGATCCCGGTGGTGGAGCTCCTCGCCAAGCTCCTATCTAAGCTGGGAATAAGGTGATCCTGTGAGCGACCTCCCCGACTACCACAGCTACGTTACGCCGGTGACGGTGAACATTCCGCCAGGTGAAGCGCCGGAGAGCCGAGTTGCCAAATATCAGACGGCCCCAGCGGATCTTCCGGATGGCTCCTTAGCCTATCTCCTAACCGACGTGAAGGGCCGGCTCATCGTGGTCCAGTATGCGAAGGACCGCACCGTAGAGACGGCAGCCGGCAAGTTTGTGAGGGTTAAGGGTCATGCGACGGATGAGGTCCCGGTGTCTCTCACTGGCCAAGAGATCATAGTTAGGCCTAAAGGCGGGATCCTAGCTAAGGGAAGCATCACCAGTGCCGCAGCCTACGCCACCGTGGCCAGCCGCATCGTCACCTCCGGCAAGCAGTTTCAACTCAGCAAGATCGTGGTGAGCGCCTCGAAGGCTGCCTGGGTGAAGTATCGCTGGAACGCCGCCGACATCAGCGCGGAGCGGCTCTTAGACGACAAGACTCTTTTACTCGAGCATTTTCCCTGGGACTACTATGAGATGCTCGGTGACGGAACAAAGGCTTTTGACGTGCGAGCCAAATATGATAGTGAGGCGGGGACCGTGAACGTGGAAGTTGTAGGGGAGGAAGTGTAGAAATGGCCATCGCAAGCCAGTATGTTCGCGGGAGAAAAATACTGGTTGTCACCACTTTTGGCAGCGGTTGCGCCCTCTTAAGGTCAGAAGCTGCCGCCATCGACACGACGCTGCGAGCGACATGGGCTCAAATCACGCCGACAAGTGAGACAGCTACTCTAACCGCTTCTTTCACGACAAAAGTGTCATAGGAGATGAGAAAGGATGAAAATCCAGTGTTATGCAACATTAACCGTGAGAGACGCCGAAGGCAAGATCATCCAGCGAAGGAGGTTAAAAATTAAGAGCTTTGTCAAACAGTTCTTACAGTTGCTAGAGGTCATAACTTCTCACAGTATCGGTTCGCCCGGATCAACTCTCTCGGTGAGGGATACCACCAACACCTTGCGTACCCTAACATGCGGCGGGACACTGTACGCTTATTCAGTATTCGCCGCTCTGAGTCCAGCAGGAAATAACGCGTATGGGATTGTCGCAGGGACGGGGACAACTGCTGAGGGCGTTGAGGACTATGCGCTGGCGACGATAATAGCTCATGGTACGGGTGCTGGGCAACTCAGTTACGGTGCAACGAGCTACACCACCGCCACAGTCAGCGATGGCAACGTGGATCTAATTTTCACCCGCACCTTTGTAAACGGATCGGGCGGAACCGTCACCGTGCAAGAAATCGGCTTATACTTTGCGCAAACCGATTCTGGGCTCGTAAACAGGTACTTCTGTGGTCTCCGTGACCTCACGGGTGCCATCTCCGTCGGGAACGGCCAAACACTGACAGTTCAATACGACTTCAGAACTACGGTGTGAGCCCACTATGAAAGATGCAAAACTCGTTATAACTAAGAAAAATCCAGACGCCGACATCATCATCAACGCTCTCATCGTCGCCGGCCAAAACTTCTTCACCACCCTGGCAGGGTTAGGAGCTGCCGGCTTGCTCTCCGACGTGAAAGCGGGAATGCTGGGAGCCGGAATAAGCGCTGGCCTAGCCTTCTTCGGCAGCCTAGCCATTCAAAGAGGCTTGAAAAAGGGAGGGTGACCGGTCATGGCTAAAGAAGCGGAGTACAAGATAGTCTCGGTGCAAGAGGCTACGCAGACCGGCTACGGTTTTGAACCGGTCATTACGACCCTCGTCACCTTCAGGACAAAGGAAGGATCCTACGACCAAGTGATCATCTCTAAGGCTAAGCCTTCGCCGGAGGAGATTGACGCTGCCATAAAAGCTAGGTTGGGGAAATAACCGGGAATGGTTCTCGTTAAACTCCGCTACGTGGTTTCAACACCCAACGATGTGTACCCGCGCTATCACGGCCGACTCATAGATACAGCCTTAATACCTTGTACTTGGTGGCGAGATCAGCCAGGATGCGTTATCAAGACATCGGCTTACGGCTTCACCTACGAGGAAACCAAGGATCTAGCGGCTGGAACCCACATTCTCTATTTCTCCAGCTCATCCGTGGTCGGTTATGTTTGGGACTGGGTCGTGTACACGAACGGGGTAGAAATAGGCCGAGGAAGGACAGACTGTTATGCAACCATCGCCATAACCTTCCTAGTTCCGGTGGCTCCTCCTCCTCCACCCGCACACGAGTGTACCCTGCGAGTGCCAGGAGGATGGTATTGCCCAGCCTGTAACCGTTACTTCCCATCTCAGGCCGAGTGCGAAGCCCATCTGGTGGCTCCCCCGCCGGCGGTGGTTCCTCCTCCTCCGCCGCCGGTCCCCGGCATCCGCATAGAGATACCGGCCCTCTGTCTCCCCGGCTTCACCATCCGTAAGGGCCTACTCTGCTGGGTCAACATCCTCGGGGTGGACGTGATCATTCCGCCGTGGGACATCGTGATCTGGGAGCCCTTCTGCCTCTGGCAAACCTTCACCATCTTCGACTCCGCCTGGATCCTGGCCGAGGTCCAAAAAATCATCAGCCCCATCGTGGACCCCATCCTAGCCGTCTTGACAGATCCGCAGGGTCCCCTGGCTTGGCTGATCTCCGCGGTCACCACGCCTCTAAACGCCGCCCTCAAGGATCCTCAAGGTCCGCTAAACTGGCTGGTCTCATCCGTCACCAAGCCAGTGGAGGACTGGCTGAAGGATCCTCTCGGTCCCCTAAAATGGATATCCGACGAGGTCGGCAAGGCTGTGGCGCCCCTCGTGAAGGGGATCGAGGACACTCTGAAGCCTCTCATCGAGGGGATCTCGACGTCGATCAACGCGGCCCTCGAGGATCCGCTGGGTCCTTTGGCCTGGCTGCTCACCGCCATCCCAAAAGCCGTGTGGGACCTCGCTCAGAAAACTTTAGACGATATGGTTAAAGACTACTACGAAAGACAATCTGAGGGAGAGGAATCATGAAAAATAAGGGTGAAGCGCGCGCTAAAGAAAAGGATCCTCCGGGAATCTTAGACTGGCTCGTGGACCCCATCAAAGGCTTCTTCTCCGGCCTATTTAGAGGCGCCGTCGAATTATCCGGTGCGGAAGTGAGAGGAGGTAGCCCTCAAATCGGCTACTATGTCAGGAAGTCGCTTCCTAATGACCGGGTGCCCTGGCCAGCCAGCATCATCGCCGAAGGCTTAGCGGGAGCCTTCAAGTACGACGAGTTTGGACCTGACACCTTGGTGGAGAAGGCTAAGATCGCGGTGGGTGGCTCGTCTCCCGAGTGGAAGACAGAGATGGAGGCCGGCATGGCAAAGTTCTCCACACGCATCGAGACGGAGTACCTTAAGAAGTTAATCATGCCTCCGAAGGGATCGAGTCCCATCACCATGGACGAGGCAAAGGTGTGGGGCACCGGCCTAGTGAGCACATCCATCGGCATGGCTACCGCCATCTGGCTCGTCCACATGATCACGGAAGCCGGCAGCCTAGGCCAGATCGAGGGCGTCAACGAACTCTACCGGAACATTATGAGTGCCACCGGCTTAGCTGCGATCTCCGCCGCTTTCTTGCGGGTGCCCGTGGACGTGGGCATCATCACGCCTACGCGCCAGTTCTACCTTAACGCCTTCAAACCTAACATTCCACCGGGTCCTGACCTCATCACCATGGTGGTGAGAGAGGCCTTCGACCCCAAGATGGTGGTTAAGGCGCCGCCTGACTTCGTGAAGTGGATGGGATACGCCGGCTACTCTGAGGAATGGTGTGACCGCTACTGGACCGCTCACTTTCTACCCATCGGCTTGAGGCAGGCCTACGAGAACCTTTGGCGAGGCTACTGGACCAAGGAACAGTTTATGTATGCGTTGTACATCGCGGACATTCATCCCATGTGGCGCGAGGCCATCTATAACGTGGCTTTTCAACCGCCGGGGGTGCGAGAGCTAGGATATGGCTACGACGTGGGAGCCTACTCCGTGGAGGACATCGAGAAGTACCGGCGTATGGCGGGGCAGAGCCCCGAGGACGCACGGAAATCAGCCTTCGCCATGGTGGCGTACCGCACCGAGACAGAGCGCAACGACCTACGACGCGAAGCCCTCGAGGACTTCGTGGCCGGCTTCGACGACGAGACCGAGCTCCGCGCCAACCTAACCGCGTTGGGAGGACGCCCTGAGATCATAGATCTATGGGTGGCACGCGCGAAGTTCCGCGCAAAACGAGACCTCCTCCTCGATCTAAAGAAGACCATCGTAGACCAGTACGTGAAGGGCTGGATCGACGAGGACCAGCTCAACCAGGACCTCATAGAACTGGGCTTCGTGGCGGACCGTCGAGCCGTGCTCGTCCAGGAAGCTCTAACTCGCCGGCTCAAGTATAAGCGAGAGGAGGAAACCGAGAAAAAGAAACTCATGACCTTGGCGAAGGTGGAGAAGGCTCGGGAGCTGGGGCTGCTCAGCGACGACCAGTTTATCACGCGTGTGATGGACATCGGCTACACCGAGGAAGACGCCCGATTGATGCTGCAGATCGAGCTCACGCCGAGGCCAGTATCGCCGGAGGAGATGGAGCGCCGCCGCCGAACCATCCTAAGCCGGAAAAACCGGGCGGAGCACCGGTATGAGAGGACCCTAGCCCGGCTAAACGAGAACGTGCGGATCACCGCCGGCCTCCTCGAGGACGTCTCCATCGCCATGAATGAGTCCCTGGACATCATCGACACTCAGCTGGCCATCATCGACGAGGACTTGCCCACGGCCACGCCGGAACGAGCCGCGGTCCTCACCGCACGCCGGCTGGTCCTAGTTCAACGTCGAGAGCTCCAGGTGGCCCGATACGAGGCCAGGATCCGCAGCCTCACGGAGCAGCAGAAAAACCTAACTGAGTGGGTCGCCATGATCACTAGGCAGAGGGACGAGGAGCTCGCGGAGTACGACGCGGAGTTGAAACTTTTGGAGGTGGCCGGATAATGCCTCATTGCTTATGTGGTGTCTGTCCAGAGTGTAAGGAACGAGCAAGGCAGATCGTGGACCTAATCCAGAAGGCTGAAGAGTTCGGGAAGAAACACAACGTAAGCCCTCTCATCTATCTTAAGATTTTAGAAGAGAAAAGGGGTGATGCTAATGGCTAAGAAGGAGGAGGAGAAGAAGCCGGCTAAGCCCTACGAGCTGATGGGTCAGCTGCTCGCTCAGGGCCAGGGCAAAAAGAAGGAAGAAAAGAAAACTCCATGAAGGCTCTCGTCGGATTAGTCGTAGTGGTCCTCATCGTCTGCTCAGGGGTGGCCTTCGCCGCGAACCAGTTCACGGTGGTGATCACGAACCGCGCGGTCATCCGGGCGGTGGGAATCGGAGTCTACGAGGATCCAGACTGCACTAAAGCCTTATCATCCATCGACTGGGGCGTCCTGGATCCAGGATCCTCGGTCCACAGGACCATCTACCTCAAGAACCTCTCTAACGTGGCCGTGGTCCTCGCTTTATCGACGGAGAACTGGCAGCCTCCGGAAGCCGCGACGTACATAGGCCTCAGCTGGGACTACGACGGCCGAGAATTGTCTCCGGGAGACAAATTATCCGTAGTCTTAACCCTTACGATATCCTCAGAAATCAGCGGCATCTCCAGCTTCAGCTTCGACATCATCATCACCGCAACCGGCTAAGCTTGTCAAGGTGAGGCCGGTATGGTTGAGTTTATAATTGGTTTTATCGTTGGGGTTGTTGTGGGCGTCTGCTCGCTTGCTGCTGTCCTGCTCTGGGTTGCCTACGGAAGATAGAGCTATACGGGCACCGATCACTCCGGAGGCGCCCCTCTAAAAGCGCCGCACTCGCTGCAGATGTAGCACTTTTCTAACCAGTCATAGATGGCGGGGCGCCCACATTTAGGACAGTCCACACCCTCTAAATCGTCTTCACTCACAGCTGCCTACCCTCCCTCAGATAACAGCGCCAACACTTCTCCAGGCTGACGTGGTCCTTGACGTCCAGACATCCGACCTCCCTAGTGGACCTCACATAATCGTCGGCTAAGGGACAGTTAGGCGGCCAAGTCTGCTCCCTAGCGTAGTCGGGGAGATCCCTGACCCGGCTGATCCGTCGCGGTCTCTCCACCACGTGCTGCATCGTCAAGTGGATCGTCACCGGCTTCACTACGGTGGCGGTGGCCCTCTGTCCCTCGATCCAAGCAGAGATCAACGCCTCCAAGACCGCACAGATAGATGTTCCTCTTAGCTTGCACGCTTCCTTAAACTGGGACCAGAGCTCCGGGTCCACCTTGAATGAAGCCACGAAATCGCGCGTAGAGTACGACTTTGGTAGACCGATCTCTCGCATATTGAGACTTCCGAGATTGTTATTAGGTTGGTCCTCGTCACTCCACTTTTTCCGTGATCTTCTCCACGATCTCGATAGCCTTCTCCAGGTGGTCGCGAATCGTCTCGAGTTTAGCTTGGATATAAGGGTCACGCGACCATATGACATAGGCCTGAACCTTTGCGTTGAGTAAAGCGGCTAACAACCCACTCTTAATCTTCTCACTCATGTACGTCGCCTCTCTCGCAGCTGCTTAACTAGGTAAGCGCTGACCCACCAGGGTAGGTCCTCTCGAGGATGCCATTTCAGGATAGGCTCCCTTCTCACATTCTTACCTGTCATGGCTGCGGCTCCTTGATTATCTTTTTCAGCCAGTCTGGTGGGGGGTCCGTGGTTTCTATGATCTGGATTCTTTTGGGGGTGCAGTCATCACCCAGGATGTATAGCCTCTTTTCCTCATCAGCCTCTACGATCACAGCCGAGACTCCCCTGCCTTTGTATGGTTTCCTCTCTGTCACCTTCATGGCTCAGCTACCTCAGAGAGAACACTCCTGTACCATGTTGATCAAGAATTCCATTAAGTCTAGGCAACGCAGCGCCCCAGTCTTGTCACCTTTCTGGACGGCCTCACGCCCTATGTCCATGACTTTCCTAGCCATCTCCAAACACTCAGCAGTCACGTAAACCCTAAGCTCCTCCGTAGACTCCACAACTTCACCAGCCAACTCACTCACCCTCCTCTCTCATGTGGTGTAGGGGACTTGAAGTTTCGCGGGTTCAAATCCCAAGACTCCTACGAGGCCGTCTCCAAAGAGCCTAGCGTATTCCATCTTGACTTGGCCATAGTCGAAGTCCAGGTAGTCCTTGAGCTTCTGGAGGTTGCGGTGTCCCAGCTGGCGTCGCAGCCCCTCGAGGCTGCCGCCTCCCAGCACCCACTTGATGCAGAACGTGTGCCTGAGCGTATAGGGCGTAACTCGGTGCCATCGGTCTAGGCCGGCGGCCCCAGCCCACCGCTTCACCATGCGGCGTATAGCCTGAACCTTCATGCGGCGGTCTCCCTCCAGCAGGAATAGGGGTCCCTGCCTACGCTTGTCCACGTACTTCCAGATGCGCCAGATGGTGTCGGAGTCCGTGACCACGGGATGGTCTCGGCTCACCTTGCTCCTCCAGACGAAGAGTAAGTTGTACTCGTAGCTGACGTCGTCGATGATCATGTCCGCCATTTCCCCGGGGCTCAGCCCGGTTCGTAGAGGCAAGCGGATCAAGAGGTCGTCTAGGGCCGGCTTCTCCAACGCGAGCAGCCTCAACTCTTCCCTAGGACGCAGAAAATTCATCATGGTCACCTCGTAGAACCAGTCTTTTCTCATCGGTCTTAAGGGGTAACCTGTTCCGGTCAGAGTCGGACTCGCAAACCGGCGTTGATGCTTTTGTATCCAGGAGCGTCATTTCCCATGCTTCCTCCCTAGCAGAGATAGAGCCACAGCAGCCAGGATACAGAGGTAACCCAGCCAGTCAGCGGGCATCCACACCACTCCAAAGTCGATTCCGGCTCCCATCCAGCCTATGAGAATGTTGGCGAACCCAAAGAGACCAATCAGCAGCACCCAGATCTTTAGCATCTTAGCCATCTCACTCGTCCCCAGTTTTTATTACCTCCTTTATTTCCACTCGAAGCCGATCCCCTTTCTTGAGGCCAAACGCGGCCACGAGGTCGGCACCCAGCCGGAGGTACAAGCCGGATCCAAGCCTGGAGACCCTGATGATCTCCACCGTCCCGATTTTCTGAGTTCCTGTCAAACGGTATTCCTCCGCACTAATAATGTACGTCACAGAGATATAAAACCTCTCATGCGGAGTACATACTGTCCTTTAGGAACCGGATATCCAAAAAGTGAACAGAATAGCCTAGATGCTTTAAATCGTACTTTCCGCGTCCTAGCCTCCCTGGATCCTCGTAGTAAACAAGGGACCGGCGTGCTGGTCCAGTCCTACATGGGCACTATCCCGGTGATCCTCGGCGGCACCGTCCCCGGCGCATCCTTGATAAACGTGAACCTATACGCCTTAAACCGATCCCCTTCCAAGTAGCCCCTCAGCTCCTCGCCCAGCTTCTGAGAGACCACGCTAAACGACTTCGACACCTTAGCCCCGTCCTCCTCGTCCACCAGGAACATCAGAGAGGAAACGGACTTGGACACCCCGAAAACCGGATCCGTGATCACCCGGCTCACCAGCTTGTACGCCGCAAAATGCAGCGTCTTAGGGACGCCGGGCTTCAGGATCACCCAGTTCTCCGGAACCACCGCAGCCATCTAGCCTCAGCCTCCCCCCTCAGAAACCCTTACACTTTCCGAGGAAATAAAACCTTTTCTTTCACCGAGACTAAAGAAATCTTGCTCAAAAACCCTGCAGAAAAAAATCATGGCCTCACTCATTCCGTTTGAGACTTTGTTTTTCGGCTGGCTGAAAATTCAAGTTTCAAGGGGGGGAGGGTCCTGTCCCAGTCTCTTGAGCCACTCGTTTAGCGAGGACCTGCTCTGGTGTAAGCTCTTCCTTACGTTTCCGCATGAGTTCTTGAATGTAGTCTTTAGCCACCCCTAGACAAGTGAGATCCACGTTGATGCCTCGGACGTTGCCCTCTTCGTGTCGTTGTTCGCAGAGGAAACATCGTATGGTCTTGACGGGGATGGTGGGTCCCTGGTCTTGGGGGGCCTGGGCCTGCTCCGCCAAGATTTTGAGGCTCTCGTCCACGATTCCGCGGACCCACGCCGTAGGCGGCGTCTTCGGCGTCTTCAGGAGCTCCGCAAGCAGCCGGACTTGGCCCTTGGGGTTGGGAAGTCGGCTCAGCTCAAAAGCGACGCCTACACCGATTTTTTCGTTGTCGAGGCACTCCAGGACGTAGGGATCTGCCTTGCTCACGGCTAGTCTCTGCTCGATCAGTTCCTGGGAAATCCCGGTTCTTTTCTGGATCTCTGCCAGGTCTAAGCCGTCGTTTTCGTAGAGGTCCTTAATCAGGGCTACCTCGTCACTTACCCTGGTCTTTCCCCTCAGCCGGTTCAAGTAAAGGTTTCGGACCTTGGCATCTATGAGGCTGCCTTCCTTGTAGGCTACGGCGATCTTTTTCCAGCCCTTCAGCTTAGTTTCCTCGAGACGGTGCAGCCCATCCGCAAGCCACCAGGTTTCGCCCTCCTTCACACAGATGATGGCTTGGCCTTGGCCGTCGGCCTCGAGGCTCGCCTTGAAAACCTCGTACTCCTCTGGATCCCACACAGAGGTGACGCGGACCGGCGGAATCTTGATCTTAGCCGGATCCAAATAGACTATTCTCATCTTACCGCTCATTTAGCGCTCTCTCCTGTACAAATATAAAGCAACATAACCACCTGGGCTGTTGCGTGAGCCCTAATTTCTGGGGTCATATCATCCAAGAGGTCTATAACCGGTCTTAATCGCGCTAGGAGCTCCTGTAATACTTGCGGCGTCAACTTTTCAATCACTTTCTCACCTCCCTCATCGGAATCCCAGCTCCTTCAGTTTCTCTTTTCGGCGCTCTCGCTCCTCCATGTAGGGTTTGGTCCAGTACTTGTCGCGTTCCTCCCAGGCCTGCTTAATGTAGTCGGGTGCCTCCGTGACGACGCCGACGCCGGCTTGGGTTCCTGCCGCCTGGACCCAGTCGATGGTCTCAGGGATCAGCAGCCACATTCGTACGGGTAGTTCTGACCAGGCGCGGAGTTCCGGCGTCACCGGCACCAGATCCTTGTACACAGGTAGCTTAGAGAGCCCGTCCATGTACTTGAAGATCTTAGCCTCGACGAGGTCGATGGCTCCTGGCAAAATCACTAAGGCGTCCACTTCGGGCCTCCAGGGCCGGTACATCTTGATTCCCTTAGCTTCTCCCACCGCTTGCTTGAGAGCGTCGGGGATCGGCCCTAGGGGGCAGCGGAGTTTCACGATGTCCCGAGGATAATGCTTGGCGCAGTACCAGCTGACCCAGCGGGGCTCAAGGTCCCGGCGGAGTTGAGTTGCCATACCCCATAAACTCCTAAGTCAATCTTTCATCGGATTTTATATTTAACCTTTCTCAAGTCATCTTGAGGAAGAAACATGGGCAGGAAATTAGTTGTTCCAGCAGCTGCAGACATCGCTAAAAAATGGGGTGAAGTCACCCCTGGAAAAAGCGGTTACTACGAGGCAGAAACGCCGAAGGCATCCGCCTTATGGGAGGCCAACACAAAGCTGGCTAAGGGAACCTTCAAGACCGCCGTCGCGGATCCCAAGATCGGCGACAAGTTTGAGGGAGGCGTCAAAGGGAAAGCTGCCAAGTTCGCGCGGAAAGTCACCGACGTGGGCATCGCCAGGTTCGGCCCAGGCGTGAGCGCGGCCATCACCGATATGTCGGAGGGCTTCAGCCCCTACCAGAGCGTCTTAGCCGGAATCGAGGTCCCTGACCGTGGACCTAGAGGCGCCGACGCCAACTACGACATCGTGAAGAAAATCGGTGGACCACTCCACGCGAAAAGGCTGGCTGTGCTAGGCGCGGCCAGTTAGGCACCTTACGGAGGACCAGGTGATTTGAAATGAGGTATAGAAAGCCAACGATACTCGCAAGGGAATCGGCGGTGACGGCGGGCACTAAGACCGTGGACATAGACCTCAAAGACGTCATCAGCCGGATTCAGGTCCGTCATGAGGTCATTAACAACGGGCATGCTCAGACAGGGCATCCGGCTAGTTGTGTAACTAAGGTCGAGCTCGTCGACGGCAGCGACGTGCTCTGGAGCCTCAGCGGCAAAGAAGCCCAGGCATTGGACTTTTACATGACGAAGCAGGGCCGCGAGTACGAGATGGACATGCGCAACGACTT
>Ga0315309_1001950_pt1 | contig 12222 bp, 11 predicted proteins | sample TDP4_MG_FD_203080 | JGI IMG/M metagenome (GOLD analysis project Ga0315309, IMG submission 203080) | Freshwater sediment microbial communities from Lake Towuti, South Sulawesi, Indonesia - TDP4 | ecosystem: Environmental > Aquatic > Freshwater > Lake > Sediment | place: Indonesia: South Sulawesi...
TATTTCCCCAGGTTGGTTTGGCTCACTTCTGGGTGATGGCGTCATCGCCGGGGTAGGCACGGTGCTCAGCTTCATCCCTCCCATCTTCCTTCTCTTTATTGCCATAGCTGTGCTGGAGGATAGCGGGTATATGGCTCGGGCCGCTTTCGTGGTGGATCGGGTGATGCACAAGGTTGGGCTTCACGGCAGGTCTTTTATCCCGCTGGTCTTAGGCTTTGGCTGCAATGTTCCGGCGATTATAGCTACCAGAACCATAGAGAACCCCAAGGATAGATTGACTACTATCCTGATAAACCCCTTGATGTCCTGCGGGGCTCGTTTACCGATATACACCCTTCTGGCTGCTGCCTTCTTTCCAGCACATCGAGGACTAGTGGTCTTTTCCTTCTATCTTATGGGAATGATCCTCGCCTTTATCATGGCTCTGATATTAAGGAGGTCAATTCTTGCTGGACCAAGCGCCCACTTTGTGATGGAGCTTCCCCCTTATCGCTTGCCTACTATCAAAGGGATAGTAATTCATACCTGGGAACGGGGAAGAGGATTCCTCATCAGAGCAGGAACCATCGTCTTCAGTGCGGTGGTGCTCATCTGGTTCTTGGGCAGCATGCCCTGGGGGGTGGAGTATGGCAGCAAGTCAAGCTGGGTCGGTCATCTGGGGAGCCTTTTTGCCCCCCTATTGAGGCCCTGCGGCTTTGGCAACTGGCAAGCGGCTACTGCCCTGATTTTCGGCTTTCTAGCTAAAGAGGCAGTGGTGGGCACTTTCGGCACTCTCTTTGGTGTAGAAAAGGAGCAGCTGGGAACGACCATAATGGCTCAGCTTGGCTGGACACCGCTTATCGCCTATGCCTTTATGGCGTTCTGCTTGATTTATGTTCCTTGTGTCGCCACACTCGCCATCATCAAGAGGGAAACTAATTCCTGGAAATGGACCGTCCTCGCCATAGTTTATGCGGTGACTTTAGGCTGGGGCGTAGCCACGCTTATTTATCAGATTGGCAGGCTTTTTGTGGGCTGAGACAAGCTTTTCGCTTTCACCATCACTTTACGATATAATTGAAACTGAGGCTTCAAAACATCATGCCACACCGCTCACTAAAACTGGCCGAAAACTTATATTGTTACCTCTGGCAGGGGAGAGGAAACAACTGTAATACCTATCTCTTTACCACTGTCCTGCGGGGGGAGCGACCTCATGTTATCGTTGACCCGGGATTTGTGGTTAACGAGCTAAAGGAACACTGCTTCGACTCTCTCCTTATGGCTATGCAAGGAGATGGATTTAAAGTGGAAGACATTGGCTTAATAATTAACACTCATACCCACCCTGACCATTGTCAGGCAACAGAGGTCATAGTTCAAAAAAGTGCCCAGAAGAGAGGAAAGAGAAAGGCTGGCCAGGCTAAGATTAGCCAGGCTCTTGTGGCCCTCTCCAGGGAAGAGGAGGAGTATTATCGAACAGTGGGGGAAAGGGTATTCAGCATGTTTGGAATGGAAGTGGCCAAATTCGAGCCCTTTATTTATCTGGTGGAAGGCGATTTGAGCCTGGGCAGGGAGGAGAAGAAGATTGACCTGCAAATCTGGCATACCCCAGGGCATTCTCCAGGCTCTATTAGCCTCTACTGGCCAAGCAATAAGGTGCTAATAACAGGTGACGTGGTATTCTATGGGGCGGTGGGGAGAACGGATTTCCCTGGTGGAAGTATTTGGGTCCTTAAACAAAGCATCGAAAAGCTATCAAGGCTAGAGGTAGAGTACCTGCTTCCCGGTCACTCCACTGAGTATGGCAGTATCATCGAGGGCAAGGAAAACGTAGAGCGTAACTTTAAAGCCGTCAGGTTTTTGATTTGATAGACTGTTGCCGACTCAAACTGTCATTGTGAGCCCTTCGCTTTCTGTCACTCTGAGCCGAAGCCCTGGGCGAAGCGAAGGGGTAGTGAAGAGTCTCATGGCGCTCAGGACAGGTTCCGCAAAGCAATAACACCACTGTCTGCCGAGATTGCTTCCCCTCGAAGAGTCTTGTCGACCGATAAATCGGGGTCGCAACGACAAATAAACACTCTTGATTTGACAACTGAGATGAAAAGCCTTAGTTTTTGCTTGAGGTGGGGTTGATGGAGGCTGAGGAAAGAATTAAATACGCTGTAGAGCACACCGAGGTAATAAGACCTCCGAAACAGACCCTGGCCACCTTTGGCATCACTAATATCTATTACTATCTGCTCACAGAGCCAGTATACACTGAGCTAATGGGCGGAGGGGAGGAAACAGTGGTCAGAGAGGGGAGGGTTATTGCGGAGAGACCAAAGATTGTTACCCCTTATTATCTGTTGAATCTCTTCGAAGGTTTTGAACATGGGAAGGAATATGCTGAATACATGTTCCGCAAGTATGGCCCCCATGAGCCCGGACTTTTGTATAGATATAAAAATGAACCCGCAGCGGTTAATGTTGTCTCTAGCCCTATGGAATCAGTGGTCCACAACCTTAACCATAAAATAGATAGGGAGGAAAATCCCCTAGCAACCATCATTAGGGGTGTTGACGAGCTATGGGATGTCTCCTTGATGAAGTTTATCCACGATGTAACCCGTGGCTCCTTGCGCAGTAACGTGATGGAGCTGGGGATGAGGGGATTCCTAGATATAGACCGTAGCGGCATTCCCCAGTATACCAGGTATGCCATTGAGCAACTTTTTGAGGAGGCTAGGAGCGAAAGGGCTAAGGTGTCTGAGCTGGAAGCGGAATTGAGGAGATGGGGGCTGTTTGATGAGTATGAAGATAGGTTCCTCGACCTTTTCCGGAAGAGATGAGAGGAATTCCTTGAGCATGGATAGAGTAAGCTATACTCAGGCTCGCTGGAGTGGTGGCCGATACCGTTATGCCAATCCGGGGCTGTCATGAGCAAGGGAAAGGGCTTTCTAAATCTCAATCGATTCAAGTCAGGCAAGGCTATAAAGCGCTGGAGAATAACCAAGGATATCGCCTTTGCCCATAAAAAGCGGCGGGGACCCAAGCAAACAAAACCCTTGTGAACCATAGATTCAGAACCAAGTCATGAAAATAGGTTGTCCTTCTGAGGGAGCGAAGCGACCGAAGAATGACACAACATTAGAGATATTCTATTTCTCATACCAAGGGAGTTTGAAGGATGGCTGAGTTCGATGAAGAGTTAAAGAAGAGTATTGACCTCGCTGCGGAACTGATGCTCCAGGCAAATTATGTCGTTGGTTTAACTGGTGCTGGTGTGTCGGTGGAAAGTGGCATTAGACCCTTTAGGGGACCCGGCGGTTTATGGACTGAATACGGTGAGCCTCCTATGGATGGCTATCAAAGATTCCTGGCTGACCCTAAAGGAGAATGGGAAAGAATGGTCAAAAGGGAAGGTTACCTGAAGGGTTTCTTTGAAGCCTTCGAGACTGCCAAGCCGAACCCTGGTCATTATGCTTTGGCTGAGCTGGAGCAAATAGGGGTATTAAGATATCTGATAACCCAGAATGTAGATAACTTCCATCGGGCGGCCGGGAACAAAAATCTGGCAGAGATTCATGGCAATTTATACCTAGTCAGGTGTATTAGCTGCAACTCCAGGTATCCTCAGGAAGAGATTCCTTTAGAAGAGCTGCCACCTCATTGTCCTAAGTGCGGTGGGATGATGAAGGGTGATGGGGTATACTTTGGTGAACCCATTCCATCGGATGTCCTCAGCAAATGTCAAGAGGTGGTATACAAGTGTGACTGTATGTTGTTAGCGGGAACCTCGGGATTTGTTTACCCGGCGGCTGGATTCCCTCGAATAGTAAAGCAGCGTGGCGGTACGTTGATCGAGGTTGCCCTTTATGAGACCGATCTCACCTATATGTGTGATATCAGCCTTCGTGGCAAGAGTGGCGAGGTTCTTCCCCAGCTAGTAAATTGCCTCAAGTCTAAAATGAAGGGATGACCTATTAGCACCCTTATGGTTGATACTCATGCTTGAGAGAGAAAAGAGGATAGAGGAGTATAAACAAACCGGATACTATTATATCCCCACCGGGGTGTATGATTTGCTATGGAGCGATACGGCTGGGGAATGGAGAATGTGCACCAGTGCCAAGAATATGAGGAGCTGCCTGGAGTTAGATAAAGTAGACAGAGAACTCGATGAGTTTGGCTTTGAAATAATCTTAGGGGAATTCTGTTTAGACCCGGATAAGTATAACTTAGAGCAAATCAGATACATAAATCCCCTAGAACTGGGAAAATCGAGGATGATTTGAATCACTATTGTAGTTATAATGTGGCTCAGAAAGGAAGTGAGCACTATGAGTATAAAAACCCCTAAAGAATTTTTTGAAAAAAGGTTACCGGAAAAATTTGATCCTAGTAAAGCAGCAGGTATTGATATGGTTGTTCAGCTAAATATTTCCGGAGACAACGGAGGTGATTGGTACATAAGCATAAAAGACCAGAAAATGGATATAAAAGAAGGATTACATCCCGAACCCAAGGTCACGGTTCAGATGAAGGACAGAGACTGGGTAAAAATGATTAACGCGAATTGTCTGGGGAAAGGGCTTACATGGCTGGGAAACTTATCCTGATAGGAGACGTAGCTGAGTCTTTGTCACTGAGGGATCTCGGAATCCTTTAAAATGATTGCTAAGAGGGAACATAACTTAAAAGCCTTGATTTAAAGAAGGGGTGATTAAACGTGGAGGAGGCCATCAGAACAAGTAGTCCATTTGATTTAACAGGCAAGTCTGTCATCGTAACGGGAGCAGCTAAAGGGATACAGCATAGAGCTGGCCTCGCCTATGCCAATAAGGGAAGGGTGTAGAGGATGCGCAGGCTCCTACGGGTCAATCTATCTACTAGCCTCATCAGAGAAGAGGATGTACACTGAGCCTTTAAAGGGCGGAACCCGGAATGGCGAGGTAAGAGGTAATAAGGAAGCCGGATACGATAGTAGACGAGTACTATCATGCCAGGGGCCGGGACGACGAGGGTATCCCCCCAAAGGAGGCGCTTGCTAGACTAGGGCTTAAGGAGGTAAACAAGGACATTGCAAAGTTCCGTCGCTAGCCGCAACGAGCAACTACAATTAAGGGAGGAGGTTTTCAATGCCTGATAAGGGCAGAGCAGCCGTCTATAAGGGTTACGGGCAACCGATGGAGATCAAGGAGTATCCAGTGCCTGAACCTGAGCCAGGAGCTATTTTGGTGAAGGTATCAATGGCTAGTATCTGCGGCTCAGACCTTCACCAGTGGCGTGGGGATGTCAATCTGACTGCCTTAGGGGCACCACTGCCCACAATTCTGGGTCACGAAATGACGGGAACGGTAGCAAAACTGGGAGAAGGCATCTCCACCGATTCAGCAGGTGAGCCTTTGGGCGTAGGCGACCGGGTGGTTTACTCCTGCAGTCGCTGCCCGGCATGCTTGAAGGGGAATCATGCGGCCTGTCCCATGAACATGTTCTTTATGGCTTCCTGTGAGCAGCCGCCTCACTTCGTGGGGGCATATGCCAACTACTATTACCTGCGCCCAAATCACATTGTATTCAAGGTACCAGATGACCTCAGCGACAATATTGTGACCTTTGCTAATTGTGCCCTATCCGAGGTTATCTATGGTTTAGAGAAGGTTGGCCTAAAGTTTGGAGAGACCATTGTTATCCAAGGAGCAGGCGGCTTGGGTATCAACGCTATCGCAGTAGCCAAGGAGATGGGTGCTCATAAGGTCATTGTTATCGATGGCATCGTCGAACGCCTGGAGTTGGCTCGGGCCTTTGGGGCTGACGAACTGATTGACACGAGAGAGTTTAAGACTCCTCAGGAACGGGTGCAGCGCGTTAAAGAGACCACGGGAGGTTGGGGAGCAGATGTCGTTGCAGAGTTGGTAGGTTTCCCCACGGTCATCCCCGAGGGACTCGATATGCTTTGCAACGGTGGCCGCTACTTGGAGATCGGCAACATTAGCCCAAGACATGGAACCTTCGAGGCTGACCCCTCTTCCCTCGTGCTAGGTTCCAAAAGCATTTTCTGTGTAGTGATGTACGGACGCGATACCCTAAAGAAGGCACTCAATTTCCTGAGTCGTACCAAGAGCAAGTACCCCTTTGACAAAATCATCTCACACTACTATCCACTGGAAGAAGTCAACGAAGCCTTTGAAGCGCAGGATAAGGGGCAGGCTTCCAGATGCGCTATCGTACCCAGACGATAAGGCTTGACAGGCGCAGAACGCCTGTGATATATGTGAATTGCTCCATCACGAAATAGACACTTACACGCTCCATCTTTATAAGGGGGATTTGGTAAGACACCACTCGCTGGTGATTCCGTAGCAGGTATGCACCTAGCCAAAGTCGAAAGTACGGAGGTGAAGAATTGAACCTCGACTTCACTGAAGAGCAGCAGATGTTGCGAGCCGCAGCGAGGAATTTCCTAACTACTGAGGTCCCTAAGAAGAAGGTCAGGGAACTTGAAGAAAGTGAGAAGGGACACGATCCGGAACTATGGAGGAGGATCACTGACTTAGGATGGATAGGGCTCATCATCCCTGAAGAGTATGGGGGAGCTGGGGCAGACTTCATGACTCTGTTGGTTCTCTTCGAGGAGATAGGAAGGAACATATTCCCGTCCCCTCTATTCTCTACGGAAGTTCTCGGGGCTCTTCCTATACTCCGATACGGAAGCGATAAGCAGAAGCAGGAGATCCTTCCCCGTATAGCTCATGGAGAAGTCATCACAGCGTTTGCTCTCATTGAACCCGCTGGCACCTATGAACCCTCGTCGATTGCAGCAAGAGCAGAGCGTAAAAACAGCAGTTACACTATAAATGGCACAAAGCTCTTCGTAAATGATGCCATGGTGGCAGATTACTTTTTGGTTGTAGCCAGGACTGCCGAGAAGCCAGAGCCCCAAGCAGGGATCACTCTGTTCCTAGTCAACGCCAAGAACCCTGGGATAAAGGTGGAGGTAATGCCCACCATAGCTTTGGACAAGCAATGTGAGGTCATCTTCAGTGATGTTCGAGTGTCCCAAACAGACACCTTGGGAGAAGAGGGGCAGGGGTGGAAGATAGTAGAGGGAGTCTTGGAGCAGGCCGCGGTACTTAAATGTGCCGAGTCGGTAGGTGCCATGGAGGCTGTAGTAGAAATGGCCACGAACTATGCAAAAGAAAGGGTGCAGTACGGCAAACCTATTGCAGCTTTTCAGGTCATTCAGCATTACCTGGCCAACATGTCCGCCCGTACTCTGACAGCTAAGGGAATGACATACAGGACAGCTTGGATGGTTCAAGAGGGTCTGCCATGCACTTTGCAGGTCTCAGCAGCCAAAGCCTGGGTCAATGAGGCATACAAGTTCGTCACCGAAAGAGCAGTGCAAATCCATGGTGCTATCGGGATGACGAGAGACCACGACGTTGGCCTCTACTACAGGAGAGCGAAAGCAGCAGACGTAATTTTCGGGGATGCGGATTTCCATTATGAGAGGATAGCCCAGCAACTGTGGCCCAGCATCAAACCTCGTAGTAGTGGCTAAGACCTAAGACAACGATAGGCGTGCAAGCTGGCCTGTCTCCAGGTTTCGTCGAATCTGGACGAGGGAGGGTGAAACAGAATATGAATGTGAAGATAAGGGAAGTGGTACTTGTGGACTATGCTCGAACTCCGCAAGGGAGAGGGGCTGCAAAGGGAAAGCCGGGGTTCTTTGATGCCTGCCGTTCTGATGACCTGGGCATCGTGGTAATCGAAGACTTGCTACGACGAACAAGAATAGAACGCAGTGCAATCGATGGCATATATTCGGGTTCGCCTAACCTCAGCTATGTGCAGGGCAACATGGGCAGGGGAATGGCTCTGATGACCTGCGGCTACAATACGCGTGCTCTAACGCTGGACAGGGCTTGTACGTCCGGCATGACGACCGGGATGATTGCCGCAATGGAAATCATGCTGGGCTACGGAGATATATATATCGCTGGCGGAATAGAGAGTTGCTCCAGTTTCCCCATTCCGACAATAACTCCTGACACAGATTTAGTGGCAGCGATGGAGAGATTCGGTCGGGAACGCTACTTGCCAAATTCAAAGTTGTTTCAGACAGTGGATCTGAACATACTGGTAGGCATGGGGATAACCGCTGAGAATATCGCGAAGCAGTACGGTCTCACTAGGGAACAGCATGACCAATGGGCCTGGAGGAGCCACATGAGGGCAGCTACAGCTCATCGAGAGGGAAGGTTCAAGAATGAGATAATCCCCATGGAGGCCAAGCTGATTGATGGTAGTATAAGGGTAGTTGATTATGACCAGACCGTAAGGCCTGAATCGACGCTTGAGAAGATACGAAGTCTTCCGCCCCTTTATGGTGCCGACGGGGTACTAAACGCAGCTAGCGCGTCTGCGGAGAATGACGGAGCAGCATTCGGCGTCTATATCGCAAAGGATACGGCTAGAGAACTGGGGCTGGTACCGATGTGCACCATAAGGGAGATAGAGCATGTAGCCTGTGACCCTGGAATCATGGGGTATAGCGCTATCAAGGCAACAAGGAAGGTCCTGGAGAGAGCAAGCTTGTCCGCGGATGACATAGAGGTCTGGCAGTGCAATGAGGCCTTCGCAACAGTGCCACTGGCGCTATGTAAAGACCTAGGAATAGACCCGGAAAAAGTAAATGTCAACGGATGCGCGTGTTCTGTTGGACATGCCATCGGAGCGAGCGGCATACGGGTGCTTGGGACAACCGCTTACGAAATGAACCGCAGAGGTTCTAAACTCGGCCTTGCCACTATATGTGGTGGCTGGGGCCAGGGAACAGCAGTGATTCTGGAGAGGGAAGACTACTGGGACGGTCGTCGCGCTTGGCAAAAAGGAGGTGTTCCCACACCAGCTCGCTACCCCTATACTGAGCCATTCCCAGGTTTCAGCCCAGGGGTCCTAGCTGAATCCTAAATAAGGTTGTTTGAATGCCACGCATGCGAGGGATTCACAATATTGGGCCATCGAAGGATGATTCTTCGGGTGCTAGCACCTGAGTAAAGGAGTAGGGGAAGAACTACCTGCAGGAACATTCTAGGGATAGCCAAAGGACTTCTACAGTCCCCTTGGAGAAAAGGCAGTCAAAGCCATGGTGGCATTATTTGGAAAAGGAACAAGAGTATTAGACAGATAGCCCCGGGCATTAGTGTATGATGCTCCCGGGAGATCTCAATGCTGGTGTCATTATAGGAGAAATGCCTTGCTCAAGCATCAACGACTAGACTGACTTCTAAAGAAATCGGACGGAGGGGGAAGGAACCATGGCAATTATATATGAAAAAAGAGAGCATATCGCCATCATAACGATTAATCGCCCTGAGGCACGGAATTCACTAGATCTGGAGACCACAGGACAGCTGGCCAAGGCCTGGCTGGATTTCCGAGACGACCCAAATCTTTGGGTAGCCATTGTGACTGGCGCGGGAGACAAAGACTTCTGCGTTGGTGCTGACCTCAAGAAGTTCATCCCAGCCGTCACGAAGAACATCGACAAGCTCGCCAGTGGGGAGAAATCTCTTCTTGGAGATGAGTATCCTCCGAATGCTCCCTTGGTGGCTGTACTCCGTGAAGGAGACGTCTGGAAACCCATTATTGCTGCTGTCAATGGAATATGCTCCTCGGGTGGTCTGGAGATGCTGCAGGGTACGGACATACGTATTGCAGCAGAACATGCTACCTTTTCTATCGCAGAGCCCAAGCGGGGCCTCTTCCCAGGGGGTGGCTCGACGGTGAGGCTCCCACAGCAGATTCCTTTCGTAAGAGCCATGGAGATTCTACTGATCTGTGACTTTATTTCTGCTAAGCAGGCGTACGAGATTGGGCTGATCAACCAAGTGGTTCCGAAAGAGAAATTGATGCCCACGGCTATCAGGATCGCCGAAAAGATTTGTGAAAATGCTCCGTTGGCTATTCAGGCCGTCAAGAGATCTGTCAGGCAGTGTATGAATCTGCCAATAGATGAAGCACTGAAGTTAGAATTGCAGATTGCGGCTGAGGTCTTCATGACTGAGGATGCTAGGGAAGGTCCCTTAGCCTTCGCCCAAAAGCGAAAGCCGATTTGGAAAGGAAGGTGAACTATAGCCCTAGCAAACGCAGCGTATCAGTGATTGAAAGGTGTGAGGTACTAGGGAGTACGAAGAATGAGCTTAAAAGACAAGTATGCCATTGTGGGAGTAGGATTGACGAAGTTTGGGAAGATACCTGGTATCAGTACGATGTCTTTTACCTTGCAAGCCATTAAGCTCGCCATAGAGGATGCTGGCCTCACACGGGACGATGTAGATGGCTTACTCGTTATCAGCCCGGTGATGATGGGTGAGCAGCATGGCTGGGCCGGTAGGGTAGCAGCTCTACTGGAAGTATCGACCACATTCACTGCAACCATGGACCTCGGAGGGGCGACGCCTATCGGCATGGTCCAGACAGCCGCCATGGCAATTGAAGCTGGAATGTGCACCGTTGTTGTCTGTGCCTTTGGCAATCAGAACAGTCCCGCCGGAGTTCCCTTCGTCATGCCAAATCTTCAATTCACCTTGCCATACGGCGATGTTGGTGCCATTCCGTTTCAGGCGCATATCGCTCAGCGGCATATGCACGACTACGGTCTGACTAGCCGCCAATTGGGTGAGATCGCAGTGACTTTCCGCAAGCATGCCTGCCTAAACCCGGAGGCTCAAACTTACCACAAGGGGCCAATCACAATTGAGGATCATCAGAACTCCCCGATGATTGCGGATCCACTACGCCTTTATGATTGCTGCTTGAATACAGATGGTGGAGGAGCTGTTGTGGTTACATCTGCCGAAAGGGCAAGAGAGCTGAGACACCGACCTGTCTACATCATGGGAATGGGTCAATCACATTCCGCTGAGGTTATGCCGCCGTGGCCGGCGAAAACGGAGCATAGAGGTGGCCTCAAGGCAGCCGAAATGGCCTTTCGAATGGCGGGCATTACTCAGAAAGACATCGATGTGGCACAATTATACGACGGCTTCACCATCCTGGTCATCACGGAATTGGAGAATTTCGGATTCTGCGGCAAGGGCGAAGGAGGAAGCTTTGTGGAAGGAGGTAGGCTTGGATTGGGTGGAGAACTGCCATCAAACACCGCCGGCGGCCTCCTGTCGGAAGGTCACCTAATGGGCATGGGCCACGTCGTCGAGGCAGTTCGCCAATTGAGGGGCGAATGCGGACAGCGACAGGTCAAAGACGCGGAGACCTGTTTTGTTAATGGATACGGGGGTGCACCACACGAATATCCGCCCACGTTGAGTTATTCTACCCTCATTCTGAGGAGGTAGTAAGGATGACTATTGAGAAGCCGTTGCCTGTACCAACCGAGGACACTGCACCATACTGGGAGGCTTGCCGGAAACACGAGCTGAGGATGCAGCGCTGCAAACAATGTGGGCATTTCAGGTTTCCTCCGAGTGTCGTCTGCCCCAAATGCACCAGTGTTGAAGCAGCCTGGGAGAAGCTTTCGGGAAAAGGGGAAATATACACTTTCATCATAGTTCACAGGACGTATCACCCTGCTTTTAACCCTGACATTCCTTATAACGTTGCTATTGTGAAGCTGAATGAAGGGCCGCTGCTTCATACGAATATTGTGGATTGCAATAACGTTGACCTCTACATTGGCATGCCGATTGAGGTCGTATTTGAAGATGTCAGCAATCAAATAAGCTTGCCGAAGTTCCAGCCACTTCGAGTATAGAGAAACAAGGATAACAGGGCCATGGGTGTAAGAGAGGAAAGCAGTACATAGGCAGCCAGTGACGCTAGTTTGAGGAGGCAAACATAGATGGATTTTAGTTTCACTGAGGAGCAGGAAGCGTTCAGGCGAATGATCCGTACCTTCGTAAAGCGAGAGACATCACGCGAATTGGATAGGCAACTGGAAGAGGAAGGACGCTTCCCCTTTGAACTGGTGGATAAAATGGTCGAGACAGGACTATTGGGTCTCCCTTTTCCGGAGAAGTATGGCGGCGCTGGCGGGAACGTGATGGACTTCATAATAGAGGCTGAAGAGTTGGCCTATGCCAGCGAGGCAGCTTGCGCGATTTTCTTGGGTCCGGTTTTCTTCGCTGGAGAAATGATTAATTTGAACGGAAGCGAAGAACAGAAAATGAAGTACCTTCCGCTCATCGCCCAGGGGAAACTGCGGGGTGCGTTCGCCTTGACAGAGCCCGATGC
>Ga0315309_1001951_pt1 | contig 12219 bp, 12 predicted proteins | sample TDP4_MG_FD_203080 | JGI IMG/M metagenome (GOLD analysis project Ga0315309, IMG submission 203080) | Freshwater sediment microbial communities from Lake Towuti, South Sulawesi, Indonesia - TDP4 | ecosystem: Environmental > Aquatic > Freshwater > Lake > Sediment | place: Indonesia: South Sulawesi...
CAGTTATTATGTCCTCGTTTTTGCATCCGGTTTCCTTCTGAACTATCTTCTGTTCCTCGATCTCTGATTGGTAGTCGAGGCGAATCCAAACGAAGCGGTCTTCAAGGGCTTCACTGAGTCGACTTGTGCCAACAAACTCCTCAGGGTTTTGAGTTGCAATTATGAGGAACCCTGTCTTGGCTCTGATGGTGCCGATCTTAGGGATGATTATTTGCCTCTCATCCATAGCTGGAAGCAGCACGTTCTGGGTTCCTTCTGGCATTCGGTTCAGTTCGTTGATGAAGAGGAAGGAACCTTCCATCATGGCTTGGGTGAGGGGACCCGGCATGAAAGTTTCCCGCGTGTATCCTTTTGCTATCGCCAACGCTGGATCGAACCAGCCTGTCAGTTTATGTTCTGTGTAGCGTTCGTCTCCGTCGACTCTGTGAAACTTTCGGTTGAAGTGGTTTGCTAGAGCCATGGCAATGACTGTTTTGCCCACTCCCACTGTTCCTTCGAAGAGAATGTGTTTGTTAGAGGAGACCGCGGCTAGAGCCTTTTCTAGCTCTTCCTCTCGGCCAATGATTTTGTATCGTTCTTGGATTGTTTTGACTTTTTGTTGCATTTTTGGGACACGGTCTTGAGAGTATTAGAAGAGGTTCTTGACCTTAAAAATATCGCTGTTTTTGGTTTGCTGGACTGTTTCGCTTAGTCTTTCTAGAATCTTGAGACTACCGCCGCCTACTCCGTCCGCTCCGTCCACCCTGGAAACTTTCACCCCAGTTCTGGCCGGACTTCCGCTGGAGAATCATCCTTTTCTCGTAGTTGCGTCGACACCGCACCCTAGGGATACGACTCTTCTTTGGCGTTCTCTCAATCTTTGGAGTTTGGGAGCGAACTTTCCCTGCCTTTGACAAACTACCGTGGGTTGGCATTTTCAGTCCTCACCCTATACGAGCTAAAGCCTTCTTTTAAGCGTTTTTCTCCTTCCTACAGACAGCGACGTGTCCCTTCAGTTCATCACCCGATTCTATAACTAAAGTCTCTAATTCCGCTCTCTGAAGCAGTTTCACGAAGGCTTCCCTGGAGAACTCTTTTTTCAATCCTGTAACAACAACGAACGCGTGGTCTTTGCTAACCCTTTTCATCTCAAGAAGCGTCGCTAACGGGTCTGGCACGTTCTGCAAGAGGGTTATGGCGAAAGTTGCGTCGAAAACATCGTTTTGGAAGGGTGTGAAGTCGGCGTCGGCGCGAATGACGGCTGTCGTAGGAAGTTGTTTCACGCGTTTTTTCGCCTCTCTCAGGATTCTTGGCGACAAGTCTAGTTCCACGAGAAGTTTCACCGACGTCCCAACGTGTTTGAAGAGCAAGCCGGTTCCACAGCCAACATCCAACAGGAGGCTGTTTTCTTCGAGTTTTATTCTGTTTAACGCCGCCTTCATCTTTGCGTCTTGCTCCTCACTGTATTGGGCGTCATAAACAGGGGCTAAAGAGTTGTAGTGGTGCATGACTTCTCGTTTTTTGTTCCATTCCGCCATAGGCTTTTCAGAAGTTTTATCTGTGGTCTTCAGCTTCTAAAGGTGTTGGCGAGTCAAGGTGTCTAGGCGAAAGCCTCTTTTGGCTCTGGAAAATCCGACCGTTGAAGAAGCGGCTGAGTTCGTTAGAAACGCGCTTTCAGAGCATAAGGCTCTAATCATAGTTGGGAACTGTTGGGTGGATTATCGGGGCAGGGCGAGTTCGAAGCTGGAGTCTGGCGAGCGAATTGTTATGGTCAAGGAGGACGGGTCAGTGCTGGTTCATAGACCCGATGGGTATGAGCCTGTGAACTGGCAGCCGCCGGGCTGTCTGTTTCAAACCCGTGTAACTAAAGATGTTTTGGAGGTTAGGGCTGTTAGGAGAAAGCCTTCAGAGTCAGTCCGAGTGTTTTTCGATAGCGTTTATCTACTTTCAGCCCTTAGCTTGGTTGACAGGGGGAAGTTTTCGCTCTACGCGAGTGAGGAGGACATGCAGAGGGCAATTCTAGTCGAACCAGAGATTTTGGAACAGGGGTTTAAGCCAATTACTTATGAAAAGAAAGTTGAACCCGGGTTTGTAGACGTCTACGGAATTGACAAGGACGGAAAATTTGTGGTCGTTGAGGTCAAGAGAAAGACGGCTGGTAAGGCGGCTGCTTTGCAGCTGGCGAAGTATGTAGATTCTGTTAGGGCTACAGTGAGCCGTGAAGTTCGTGGGGTGCTGGTGGCTCCGAGGTTGGCAAAGGGTGTTCAGAGGCTCCTGGCCACACTTGGGCTGGATTTCAAGGCTTTGGACCCGAGGAAGTGTGCGGAGGTTTTGAGTAGGCCAGAGACGAGGAGGCTTGAAGAGTTTTTCGGCGAAAGGACTTAGATGAGTTGGGGTCTGATGTTGCTTGTGTTCCTTTTATGTTTGCCGAAGAGATTCGAAGGAGTGTAAGGACTGTGGTTTCTGCACTGAGTATTTCTCTTGTCCCGGAGTTGGGAAGCCTAGCGTAGAGCGATTTGAAACCGCCTGCATTGACTGCGGAGTTTGCTACGTGGCTTGTCCGTACAAGGCGGTTGAGCGAGTGAGGGACATAGTTCCTCGAAAGCATGTTACAATCGTGGTTGATGGCGACCGTTTTATGGTGCCGGAGCGAGTTACCCTCAAGCGTGCCTTGGAACTGCTCGGTTTAGAGTTTGGAAAGTTTCTAGGCGAGTCGAAGGTTTTTGCTCCCTGCGAGATGGGTGGATGCTACGCTTGTGCCTTGCTTGTTGATGGGGAGGCTAAGCCTGCTTGTGTGACGCCTGTTAGAGACGGAATGAATGTCAGTCTAAACTTGCCAAAGGATTACGTTCCGCTTCGAAGGGTCTCCGGCTTTCAACCCCACCCAGTTGGAGGCGTCGGCACACCATGGTGGGTGAAGAAGAGTGGCCGCTACTATGTGGAGGTGGCTTGCTTTGCCCATGGCTGCAACCTGCGTTGTCCACAGTGCCAGAACTACACTGTTACATACGACAACATGACGCCGGCTCTAAAGCCCTTAGACGCCGCTGAGATTTTGACGGCTCAACGCCACCGATACGGGGTGGACCGCATGGCCATATCTGGCGGAGAGCCCACACTCAACCGAGCATGGCTGACAAGGTTCTTTCAAGAGTTGCGGCGGTTAAATCCAGATGTGCGCGCCCGACTGCACCTGGACACGAATACGACGGTTTTGACGCCGGAGTACGTGGATTGTCTGGTGGAGGTGGGAGTGACGGATGTGGGTCCGGACTTGAAGGGTTTGAGAACCGAAACCTTCATGAAGATCACCGGAGTCGCTGACCGAAAGCTTGCTGAGCGGTATTTGGAAAACGCTTGGGGGGTCACCAAGTACATTGTTGACAGGTATTATCCTGAGCCTCTTTTCGTTGGGATTGGCGTTCCCTACAACAGATATCTCATAAGTTTGGAGGAGATTAGGGAGATGGGCGAGAGAATAGCAGACATAAACCCAGAAGTTCAGGTTTGCCTCTTAGACTATTTCCCTACCTTTCGTCGACTTAGTATGGAGAGACCTTCTGTGGCTGAGATGAGGAAGGCGCGGGAAACGCTGGTGGAAACTGGGTTGAAAATGGTGCTTGCCCAAACAGTAATAGGTCACCTTGGACCATGAGGGAAAAGACATGAAAGTTCTCTTTGTTTGCACGGGCAACTCCTTCAGAAGTGCTGTAGCCGAGGCTTTGCTGAAAAAGTTTCGAAACGATCTGGAGGTGGAGTCAGCTGGAACCCAGCCCGCCAGAAAAATCGCTTCCAACGCAAAGATGTTCTTGGAAGAAGAAGGCGCTTTGGAAAATTTGAAGGAGAGGCCTGAGGGATTTGAACACAAGAATTTGGAGGAATACGACCTAATAGTGGCTATGAAAGAACACCACAAAAACGAGATTCTCCAAAGATTTCCCCAAGTTAAGGGCAGGATACAGGTCTGGAACATTGACGATCCCATATACATGCCAAACGGCTCAGACCGTGAGGTTCTGCAGCAAATAAAGAGGAGAGTAGTGGAACTAGCTGAATCCATCTAGACGTACATTTGCTCCAACCTCTGCTCCTTCGCCGCCGTGAACAACAAATACTCGAGACTCAATGGACTGCAAGACAACTCGCTTCCACATCTTCTACACTTAACCCGTATTACTATTGGCGTAGCCCTCTCCGTGCCATGACCAAGCCCCGTGATGGTGGGAACCGCGTAGACAATCTCCATCACCCTTGTCTTCCCTAACTCAAACCGCCCTGACTTCATGTAGGAAAGGTAGGTGACCTCCCGTGTACACCCACAAGCCTTACAAGCCAGCCTGTGCGGAGTTGCCAACAATGGGTTGTCATCAAAAACTCCCTTCCTCGCCTTCTCCACAATCTCCCCCTTAGAACGACGCAAAAAAATCTTTGAACCCGCCTTCTTTTTCACCTTCATTTAACCTTACCCTTGTGCAGATATTCGGTGATTCTCTTCTGAAAGAGCGCATCCTGCAGCAGTTTGCTCCTTCCTATCCATCTTTCGAGCGGGATCTGGAACTGGCTGGCGATTCTGGCAAGCGCCTCCTCCAACGTGTTGTACTTTAGGGGAACCTGCCTCACGGCGTTTCTAACGTTTTCCCTCACCTGCCAGACTCCAACCGGCATGATGTAACCCAAATGAACCTCCCTCAACACAACCACCACCGCCTGCCTCCTCTCTTTCACAAGCGTCTCACCCACCGCCACCCTCGCCGCGTAGTAACACCCTCCAATGCTAGCGTAGGTGGTGCGTCCCTCAAAACCCTCCCAGTCAGAAAAGAGGACAATACTCCTTCCAGTGGGGTTCCAGACAGTGCCGGGATACCAGGCTTCCATAGCCTCGTAACTCCATGCTCCAGGCATCATCAGCACTTCAAACTGGTTGTCCAGATACCTCGACTCATAAACCCGATACTCGTTGATCTCTGGAAAAGTCTTGATCTGCTTTATCAAATCCTTCGATATTATGCTGTCGACCGCTGTGATGCTCCACCGAGTTGGAACCAGGCGCCTCTGCTTCTCCAGCCCAAAAGCGCCTACGCTGAAGGCCCGCTGAATCCTCGAGGTCAAAACTCCGTTCTCGTGCAGGGTGACCACAGCTTCCGCCGCCTTCAAGTCCGTGTCTCCATACGCCTTCTCAATCTGATGATTCCAACGAGAGGTTCCAACGTTCATGGACTGGATTACAGCGGATGGTCCAAACGGCTGAACTTCGTCGTCTAGAACGATGTGTCTCCGAGGCTTCTTCTTGAACGCCAACTCCACATCCACGGGTCCACCAGACAGGGCGAGCTCCCTAGTCTTATCCATTATTTTACCAGCCTCCTCAAACTTCCTCACATGAACTCTATGCTTGCCTCTCACCAGCATCGACCGAAAACCCACAATATCATCCATGGACTTCCCAAACCACAACTCCGGTAGGTCAAAGAGGCTGGTGTCCTCATGAACCGGAGGAACCAAGGGTCCCGCGTACACGTAGGGATAGCCTATTCGACCCACAAAGACGCCGGGTGGAGAAGCGCCGTCCATGTCTGTGCCTCGGATGAGGGGTACCGTTCTGAAGTATGACTTCAACCGGACTACCAAAGGGCATCTTGTCTTTCCACACAGAAACTTTGACCCCTTGCAGACCACGCACAGGCCTCTTCCCCAAGCCACCCCTGAAGCCTTCGCCACCAAATAGTCGGCTTCATAGCTTATGTCTGCAGTGACCTCATGGTTATCGATAAGCTGCAGAATCCAAGGGTTCTCCCTTTCAGTTATCCTCAGCTTTATTGGCTTTTTCGACCCTTTGGTCAGCCTTTTCATAATTAGTCGCCCAGAGCCTTGTTCAAATAATTGAATAAAGAGGCTTAAAAAATAGTTGATGGAGGCATCAAGCCCACGTTGAAGTCTCATAGAAAAGTTGGCAGAGATGAAGACGGGTTATACACGTGGGTTAATATTATTACGGATTTTCAATAATTCTTTTAGGTGCGATCGGTTTTGGTGGATAGTAGATGGAGCGTTGATCCGTGGGCCCGCAAAAGTTGAGCAAAGTGGCTGTTGCCCTGGGCGGTTTCCTGATTTTTGTCGGAATCATAATGACAGGCATGTTTGCCTTGGCCCTTTCCGGTGTCATGGACTTTGGCGCATTTGAAAGCAATTCAGAGGGCGGGGCTTATCGGATGCTGTTTTTAGGAGCATTGTTAGTAATTGGCGTACTTGACTTCGTGTCAGGGATTATACTCAGACGCAGGTGACCTGTGATGGGCCCTAGAAGAATCCTCGCAACGATCGTTGGCACAATGCAGAGTGCAATGGGTATGTTAGCTGTCATCTTCGCCTGCACACTTTACATTGATCTTTTTGGTCTGCGGGCACGGCTAAACGTAACCACGGAATTTCTTCCTCTTCACATGTTGGTTCTCATAGTTTTCGGCTTCTTCTCAATTCTAAGCGGGTTACTTCTCGTTCGTGGAGAAGGATAGCGGGAGTTAAAATGGGAGAAAAGGGGCTCAAAAGGGAGCTTGGATTACTTCAAGCAACAATGATGGGAATAGGCGGCGCCATATCTGCAGGTGTTTTTGTAACTTTAGGCTACGCTGCAACTCTTGCGGGCACGGCTCTTATAATCGCCATGATCTTATGCGGAATCATAAACCTGTTCACTATGCTCAGCTACGCTGAACTTGGTGCAGCTATACCGAGCGCAGGCGGCGAATACACCTTCGCTAAGGCATCATTCAGCGGCTTCTTATCCTTCGCAACTGGCTGGTTTGAATGGATAAGCAACATATTCTATGCAGCATTTTGCGCTGTCGGCTTTGCATATTTAATATCCTACGTCTTTCCAATAGTTAATATACCATTAATTGCCGTGACAACCGTCGCAATATTCACTTTAATCAACATCAAAGGAACAAAAGAGACAGGACTAACTCAAACAGTCTTGATGATAATTCTGCTGGCTCTTTTAGGCATATTCATTTTTTGGGGACTACTCACCAGTCAAGGCACCGGCACCTTAGAGCTTAAAACACCGGAAGGCTTCTTGGGAGTACTTAGAGCCACAGCCTTTATATTTGTAGTATACTTGGGGGGAGAAGCCATTGCTGTAGCACAAGCAGAAATTAAGGACCCTGGCAAAAATGTTCCACGAGCTATATTGCTGACATGCTTAGCATTAATTTTCATCTACACCACAACCGCCTACGTCATTTTCAAGATTGTTACTCCAGAAAGCTTGGCTGGTCAAGCGTCGCCTCTAGCTTATGTAGCAGGACAGTTTTTGGGACCTCTCGGTGTTGGCATAATTACGATCGCTGGAATTATTGCCGCCTTAACTTCGATTAACACCTCTGTCATGGCTAACTCAAGGGTTGCTTATGCCTTGGCTAGGGACGGCTATTTTCCCAAAAGCTTGTTCACACTCCACAGACGTTTCCACACCCCTTTCATTGCAATTTTAGTAGGTTCAGTTTTTACAGCGGCCCTTGCGGCAACCGGAATCGTGAGCTTTGTTACTTATGCCACCGATTTTGGCTTCATAATCGGTTTCATTTTTGTTAATCTTTCGTTGATCAAGTTGCGGAGGGACAAACCAAATTTAGCTAGACCCTTCAAGGTTCCGCTCTATCCCTTAACGCCAATTCTAGGAACACTTGCCTCGCTGTTGCTCATTTTCTTTTTAGAGCCAAGCACATTCCTTATAGGGATAGGACTGTTTATTTTCGCGCTCATAGCCTACCACATAACAATGGTGGGATACTACAGAATTTGCCTTGCGCTAGGCGGAATAAACCTTGGCATAAGCGCCTTTTCAGCACTGCTTGCATACTTGGTAATGTCAGACTCCCTACCAATAACATTGTCCAAAAATATGAGATCGCTACTTTTTGATGTCGCGGTTTTTATTAGCGCAACCTATCTAATTGCAGGGCTGCTTAGCATTACTAGAAAATCAAAGTGATCTTGAAGAAGATTTAAGAGTAGAAAGATAAGTGAATACTTGTGCCAGAAAGACTATTGTTGTGAGTGGAATGCCGAGGAAGAGGAAGAGAGACGAGATTGTGGTTGCTGCTCCAGCTTTAAGACATCGAAAAGAGGAGCTTCTGAAAGATACTACTGGGGTTGAATCGCGAGAAGTTTTCAAGGTATCTACGAAGGTGGGTAGACGTTTGTCCAGTTTAATGATCGCTGTTGGCGCCTTGTTTTCCGTCTTCTCTGTCTACGGCGTCCTGACCTCTGCGCAGTTTTTTTCTAACCCTCTATTCATCGGTGCTCTAGGCTTTCTTGGAGTAATAAACATCTTTTGCGGGTTGATATTATTAGCAAGGGAATAGCTGTTTAGTGCAAAATATTATGGGACATAAACGCGTGCATCGTTCACCGAAGTGGTATAGTTTTTAGTTGTGCTGTTCCGCGGGAGTCATTTTGGCACTAGTTTAATGACCAAAAAGATGATGAAACCTCCGATTATGACGAGTGTGATCTTCAGGCTTTCTTTTTGGTAGTCTTCCAATTCTTAAACTGTGTCCCCTTTTAATGGTGAGCACTAATCTATATTGTGTATTAAGATTTAATAAATGTTTCTCCTCCTCCACTTTTTCATAGGAATCCGAGCGTAAATTGGCTGGACAAGCCCGGGTTCGCATACACCAAAAATGAGGCTGAAGCTGAACGCCGAATTCATAAGCTTTAATTTTCATCGACCACTAGGCTTGGAGGGGGGAAGTTATTAAGAAACAGAACTTCACGGAGGCTCTTGCATGCTTGAGTTAGTACTTGGACTTGCATGTCTAGTTGCAGGGGTGGCTGTTTTGGCTTATACCAGCGACAAGGCAGTTGAGCACTCGATAAGCATCTCTTCAGAATGGGGACTTCCTCCGCTTATAGTTGGTCTAGTACTTGTTTCTTTTGGAACGAATTTGCCTGAGATCTCCACCAACACCCTCTCATGCGCACTGGGTCACGGAGACATAGCCGTAGGGGACTCCTTAGGATCCGTCTTGGCCAATATGACTTTGATATTAGGACTCCTTCCCTTCTTAGCTGGAACTTTTAAAGCTAAGAGGAAAGAGGTAGCGGTCATAGGGGCCTGCGAAGTCTTAGCTCTCATGCTTGCAGTGGCGGTAGCTGAAAAAGGAAATATCTCCCAGATAGACAGCCTCTTCCTAGTGGCTAGCTGGCCAATCTTTATGCTGTTGATTAGAGGTGCCACAGCAAGGAATCCTGGGGAAAAGGAGAAGCTGGTAGTAAAACCTACTAGTAAAAGACATCTTCATCACTTCTGGATAGCCATCTTAGGCTTCGTGGGCGTTGCGATTGGATCCATGACCGTAATTGAATCTGTGATTGTGTTGTCGAAAGTTTTTCATGTTTCGGAGTACCTTATTAGCTTCTTCGTGGTCGCAGTTGGCACATCTCTTCCAGAGTTTGTGGTTAACTTGACAGCCGCCCGCAAGGGTCAGTACGAGCTTGCGATAGGAGATCTCATGGGAAGCTCCCTCCTCGACGCTAGTTTTTCCATTGGAATTGGACCGTTAATCTTTCCTGTTGGAGTATCTGGCAACCTTGCTTTGGTCACTGGTTTGTACGCGATGTTTGTTTCCACAGTGGTCGTGTTGACGCTTGCATCAAGAGAAAAGGTCGGCAAGATAACAGGAGCATTCTTCATCTTTCTGTATTTGCTTTCATATGCAACTCTGGGATACACACGGGATTTTTAGCGAGACTAAAGTGAATTCGAAAAACTGTAGTTAGTAACGGGGCTTACGGAAATAGGGTACGCGTCAGAAAATTAGTGCGCAGAGAATTCATAAAGTTTAATTTCATTGACCTCGTCTTAATTGCAGAAGCTATTAAGAAAAGCCAGAAGAGTTTGTGGAGGGCTTTGTATGCTTTGGGCAATACTTGCACTCTTAGGTTTAATCATGGGACTGGCGCTTTTGGCCTATTCCGGCGACAAGGCAGTTGAACACTCTATAAGCATCGCTTCAGAGTGGGGACTTTCTCCACTTCTGATTGGTCTCCTACTTGTTTCTCTAGGAACGGATTTGCCTGAGATCGTCAACTCCATTCTATCATCAGCGTTGGGTCACGGAGACATAAACATGGGAGACTCCTTAGGATCAGTCTTTGCCCAAATGACTTTGATTATGGGGCTTCTTCCCTTCTTAGGTGGAGCGTTCAAAGTGAAGAGACGAGAGATAGGGATCATCGGAGCCTGCGAAGTCTTAGCTCTCATGCTTGCGGTGTCAATAGGTGAGAAGGGATACATCTCAAGAACAAACGCCCTTTTTCTGGTGGCTAGTTGGCCAATTCTCATGCTACTAATTAGAAGCGCAACGGCAAAGAATTCTATTAGGGAGGAGGAGCAGATAGCAACTCGCACTAATGAGAAACACCTGCATCATTTCTGGATAGCCTTTCTAGGCTTCGTAGGCGTTGCAGTTGGGGCCTTCGTTGTGATCGAGTCTGTGATTACATTGTCGGCTTTTTTAAAAATTCCAGAGTATCTCATCAGCTTCTTCGTGGTTGCGGTTGGCACATCTCTTCCAGAGCTAGTGGTCGAATTAACAGCCGTCCGCAAAAAGCAGTACGAGGTTGCGATAGGAGATGCCATAGGAAGCTCCATTGTCGATGCTGGTTTTTCCATCGGAATCGGGCCATTATTCTTTCCGGTTACTGTGTCCGGGGGGCTCGTTGTTATTACTGGCTTATATGCGATGTTTGTTTCTATCGTGGTCATATTAACGCTTGCAGTTAGAGAAACGCTTAATAAGATTGTGGGAGGGGTCTTCATCTTTCTGTACCTTCTTTCCTATGTAACGCTATATGGCTTAAGGGCGTGAATGACACCTCTCAACACCTGAGCAGAAAACTACTAGAGATAAGACAGGAATCGGTTTAGCAAAAAGTACTGGGCTTTACCCCCATACTAAGGCAAATGTAGCAATCAAAGGGGCAAATACAGAAGCAACAAGAGACATAACTGTGATCATGGTGTTAAGTGAAGGACCGGCAGTATCCTTGAAGGGGTCACCAACAGTATCGCCAACAACCGCTGCTTTATGGGCCTCCGAGCCTTCGCCGCCAAACCCTCCAGCCTCAATATACTTTTTAGCATTGTCCCAAGTGCCACCAGCATTAGCCATCAGTAATGCGAAAATGATTCCTGTCACTATGCTTCCTGCAAGAAACCCTCCAAGAGCTTCTTTGCCAAGAACGAAACCAACTGCTAGGGGGGCTATGATTGCTAAGATGCATGGAAGTGCGAGTTCTTTCAAGGCACCCTTAGCCGCTATGTCAACGCATCTGGCATAGTCGGGTTTAGCTTTGCCTTCCATCAGACCCGGAACCTCTTTAAACTGCCTCCTAACCTCTTCAATCATTCTGAAAGCATTCTTTCCTACAGCCAGTATTAGCAGTGCGGAAAGTAATGGGGGCATCATTGCGCCAACAAAAAGTCCAACTATGACCTTAGGCTCCATCAAATTCAGAACTAACGTGTATTCTATTCCTTTTTTAGCCATCTCTAGTTCAATAATCTCTTTATATGCTGCAAACAACGCAAGAACCGTTAAGGCAGCCGCACCTATGGCGAAACCCTTTGTAATAGCCTTTGCAGTATTGCCTGCAGCATCCAGTCTATCAGCTACGGCTATCACTTTCTTCCCCAAACCTGACTGTTCAGAAATTCCCTTTGCATTATCCACTATTGGACCATAAGCATCCGCAGAGATCACCATTCCAACTATAGATAGCATTCCAACGGCGGATATGGCAACACCATACACACTTGCAACGCCGTGTGCCCCAGCAAGATACCATGAAGCAAAAATGGCAACGCATATGCCGAGGACTGGAGGCACTATACTTATTATGCCATATGAGAAGCCTGACAAAATGTTTATGGCTGCACCCGTCTTTGCAGCTTCTGCGGTCTTGTAAACCATAGGTCTGTCAATAGATGTGAAATAGTCAGTCGTTATGCCAATGACCATTCCAGCTATTAGTCCTGCAACTGTGGCATAGAATACGCCTAGACCTTGCCTTCCGATCCCCAGGAGATAGATTATTAGAAATGTTAAAACCGCAAATATGAAGCAGGTGGAAAAGGTTCCTCTATTGAGGGTTGCGCCAGGATTGCCTCTTTTTCCCACCCTTACGAAAAGCATTCCTATGGTGGATGCGAATATTCCGGCTGCAGCAATC
>Ga0315309_1001953_pt1 | contig 12213 bp, 14 predicted proteins | sample TDP4_MG_FD_203080 | JGI IMG/M metagenome (GOLD analysis project Ga0315309, IMG submission 203080) | Freshwater sediment microbial communities from Lake Towuti, South Sulawesi, Indonesia - TDP4 | ecosystem: Environmental > Aquatic > Freshwater > Lake > Sediment | place: Indonesia: South Sulawesi...
GCGCCACTGAGCAAGAAATCGTGGAGGCAGCGAAGGCTGTTGGCGCACACGAGTTCATAATGAACTTCACACAGGGCTATGACACTGTTGTCGGGGAGAGAGGCATCAGGCTTTCAATGGGACAGCGGCAACTCATCTCATTTGCCCGGGCTTTGCTGGCTGATCCAAGGATTCTGATTTTAGATGAGGCTACTTCCAGTGTGGATGCTTATACAGAGCTGTTGATTCAGAATGCGTTGAAGAAACTGCTGGAAAAGCGGACGACTTTGATCATTGCTCATCGCTTGTCCACAGTTAGAAGCGCGGACAGGATTGTGGTTGTTGACAATGGTCGGATTGTAGACATGGGGACTCATGATGAACTCATGCACAAAGATGGGCTGTACCGCAAGTTGTATGAAATGCAGTTGAAACCCATCGAAGCCAAGTAAGGATGATCGTCACTGAACTTGTAGAATTAGGTTGGAAAAATTGCAGAAAAGAACGGTGTCAGCCATTCTAGTGTGGGTTGCTATAGCGTTACTCATTCTGAATGGTTACTTAAGGTCGCTAGGGATATTCCTGATCTGTATTGCTATGGTGATAACTGCTGTAGTGGTCTATTTCATGCCACGAACGAGAAGACAACAGATTCAAACAGAAGGAAAGTGCCAATTCTCCTCAGTGAAAAAGTCCTACTTTTTTTAGGTTCTTGTTGAAAAATGCTAATGTTCTCTCCCAAGCGTCTTTGGCCGCTTCAGGTCTGTAGCTTTCTTTTGTGTCGTTGAAGAAAGCGTGTGGAACGCCTGGATAGATTTTCATGTCAAACTGTTTTCCGTGCTTAGTGAGCGTCTGTTTCAAGAGGTTGATGTCTGACTCTGTTATGCCCTTGTCAGCTCCGGCGTAATTGCCGAGTATAGGGCATGTAATATTCTTGACCAGGTCGATCGGCGTGGGGTTTCTGCCGTAGAATATTACAGCTGCTGCGAGTGCGCTGTTGCGACAGGCTAAGAGAAGTGAAAGCCCTCCTCCCATGCAGAAGCCTATGCTGCCTATGCGGTTCGGTATCACGTAATCAAGAATCTTGAGATAGTTGAATGCACCGTTTAGGTCTCCCATGATTTTCTCTTCAGTTAGTGTTTGGCGGATTTCTCGACCTTCTTCCAGCTTTGTTATGATTTTTCTGTCAAAAAGGTCAACAGCGAGGGCAACGTAGCCTTCTTGCGCTAGTCGAGTGGCAACGTCTTTAATGTGATCGGCAAGCCCCCATATTTCATGAATGACGATTACAGCCGGATACCTATCAGGCCGATTGGGTCCGGCTAGGAAGCCCAGAGTTTTTTTCGTGGGGTTTCCGCCGGGAAATTCAACCATGGAGGAGACGGTGTCCATGATGCTTCACTGTTCACTCATACATGCTTGTCAAGTTTAAAATCCTTGTTAAACAACCAGCTTTCTAATCAACGGTGCACGTGAGGAAGGGAAAACGTTTGACCGAAATCGCTGAGCTTCAAAATCAGATCGAAACAGCAATCAAAGACTTGGAAAAAAACCGCAAGAAAGCTGCAAAGACAGTGGCGTTCCTGAAAAAGAAGATAAATGATTTGGAACTGAGCATAAACGACGAAAGCTGTGCAAAGACTGATGCAGGTATGGAGAGATTGAATTCGGCGATAGAGAGGCTTGATCGATTTGTTGACTCTGTGATTTTAGAGAACGCACGAGTCATAAGTGAATGTGAAAGGTTGGAGCGTGAATGCAGAGCGCTAGCGTTCGAGTGTGCTAGGCTGGAGAGTTTAAAGACTCTGTGTCAAGAATTTGAACAGTTAGCAAAGGATCTGCTATGTTACTCGCTAGGACATATCCGCCTCAAGGAAAGGGAGGTGAAAGGAAGTGCATGAAAGAGCTTTTTGTTCAAGGGTGGGCGAGTGCGTGAGGCAGGAGAAGTCAAAGAGGCTTTGCTCACCAATGCACACTTTTTCAATCGTGGCTCGCGACCCAAAGACGGGCGAGATAGGCGTTGCGGTCCAGTCGCATTGGTTCAGTGTGGGGGTCAGTGTGCCTTGGGCAGAGGCTGGTGTCGGTGCTGTTGCGACTCAGTCGTTTGTGGACCCGTCTTATGGACCGAAGGGGCTAGACCTCATGCGCTCTGGCAAATCGGCGCCTGAATCACTGAAGGAGTTGATCGCCGCAGATTCTGGTGAGGCGGTGCGGCAGGTGGCTATGGTTGATGCTGAGGGTCGTGTAGGGGTCCACACCGGCAAGCGCTGTATTGAGTGTGCTGGGCACCAGACAGGGGATGGCTACAGTGTTCAGGCCAACCTTATGCTCAACGACAGGGTGCCAGCTGCGATGGCAGAGGCGTTCGAGGAGGCTCAAGGCGACCTCGCTGAGCGGATGATGATGGCGCTTGAGGCAGCGCAGGAGGTGGGCGGTGACATTCGTGGTAAGCAGTCAGCAGCGATGATTGTGGTTAAGGCGAAGTCTTCTGGTAAGCCGTGGGTGGACCGTGTGGTGGATCTGCGGGTTGAGGATCATCCTGAGCCGCTTAAAGAGCTGCGCCGCCTTCTGAAGCTTGCGCGGGCGTATAACCACATGAATGCAGGTGACGCTGCGATGGAGAAGAATGATGTCGCCCGAGCCGTGGATGAGTACAGCGCGGCGATGAAGTTGGCTGGCGACAACTTGGAGATCGCGTTCTGGAGCGCCTTCACGATGGCTGTTAAAGGAAAGGTCGACGAAGCAGTTCCGATCTTCAGAAAAGTCTTTGCGAAGGACAAGAACTGGGTTGAGGTCTTGAAGCGCCTCCCGAGAGCCGGCTTGATTCCAGACAACGATCTGGGTCGTGCTCTTCTACTACGGATTCTTAAGATGAGTGGTGTAAGTTAGCGTGCGGAGTGAAGTCTGATCTGTGTAGTCTTATCTGGTGTCACATAGTAACTGTGGAAGGAAGTACGTTCAAGAGAGTATAGTTTGGGTCATTTACGCTTTGCCAGTGTCTGCTGAAGAAATCGCAATGTTTCGCTAGTTTTGCCTTGACCTTCTTATCTCTAGTTATCTTTGCTTGACCAGTGACTCTTATGCAACAGTCTGTACTTCCCTTTTTGAAAACAAAAGAGAATTCAACTTTGGGGTTCTTCTGAAGCTGTTTTACCTTTCCGCTCCACGTGTCTGTTGTTATCCAAAACTTGTTGTCAAAATTAATCAGCGTTACAGGTCTAACTCGGGGTTGATCGCCATCCATGGTCGCCAAGAATACATGTTGGAAATCCTCAAATTGATTCCATAATTCTTTGACAATCTTGCTTTCTTCACCCATTTTACTGCCACCTTAGCCTTTTGTGTCTTTGTTTGGTTTAGTGACATAAATCTTCTTGCATGCTAACCATCAACCCCAAAACCCTCATTTTTCAACCCCAAACCTAACAGAAATAAAAGCTTAAACAAGCCAAATAGAAATGGAACAGGAAAGTTGATATCTATGTCAGGCACCGAAACCCTCCTGCCCTTCCTCAAAGAACCAGAAAGAATAGAAAAACCCACGATAATAGTTGACACACGAGAAGCTAGCGCCGCGCCAAAAATCGTGAAAGGTCTAGTGGAACTGGGCGCAGAAATAAAGCTGGAAGCCTTGCAGAAAGGCGACTACATTATCTCAGAGCACGTTGCCATTGAACGCAAAACCGTGCAAGACTTCGTGTACACGTTGACGCGAAGGTTTCTGTTTGAACAGCTTTTCAGACTTAAGGAAGTCTATTTGAAACCGTTCATTTTGATTGAGGGCTACTTGCCCATTGTTTACCGGTTCAGCAAGATACAGCCAGCCTCTGTGTGGGGCGCCATGTTTGCTTTGGCTAAGCAGGGCATAGGCATGATTCACACGAACAGCTACAAGGAAACCATTGACTTCCTTTACGTTGCAGCTAAACAGGAGCAGATTGTGGAGAAGAGAGCGCCAGTTATCCATCCGATTAAGCCGAATGAAACGCTTCAAGACCAACAAGTGTTCTTCTTAGCCAGCTTACCAGTCATAGGCAGAGAAAAAGCCATCTCACTGCTTGAATCTTATCAGACGCCGATAAATGCCCTGCTCAATGTGGACAACTGGAAAAAAGAAGCCTATGGACTCGGACCCGTAATAACCGAAAAAGTCAAACAAGTACTGAACACACCCTATCAAGCCAGCAGCAAGAAACAAAACAGCATGCATGCGGCTGACAACGAGGAAGGCTCGTGACCAAGGTAGGCAACATCCAGTATCCAGAAGAACTCAAAGTTATGCTCAGACGCGCTCTAGAAGACCCTGATCAATTTTGGAGCGAAATTGCAGGCGGGCTGTACTGGTTCAAACGTTGGAACAAAACCTTCGAGTGGCAGTATCCGGACTTCACATGGTTCAAGGGCGGCGTAACCAACCTATCCTACAACTGCACTGAGCACCACATTAAACGGGGAAGGGGTAGCCACCCCGCCATAATATATGAGAGCGGTGAAGGTCAGCCAACACGGGTTCTAACGTACAGTCAGCTTTTTGATCAGGTGAAGCGATTTGCTGCAGCACTTGAAGCGCTCGGGGTTAGAAAAGGCGACAGAGTGACGATCTACATGCCTATGATACCTGAAGCTGCTGTAGCTATGCTTGCGACTACGCGAATCGGCGCCATCCATTCAGTTGTCTTTGGAGGATTCGGCTACGGTGCCTTGGCGGACAGGATAGCTGATGCAGAGCCAAAAATACTGGTCACAGCAGATGTGGGTTACAGACGCGGCGAAACCTTAGATCTCAAAAGCGTAGTAGACGAAGCCCTCAAGACGTCTGGGAAGACAGTTCAGAAAGTCATAGTTGTGAAAAGAGGCAAAAAGGAGCCGTCGATGACCGCTGAAAGAGACATAATGTGGGAACAAGCAATCGAAAAGGGAAAAGGCACCAACGCTGAAGCCGAAAAAACACTTGCAGAAGATCCCGCCTTCATCTTATACACGTCAGGAACCATGGCTAAACCCAAGGGGACAGTTCAACTTCATGGCGGCTATCAGGTTTACATTTATGCCATGGGTAAATGGGTTTACAACATGCAACCAAACGATGTATGGTGGTCCACGTCAGACATTGGCTGGATCGTGGGACATAGCTACGTGATCTACGCTCCGCTTCTGTTCGGTTGCACCACGATAATGTATGAAGGAGTCCCTGACCACCCTGCGCCAGATGTTTGGTGGCAGATAATCGAAAAGCACAAGGTAACAAAACTCTGGATTTCACCAACAGGCGTACGCGCACTTATGAAATATGGAGATGACTATCCCAAGAAGCACGATCTAGGCTCAGTTCAGTTCGTGGCATGCGCCGGCGAAGTGTTGAACCCGCCTGCGTGGGAATGGCTCCAGAAACAGGTATTCGAAGACCGTGTGCCTGTAGTTGACCACATGTGGCAGACAGAAAGTAGCGGACCCTTAGTAGGTAATCCCTACGGAATAGCACTCCTACCTATAAAACCCGGCTCTGCAACAATACCGCTTCCAGGAATAGACGCCGACGTAGTCGACGAGGAAGGTCACCCTGTTCCAACGAGCACTGAAGGAACGTTTGTGATAAAGAAGCCTTTCCCAGGCTTGACGCCTACACTTTGGCGAGACCATCAACGCTACGTTCACGATTACTGGAACAAGATCCCTGGCGTCTTCTACACAGGCGACGCAGCCATTAAAGATCAAGACGGTTACATATGGTTTCTAGGACGAGTTGACGAGGTTATCAAAATCTCGTCGCATAGGATTGGCACGATTGAAATCGAAAGTGCCTTGCTTAAGCATCCAGCTGTCGCTGAGGCAGCTGTGGTCGGAGTCCCAGATGCTATAAGAGGAGAAACTGCCTGCGCCGTTGTCGTGTTGAAGAGCAAGTATGAACCAAGCGACACGCTAAGGCAAGCTCTAAAGGATTTGGTTACGAAGACTCTTGGTCCAATAGTCATAGTAAGCGGTATTATCTTCGTTTGCAAGCTGCCCAAGACACGAAGCGGAAAAATAATGCGGCGGCTCATCAAAGCAATATTAACTGACAAATCGCTGGGAGATTACTCAACGATAGAAGACCAAACAGCAATAGAAGAAATCAAGCAAGCCGTTGAAAGCACTAAATACTAGATGTTTAGCTCCAGACCTCAGCACTTGGCAAACTCTTATAAAACTCAGTTCTTTAAGAAAGCAGTCTCACAGGTGAACCATCTTGTCCTTATTCGACGCTGAGAAACTAGCGAAACTCGCCACTGAGTACTGCCTTCCAGTTTCAAAAGGAATGAAAATAGGTATTATGGGAAATGTTGTGGCAACACCGCTCATACAACAAGTGTACAAACACGTTCTGTTGAGAGGCGGATATCCTGTGATGCGCCCAGAAGTGGACGGCTTGGCTGAAATATTCTACGCACATGGAAGCGAGGAACAGATAACCTTCGTGTCTCCTTTTGACAGATTCTTCATGGCTGAAGTTGATGGACTCATTAACATATTTGCTGAAACAAATGTGAAAAGACTGTCAGGTGTGCCCCCTGAGAAAATCAAGAAAAGGATGGCATCTCAGAGGGAAATAATGGACCTCTACTCAAAGCACGTGAAAATTGGAGGCTTATCCATTATTCCTTATCCGACGTTGGCGTTTGCTCAAGAGGGTGAAATGTCGCTGTTTGAGTATGAGGATTTCGTTGCTAAAGCTTGCTTCCTAGACAAGGCTGATCCAGTTAAGGAATGGAAGAGTCTCTCGAAAAGACAGGAAAAGACTGTACAGATTCTTAACAAGGCTGAGAACGTGTGCTTCGTGGGCGAAGACACTGATCTGAAGTTGAATGTTAAAGGACGGACATGGGTCAACTGCGACGGACACATAAACATGCCCGACGGCGAAATCTTCACGGGACCAGTCGAGAGCTCGGCTCAAGGACAGATCAGGTTCACTTATCCGGGCATTTACGCTGGCAGAGAAATAATAGACATAACATTAACCTTCAAGAATGGCAAGGTGGTAAAAGCCAAAGCTGAAAAAGGTCAAGAACTACTCCAGCAACTGCTGAAGACCGATACAGGCGCAAAAAGAATAGGCGAAATAGCTATTGGCACAAACGCTGGCATCGACAGGTTCACCAAGAACATGCTCTTCGATGAAAAAATGGGACACTGCATCCATTTGGCTTTAGGCAGGTCTATCGCCATGTCAGGTGGCAAGAATCAATCAAGCATCCACTGGGACATTCTCAAAGACATGAAAGACGGAGAGATATACGCCGACAAGAAACTGATTTATGAAAAAGGACGCTTCGTGCTTTAGCTTGGCGCATTGTTCTGGCTAGTATTCTTCTTTCTTGTCTATCAAGCCGTCTCTTCGCGCTTTGAACATAGCTATTTTGAAGACAGCCCAGCCCAACAACACTGTGGCAATCATGGTTAAAGTTAAATATAGCACATTCATCTGCACGTCAAAACCTGCTTGGTGCAGAAGGGAAAACCTTACCATGTTTAGGAAATAAGTGACTGGCAACGCATTCGATATGTGCTGTCCCCAAGATGGAAGTATGCTTGGCAGGAACACGACTCCGCCGAAGAGGTAGAGTATGCCTGAAACGTACTCGGTGAGCATGAACTGAACCTTGGATGTCATGATGTTGATTCCGCAGAGGATAAATCCCATGCCCATGAAGCATATTATACCTAGAAGTAAGGTTAGGCTGAGCACGCCCCAGTTTGTGCCTAGCCAGTCAACTGGGATCTGAATGCCTAAGCCGTACTGGAATATTGCTATCCCAAGTCCAAGAGTCAGCAGAAGCGAGACTGAAGCGTTCATGACCCCGTTAAGTGCTCTTCCAACAATGTACCATGACAGTGATCCAGGTGCTAGGTAGATGTGTTTTAACACTTCGTAATGTGCTCTGTCTTCGTGGATCAGCATGGTCATTGTCATCATGATTTGTATTATGTAGATGAAGAAGCTGTTGCCGATGAACAGGTACGTGAAAAGCCCTGGGTCGACTGTTCCTGTGACTACGCTTCCCACTAGGAAGATGAAGCCTACTATTAGCAAGCCTGCAACTGGTCTTACTAGATAGTATATTGCGAAGACAAGTGGGTCTGCCCAGTTGGTTTCGACTTTCCAGCCGAGCCAGACTGCTTGTTTTATGGTGCGGAGAATTGTGCCTATTGCCATCGTAGGGTCAGCCTTCCTTCTTTTTTGCCCAAGTTTTCCATGAAGTCTAGTGCCTTCTTGGCTAGCGGGAGCAGGATTAAGGTGAATATGGTAAGGGCGATTATGTTGGGCCAGACTTGGTTGATTCCTTGTCCGAGAATCGCTACTCTTCGTATCCCGTCCAGTCCGAAGGTTAGTGGAATCAGTGATGATAGGAGTTGAACCATGAAGGGAATGACTTGGCTCGTAGTTGGGTAGTAAGTTCCTGAGAGGAATTGGATCGGCTCCTGCAGTAGGTTGGCGGTGTGCCAAGCTTCTCGTCCGTACAGCAGGAAGAGGGAGGCGAACATCATTCCGAGAGCATATAGTGCTCCTATGGTGAGGAGAAAGATGACCAGCGCTGTGAAAGGCTCGTACACTGCCATGGGCACTTGAAAAACCAGTATGCCAGCGACGAAGACTGCTGCGGCTCTGAGTGTTGTGTTGACGAAGCCGCCTAGAGCCATTCCTAGTAGAATCGCCATTCTTGAAATGGGTGCGACTAGGTAGGCTTCCAGGGTTCCTGTTTCTTTTTCCCAGTAGAATTGTGCGGACATGTTCCAGAGCACGTTTGACCAGAAAGCCATCATGGTTCCGCCGATGATGACGAAGCCTGCGTATTCCGGCGGTGCGTTCACCATTTTGTATAGGAAGACGTAGGCGCTGAGAGTAATGATGGGAATGATTAGTTCGGCTAGTAGCCACTGGGGTTCGCGGTTGCCGCCTTTGATTCTGACCCACAGTCTGGCGTATGCGGCTCTCATGTTGTGGATGAGGTATTCACGTGATGTCAATTGGTGTTTTCCTCCTCGAAGCCGCGTCCGACGAGGCTTATGTAGACATCTTCGAGTGTTGGTTCAGCCCTGTTGACTGAGAGTATCTTCAGGTTCTGTTTTTCAAGCTTCGAGAGTATGTCGTTGAAGGTTCTTTCTTCTCTGACCATTACTTTGAGTGATGTGGTGTTTGTTTGAATGCTTCGGGTCTGTGAGACTCCTACGATTCCTTTCATGTGGTCTAGGAAACCGAAGTCTGCTTGGACTGAGGAGACCTCTGCCTTCATTATCACGTTTTCTTTGAGTTTCTCTTTGAGTCGCAGAGGGCTATCGCATGCCAGAATTTTCCCCCGGTCGATGATGGCTACACGGTCGCACATTTCGTCCGCTTCTGCCATATAATGCGTTGTCAAGAGAACTGTGCCTTTTCTTTCTTTTTTCGCCCAATCGACTATGTAGCTTCTGAGTTTTCTGCTGGTGAGCACATCTAATCCCAGGGTGGGTTCATCTAGGAAGAAGATTTTCGGGTTGTTCAGCAATCCTCTTGCTAGGTTGAGTCTTTGTTTGTAGCCTGTTGATAGCTTGGACATTCGGGTTTTCGCGTATTCTTCGAATTCTAAGTCAGCTATCAATCGTTTGATTTCGGTTTTAGCTGTGGAGGATGGTAAGCCGTAGAGTTGTGAGAAGAACCATAGGTTTTCGCTTGCGGAGAGGATTCCGTAGCCTGGCGTTTCACCGCCTGATACAAGGCTGATTATCTTCCTGACTTTATGTGGTTCTTTGACAATGTCGAAGCCGCCTACGCTAGCAGTGCCGCCTGTTGGAAGCAATAGCGTTGTAAGGATCTTGATGAGTGTGGTTTTGCCTGCACCGTTGGGTCCTAGGAGACCGAAGATTTCGCCTTCGTCTATGTATATTGACACGTCGTCGAGGGCTTTCACTGGTTTTTCGTGTCCTTTGAATTCGCGCACCACATTGAGGGTTTCAATTGTGTGCGGCAATCAGTTATCACGAGCCACAAAAAGATGCAACATTATGTAGTTAAGAATTTCGTTTGGCAGAGTGCAAGGTGCACGATCTAGCCATGCTGATTAGATTTCGTTTCTTGAAGGTGGAGAAGTTGTTCTTTCAATATGGTTTCCATTCTGTTAAGGTGGAGTCGGATGATGTTTTCGCCGTGCTTGGCTGATGCGTGTGTCCTCGGGTCTCTTCCTATGATAGCCAATGGTCGTTTCTTCTTATCCTTCGACAGATTTTCCATGTGAACTAGATCAGGGTGCAGCGCCATCATGATTGAGGTTTCATTCGCTGCGGCATGATCGTACTGGAATTCCATGTCTGGGTCCCTTTGGTTTTTGTCTCGCCAGACTGTCATTATGGTTAGATGAAATTTCTTGCTCAGCTGTTCATTGTTTTCGATGATAACCTGGGTTGATGGTCCATGTCCATGTGCTACGAGGATTCTGAAACCCGCACGGCTAAGTTGCTTCAGTAATGCCTCAAGAAGCGCCAAGAACAAGTCGGAAGGTATCCAGTAGGCGCTTCCCATGAGCTGTCGAGGAGCGTTCGGCGAATATCCATGCATGTCCATGCCGTAGTACTCGTGTCCGTTGGCTTCCTTCGCTTTGTCAGGACCGACGAAGAGAGGTGGAAGGACGATGCCGCCTACACGCTGGGCAAGTTTTAGGAAAAAAGTTTGACTTTGGAGAGAGTCGCTTCCAAGTGGCAGGTGCATGCCGTGCCATTCGAGAGTTCCTAAAGGAAGATAGGCTATTGGAGCTTTTCTCAGGCGGTCTTGGAACTGAGATGGTGTTAGTCGTTCATAGAGAACTTCCAGCATATCAAGTTCCTCTCCACAGTTTTTTTGATTTAGGCTGTGTCGGCATAGACGCTTAAGTTTTGATGTCAATTCTGCTTGGCAACAGAAATGCATAATGCGCGTTGAATGGTTTGGTTAGTTGGATAGAAATTCTATCCACACACACTTTACCTCCTGCTCTCGCTTACTCTCTCTGGAAAACAAACAGACAGACAAACAAAGAAAAAAGAGTGGAGAATGCTTGGTTCTATTTTTCCCTTGCTTTTATGAAAATCAATATAGCAATCAATATGAAGGTAAAGCCCGTTATGCCTTTGACGTCATTTGCCGACAATGGTATGCCCGATTGGTTATAGGTCACCAGTATGGCATCGACAAACAAGATTACAGCGAACATTAAGACAAGCAATCCCAGTACAACATCTGCGATTTTCATGAACTGTCGTTTTGACGACATTACCTTATAATTCTTCGCGTGGACTGCATTTGACTCCCTGACAATCAGCAGCCGAACATAGAAGACGGTTTTGTGTCATGGTGTGTGTGGGCATAGAGATTCTATTCCCTCCTTCTCAGTATGAAAGCAAATCCAATTGAAAGAGCTAGAACCATGTTCATTTCAGTTCTTTAACGAATAGAATTGTCTTGAAGTTCCATTTTGTGGGCAGTCGTTCTCCCTTGTTCTTGTATCCCATCTTGATCCAGAAACCGTAGGATTTCCAAGGAACCCCTTCAGCGTTTTCAGTTGTATCCGTCTTCATTAACGAATACCCCTTGGCTTTGGCCATGTTTTCAACATGTTCAACGAGAGCCCGACCTATCCCCTTCCTCTGCTCATCTTTGACGATGTCAATGTTGTCGATGTAACCATGATCAGGTTCCATTTTGAACACGATGAACCCCACGATCTCTCCATTCTTTTCAGCCACAATTACATCAAAACCATCCTTCAACCTATTCCCTTCAACCCAAACCTTGCTCAATTCCTCAGATGACGAAAAAGCAACCCACTCAGGCGCAGAAAACCCATGAAGTTCCTCTCTCGTAGCTGACGCGAGGCTCACCTTGACAATCGACGGAATATCATCAGTAGTCGCCGCGCGGATGACCACTTCTCTCATGTCCGAATTGATGTTGACCGTGAAGAATAAGCCTTTTTCCCAAAATCACACTCACGCTTCCCAACGCTGACTCTGGCCCCAGAAGAAAAAACGGACAAGAAGCGAAATTCAACTTGTTTTGGCGAAAAATCTGTGCTGGAAGAACACTGACCAAAACCCGCACAACAGCAGCGACCCTATTAACCCTTATTCGCCTCGGTTCTGTAAAGTCTTAGGTTGACGGAGCACCTTGTAGACTTTCGGTTGACACGGCACAAAAATATTCAATGTTCCGTTTTTGTTGTTACTGTATTGCTCCAGTCACAGAAT
>Ga0315309_1001955_pt1 | contig 12205 bp, 9 predicted proteins | sample TDP4_MG_FD_203080 | JGI IMG/M metagenome (GOLD analysis project Ga0315309, IMG submission 203080) | Freshwater sediment microbial communities from Lake Towuti, South Sulawesi, Indonesia - TDP4 | ecosystem: Environmental > Aquatic > Freshwater > Lake > Sediment | place: Indonesia: South Sulawesi...
GTAACAACACCTTTGCTTTTACCATATACCCATGTGGTCGATGCTAAAACAATGCGCTCAACTTCCTCAGCTGTAGCTGATTTCAAAACGTTCATAGTTCCCATCTCGTTAACCATCAGACACACGTCAAAGTGAGACAAAGCAACATTCACGTCGGCAATAGCGGCCAAATGATAAATGACTTCAGCATCCTTGCAGGCTTCAAGTACATCCTTCTCGTTGAGCAAGTCTCCGTTAAACCATTCTACATCTTCACGAATAGGCTTAAGCCTATCGAACACGCGCACGTCATAACCATTTTCAACCAGTTTATCAACCACATGACTGCCGATGAAACCTGAACCTCCAGTCACAAGAACACGCAAGCCAGGAACGCTCCTTTTCTTCTAAGTCTCCTTTAGAACCTCTTTAACCTTCTCTATTACATACTTAGCTTCGCTTGAGGTCATTTGGCTATACATAGGCAAACATAACATCCTTGCACACACATCCTCAGCTATGGGGAAGTCGCCTTCTTTAACGTCAAACAAACGCTTGTATACAGGCTCCATGTGGAGTGGAGGCCAATAAACCTCACCGCTAGGCCTCACACCCTTCTCCCGGAGCTTCTGCTTGAACATGTCCCTCTGGATTTCGTGCGCCACAAACGCCACATACTTGTAATAATTGCTAACCGCATTCTTAGGAATGTACAAGGGCTTGAGTCCGCTCATCTTAGAAAGCTCTTTGTCAAAGTACGCTGCTATCTTGTTTCTGTGTTTGATGAAGTCAGGTAGTCTGCGCAACTGAGTCAACCCAATAGCAGCACTAATCTCGTTCATTCTCCAGTTGTAGCCTATCTCTATGATGATGTTGCTGCTGAAATTCTCTTTTCCTTGGTCTCGCAATACCATTGCTTTAGTAGCCAAGTCAGACCTGTCGGTTGTGATTATTCCGCCTTCTCCAGTAGTTATAACCTTGGTCGGATAGAAACTGAACGTGCCGGCCTCGCCAAACGAGCCAGCTGATTTCTTGTCTAAGAGACTGCCTTGCGCGTGGGCTGCGTCTTCGATCAACCAAACCTTGTGATCCTTGCAGATCTCTCTAATCGCCCTGATCTGTGGGCAGATTAATCCGCCGATGTGAACGGCAATGATTGCTTTCGTCTTCTTTGTTAGATATTTCATCACGTTTTCAGCGTCGATGCAAAGCGATTTAGCGTCAATATCGGTGAAAACGGGTTTTCCACCGGTCATGATAACAACGGCGGCAGTGGCGCTAAATGTGTTCGTGGGAACCAAAACCTCATCACCGGGCTTCAGGCCTAACGCCCTTAGAACGATCTCGATTGCAGAAGTTCCCGAATTGACGGCAATAGCGTGTCCAACACCGCACAACTTTGCATAGTCGGCCTCAAAACGCTTAGTATACTCGCCAAGCGTCAGCATCCCTGAGTTCAGAATCTTCTCAAGATCCTTTTGGATAAGTCGTACATCTTTGCGCGGAAAATATGGTTTGACTGGTGGAATCTCCTTACGGCTCATTGATCCTTTTCTCCATTACGACTCAAAACACGTCCGTATTCGGAGACAATTAGGCAAACTCATAATAAATCTTTCTAGCTTTCTTTACTGTGCCACTCAAAATTACGTGCTATGGTGGCAGATGTCGACTAGGAGCGCATGCTAAAAGTTATGGAGCAGACGGAGGCGCGCACTTGAGAGAGGTTGAAATGCTGCCAAGAGAAAGCGATTCTGACAATGACGATTCGAACCCTGATCGATGGCTCGAGAGCACCTTCTTTTCAGAAAAGAAGCTGCACCAAGAAAACAATCTCTGATCTGGCTTGAAATTGAGGCTGATTTCCAAAATACCTTGAAAGCATTGACTATAATGAAAGAACCACAGTGAAGGTGGTTAACCAACTAGATAAGCACGTGTTAGTAATCAATAAGCCTTTCGACATCATTTGACTGTTTGGCAAAGTTAAGCACGGTAGAAGGCATTTGATTCTAGCGTTGGGAAAACTGTCCACTTTCTATGACGTCTTAGCGCGCGCTAAAGATTATTTGAACAGCTTGGATCAGCTTTGCTTAAAGTTTCTTGTGGCATAGCGCGCGCGGAAGATTCCTGAGGAAAGCAAAATCGTTGATTCATTCCTGAGAGCGTTGCTGATTTCATTGAGGGGTGTGTGCCACAGCGCATGGGCGCAAAGCTCTACTTAGCCTTAGCGAGACCGAGCAGCAAATCCTACGCTCGATGCAGCGCCTACATCGAAGTATTGAGAAAGCAGTCTTGAGGGCTACTATTCCTTCTTTTTTAAGTATTAGTTTTATAGCGCGCGAGCTATCAAATAGATGACTGCTCAATGCTCAATTCAACACATACTCAATTCGTGAAGGAAATACGTCAGAAAGTCAAAACTCATTATAGTGATGATTTCATTCGCAAAGTGATTGAATATCATAAGCGTTTTGCGGACACAAACTTCTTTGCGTTCAAGTCTTGGATTTATGGGCAACTGAAATATTATGGGGAAGAACGAAGAACCTTCAGTATTCCAATTGTGAGGCATCATTTTCCCTCCAGTAAGCTCTTGTTACTAGATCTAGGATGTGGACTTGGATGCTCTACGGTTGTCTATTCCTCCCAGGGTTATCAAGCAGTCGGTATTGACACTGATGGTGATGCGGTCAAGATTGCCAAGATGAGAGCTAGGGAGGACAAAGCAGATTGCCAATTAGTAGTTGGAGATGCGAGGAGACTCCCCTTTAGAAGTGTTGTCTTTGACGTATGTTTGTGTATTGAAGTCATCGAACACATGGGAAGTGGAAGAGAAGAATTGATCTATGAGACTTTGAGGGTAACTAAGGAACTGGGGATCATTCAGATTGAAACACCAAACAGACTTTCTCTCAAAGATCATCATGACACAAGGCTCTACTTGATCAATTGTCTACCTAAAAAGATAGCATGGTTCTACGCTAGGTTGCGGAACAGAATACTAAAAAGTGGATTGAGCAATTATGTGACCATATTCTACCTCAAAAGATTGCTTCGGAGCTGTGACTGCAAGATTTTGGGAGATATTATGGGATACAATTTCGATGAGCTTATGAAATATGCCTGTGAACGTAGCAGTGGATCAAGAAACGCTCAACTCTTTGTGAAATTATGCAGAATTCCAAAGTTCGAACTCATAGTAAGAGTGGTCAAAATCTTTCTTCCAAACATCTACTTAACAGTAAGAAAAGAATGAAAACTCCTGCGCGCACTCTACAACGCTCACATAAGATCGTTTATTGAAGCAATCTCTCACAGTATATTTCCATATCCTTCATCTGTATAGACAAATCGAAAAGACTATTGTCTACCAAGCCATGGTTTCCAAAGTCAACTTCAATTCGTGGAACCAGCTTCTCAAAATCTGTCTCATTGAATTGGATGTTTTTTGCAGATCAAAACGGATTGATTCGTTCACTCTTACTGCTTGCGCTAGTTTTTTTGGTATAGCTTCTCTTACGAAAGAATGTGTGGTGCTCCGGACGGGATTCGAATCTGTTTGACATTCCCTCATGTGAATTCTCTATGGAATTTACTTCTAGAAGATTTATTCCGTAACACATATTGCCCTTGTCTGCAAAATACAAAGTCACCGAATCAGGAGATGACTGGCAGATGCGAGCAGGTTCATTATTAGTGGTTGTGCTTTTGTCATCTTCACTACTCGTGGGTTTTCAACTATTGAGCCCATCAACAAAAGCATTTACCCTAGTAGCTACAGTTGACATCAAACCCGAAACTCTTAACTTGAATATGAAGGGCAAGTGGATAACAGCTTATATCAGCTTGCCCGAGGGCTACAATATAACTGACATCGACCCGGCAACAATCCTATTAGAGGGATTGTTTGGTCCAGAATGGAGCAACATCGAAGATGGGAGGTTAATGGTCAAGTTTGATGCCTCTAACGTAATAGACTATCTCTGGGATCGGTTGTATCACATGGTAGGAAAGCGAGGGTCCATTGAGTTGAGAGTTGCTGGTCAACTAGTAAATACCACGCAGTTTTCAGGCACTGACACGATAACTATAATTAAACCTGTCTGAAACTGCGTGCTTGCTGATTGATAGAATCTCGCGGTCGACAATACCCGTTTTCCATTTAGGTTTTCCTGATTCAGCGTCAAGCTGCTATACTTGTACCATTTGATGGTTTTCTGCGGCATTTAACATCTCATTCATGTTTTTTTGTATGCGAAGACGTAAAGTTTTCCTCCGCCAAAAACACCGAGCACTCTTAGTTGCTGATTTTTTAAGGTCTGCGAAACGACACGGTTAAACTCTTCGATGCCAAGTCTAGGCTCCGTGACGATAAAGTATGCTACGGTAGCGTTGTTGACATTCATGGATTCAATCATGACTTGCGGGGACGGATCTTCTAGCATTTTGTGGAATAGGTCGTATACGGTTCTATTGAATTCTAAGAAGTAGTAGGCTCTTGGATTGTTGACCCCCACTATCGCTTCTCCTGCGAAAGTGGTCCACTGGTCACCAATCACAACATATTTTTCATGGGTGTTTTCTTCGATGTACTTCACAGCTTCCAGCTCATACCAAGTAGTTTGTAAAGGAGCTACATGGGGGTAAGCAGCGTTCACAGAAAGAGCGATCCAGCCAGCTAGAAACATGGGAATCACGATATTTAATGCAAGTATCACACTTGAGAGACTGAGAATACTTCGTCTTGATAAGGTCTTCAGATCTGCAATGGATACTATTGGAGCAGGACGCGCGTTTAAATATCCTTTGACCGATGAACGCACGTCATAGATTGCGAGTGCTACAAAAGGAACAGCTAAGAAATCTTGGAACACCCAAAGCCTTTCTTCATTGATAGGAAGACGTTCCATGAAGAGTTTCATGATTCTATAGTCCACCAGTACTATGGAGAGTACTGCAAAAACGAAAAAGATGCACGTCTTGAATTCCACATCTGAACTTCTTTTGACAAAATGCAGAATGTATAGCATCATCCATAGAAGCGCAATCGTAGGGCCTATAATAAAGAGAAGCGTAGTCTTGAGGTCGAAAGCGTATGTTAGTTCTCCTAGAAAGAAAAGCCCCACAATCTCTTCGATTGGCCGATCAGAGAATTTGTTTAGGGTGAAGGCTGTGTCGGAGAGAGTGTATGTTGCAGGTTGGAAGTACCTCAAATAGACGAAGGACAGTGGTAAGAGGCTAGCGCAGAATATGAAAGAAATCAATAGCGAAGCTTTCGCAGCTGTTGGTGACGAGTTTTTTTCGCTTTTGTACGACTTGAATGCTAGAGCTAGGATTAGAAGAGACAGGGACATGATTCCAGTTAAATTGTGTGAAAGTAGGGAGAAGAAAGAGAAAACTAGCATTAGGATTTTGTTTCTGGAATCATTAGAACTGAAGTCCTTTAGCATGAAGTATAATGAGTAAAAGAAGAAGACGAATCCCAAGCTGTTGGATACTGAGATCGCTCCAAAATAGGTTGCGTAGGGAAATGCTGAAATGAGTAGGCTTGAGAAAAGCGCAACATTCTCTTCTTTGCTTATGATCTTTGCGGTCAAGAAACTGGCTACGGGTACAAAAACTCCCCACAAAACTGGCACAAGAAATAGGTGAACCCAAAGAAGGTCTATGCTTAACATTCGGGCAAGAACCACGCTTAAGGCAGCTTGAAAGGTTATGCCTCTAAACCATTCATAGATCTGGGACAGCAAGCCCATATTCCATGGAGTATAACCGTGTAAGACAGCGTTATCGTAAACGAGTCTGATTCTGCCTAAAGTCATTCGCTGGGCGCTCAAATCTCCTGCAGGGAGAACAATCGAAAAGAAGGAGTGAATGAGGATGGAATGCGCAATTACGAGAATCAACTTGTACGAGACTTTCTCAGACGTGAATAGAATTGTGATCAAGAGAAAGGTTGTAGCGAGCAGTGTTGGAATAAAGTAGGGGTTTAGGACTTCCCATATTGTGTGTGCTTCTCCTGTTCGTGATGTCAGAAGAAGATAAAACGAGAAAGCAACCATGAGCAAATAAAGAATTTCAGTAATACGGTGACATCGGGCAAATACATGCTTATTTTTGTACATTTCGGTGTTTCATCCTCCTGTTTAGCAACGATGATGACGTCGCTACCACCACCAGAACTAAGGTCACCCTTAGGGTATCTAAGTTATAGATTATTAGAGCAAGCCAGCCGACGAATCCCAAGAGTGTGGTAAGCAGCAGAATCCCAAACATAAACCTGAAGAAGTCGCTTTCTTTCTCAAAGAAAGCGTTTCCCAAGAACATAGCGTTTATCAACAAATAAATGATTGACGCTATTGAACCGATCAATGGAGATTGAAAACTGGCAAGATTCATTAAAATGGCGAGAATAGCGCTATACGAAATAGCCGTGTACTTCAATTTCTTGTTTCTTACCACTGATCTTTCTATGGTATTGAAACTCAATGAGCCTTTCATTTTGATCGTTAACATCCTTTCTTGGTGTATTTAGAGCGCTGTTTCTGACAGTGTGTCAAATGTCGTCGTTCCTCAGGAATTTTCAGACAACAACATTTGAAACAATCCTAAATTGTGGGCTATTTCTCTTTTGGAGCCCCTTTCTGTCAGTTTCAAATATCGCCACCTTCATCTCGGAGACGTTTGGAGCTTTCGAGGACGAAGAGTAGACAGGGTTTCAAGTTTACGTTTCTGTGTGGTTCGCGCGCACTTTTTGTGCGCATCGTTCTTATTTTTTGAAGGATGATGTTTCTCTTTGCAAATAAGTAGAAAAAGACTGCGATCCACGTGATGAACAAAATGTACCCTGTATAAAGGTGAGTGTCATAGAATTCATATCCGTAGAAGTAGAGCCCAACAAAAAGTGTTACTATTCGTATTATGTTTACTAGGAATGTCCCTAGCACGCCTAAGGTCGACCATAAAACTTTAGTTTTGGTGCTGCTGGGATCTTCTAACATTATTATGATTAGAATCACGCAGAAGACAAACATGCTATAGAATCCGACGCACCCCCAAGCAATCATCAACGAGATTGGGCTTTTTAGCGTGTATGATAGCGTGATCATATTCGGATAGGATGATGATTGAGCTACTTTCATGCCGATAGCTCTCAGTAGACTTGCAATGAAGGAGGTAAAGTGAGGAAGGTAGGGTGTAAGGTACAATTCCGCCCGTTTAGATATGAAAGGAGCAATGAAGACGGATGCGGCAAGAAACAAAGGCGAAAACGCCTCCTTAAGAGCGATGACTGGGAAGAAAATGAGGAAAAGACCTACAATGTATAGTGAATAGTTAGCAAATCCGTAAAAAGAAATGTCGCTATATAATGGTGACGCAATGAAATAGGCGAAAAAACTTACACAAAGCATGGTCAGTCCGAAAAGCTTCTGAATATTATGGACTTTGGAGTCTGGGAATAGCTTTTGTTTTTTCAGTATGAGAATAATGAAACTATACAATGGAATTGTCGGACCAAGGGGTGAATGGACATGGGAATAAGACATCAAAATAGTAGGAACTAAAGCCAAGACATAGAAACTTCTAGATTTGTTTTCTTTCGAGAAAAGGGCAGCGACCAGATTGCGAAGGTTTCTTTTCATTGTTTCAGAATCACTTTTCTCAGGTGGCAACTAGAGATCAACGAGATGCGATGTCGATAGAATTTGTTACTTAATTGATTGCCCGCGCATCTTCAAGAAGGGTGTTGCGCATTTCTTTAATCATTTTTGAGGCAACGACTCGATAATCAAACTTTTCCTTCACTGTGAAGTAAGCTGCATCTGACAAAGTTTTCCTAAGCGTCTCGTCACCTGCAAGCATGGACATGTTATTTGCTAACATCTTGAAATCTCCACAAGGAAAAACCAATCCATTCTTTCCATTCTCTATGACTTCGGTGGCCCCCATATCACTAGCTATGACAGCACATTTGGACGACATCGCCTCCAAGAGAGAATTAGACATGAACTCTGCGTCGGATGGAAGCACAAAGATATCTGAAGAACGATATAATACTCTCAACTTTCTATGTTTCACATGACCTAAGAAAACAACTTTTTCCGATAGCCCTAACTTCGCACAAAGTTGTTTAAGGGAGAATTCGAGGGGGCCAGAGCCTGCCAGATACAGTCTGGCGGATGGATACTGCGACGTTACTAGTGAAAAAGCCTTTAGCAGAACATCAGTCCTTTTCACCTGCGATAACCTACCTGCAAACAATAGGACGGGATCCCCTTCAAGGGGGATTTTTCTACGATTTTGGTACCAAGGAGTTACAACGCATGTAGGCGCAGTCGCAATGATTTTATATGGACAAATTAGTTTGGCGACAATTTCCTTCCAAGATTCTAAGGCGATGAATATTTTATCGAAAAAGCCCAGTTGAGCAACTAGATGAAAATACTTTCTGGCTACAGAGTTAACCCTTTCATTTATCAGCGCACCGTGAAGATAATAAATCTGCTTTGTTCCTGCCAGTCGAGCTAGAAAAGGGTATGTAAAGCTTCCTACTTCTGTTGGAGGGGAGTTATAGAAAACAATATCAACGTTTCTAATTTTGCTGGCGAACTTTGATAGGCCGTTTATGGTTGTTTTCATTCCGCTGACAGATTTCAGATTTCGGAGAACGTGGATCATGGGAACGTTTAGAAGGGGATGCCGATCTAGGGTCAGGTATTTTGGATCGGTTATGCCGACAAAGAGTTCAATTGCTATTTCTTCGGATTTCGAACGACAGACTTCCATCATCCCTTTCAACATAGCATAATGGTGGAGAGATGGCCCGTTTTCATCAAATGGGTAAACTCCCGTCAGTGCAACAGACAATAAACGCAATGTTCAGCAACCCTTCAAATTAGCGCACGCATTCGGCATGTTAACCGCAACCACCATCTAACACACGATCTTCCAGCTATTACCCCTTTTCCTGCCGTTGACTCGTCAATAGAACCATATTCAATAAGAAATGGATTGCTAGAGAGAAAGCACTACGTCATCCATTGATGCCTGAGATATCCATCACTAGGTTTCGAAAGTCCTTGACATGCTTGGGAGAATTCACGAGTCTTTTGCTCGATATCAAAAACCCTTTCTGAACATCATCATCTGGAGAATATCCGTGCAGACCTTTCATAGCCCCAAGGGGGGAAAAGAAATTAGGGAAAAAAGTTCCACCGGGTTTCAGCAAAAAAATTATCTCGCCATATCTTTCGTCGTTGAATCTCAGATGGTATTTTTTCTGAAGATCTTCATCAATTACTCTGCCAGTTTTTATTTTGCCTAGGACGTTAAGTATTCTTTCCTTCGCAACCCTGTTATTCGGCCAAAATAGCGCCAATGTTGCGTCTATGAAGCAAAAATAATCATAGCTTAGATGAAGCGCATTCTTTTCAAGCTCAGATAAAAGGTCTACAACCTGCGTCCGCTCATATTGCCCATGATCAGAAAATATGATAAGTGTTAGATCCTTTCCCAAATGCCTCTCTAGTTTTTGCTGCGTTCTAAGGAGGACGCGGTCCAAAGACTTTGCATAGTTTATGCATTGGGCGGAATAAGGACCGAATTTATGCCCTAGCCCGTCTAGTGCGTCGTCGTATGCAATAATGCATTCACTTTCATTATTTGATGCTTCAACATGTTTTATCAAGACGTCAAAAAGATGCCTTCTAACCTTGGGTGGACCTATGTATGTTAGTGATGTACAGTATTTTCTGTCTAACAGCTCTTTTAACTCGCTGAAAAAAGGTAGTTCACCCATGTAGTAATAGGGATAAAGAGTTATCTTGTCAACTATACGTAATGGAGCATTGCTTATACGTACTCCATGTCTCAAGAAGAAACGCCTGATTTGGTCCATAGCCAAGTAACGAAGTGGGGGCAGCCTGTCGACTGGAAAAACCGCACTTAGTTCTTTCAACGCCTTAAAAATCGAGGGCGATTCTTCAGGCGAGTAGAAATAAGGCAACCAATGGTTGGTTTCATCAGGGTATTTCCCGCTGAGCATACAGGACTGTATAGCAAAAGAATACCCAAGCACGTTTTCCAACTCGCAATACGAATGCGTTGCGAGACTTGATAGAAACGGCATAGTATCAGAATTAACAAAACTGGAATTCAGTGCATCAACATAGAAGACCGCTGTCAGGTTTTTCATAATGAATGCCGTAGCTTACTTGTCAGTTGCTCAAAACCTCTTGAGATTTTCTGAAAACTCTGTTCACAGACCTCAAGACGCATTCTATGCATTAGCGTCAATATCGTTGACTTTCTCACTTCTTAATTGCTTTGATCTAAGACAGCCGTAATCACGTAGTTGACGTCTTGGAACCTTGGCTCATTCAATCCCTGGTAACGCGTCTGTACAATGCGGTCCGAACAGAAACGATCTGGTTATCACTTAGCTCCTTGTCCTTTGTTTTTGTTGCACTGTCTAACCATTGCTTTCTCGTTCTGAGCTGGCATTCTCAACCTTTGTGCGCTAATTCTATGTTCTTAAAGATAGTTCATAATGTAAACCACTTTACATCAGAAATGAGTCCCACATCTGTTTAATGCCATTGACACTTTCCGGTTTATGCTTTGTCTTCGCATTCACCATCAACAGAAATTCCAAACTTATTAAGTAACGCAATAGATCCTCAATCTTGAGTCCTTGTGCTATGACTGAATGGGAGATTGCTTGGAGCTTTTTCCATGCTGTTGCTTTAGGACGTAGAACCGTTAATATCATATGCGTTGTCAAGTACATAATCCGTTCATGAAGTGGCAACCTGATTTTTGACCTGTACTCACTCAGTAAAACCCGCAAATCATCTGGGCGTTCATTTGGCTTGAGTTTTTCGTCATCACAAATATAACCGGCTAATTCATACACAAGTGTCTTAGTGGCTAATTCTTGGAAATATTGGTCAAGAAACTCAAGTAGCTTATATATAGTCTTAAGGTTTAGTGGAAGCCTTTGTGTGAGAATAACTGAATTCCCGGACAGTTTGTACTTAGTTAGTGCTTCCAATATTCGTATATCGTCACCGGATATCACTTCACACAACTTGTCAAAATGCTTCTTTGCCAAAGTTACTCTCTCCGCGTAACTTCTAGGGTGCACTCCATTGAAGAGCATAAGCGAGTAAAGGAGGGTCAGGCATCTCTTTGCATGGATGTAACATTTTTCGTTAGTTGTCAGGTCTTTGAATAGGTTTAGCTTTGCGAACATGTAGTCCGCTATTGAACTGAAAATTAGGTTAAGAGAATCTAACTTACTCGGTTCTACAGGTAAATAGCTAGAGGAGACTGAATAGTCGCCTGAACCTAATAGGACGCGTCTAAGTTCGTATAAATAAACGGTATTGGGCTTTATGAATGGAATGAATCGAGATAGCGCGAAAGAAGTCGTTGTGATGGATACATGTGTCTTGAGACCTCTAGAACTGAGAACGTTTGTCATATCTTTAGATAATTTTTCTGCAACACCTCTTAATCGATCTATTATAAACGCAGATGTACTCAAGTCAATTATTAACTCAATGTCGCTTGCGTAGATTTTGTCAGAACTGTCGTCGCGTATAAGTGTAACTTCACCGGACGAAAGGCTGCCTACGACGTATATGTCTCTCAATCCCGTTGGAAAGCATGCGAGTGCGGCTTTATTCACAAAAGGCACTACGGAATTCCTAAAATCATTAATATCCATTCTGTTCAAGCTGACGGACCCATTGCTAATTCATTGTTGCCTTTTCGTAGATACCGGTTATTTTCCCAAGTCCGACCTCTATGTCGAACCTTTCCCTTGCCCTTCGAACCGACTTCTCTCGCATAAGCAGTAAACGATTCTGATCAGATAGGAGGCTTGCTACTTTCTCACAAAGGTCGTACGGATCCCCGGGACGAAATAGTAGACCCGTGTGTGAGTCGGACACAAGCTCAGGTATCCCTCCAATCTCAGCAGCCACTACAGGAACACCTGAAGCCATTGCCTCTAGAATCACTGTGGGGCAAGGCTCGGGCCAAATTGAGGGCACTATTAGTGCTGAACTGTTGACTAACAGTTTCCTAAGAGGGATATTTGGAAGACGCCCTGTGAATTCCGTGACATCGTCTACACCTAACTTATGGGCTAACCTCTGAAAGTAACTCATGTGCGGTCCTTCGCCTACAACCGTCAGGAGGAACTCGCCAAGTTGCT
>Ga0315309_1001956_pt1 | contig 12202 bp, 6 predicted proteins | sample TDP4_MG_FD_203080 | JGI IMG/M metagenome (GOLD analysis project Ga0315309, IMG submission 203080) | Freshwater sediment microbial communities from Lake Towuti, South Sulawesi, Indonesia - TDP4 | ecosystem: Environmental > Aquatic > Freshwater > Lake > Sediment | place: Indonesia: South Sulawesi...
GAGTCACCAGGTTCCCGAAGTTAGCTCCGCTAGGATGCTGAGTCTCAGGCACGGTAAAGACCCGTTCTGTGGCTTGAATCTCCAGGCTTGCCAACGAAACGCTCTCATCCAGTGCTTGGCTTGACTCGTCCACCAAACTGATCTGCAACTGAGCCTGACCCGGCCGGGCCTCGATGGGCACCATGAAATCGTATTGGCCGCGCCACACCTCGCCCGCTAGCCAGCGACTGGTCGGATAGGCCCGCACCAAAGGCGAGAACCTCTCCTCTCCCATCGCTTTCCCATCCTCATCCACCAAAGCAACCATCAATGAGTAATCCTCGCCCACGTCCGCCAACGCCTGCCAGAAGAGCATCAGGTACAGGCTGTCGCCGGGCTGCGCTGTGGCCCGCCCCAGCTCGTAGCCCAGCAGGGCGATGCGCCCCCCAAAGGCGGCTTCCAGAGGCTGGCTGATCCCCAGTTCCTCTCTGGAAAGCGGCTGCAACAACGAACCTTTGGGCACAGTCACCGTCCCGATGACGGCGCTCGCGCCCCTGGCTACCCCGTTGGCATTCATGACGTCCAGGCCCTCGGGCCGCGCCTCCGAGTAAAGGACCACCTCCAACTGGTACTCTCCCGGCGGGGTGCCCGGCAGCACAGGCAAGGCGTAACGGCCAAAAAGGAGTTCGCCCACCTTCCAGTGTGTGGTGGGATACAGATAGGCTGCCGGTCGCCGGTCGAGGCGGCCCCAGTAGTGGCCCTCCTCGTCGCGCAGGCGCAGGGAGACCTTGTAGTCATCATCCAACGGCTGCTCCGCCTGCCAATAAATTGTGAAGCGTGAAGCGTGAAGTGTGAAGTGTGAATCGTAGCCGAGGAGTTTGATTCGGCCCTCAAAGTTGATCTCGGTGGGGTGTTGGATGTCTGGCTGCGAGGAAAAGTGCACGCCCTTCGGCAGAGCAAAATGGCGCAGGCGCACGTGCCACAGATCCTCGGCCTCGAGAAGCTCGCCTTTCTCCTCCAGCATCGTGAGCAGGAAGCCATTGGGGTCAACCACCTCGTCTTGCCACAACACCACCCACACACCGCTTTTGCCGGCCAGGGCGCGGTTCAGGTCAGCGGCCACGCTGAAGTTGAGGGTGTGCTCGGTGGATAAGGTCCGCTCGGCGGGAATGGGGTACCAATTTTGACCACGATAGTAATAGGTGAAGACAGGATACATGTGGCCGGAGGTGAGGATGACGGCCTCATCGGGCCCGATGTGTTCCTCGATGCGTCGAGCCATCCCCCGGAAGTCGGCCTTGGTGAAACGGATGTCGAAGTAGTTGTTGTAATCGGCGTAGGTGGATGTAGTCAGAATGAAAAGCAAGCAAATGGCAAATGGCGAATAGCGAATAGCGGATGGCAGATGTCGGATGTCGGATAGCCCTTTCCGCTTTTCGCTCCATTGAAGGAGGGTTGTCAGGCCGCCAGCGATGATGAGGACGAAAGCCGGGGAGGAGAGCATCAGATAGCGTGGGCTGAATTTGGGGATGCGGTAGGAGAGGGCGATAATGAGAGCTATGGGGAGGAGCAGGTAGAGCAGTAGGAACAGAATGGAGAGTGGAGAATGGAGAATGGAGAATGGAGGCTTGTGGTCTGTGTTGCGCTTTGAAAAGGCGATGGCAGCCAGGGCGATCAAAGCGATCACCCCATATCCGACAGCCAGCTTGGCTCCCACTTCTTCGAAGACGGTCTCTCCCAGGCTGAAGGAGATGAGCGTTTTCCGCAGCACTTCGTCGAGCTTGAGGGTGCCCTGCCAATAGCTGACGTCGGCCTGATAGCGATAGAGCATGAAGGGCACCCAGGGCAGATAGGCCAGAGCCACGGCAGCCAAGGCGACGAGCCCCTGGAGGAGCAACCGCCGCTCTCGACGCCGCATCCACCACGACCAGGCCACCAAGTAAATCCCCTGGAAAGCCATCACGAAGAAGGCAAAGTAGTGGGTGTAGGCAGCGGCGACATTGGCCCCAGCAAAAGCCAGCCACAACAGCGAACCTTTCAACAACGAACCTTTAAGGTACGGAAGTGCTCTTCTCTCCAACACCTTCAGCAGCAGATAACTCGACAACAGGCACAGAAAAGTCAGCATGGTGTACATGCGGGTTTCCTGAGAGTACCAGAGGTAGAGGGGAGAGATGGCCGCCAGAAAGGCAGCCAGGAAGCCGGCCGTTGCCCCGAAAAGGTGCCGGCCCATTTTGTACATCAGGGGCACGGTCAGCACCCCGAAGAACAGCGAGGGAAAGCGCACCACGAATTCGCCACTGGACTGGCCGAAGAGGAGCAGCCAGAAGTGGAGGAGGTAGTAATAGAGGGGGGGCTGGATGTCGTCGGCTGTCCAGGCCGTCAATTGGGGCAGGCTCATCCTGGCCAGGTAGACGCTGACCCCCTCGTCGTACCACAGGCTCTGCGCCCCCAGGCGGTAGAGCCGCAGGGTCAGGGCCAGCAGGGTGATGACAAATGGGACTATGGCTGTCCAATGGTTCGTTGTTGCAATCTGTCGCTTCGGCCTCTCGCTCAAGCTCCACGCTCCCTTTCACGGGTCTGGAGCGTATCATACCATACAACGGGTGCTCAAGCAAGTTGCCATTAGAGAAAAGGAAAGTCCCCTTCATTTGGCAAGGGTTAGCCTTTCGTGATATAATCATGGCGCACCTGTACCGCCTGTACCGCAGTAGTAGTGCAACAGTGGTGGAGGGGCTTGGGCTCGCCTCTGCGCCGCCTCGTGGGCGGTACCAAGCGACGAGGCTTTTCTTTTGGGGATGCTCATCAAAGAGTGGGGAGGCAGGAAACCGGGATTGGGCTCCAAATGGTGGCGGCAATTGAATAGCCGATGGCTTGCCATGAGCCCTGCCCTGAGCAAAGCTTGCCCTGAGCCCAGTCGAAGGGTCGAAGGGATGGTCGAATGGCTTGCCATGAGCTTAGTCGAATGGCGAAGCATCCTTGGGGTGATTCTGGCCTACGCACTGATCACCGTCGTGATGACCTATCCCGTGGCCTTCCGGTTGCGGTCGGCGTTGGCTGGCGCGCCGGATCAGGATGCTTTGCAGCATCTGTGGATTTCGTGGTGGACGGAGAAAGCCCTGTTGGATTTGGGCACTAGCCCGGCGCAGGCCAGCTATCTCTACTATCCCGACGGCACCTATCATCCCATGCTCTGGGTGACCCCCTATCCTCAGGTGGTTGCCCTGCCCCTGCAACTGCTCTTTGGCCAGGTGGTAGCCTACAATCTACATCTTCTGCTCTCCTTCGTCCTGACGGGGCTGACGACCTACCTCCTGTGCACCTACCTGACGAGGAACAGGTCGGCATCTTTCGTTGGCGGCCTCATCTTCGCCTTCTTCCCCAACCGCCTCAGCCACGCCACGGCTCACCTGGCCCAGGTGGAGACTTATTTTTTCCCTCTCTACGCGCTCTATCTCATCAGGCTCATTGCTCCCCTCTCCCAGGTTGGGAGAAGGGCTGGGGGTGAGGGTCAACCGGGCTGGCGCAACGCTTGGCTGTGTGGCATCCTCCTGGCGCTCTCCATGTTGGTCAACATCGTCCACATCGCTTATTTTGTCCTACCTTTCACTGCTCTGCTCATCCTCTACTGCATCGCCGTGGGGAAATGGAGAGGGGTGGGAAAAGAGATTGTCGTGGCTTTTGCGCTGGCGGCCATGCTCACCGCTCCCTTTCTTTTGCCCTTTGCCTGGCGCTCTTTGAGTGGGCAACTGAGCTACCTGCATATGGCCGGCACGCTGGACTACTCGGCCGACCTCCTGGGCTTTGTCACGCCCGCCCTCTCGCACCCCGTCTGGGGGCGATGGACCCCTTTCCGAGCCTGGGCAGCGACGGTCATTGGTCGGGGCAACGTACTGGAGAACACGGCCTATCTGGGAGTGGTGGCTTTGTTCCTGGCCGGGTGGGGAGTCAGGCGGTGCTGGAGTGAGGCCCGCTTCTGGCTCATCCTGGGCCTGGTGGGGGTGGTGCTATCGTTAGGCCCCGTTCTCAAGACAGGCGGCTGGCAGACCCACTTTCCGCTGCCCTACGCCTTGTTGGAGCGCTTGCCTTTCTACCAATGGGGACGTATCCCAGGGCGTGCTAACGAGACCATCGTGTTGCCCCTCGCCGTCCTGGCCGGTTATGGTGTAACATCTTTGCTGGAACCCTGGCGAAGGTTGCGAAACCCTTCGCCAGGGTGGCTGATAACCGTCCTTTCTGTGCTCATCCTCTTTGATTACGTCGTTGCCTGGCCTTTCCCGGCGATGGATGCCAGCGTGCCTGACTTTTATCAGCACATGGCTCAGGAGCCCAGGGATTTTGCTGTGCTGGATCTGCCTCAGTGGCCCATCTGGCTGCGGGAGGCCTCCAACCGGTCCATGCACTATCAGACCGTGCACCAGCACAAAATCGTGGGGGGCTACGTCTGGCGCCTGCCGGAGGGCCTGGAAGGTGGCATGAAGGCCCTTCAAGAGTTGGTCCTGCCACCGGTGACGGAGGATATCATCCCGCGCCCCTCGCCCGAAGAAGCCCTGCAAGCCTTGAACCGTTACCGGATCCGGTACGTGGTCTTGCACAAGGGGATATGGGCTGCTGAGGAAGACGAGGAGGCGCTGGCTGCCTTTCGCTGTCTGCTGGGCGAACCCTTCTACGATGACCAACGGCTGGCGGCTTTCCTTGTCCCCGGGGTCGAGGTTGAAGGAGATGAAGACGGTCTGTTGGCTCTGAGCTACGGCTGGTACCAGGTCGAGGACGCCGACGGTCACCCGGCCCGCTGGCTGAAGGATGAAGGTATTCTGTACGTCCACCGCCTGACCGAAGGCCGCTATCGCCTGAGTTTCGCCGCCTACCCCTTTCGAGGGCCTCGTCACGTGCAGGTAACCGTCAAAGGCCAGGCGGTAGCCGATTTTGAGGTCGCGGGCTGGCAGGAGTTTGTTACACCGTCTTTCACTCTGGCGAAAGGGCAGAATGACATCGTCTTTCAAGTGGCTGAGGGCTGTGAGGTGCCGGCCGAGGTCGAAGCGGGTTCCAAAGACAGACGCTGCCTGAGTGTGCTCTTCCAGCGGATGGAGTTGCTGGTAGCCGACGAGGATTCGTGTTGATGATCCGTAAAATCGAGGACATGACGGGTGAGGAAAAGAGCATTGCTGTCGCCATCGTGGTCCTGATGGGCGTCGGAGCCTATTTCCGACTGACCTACCTGACGACGGTCAGTCCCGACGTTGATGAGTACCTGACCTTATGGGCCGCCCAAAAGATCATTGAACATGGGTATCCCCTGTTGCCTTCGGGTTTCATCTATCTGCCGGGAGTTCTCTTCTCTTATCTCGATGCCCTTTTCATCTATCTGTTCGGCTCCAGCGAAGAAGTGGCCAGGCTGCCCAGCCTCCTCATGGGTCTCTCGTCCATTCCTCTGATCTATTTACTGGGCAAGAGGATGTTCTCAAAAGGCGTGGGTTTGCTAGCTGCTGCTCTCCTCACTTTCAGCCCTGAGGCCATCGTCTGGAGCGGGCGGGCCCGGATGTACGCTCTGCAACAGCTTGCCGTCATCCTGGCTCTCGGTTGCTTCTACAAAGGATTCATCGGCGGCGACGATGACCGACCCCGCTACCTTTTCGCCCTCTTTTTCACCGCCGCCCTCTTCAGCCAGACGACGACGGTTTTGCTGTTCGTCCCTCTATTTTTGGCTATCCTGGTCAGATGGGGGTGGCGGTGGCTCTTCAAGCCGGGTGTCCTGGGGTCCCTCTTCCTGAGCGGGATGGGGGTGTTGGTAACCTTCGCACTCGGTCTCATAGCCGGGCCACTGACTAGCACCGGCGAACGACCCTTCCTAGAGCTTTCCCTGGGCTGGGGGCTGAAATCCAGCTTCTTCTTCAGGGAGTTCTTCTGGCTCCTGCCTTATCTGCCCCTGACCCTACTCCTCCTCCTCGGCTCTGTCTACCTTTTGCAGCCGCTTCTTCCATCGAACGACAAGGGACTGTTGAGGCAGGTGGCCGATTTTCAGGACCAGAACGCAGCTTTGATCTTCTGCTATGTGGTCTTCTCCGGGGTTATGGTCGAGGTTTTCCTCTTAGTTGGCGAGACGTGGCGCCGACCCCGCTATCTCTTCCTGCTGTTGCCGGTCTACTTCTTGCTGGCGGCGAGCATCCTGGCTCTGGGCCTGGCCTGGCTGGGTCAGCGCCTGCCCCGGTGGAAGGTATGGGAGAGGCGAAGGGAGATGGAGCTGGCGGCGTGGCTTTTGATAGCGGTCATCGCAGGAGGCTACACTCTGCCCGCAGCCCTGGCAGCAGCGATTCAGCCCGAACCAGCTTATGATCGGGCTTTCAGCTATGTGAAGGAAAACTGGCAGGAGGGGGACATCCTGATGATGGTTCTCCCCGCGATTGGCGGCGTCTATATGGGTGGTTGCGACTACTACGCCAACCAAGTGACTTATAGTGAGCACCTGATGATAGTGGATGGGGTCCCGGTTGACAACTGGACAGGGTCCACGCTGATCAATTCGGTTGGACAATTGATGCAAGTTCTGGCCGAGAACCGTCGGGGGTGGTTGGTCGTTGACGAGGGGAGGTTCCACCAGCAGTACTACCCGGATTTCATTCGCTTTGTGCGTCAGGAGATGGAAGCGGTCTACGAGAGGCAAGGAGTCATCGCTTTCCTCGCACAAGACTTTTCCTCTCCTACCATTTACAGATCGCGGCAAGCGAATTTTTCTGACAAGATCGAGTTCCTTGGCTATCAACTCGACGCAGTTGAGGTGCATCCTGGAGACGTTGTGCCGTTTTCCCTGTTCTGGCAGGCCCGGCAGCCTCTGACGGAGAATGACAGCGTCTTCGTGCGTCTGGCGGACAGAGGGGATGCTTTCACGTGGCAGGAAGACGGCCAGCCTGTAAATGGCCTCTTCCCCACTGGCCAGTGGCCTGTAGGGGTTGAGGTATGGGACGGGCGCGAGATCGCAGTCCCCATTGAGGCTCCTCCAGGCCGCTACCGTCTGGAGGTCGGTTGGTACGATCCCTTCACCCTGGAGCGTCTGCCCGTGCTGGATGAGGAAGGCCATCCGCAGGGCAACATGCTGGTTCTGGACTACCTGAAGGTCGCCAGTGATAAGGAAAGTCTTTTCCCCCAACATTCCCTGGCAGCCACTTTCGGCGATCGCATCTCTCTATTGGGCTACGATCTGGAACCGGCAGCGACCGAGCCGGGCAAGGCCCTTCACCTGAGGTTGTATTGGCAGGCCAGGGAGCTGGTTGGTGAAGACTATACCGTTTTCGTGCACCTGTTGGGCGAGGACGGCCAACTGTGGGCACAGCACGACGGCCAGCCCGAAGGTGGCTTCTATCCGACCTCTTTTTGGGACGAGGGTGAGGTGATAACAGACGAGCACGAAATCGTCCTCAAGGCTGACACGCCGCCGGGCGAATACCAGATCGTCACGGGGCTGTATCGGCTGGACACAGGTGAGCGGTTGGTTGTTGATGCAGGGGGGCGGAGAGTGGATGATGGTCGTCTTCTGTTGGGCGCTGTGCAGGTCTCAAAGCCTTGACGGGCTGGTGGCTTCAGGACTTGTATAGGACAGGAGTTACGCGGTTGAGAGCCAAACCGTCGGTTGAGCGATGTCCTGAGCTTGTCGAAGGGTAGGCCGAAGGCCGTATCGAAACCAGGTTTGGCGGCCAGTCAGTGCAGTTCTTGGTCTCGATACGGCTCTACGAGCCTACTCGACCGGCGAACTGCGTAACTCCTGTATAGGAGTTGAGCAGGGGCCAGGTTGTCAAATCGTGTGATGTGTGATAGACTAAATTAGTACTGAGTTTCGTAGGTTCTTCGACCAGAGCGCATGCTCTCCGTGAGAGAGGCCCTGTCATGGGAAGACCGCTGAATCGAAGTGCCGGGAGGCAGAGAGTGAGTGAACCAGTTAAAGTAGCCGTGGTCGGCTGTGGCTATTGGGGGCCCAATCTGGTGCGCAATTTCCACCAGTTGCCCACCGCCGATTTGGCTGCCTGCTGTGACATAGATCCGCAAAGATTGGACAACATCAAAGCCCTTTACCCCACTGTGAGAACGACGGTGAGCTATGCCGACGTTTTGGCCGATGGGGAGGTGGAGGCAGTGGCCCTGGCTACCCCCGCCCGCACCCACCACGAGCTGGCCAGGGATGCATTGCTGGCCGACAAACACGTCTTAGTGGAAAAGCCCCTGGCCATGAGCAGCGAAGAGGCCGAAGAATTGATCACCCTGGCCCAGAAGCGAAACCGGACGCTGATGGTCGGTCACGTGTTCGAGTATAACCCGGCTGTGCTCAAGATCAAGGAACTCATTGATGGAGGGCAAATCGGCCAGCTCTACTACATCTACTCTAATCGGGTCAACCTGGGTCGGGTGCAGAGCGACATCAATGCGCTGTGGAGCATCGCTCCCCATGACATCTCTATCCTTCTGTACCTCCTGGGCGCCATGCCCCTCTCTATCAGCGCCATCGGAGCGACCTATCTGAACAGTCAGGTCGAAGACGTGGTTTTCGTGACGATGACCTTCCCCGCTGGTATGCTGGGCCACGTGCAGGCCAGTTGGCTGGACCCCAGCAAGGTCCGGCAAATGACCATCGTCGGCAGCCAGAAGATGATTATCTACGACGATATAGCCGACGAGGGCAAGATCAAGATTTACGACAAGGGGGTCTACCGCAAGGGGAAAGAGGACATCTACGGGGAATTCCAGTACAAAGTCCATTCAGGCGACATTTATATCCCCAAGATTGAAATGACGGAGCCTTTGCGCAACGAGTGTGCCCACTTTATCGAGTGTGTGCGCACGGGGGCGCGACCCCGCACTGATGGGGAGAACGGCTTGCGGGTCGTCAGGGTGCTCGAAGCGGCTCAGGCCTCAATGGACCGTGGTGGGGTGTCGGTGGAACTCTAAGAGGAGGCTGAAAATTCAGTCATTGCGAGGAGCGAAGCGACGAAGCAATCTCTTTGAAGGGCTGAGATTGCTTCGCTTCGCTCGCAATGACGCCTATACGCTATTCTATAACGGGGAGGAGTTGCGAAGAACATGGAAGCTGACCCAGTCACTCATCGCCTTTATCCCAACGTCCAATTGGGGAAGAACGCTCAGATTGGCGATTTCGTCATCATTGGCCATCCGCCGAGGGGCAAGAAGCCCGGCGAGTTGCCGGTGGTCATCGGCGACAACGCCGTCATCCGCTCGCACACGGTCATCTACGCTGGCACTGTCATCGGCGACAACTTTCAGACGGGGCACCGCGCTACCATCCGCGAGGGGACCCAGATCGGCGACGATGTCAGCGTTGGCACCGGCGTGACCATTGACAACAACTGTCAGATCGGCAACGACGTGCGCTTCCGGGGACACGATCTCATCGGTGAGTATACCGTCATTGAAGACGGCTGCTGGATAGGCCCCCACGTGGCCATTACCAATGCCCTCCATCCCCGTTGCCTCAGGGCCAAAGAATGCATGAAGGGTCCCACCATCAAGCGAGGAGCCAAAATCGGGGCCAATTCCACCCTCCTGCCCGACATCACCATCGGTGAGATGGCCCTGGTGGGCGCTGGCTCCGTCGTAGCCGACGACGTCCCGCCGAGAGCGGTGGTGGTGGGCAATCCGGCCAGGGTGGTGAAAACGATAGACGAGTTGGAATGCCCGTATGGGTTGATGGAGAGGCCGTACGAGGGGATGGGGGGATAGGGGACAAGGGGATGAGGGACAGGGGAAGGCTGTGGGAGATGAGTGGCTCGGTGTTGTGGGGAAGAGTGCGACGGACAAAAGAGTTTAACGGACGGGGCGGGCGAAAAGTCCGCTCAATATTGATCCCAATGACATTCAAATTGTTTATGAGTGAATTGGGGGGGCTAAAGTCCACAGATGGCGGCGAATTCTGAGGCCAGCAATAGACAATTCTGAGGGGAGAAAAATGTCTGTCAGGCCAGTAAACCCTTGCTGAATTGGCCAAGATTGGCTATTTTGACGTCATCCTGAGCACCAACTTTGACTTTCTACTGGAGAACGCTTTCTTCGTGGTCGGGCTGAAGACAGAAGATGTCGAGGTGCTGGTCAACGGCCGGGAGTCGGAGGACTATATCCTCAAAGCCCTGGAGCGCCGCACACCTCGCATCAAATTGCTGAAGCTCCACAGCGACCTGAAGGCCCGCAACATGGCTTTCACCCCCAAGGAGATATTCGAGTTCGGCCAGAAGGTGGAAAACGTTCTGGTCAAGTACCTCAGCGGCGACGTGGTCATCATTGGCCACGAGATGCGCGACGATGACATCAACCGCTGCATCCGCGGGACGGCGGAGCCTTATGGTACGTCCACCCGGAGGAGCCCGCAGTAGAGAGCTTTATCTGGCGGGCCATGCAGGTGCGCCCTTCGACAGTCATCAGTAGCGAAGCGGCCCATTTGACAACTTTTGCGAAACGTTGTACAAAGAACTGATGGAATCATGAGGGTTAACCCATTGCGCTGTGGGAAGAGATCCTGTGAACAGAGAAGATCTACAGACGCCGATCGCCCAAGGTGAGGGCGAACAAGTGGAATTCAAAAGAGGATGGTCAGCAGACGTCGGCGAGAAACTGGCCTCGTTGGCCAACACCGAAGGCGGGGTCATGCTCATCGGCATTGCCGCCGACGACACAGTGGTTGGTCTGTCTGAAGCAAAGCTGACTGAGGTGGAAGAGAAGGTCGCCAATGCCTGTAACAGCGTCCAGCCACCTCTCACCCCTCAGTTCGAGCGGGTGTTATACCAGGGTAAGGGGATATTGTCAGTGTGTGTGGCCAAATCCTCTGATGTCCACTATGCGCGTGGTGGGTGTTGGGTGAGGGTGGGTTCCACCACCCGCCCGGCTACACCAGATGAAGTCACACGCTTGTTGCAAGACAAGGGCAAACTGCCGACCGATAGCTTACCAGTGCGCCAGGCCAGTTACACCGATTTGCAAGAGGACAAGATCAAACGCTACATCGAGGAACGGCTGCGAACAACAACGCCGCGCCTCGCTAACGGACGTGGAACTCAGGAAACCGCCATCAGCTTGGGGCTGGCCAAACGGGAAGGGGAAAGGGTGTATCCCACTGTGGCGGGATTGCTCTTCTTCGGCGTGTACCCACAGCAGTTTATCATTCAAAGCACCGTGCGGGCCATCCGTTTTCGGGGCACCGACGTAAACAGTCGGATGATCCTGGACCGGGCTGGGCTGACCGGCACGCTGGACGAAATCATTGACGCCAGCGTGCAGTTCGTGGCCCGAAATATGAAAGTGGCCCGTCTGATCGAAGCGACAGGACGGGATATCCCAGAGTATCCCATCGCGGCTGTACGTGAAGCCATCGCCAACGCCTGCATCCACCGCGACTACACCATTGTCGGTCGCGAGGTGTTAATCGGTATGTTCGATGATCGCCTGGAGGTCGAGAGCCCAGGCGGACTGGCTGGCCACGTTACCTTAGAGAACTTGGACCGCACCCGTTTTGCCCGCAATCCGCAACTGGCAGTCATTGCCTTTGAGTTGGGCAAGGCGGAACGGGCAGGGACGGGTATCCCTCGCATCAAGCATGAGATGGCAACCTTGGGCTCACGCCCTCCGCTTTTTCACGCCAGCCGTGATACCTTTGTGGTGGTCTTGCCATCGCGGCATTTGGACCTGGATGACCCATGAACTCAACAAAAAGGAGACAACTGTGACCATCCCCCTCGTAGACCTCAAAGCCCAGTACCTTTCCATCAAAGACGAGATTGACGCCGCCATCCAGCGGGTCGTGGATAGCACGAGTTTCATCCTGGGGCCTGACGTGAGGGCCTTTGAGGAGGAGTTCGCCCGGTTCTGTGGCGTCCAACACGCCGTAGGGGTTGATTCGGGCACGGCGGCCTTACATCTGGCCTTCCTGGCCTGTGACATCGGGCCGGGCGACGAGGTCATCACCACCCCGCACACTTTTATTGCCACTATTGGCATGCTGGGCCGCGTGGGAGCCAGACCCGTCTTTGTGGACATTGACCCCCGGACCTACAATATTGACCCGTCCAGGATCGAAGCAGCCATTACCGAACGGACCAAAGCTATCCTGCCCGTCCACCTCTACGGCCAGCCAGCCGAGATGGAGCCCATCCTGGAGATTGCGGACAGGCATGGGCTGAAGGTCATCGAGGACGCAGCCCAGGCCCACGGAGCCGAGTACAAGGGGAGACGG
>Ga0315309_1001957_pt1 | contig 12198 bp, 8 predicted proteins | sample TDP4_MG_FD_203080 | JGI IMG/M metagenome (GOLD analysis project Ga0315309, IMG submission 203080) | Freshwater sediment microbial communities from Lake Towuti, South Sulawesi, Indonesia - TDP4 | ecosystem: Environmental > Aquatic > Freshwater > Lake > Sediment | place: Indonesia: South Sulawesi...
ACTATGATCTTCATGATTTCATTCGAACCCTCGGCCCACATGTAGGACCTTGCTCCTCTCAGCCCCGCCTCTATCGGGCATTCAGTAGTGTATCCATATGCTCCATACCATTGGAGAACATCGTTCAAGGTCTCAAAGGCCCATTGAGGTGACAGCATCTTGGCCTCAGCGATTACCTTCGATACTTCGAACCGCGAATACTTCTTCTCTTTGATCTCTTTCCCTAGCATCCAGAGCGCTCTATAACCAAGAAGCCTTGCTGCATCGACCTTTGCATAGTCCTCTGCAAGTTTAAACTGTATCCCTTCATACCGGCCTATCGGTTGACCAAAGGCTCTCCTCTGCTTAATGTATTCCATGCCTTGCTCCAACGCAGACATGCCCGCTCCTGCGCAAACAACTGCGATTATCGCTCTAGCATAGTCGAACCCTTCCATCGCAATGTAGAATCCTCTATTCTCCTCACCGACTATGTTTGAGGCGGGCACTCGAACATTATCCATCTTGAATCCTCCCGTTGAGATACCGCGCCTTCCCATCTCTTCCAAGACGGTGTGGCTGACTCCAGGAATACCTCTTAGAGGAACGTAGACAAAGCTCATCCCCCTCGTTCCCTTCTCCGGCGCAGTCTTGACCAAGGTTAAGAACCCTCCCCCATCCTCAAGTTGCTCCATGACCTCCCTGACCCCGCTAATGTACATCTTCTCACCGTTGATCACATACTCGTCTCCGACACGCTTTGCAACGGTCTTCATGTTCGCCAAGTCTGAGCCGGCTTCCGGCTCGGTTGTCGCTATCCCAAGAAACGACCGACCCTTGCACAGGCCCGGGAAGACCTTTTGCTTTGTCTCCCTATTTCCATAGGTGTTGAGGATGTGGCCCCAAGAAGCAGGAACAAGGTAGAAGACTGCTGTAGCGCATGTTATGTCTGCTCGGCCAATCTCTTCTCCTGCGATGCCGGCCAGTATTGGATCGGCTCCTGCGCCGCCGAATTCAGGTGAAGCGGTTATTCCCATCAGACCCAGTCCCGCCATGCCCTTGATGACTTCGATGGGAATGCGCTTCTTTTCCTCCATGTCTCTTAGAACTGGGGCTATCTTCTTCTGGCAAAATTCTCTCAGAGTCTTCCTGAAAAGCTCCTGCTCGTCGGTAAAAGTGAAGTCTAGCATACTAAATCTGCCTTCTGGACTTGCTTAGGCGTCAGTGAATATAAAACAACTTCCAAGTACTGCAAGTATCAAAGTTATGCACGAATGCTTGACGGCAGCGTTATGTACATGCACCTTAGACATCTCAGAGAAGGAGCAGCCCAAGTTGGAGAAACACAGCGTATTGATCATTGTATGTGACGGAATGGGTGATCGACCCGCCAGGATACGAGGATTTCAAACCCCGTTGAGTGTAGCCAAGAAGCCGAACATAGACGCATTGGCCAGGACGGGATCGATAGGTCTAATGCATCCTATCGGGCCAGGAGTCAGGCCAGGAAGCGATGTTGCTCACTTCACTCTTCTGGGATACAATCCCTACGAGTGCTACACTGGGCGCGGCGGACTAGAAGCCGTCGGCGCAGGGATGACGGTCAATCCCGGCGATGTTGCCTTCCGATGCAACTTCGCAACAGTGGACGACAAATTGATTGTCAAGGATAGGCGAGCAGGACGAGCATCCGAAGGGAGAGAGGAGTTCGCGAAAGCTGTTAATGAGATAAAGATCAGCGCACCGAATGTCTCATTTGAGTTTGCACCCACAGTCGAGCATAGAGGCGTTCTGATTCTAAGAGGGAAGAGCCTCTCACGAAGAGTCTCAGATACAGATCCGCATATAGAGGGCAGGGCTGTTCAGAGAGCAAAGCCTGAAGACGGCAGCGAAGAGAGCAGGCGCACTGCTGAGATCTTGAACGAATTCACCGAAAAGTCCTACTTAGTGCTCAAGAATCACCCAATCAATACAAAGAGAGCCAGTATGGGTCTTCCTCCGGCAAACGTAGCCCTATCGCGAGGAGCCGGAACGATTCCTCCAATCGAGACGCTCACCATGAAATATTCCATCAGCGCAGCGTTCGTAGGTGTTGCCCCAATTGTGCGGGGGATCTGCCGCCTTGCAGGCATGCACCTAATAGATGTGGAAGGCGCTACAGGCGGCTTGGACACCAACTTCGTGGCGAAGGCCAAGGCCGCTGTCACAGCCATGGAGAACTACGACTTAGTCTTTCTTCACATAAAAGCGCCAGATATCGCAAGTCACAACGGAGACTTCGAGAAGAAAGTCTGGACGATAGAGAAAATTGACGGAGCAATAGAAGAAGTCCTCAAATCGCTGGATCTCAACACCCGCTACATAGTACTAACATCGGACCACGCAACTCCAGTAGTCGTGAAGGATCACTCAGCCGACCCGGTACCAATTGTAGTTGCCGGACCGGATTTTGACACGAGCGGAGCAGCATCGTTCTCTGAGAGGGCCGCAGCCACAGGAAATCTGGGAGCGCTACTCGCACTCAACCTAATGCCGATACTGATGAACAGATTGGGAAAAGTTGAGAAGTTCGGCTCCTGACCGCTACGCCTTCTAGACAGCAAGGCGCATTGATACAATCCGCGATAAGTGGAGACCCAGTTCGGCCACTTTCTCCAAACTCTTTCGCAGATCGCTTTGGCGCTTTTCTTTACTTCGGTCGAGTCGTCTCTTGAGCCTGGTACGTAGTTTGGCAAGCTCTTGACCTCTGACGGGATTCTTCTGCCACAGTGATTTGTATCCTTCCGTTGCGATACGCCAGGCCTCTTCTGCCATGAGGGGACCATGATGGGATTGAGCAAGTCTCCCGAGCTTACAGACAGCATATTTCAAACTCTCAAGGTTAACTGCAACCGCCATCAATGCCAAGCCCGCAGACGCATCGATCTGTCTTTGACTATGAGCAATTAGCCTCTGTGCCAATAACTTTCCGGCCTCAAGTTTCTTTGCTACGGCATCCTCAACACCGACAAATGCATCGTCAGTCGAAGGAGCAACTATCGCACAGCTCAAGGTCTGAAAGGCCTCATCAAGATTGCACTTTACTTCTCTGAAGACTGGCTGCTGACTGGCCTCAAACTCCATCAGAATTTCTCCGACAGTTTTTGTCTTGGAAGCCCTGGCTGATATCGATGCGGCTTCTGGTGGTCCGCCAAGTAGGAACGGACAGTCTTTACCTGTGCATCGATCACATAGTCCGGCGACACATTCTAAAACCGCTTTGCCACATGTAGAGCAGACCATCGCCGGCCATGCAGCCTTAGTAACTAGTCGAGTCGTTCTGAGCGCATCTTCCTCGTTCTCTGCCCTTCTCACATTGATGCGCCCACCCTTTGAGATCACAATCGTCTTCCCGTTGACATCCACCTTTGCGATTCCAAGTTTCTCCGAGCACTTTACGCGGTTGAAGATCTGAGAGCTGTTAAGAGCCCAACAAAGTCTAGCTGAATCAAAGAACGCAAGTGTTGAATCAGCGGATTCTTCGTGGCCAGGAGCCAGATGAGTCTCGGCTGAAATCTTGCCCACTTCGGTTACGCAGGGCCGAAGGTAAGTTATCGCTGAACCTGAACTGGCCATGTCTTAACACCAGCCTCCGCATACTTATTCCCGGTATAGCCCCCGTCCAAGGGTTCAAGTCTGCCAAGTGACCAGCCGTAGTCTCTATCGAGCACGACGCTTCTCTTAATCTAGCTGGAACCAGCGCTATTTAGATTGAGAAGCTGAGAGCTGGCTGTCGTGCCGTCAGACGGGGTTTGCTTGCACCAATCATTCCACGTGTACACGATACAGGTCCATGTCAACGCCAAGGAGCTTCAAGAAATCTCTCGCTGCTCTCTCAATGTCTCTCGACTGCGTGATGTATCTCCCAACGATCAATATGTCTGCGCCTGACTCTAGCGCTTTAGGGGCCGTCGATGGGTCAATTCCTCCAGCCACAGCTACCAAGATCTTCTTTGCGGCAAAGGTGCTCTTGATCTCGCGTATCAGCTCCCATCTGGTCAAACCGCCGTGCTCTTCATCTATGCCCCGGTGAATGATGACGGCGCCAGGAAGTTCATCGAGCGATCGCAATGTTTCGAGCGGGTTCTTCACGTCCATCATGTCCACGAACGCGTAAATGCCAAGACGCTTAGCCTCGTAAATGAATTTGTCAAGAGTTTCCTTGGAAGCCAAGCCAGAAGCCACCACCGCGTCCGCGGTCTCCTCGTACGCCAGATCCGCCTCGACCTGGCCCACATCGAGCGTCTTTAGATCAGCTATGATGAAGACATCTTTTGCTATCTCACGGAGATCGTGGATGACACGGGCTCCATACTTCTTGATGAGAGGAGTGCCGGCTTCGAGAATGATTCGGTCGCTCCGAGGCAGGGCACTCAAAATCGCTTTGGTTCTGGCTATGTCAGGTATGTCAAGAGCGATCTGTAGATACGGAGGCATCCACAGCCGAGGCACTCTGAATCCCATCACTGGATGTGTAGCTCTGTCCTTGTCATACATTAGCTTTTCAAGGCTAGGATACTCTTGGAAAGCTCTGCTCAGGGCAAGTCGTGTGGCTCCGTAGTTATACTGGTAGATCTTCCTGTAGTCTTTGGCTTCAGGATGAATGAAGACGCTACACACGATCACAAGATCGTCAACCTTTTCTCGAGGAATCATGCCTTCCTCTGCTGCGTCGGCAATCGCCTTGGCCACGGCCGCCTGCGCAGGCCCAAAGATCTTCGAGGCTTGATCCATATCCTTGACTGTCACCTTCGGAACTATCAAAGTGAACGGCTTCGAAGGCAGGTTAGGGCGAATGACGGCGAGAAGGGGGGTGTGACCCGCAGAGACACTGGAAAGCCCCACCGCGAACGCCTGTCCGACCGGCCCATTCTTGTCACCTACAATCAAGTCAATATGTGCGAGCTCAGGAGCTTTACCTACCAGCGCCTCACCCACGAGATACAACTGATCATCCTCCCGCAATTCAGCTTAATGTCAACGACCTTGATTTAAATTGGTTGTGTATCCCCGCCATCGTCCAAGATCCGCGAAGCACTAATTCGCAACTTGAACTCTTCCAGGAGAAAAAAATTGTCTCAGAGACGTTAGAAATGCTTAATTTGGCACTCATCTCCATGCATGAAAGTATCGAGAGTCACCGGGATGAGAAGCAGAGTTACCGTTTCGTTTATCCTTCTAATAGTCATCGGGTTAATTGTTTCGCCGTCCTCAGTTGCAGCAAGTCCGCAGACATCAATCTATCCACGAACAGCTGTTGTGCGCTATTCACTCTTCTTTAAGTCGAATTACACGGCCCGACATGATATTGATTTCGTTTGGACCTTCAGAAATACGAACTGGTCAAAGGTGACGTTTCAGTCAAGCAGTCCCAGAGTATCAGGAACAGCTGAGATGGATTGTCAAGGACAACTTGTATCGAAGAATAGCTTCGACGCGATCCAAGCCTTCGGATGGAGATTTGAGAAGGCCGCTCCGAACGACCTGCTGCATGTTGACTTCAATGTGAAAGTGGATGTGTCTTCTTTCTCACCTTCGTCTCTGGCCGCGTCAACAGTTGGGAAGGTTGGAGACTTAAGTTCGTACTTCTCGGCGACGGATCTTGCAAAGTACTTGAACCATTCCTACTATTGGGACTATTCGAGCACTGAGGTCCAAGCAGTGATCCAAAACATTCGTCTAAGAATCAGCGGATCAACCAATGTCTATGATATTGTCAGAGGAGCGTTGGTTTGGTTTGCGGAACATATGATGTACAGCTACCCCTATGAGTTCGACTATCCGACGAATAGAGTTAAGGCGAGCGAAGTTTTGCAGCAGACCTTTCTCGGTCGTCACTTCGGTGTGTGTCGACATTTCGCCGATGTTTTTACGGCTGTGATGAGAGGTTTCGGCATCCCCTGTATCAAAGAGTCTGGCTTGATCCTTGAAGACTCTGACGGAAAGCTCACGGCGCTAGGAAGACATGCTTGGTGTGTTGTGTATCTCCCAAAGGTAGGTTGGACAAGGCTTGAGGTAACCGTGCCGGACAGATCCAGCCTCGACATGGTTGGAGTGGGGTTAGTTCCGTATCCTTGGTACTATGTACCTGAATATGCCGAGTACACAAATGACGCGCCGAAATCGTCTGAGGGAACCGTCTACCCGTACGTCGGATTAGGAGGGTTCATTCGCGTCGAAGAGGATCGATTCCTCGCTCTCACGTGGGATAAGGTCGTTCTGATCTGTGTGCTGGCCGGGACCTTGGGCCTTGCGTTGGCATATATGCTAATGCGAGCAAGAATCAGGAAGCTGGAAAAATCGTTGCGACCCGCGCCGGGAGCACAAGGAGCGTATCCTCCTCCTCTGTTTTGTACATCATGCGGAGCACAGAGGCCTCCCTTTGGCACGTTCTGCACTAGGTGCGGAAACAAGCTCGACTAATATCCATTAAGGACCTTGGCCATTGGCATCAAAGTGAATCTCACCCGATGATCTAACACTATCTTGAAGGGGCATCTACCTAGATGAAGCTGAAGCGACTCTCCGTCACGTCTCTTCTTCTCCTAGCGTTCACTAGCTTTGCAACAACATTCCCGGGCTCGCTTGCGCTTGCCGGATACTACGTGGGATATGACCTTTCGTTCTCGACAACAATCACCAACAGAGGATCGTCCGTCATGAGCCTGACGAGCAACCGGCTAACGACCCCCACAATCTTTCTTTTCCCCAACGGCACTTCGCAAACGGTCAGATTGACATCGCGAAGCCACAACATTAGAATCGATCAGGATCGCGATGGAAACCAAATAGGCATCTTCCAAGTAGAGGAACCTCTTCAACCGGGACAGAGTATCACAATCGAGGTCAGTTTCACAGCCCACCTGCACTTGACAGCCACGAGACGGCTTGAATGGAACCCCGAACTGGACTATTCCTCTAGCGGCACAAAGCAAGAGATACCGAAGGAACTTGTTGAGAATTACTGTGCGTCAGCCGGTGCATGGAAAATCGACGATCCAAGTTCGTCTTGGCAGTCAGTCAGGGAACTTGCATACAGGTTGGCTCAAAATGAAACTAATGTCCTAAGGGCTGCAATGGGACTGGTAAATTGGGTTGGGCAGAACATCAAGTACCCCGCCGCAAGGAGGGATAGAATCCTGCCACCGAATGAGACACTCAGCTCCCTCGAAGGTGACTGCGACGAGCAAGCCAACCTGATCATATCAATGTGCAGAGCACTAAGGATCCCGGCGTACCTGCAATCCGGCTGCGTCTACCTACCCGCAAAGGTGGATAAGGGATCAAGGTTCGACGGACATTTTTCATTCCAGCTGGACCGACTAAGCTGGCATGCTTGGGCTGTGATCTATGTCCCTCCTTGGGGTTGGCTTCCTGTGGACATGACTTTGGGATATTCGAAAGAGTATCCTATTCTGGCGATACAGGGCGCTGCTATCCAAACGCTCAGCACAGTAATGTCAAACAACTATCTCGTCACGGATTACATATCGGAAGCAAATCGCGACGCCGAGGAACTGAAGCACACAGGAGCATACATCGAGGAGAAGGAGTCAATGAAACCGATCGCAATCTCACCAGATTATCAAGCGACAGCAGGCGCGAGGACAACGACCATGATTCTTATTGCATTCGGCTTAGTCATTTTAGGAACCTATGTGGCTGTTAGACGCAGAGCAGTAGCCAAGAAGAAGAAAAGCCAGTCTTGAAGACCCTGCAGAAGCTTCAGGTCAAGGCTTATTTCCGAAAGATCCTTGTTAGATCCATGATAGGGCATGGAACTGTTTGAAGCTATTCGAGGCAGACGAAGCGTAAGGAGCTACACACGGGACAAGGTTCCCGAGCAAGATCTGAAAGAAATATTGGAGGCCGCCATCTGCGCCCCCAGTGCCGGAAACCTTCAGTCATGGGAATTCGTGATGATACGAGAAGACAGCAGAAAGGCAGCCCTAGCAGAGGCTGCATACGGACAGGACTTCATCGTAGAAGCCCCGATTGTGATTGTCGCATGTGCGAACACGGCTCGGTCTGCGAGGAGATACCGCGAGCGAGGAATAAGCCTTTATAGCCTTCAGGACACAGCCGCCGCGATCCAAAATATGCTACTGGCCTCCTACGCCTTGGGGTACGGTTCTTGCTGGATAGGCGCATTTGATGAGACCAAAGCAGCTCGCATAATTCAAGCTCCACCGGAAGTAAGACCGGTGGCGATCATACCGATCGGGCGACCCGCCGAATCCCCCAACCAGCGCTCGAGAATCAGTCTTGAGAGAGTTCTACACTTCGAAGGGTTCAGGTAGTCATGCTCCAGCAAACATTGGATAAGTCCATGCGGTCGATCAATACGGACAGGGTAGAGGATCAATGAGATACTCGAAGATCGTTGAAATCTATGATCAAATAGAGGCCACCACGAAAAGGCTTGAGATGACAGACTTTCTTGTTCAACTCATCAAGGAAACCCCGAAAGAAGAGATAGACAAGGTGATCTACCTTACAACTGGCGTTCTCTATCCTGACTACATGGGCGTTGAGCTCGGCGTGGCTGATAAGCTTGGCATAAAGGCGATCTCAGAGGTTTCTGGAAAACCCGAGCATGCTATTGAAGAGGACTACAAGAAAACAGGCGACATAGGCATCACCGCCGAGAGATTCTCCTCAGTCAAGCCTCAAACAACACTCATCTCAGAGGTTCTAACAGTTAAGAAAGTCTATGAAACCTTTGACAAGATCTCCCATGCAACGGGCCCAGGATCAATAGACCTGAAGGTTAGGCTCCTCTGTGGTTTGCTAGCCAACTCCTCAGGGAAGGAGGCCAAGTACATTCTTAGGACTGCAGTGGGGCAGCTGAGACTTGGAATCGCGGACATGACTATCCTTGACGCTCTTGCAATCGCCTACGCAGGTGAAAAGAACGCACGCGAGGCTTTCGAGAGAGCCTACAATCTTTCGTCTGACCTGGGCCATGTGGCCAAAGCAGCCGCGATCGGAGGTCTCCGAGAAATTGAGCGGTTCAAGATAACTCTCGGCAGACCAATCCGCCCAATGCTCGCGGAGAGACTTTCGGAATCGAAGGAAATCTTAGGGAAGGTCGGGGGAGAAGCTGCCGCGGAGTACAAGTATGATGGGCTGCGAATCCAAGCTCACCTGGCACCGAAGAACACCTTACTCTTCTCAAGAAGACTGGAGAACATTACAAGCCAGTTCCCAGATGTCGCGAAATACGTAGACAAGTCCTTCAAAGCGAAAGACGCGATGCTGGAGGCGGAATGCGTAGCTGTGGATGCAAATACTGGAGAGATGCTACCATTTCAGGTGATCTCCCAGAGAAGGGGAAGAAAACATGATGTTAAGGAAATGGCAGAAGAGGTTCCGGTCTCACTCTTCATGTTCGACATACTCTACCTCAACGGCAAAGACCTAACACAGCTCACCTATCCTGAAAGAAGGAAGGCTCTTGTCAAGGCGATTAAGGAGACTGAACATGTCAAGATCGCACAGCAGATAGTGGCAACTAAACCGGAAGATCTTGACCGATACATGGATCAGGCTATAGCTGATGGATGCGAAGGAATCATGGTCAAGTCCGTTGGTGCTGACTCGGTCTACAAGGCAGGAGCTAGGGGCTTTCATTGGATCAAATACAAACGTGAATACAAATCCGAGATGACTGACACAGTTGATATGGCTGTTGTAGGTGCATTTGCTGGACGAGGAAAGAGGGCGGGAACCTATGGCGCACTCCTACTCGCCTCCTACAACGAACGAGAAGACATATTCGAAACAGTGTGCAAGTGCGGCACAGGCTTCACAGATGAAGACCTCAAAAGACTCCCCGACCTTCTCAGACCGCATATCATAGGTCATATACATGCACGCGTCAGATCAAAGATCACCCCCGACGTATCGTTCACCCCCTCCATTGTGCTGGAGGTGATGGGCGCAGAGATCACCCTAAGCCCGGTTCACACTTGTGAGCAGAACGCAGTTAGACAGGGTAGCGGGCTTGCGATTCGGTTCCCGAGATTCACAGGAAAATACAGAACAGACAAGGCCCCTGAGGATGCGAACACTTCACTTGAGATACTAGAAATGTACAAGAAACAACTGAAGAGAATCGAAGCAGAAACATGAGAAGCTCATTCGACTTCGACTCCTAACCTTCGACAATTGGAAGAAGGGAACATCGGTCAGTTGCCGTCTTCTGAGAATTGGCCAGCCGCCCAAGAAAGTCTACCTTTCGATCGTTTTTCAATGCGATGACTCAAAGGCTCTCCTCGGTTCATCCGAACTGGGTAGCCTCCTCGAGGAGAGGTAGCTCCCCAATGGTGGACCCTGTCGCTGGAATTCGAGGCTATCATTCAATTGTTTGCTTATTCTTGGCGATGTCCACATGGGAGACCCCTTCGGGTCAGATTCCTTGATGTTCTCAAAGGTATTTTATACCGTCTCCGCAGTAATATTTGACTGCAAAACGCAATCGATTCGTTGGGAGATTTCTTGCAGATTGAGCGGGTTCCTAGTGGCATAAGTGGCTTAGACTCCTTGATCCAAGGCGGTTTTCCGCGTAGTAGTCTCATTCTGTTGGCGGGCCACCCTGGATCTGGAAAGACCGCCATGGCGGGGCAGTTCTTGTACTCAGGCGCCGCTTCGTATCAGGAGAAGGGGGTGTACGTGTCCTTTGCGGAGGGAAGAGGCCCCCTGCTTGACTTTATGAACGCGCTTGGAATCGACATGGCTACTCAGGAGAAGCTCGGAAACATAAGGATCATGGATATGGTGACAGTCAGAGAGGAAGGGGTATCAACCATCTTGCAGGAAGTGCTTGACGCAATATATTCCTTGAAAGCTCAGAGGCTTGTCATAGATTCATTCTCTGCCATGGCTCAAGCATTCAGTAGAGAAATAGAAGCAAGAATAATGCTTCACACAATTCTCAGCAAGATTGTGAGGGGTATGGGATGCACGACTATTATGACGTGTGAGGTTCCATGGGGAAGCAAGCGGATCGGATTGGGAATCGAGGAGTTCATTGCAGACGGCATCGTGCTGGTATCGTCACTGGTGGAGAACCTTGCGATTAAGAGGAGGTTACTGATCCTCAAGATGAGAGGAACGGGTCATAGTTATAGGTATCACGATCTTATCCTCTCAAGTAAGGGCGTCAAAGTGGTACCAGTGCCCTCCATGAAGTGAGCGGAAAATGTCTTTCGCTGGAACAGGAATTCCGGAACTTGACAGACTTCTTGGCGGGGGAGTCGGACGAGGTCATTGCGTGCTTATGCAGGCTGATGTTGGGACTTTACTTGAGCGTTTCCTTTTAGCTTTCGTGAAGGATGGGGTCGACAAGGGCGAACGCACATGCTACATTTCTTTGGATAGGAACTTGGAGGCACTTACTCACATGGTTCGATTCGAAATGCCTCCGCTACTGGAAGCCCTAGGAAAGAATTTCTTTGTAGTAGATCTTCAAACAAGAGGAGAAATCGATCCTTCTGAGGCCCTTAAGGAAGGAGTTCTAACAGTCTCAGATCCATCGAATCCTTCTGTCGTGACTGAATCGGCCGGGTCATTCCTCGGTAAGGTGATGCAGAAAGAAAGAGGACTTCGATTCGTTACGAACTCACTGTCCGACGCAATCATGATGTACGGGCTTACTCCGACGTATCAGATGATTAGAGAGCTTCTCTCATTTGCGAAGAGAGGCGAGTTTGCAGGAATCAACGCCATATATCCTAAGATGCATACGCGGCAGGAAAATGCAGCGATTGAGCACATTCACGACGGAATAGTGGAGCTTTCTACGGCGCCGGTGGGCTCTAGGCTTCAGAAATATCTTCAAGTGAAAAGCATGACTGGAGCAAGGTTCTCCTCCGAGATTGTTCCATACGATGAGGTAGATGGGAAGATTGCGCTCTGGACCAGGTTGATCGAGGACTTCGAGGCTATGAAGAAGGGAATAACCTTGGAGTCTGATGGAACTCTCAGAATAACGGGATCCAAAGGCCAATTCATATCTGAGAGAAGCTTGGCGAATCTCACCTTGATCATACTCAAGGAAGTTGGCTATGAGAGAGGTGGCAGCATGCTTTATGAGTATACTAGGGCAAGCGCAGGAAGAACGGCCGAAGAGATCTCGAAAGTACAGCGGATCTCAGGTGCGGACATATTGAGGACATA
>Ga0315309_1001959_pt1 | contig 12193 bp, 9 predicted proteins | sample TDP4_MG_FD_203080 | JGI IMG/M metagenome (GOLD analysis project Ga0315309, IMG submission 203080) | Freshwater sediment microbial communities from Lake Towuti, South Sulawesi, Indonesia - TDP4 | ecosystem: Environmental > Aquatic > Freshwater > Lake > Sediment | place: Indonesia: South Sulawesi...
TCGAGGTTGCAGCGACTTTTCGAGAAGAGGTTCTGCGTAACATGTATTTGAAGGCGAAGCGACAAATGGGAATCGGCAACTCGGAGCCGCCATATGCTTTTATTATTTCACCTAAGCAGCACGACATGCTTGTGGTATATAAACTTCTTCAAACTCTCCAAGCCACAGACGTTGAAATTCATCTTGCTGCTGATGAATTTGAGATAGACGGTGCTATATATCCAAAGGGAACTTATGTTATTTTAACGTCCCAACCGTGCAGACCATGGATAATAAAACTGTTGAAGACCACTTTTTATCCTGAGACTCCATGGACACGGAAACCTGACGGCTCACCCGTTACCCCCTTCGACGTTGCAACCGATACAATTGCAGAGTTTATGGGTGTGAAGCTTGTTGAAGCTTCCAAACCTCTGAAAGGCAGTTTTGAACTGGTGGAGTCAATAGAGCTTCCAAAAGGTGGAGTTGAGGAAGAGTCTAAGTTTGGTTACATCTTGGATGGAAGGTTAAATGAGAGTTTCGCGGTAGTCTTAAGCCTACTTAAAAAGGGCATTGAAGTTTATCGTGTCCTTGAGCCTGTTGAAGACTTTCCAGTGGGTGCTTTTTACATTCCAGCTAAAGAAGGCCTCGTGAATGAATTGAAAGAAGAGACGGAGTGGCATCATGTTCTTTTGCGAGCTGCCAAATCCGCTGATTTCAAAAAGAAGCTTGTCAAGGAGCTTAGAGTCGGAGTTTATAAGCGGTATTGGGGCGGCAACCCGGATGAAGGATGGACAAGATGGCTTCTTGAACAGTATGGCTTTAAATACAATTCCATTATGGATGCTGACATTAAGAAGGGTGAGCTCATTAACAATTACGATGTCATAGTTCTGCCCAGCGACCATAAGAGCCTTGTTCTCGGCGAAGGTATAGAAGAATATTATAGAAAGACTTCGCCGAAATACGTCCTTCCAAAGTTTCCACCTGAATACCAGAGCGGCATAGGCAAGGAGGGAGTAGAGAAAATCTGCAAGTTCATCGAGGCTGGCGGAACTCTTATAACGTTTGGCCAAGCTTCAAACTTTGCAATAGATGAGTTGAAGCTGCCAATAAAGAATGTCGTTCAAGATCTTGATCCAAAGGAATTTCTATGTCCAGGCTCAACTCTTAGAGTGAACATTGACACAGAACATTCGCTAACATATGGCGTGGCAAACGACTGCCTAGTATTATTCCGGTGGAACTGCCCAGCCTTTGAAATCCTGCGTAGTGCAGAGGAGGAAGACTATCATGTTGTTGTTAGCTATCCTGAAGAACGTATTCTTCAAAGTGGATGGCTTATAGGTGAGAAGTATCTAAGCAAGAAAGCTGCACTCATTGAAGCCAAATTCGGCAAGGGACGCATCATTCTCTTCGGTTTCTCACCTCAATTTCGAGGGGAAACTGAAGCAACGTTCAAATTATTATTCAACTGCCTTTTAGGCTAACTCTCCATCTTTTATTTTGCTTCTTCATAAGCATGGGCTTCTTTTCGTCTGGAATCCTAATTCCGTAATGTTCATCCTTCAATTATAAAAACTCTCAATTAAAAGGAGGGTTGCGTGATGACTTATGATATTATATTGAAAGGCGGGCTAATGGTAAATGTACTGGGGCTCACATATGAATGAGAAGCGGACATGTTTTGAAAAGAAGCTAGCATCCTTTCTTCTTTTGAGGGCAGTAAACTGGCTCTTCCAAAATTGGTAGTTCAAGATAAGAGGAATAATCCCGAGTATGGTAGATTTTCTGCCTTGCCACGATGCTTTCGGTATCAGTCCCAATGTCTTTACCAGTGTTCTGGTTTTTAAGAAAGCGTGGAAATGCGCTACTTGATATCTCAAGCCTTATTCTATGTCCCTTTTTGAACTGGTTAGCTGTATTACTCACGTCAATATTGTACTCATAGATAACTCCAGGCTCTATTAGAGTTGGCTTTCTAAAAGAGCTTCGATATCTCGTCCTAACAATACCTATTGTGAGGTATATTGCCATATCATTTGGATAAACGTCTACAAGTTTAGCCACGAAGTCTGTATCAACCGCTGAGGAAGAAGCAAATATTTTAGCACGTATCGGCCCAACAACGTTCACGTTTTTTTTGAGAGGAGAAGTCGTATACATCAAGACATCATCTCTGCGTTCAACACTCCTCTGATCGAGAATTATATTTTCAATTTCACCTATAGGGAAGGGAACTGGATTTTCGGGGTCATAGGTATATTGGTCAAAAGTTTCATCTTCCGAAGTTTCAGTGCTGAGTAATCCATCTCCATATAGGCTGTTTGCTCTTCCTCCACTATGGATGTAATAGCGGGTGAAAGAGACTCCTTCAGGCGGCCACTCTTGTGCTGTGCACCATTTGTTGGCACTCATCAAAAAGTATTTGACTAGTGGTTCATCCATGATTCCAGTGCCTTTCCCTTTAAGCCAGTAGTCAAACCAGCGGAGCATAACTTCTTTCAGATCTATGTTAGCTTCTTCTCCAAAATTCACCTCGCCAAAAGAAGTTACTATCTTGCAGTGTGGCCATGAACCGATTAGAAGTTTGTGGTGGGTTCCTGGTGGAAGGTTCTTTCCCTTTTTCCTGACTCCTAGAAAGTTTCTGATTGTTCCGTCAATGTCTGAACTTGAGTACCAACCACCAATGTTCAGTGATGCGGCTGCCACTTGATCATGCTTATTTTCATAGCTAAATCTTTCCCAGTATTCGTCATAGCATGGATGTTTGAAGTAATCTTTCCACCATGGAAAGTTAAATCCAAGATGGTCATCTAGATTGATTAGAGGAAGTTGTACAGTGATCTTTCTCCAGTCGATTTCTTTTCCGAGTTTGTTCCTTGAGGTGCGGCCTGCTGTATGTAGACACCATGGTAACCATCCTTCAACTACTCCTCCACGCATAAAGCCTCCATTAAAATAGGAGTCTGAGGTTGCATCCCTGGGGGCGATGCATTTTAGATGTTTGTTCCCTGAAATTGCGGCGGACCAGCATACGCAACCCGGATAGGAGCAGCCGAACATCCCGACATTTCCATTTGACCATTCTTGTGTTCCACACCATTCCACGGTGTCGTATCCATCGTCAAAATCGTAAATTTCAATGTAAAACTCGCCTTCAGAATCATATCTTCCACGGCAATCCTGAATGACTACAACGTATCCTCGTTCTACAAAATATTGAATGAATTCTTTCATTTCTTTGTTGCTTAAATCATGGTCGCATTTTCCATAATATGTGCGCATAAGAAGAACTGGGTACTTCCCTTCTTTGTCTGGAAGGTAAATGTCAGCCGAGAGCCGCACACCGTCTCTCATGGGTATCCAAACGTTATACTTTGCCTTTACTCCATAGATGGGTTTGGATAAATTCTCTCGCCATTTCATTTTATTTCTCCTCGGCATCAAAAAGCTGTTCACAAAATTTTTAAGCTTTTGTCATTATTTTCCAAAGTTCTCTTGAATAACTTGAAATGTCGATTTCCTCAGCTCTATGGCATGCTACTAAGTGGTTTTTTCCTAGATCGATGAGTTGCGGCTCTTCCTTTCTGCACTTTTCAGTGACGTATGTACACCTTGGATGGAACCTACACCCCAAGGGAGGATTAATTGGACTGGGTGGTTCACCACTTACAACAAAGCGTTTGACATCTTTGGCTTCTGGTCTTGGTATAGGCGCCGCCGACAATAATGCAGCAGTGTAGGGATGCATCGTATTGCTGAACAATTCATCGGTTTCGGCAACCTCAACTATCTTGCCCAAATACATAACAGCAACTCTATCGCTGACGTGTCTCACCATCACGAGATCATGAGTTATGAATAAATATGTTAAGTTAAGCTCCCTTTGAAGCTTAAGAAGGAGGTTTAATATCTGAGCTTGAACTGAAACATCTAAAGAAGAGGTGGGTTCGTCGTGGACCACCAAGTCAGGATTAAGTATTATTGCCCGTGCTACGGCTACTCTTTGCTGCTGTCCACCACTAAGCTCGTGGGGATACCTGTCTAAATGTTCTCTCCCAAGTCCAACCATCTCCAGAATCTTTATTATCCTTGTTATGATGTCTTCCTCATTCTTTATACCATGGAGAACTAGAGGCCTCTTCAACATTTCTTTGACTTTCATTCGAGGATTAAGCGATGACAATGGATCTTGAAAAACTATACTCATGCGTCTCCTAAACTTCATCATCTCTCTTTGAGACATCTCTGCGATGTTTTCAGAAGCAAAAAATATTCGTCCCGAGGTGGGCTCAATTAGCCTTAAAATCAACAGCCCCACAGTGGTCTTTCCAGATCCAGATTCTCCAACTAGCCCCAATGTCTCGCCTTTGTTCACATAAAAGCTGATACCGTCAACTGCCTTAACGTAGCTTGGTTTGCTAAAGAGGCCTTTCTTGATTGGGAAGTACTTCTTTAATTCTTCAACTTTAAGAAGAGGATTTTCCATGTTATAGCCTCCATTAAAGATGGCATGCTACTAGGTGGTTTTTTCCTAGATCGATGAGTTGCGGCTCTTCCTTTCTGCACTTTTCTGTGGCGTATCTACACCTTGGATGAAACCTACAGCCCAGAGGAGGATTAATTGGACTTGGGAGGGTTCCTGGAATGTAGTCTATTTCTGTTTTACGTTCGAACCCAACAGGGATGCATTTCAATAGCCCTTGTGTGTATGGATGTATAGGTTCCTTAAAAACATCTGTTACGGAACCGCTTTCAACAACTTTTCCAGAATACATTACTGCAACTTCATCTCCCGTTTCGGCCACCAAGCCGAAATTGTGGGTTATGAGCATCATGGACATACTGCGCTTTTTTTTGATGTCTAGTAGTAGGTCCATTATCTGAGCTTGCACTGTGACATCAAGCGCTGTTGTGGGTTCGTCTGCTATTAGCAATTTGGGTTCGCATGATATCATCATGGCTATCATGGACCTTTGCCTCATGCCTCCGCTTAACACGTGAGGGTAGCTTTTAGCCCGCAGCTCCGGGTCAGGTATCTTAACCTTCCCTATAAGTTCAACTGCTTGTTTCCAAGCATCATTACTTGATAAGCCAAAGTGGACAATAGGTGCTTCAGATATCTGATATCCTACATTGAACACTGGGTTAAGTGATTTCATAGGACTTTGAAAGATCATCGCTATTTCTTTTCCACGAATTTTCCTCATTTCGCTTTCTGGAAGCTTAAGTAAATCCGTTCCCTTGTAGAGTATGCTTCCATCTAATATTTTTCCAGGGTAGGAGATCAACCGCATTATAGATAGTGCGGTTACGCTTTTCCCACAGCCAGTTTCGCCAACAAGACAAAAAACCTCGTTTTTATTTATGGTGAGGCTAACCTCATCTACGGCCTTCAAAACTCCCTTGCTTAAGTAGAAGTAGGTTTTTAAATCTTTAACAACCAATAATGTAGCATCCAAGATAATCACCTAAATCCTGAGTTTTGGGTCCAGTAAATCTCTCAAGCCGTCGCCTAGCAAGTTGAAACCTAGCGCCGTGATTACGATAAATATTCCAGGAAAGGTTGCGATCCATGGGGCTATTACAAGTTGACTCGCGCCATCGGAGAGTATGGCTCCCCAATCTGGTGTTGGTGGTTGGGCACCAAACCCGAGGAAGCTCAACGCTGTAGTTGATAATATTGCAGCAGGCAGCGTTAACGTCGCTATCACCAGATTCGTGGATGTAACGTTGGGCAACAGATACCTGAGCATTATATTTAGGTCTGATTCGCCAATTGCTCTGGCAGCTAAAACGAATTCTCTGTTCACCAAGGACTGCACCTTGGCTCTGGTTACTCTAGTGAATGCAGGCCAACTTGTGAGCGCAATTGCTATGACAACTTGGGTTATCCCTGCGCCTAATATTGTTACAACGCCTAGAGCCAATACTACTGGAGGGAAAGACCACACTATGTCTGCGATGGCTGAAATTATCTTATCTATTTTACCATTATAGTGGCCTGCTATTACGCCTAGAGTTATGCCCACTGACGCCTCGACTAGCACCACAAGCAATCCAACCCATAGGGCTATTTGAGCACCATATACAACTCTGCTGAAGACATCTCTTCCAAGTACATCTGTCCCAAAAAGATAAGTGAGAGATGGAGGTTGAAGCCTGTTGGGCACATCGATTTCAGCAAAATGCTTTGGAGCAATAATGGGAGCGAATATAGCGATAATTGTTATACTAATCACTATAAGCAAACCAACGCATGAAGTTTTATAATGAAGTAAAAGCAGAAGAAATTCTTTAAACTTGGTTAGCCTAGATATACTCTTTCTTTCGACTTCTTTCGGAACGGTTTCTTCAATGCTCATTGTCTTCATGCTCCCTTTTCCACGCGAATTCTAGGGTCCAAGATTGCCGAAATTATGTCTCCCAAAATGTTGCAGACCACGGTTAGTATAGCGATTATAAGCACTATGGCTTGTACAACCGGGTAGTCTTGTTTTAAAATAGACTTGTAGAGAAGCCTACCCATGCCCGGCCAAGCAAAAACCGTTTCTACTATGACTGCTCCACCAATGATCCATGGAAGATCTAGGAAAAACATCACCGTAAGTGGTATCAATGCGTTCCTTAGGGCGTGTCTCAATATTACTCTCCTTGATGGAAGTCCCTTAGCCCAAGCCGTCCTGACGTAGTCTTCGGTTAAAACGTCTAACATTTCGGTTCTTACAATCCTAGCGGACATTGCAACGTAAGGTAGGGTGAGTGTTACTGTCGGAAGAATCATTGATTCAAAACCTAACGACCCCGATATGGGGAACCATCTAAGATATGATCCAAATATGAGCATGAGCATTAATCCGAGCCAATAGGTCGGCATGGAGTAGAAGAATGTTGCCATGGTCATGGTTGTGCTGTCTAGAAAGGTCCCTCTTTTCAGGGCCGCCATTACCCCAATAGGGATGCCTAAAACATATGAGAGCGCTAGAGAGGTCAAGGTCAACTCTAGTGTGAATGGCAACCTAGACCAGATTTGAAGCGAGACTGGCAGCCTCGTTACGATTGAATAGCCAAAGTCGCCAACCATTGTGTGAGATAACCAGTAAAAATACTGGACGTAAATGGGTTGATCAAGTCCCCAGCTTCTTCTAAGTTCTTCTATTCTCTGTGGCGTTACCCTCTCGCTTGCAATCAATTTGATGGGGTCCGCCACCCATTTTCCAAGTTCCAATACCCAGAACTGAAACCTTAACACCATCACTTAATTCTTTGAATTCCATATCCTTCACTGTACTGTTTAACTATGTTTTACCATATTTTTAAAATCTATGAACCATAGCACTTTTCATTTGCGAGCAGTTGCCGTATGCTCAGCGTTTTGCATCAGTGTTTGTTTTTTACCTATTGGCACTATTACGCTTGCAGCGTATTGATGTCCATCTGCAATCCCAAAACCTTCAGAAGCCTTGTCTAGAAGGTTTACTGCTCCTAGTAGTTTTCCACTATCGATTTGAGCCTGCATTGGCTTTGGCACTCGAACAGATGCCTTAACAAATTTCTCTTTTAGTTTCCCCCAGTATGGGATTTCTGGCGGCACATTTACGAATCCTAGGATGTATTTGTTTGTTTTTATTAGGCGTGTTTGATAGGATAGGAACGAGCAGAATTGTCCTATAACCTTCGTGCCCATACCCGTATACATGTCTTCTGCGTCAAACCATTGTATGTGCTCCGTTTCCTTAAGCCTTTCACGGTAAAGCCTTCCTAATAGTCGACGGTTAATCTCCTTGCGTCTATCCTCCAAAACGTTGACTTTCTCTTCGGCTCCCTTGTTTAATCCTTTTAAGCAAGCGTTTATCCCAGTTTCAGGTCCCCCTTCATAATAGCCAACAGCGCCCAGAATCTGAAGTTTTGAAAAGAAGGCGTCTACGCGCATCTTAAACCTGATTATTTCAAAACTTTTGCCCTTTTGTTGAATTACTCCGTTTTTTAAGGCTTCCTCCAAAACTATCTTATTTACTCCCAGAAAACCCTCTGGAATTTCGCAACTTCCAACTAAAGCCAGATAGCTTAAGTCCATATTGCCTTCGCTTAGGACTTTTGCGAATAGGTAGCAACATGTGGCTCCAGAAAAATCTGTTTCACCTTTAAATCCAAGGTTTTCAAGGTTTAAATCCAAAACTTTCGGGTCTTTAGACGGCTTGGGGTCGTGATGGTCCAATATTATAACTAGGTTTCTGCCTTTATTATATTCAGATATTAAGTCTGCATGTGACGAGCCTATATCCACATAAAAAATTGCTTGCTCAACCTTTGAATGCAGGTCTTCAATAACTTCTGTGTAAACTTTTTCCAAGCAAAACGTTTTAACCTGTATTCCTTCACGCTCCAGCGCCCTCTTGGTTATTGCGGCTGAGCATAAACCGTCAGCGTCATCGTGGTGGATTATTATGGCTTCTTTCGGCTTTGTTGCCTTTAGCTCTGCGATAGCTTGGTCTGCATTCTTTTTAAAATCTTCCAATTGCATTGCAAACACCCTTTTAACTTATTGTTTTTAGAAGGTCTGACCTTGTTATTATTCCAACAAGTTCTTTGCCCCTTGTGACTAATACCCCTTGGTGTCTTTCAAGTGATGGACGAATTGTGTCTATTGTTGTTTCCTCGGAGACTGTTGGTAAAGGCAGATCCATGATGTTTTTAACTTTCTCCTCTGCTATGTTTGAACTCAAATTTCTGATTATGCTCTCTTCGGTTATCGTTCCGACGATTCTGCTTCCATCCATTACAGGCATCTGGGAAATGGCATGCCTCACCATAACTTCGCTTATTTTTAGAATGTTGTTGTTTGGTTTTGCGAAAAGCACACCCTCAGTCATTATGTCTTTGCATTTCTTCTTTTTCCCTTCGGTTAGAACTTCTAAGATTTTGTTGATTGTGGAGAGCCTTGGGTCAACATTTTCTTGCTCTATTTTTGCTATGTGGGCTTGTGATATGCCGACAAGCTCTGCTAGCCTTTTTTGGGTTAACCCTGCTTCTACTCTTAACTTTTTAAGTGAGGTGCCCGTTATTACCAAATATAACCACCAGTTATTTTTGGATAAAAATTAATACAGTAAAATATATATTTGTTGTGCATAACCATAAAATTCATGAAGGAAGGCTTTATCATGCGCAACATAATTGTGGAAGACCTAAAGCAGACACCTCTCGAAAAGCAACGAATAGAAATCGGTGAGAGAAAAGGTCTGGGGCATCCAGACTACATGTGCGATGCGGTGATGGACAATATTTCTATACGTTTAAGCAAGGAATACTTAGAGAAGGCGGGCTCAATATTACATCATAATGTTGACAAGTCTTTGCTTGTGGCTGGAGAAGCAGAACCAAGATTCGGCGGAGGTATAGTTAAACAACCAATGCTTTTTGTATTTGGCGATAGAGCAACATCAGAATTCAACGGCACAAAAATAGACATTGGTGAAATAGCCATAAACGTTGCCAAAGAATGGTTTAGGAAGAACATGCGCTTCGTAGATCCGGAAAAGCATGTGAAATATCAAGTTGAGCTAAAGTCAGGCTCAGCAGGCCTCGTAGACATTTTTAAGCGGAAAGGAAAAGTTTTAGGCGCCAATGACACTTCGGCTGCTGTTGGCTATGCACCCATGACCAGAACAGAAAAAATAGTCCTAAAAACCGAAAAGTTTCTCAACTCTAAAGAGTTTAAACAACGTTTTCCCGAATCCGGCGAAGACATAAAAGTCATGGGTTTCAGAACCGATAATAACCTACGCTTAACAATTGCAATGGCCTTTGTCGACCGTTTCGTAAACAGCGAAGAAGACTACTTCGAAAAGAAAGCGAAAATACTCGAAGCGATTAACCGATTTGTTGCGGCTAATGCGGATTTTGCCAGCTTTGATGTGCAATTAAACACTTTGGATGTGCGTGGCAGAGGCTTGGGAGGCATATACCTAACTGTTTTGGGCACAAGCGCAGACAGTGGTGACTCGGGGCAGGTTGGAAGGGGAAACCGTGTAAATGGCTTAATATCGCTAAATAGACCTTTCTGTTCAGAGGCTGCAGCGGGCAAGAATCCTGTAAGCCATGTCGGAAAAATCTATAATGTTCTAACATTCAAGATAGCCCAGCATGTTTATGAAGAGGTGCCAGAAGTTGAAGAAGCCTATATCTGGTTGCTAAGCAAAATCGGAAGTCCCATAGACCAGCCAGCAGTTGCAGCAGCCCAAATTATAATGAAAGGCAACAACTCCTTAGAAAAGGTTAGACGCAAAATAAGTGAAGTGCTGGACTGTGAGCTTGAAGATATAGATAAATTCTGCATGGAACTAGCCCAAGGAAAAATCCAAACCTATTAATTTTGGAATGATTTGCATACGTTAAGTTAACATGGCTATTGTTTTAGTCTACTCTGGCTTAAGGTACAAAGTGCAAACAGTTCATTAAAAAACCTAGCGGTTGTTGTCGCTATCTTCTTCGCACGCAACCTCTCTGAGATTAAGCATAGAGAAAACTTGATAAGTTTAGATTTAAATTTCTGTTCCGGTCATGAAAGTAAGTAAATTCTGAATTAGGTGAAAATGTTATGGACCTCTCTGAAATACTAAAAATTCCAGCAATTGATGATCATTGTCATGCATTTTTGCCTGAAAAGGAAACTAAGGAATTTGAAAAATATTTAACCTTATCAACTTTAGACGTTCCAAAAAATGACGTTAAAAATACTTTTCTCTATAGACGTATTGTTAATGAATTAGCAAGAGTGCTTGAGTGTAAGCCTTCGCAAGCCGTTAAAAAACGAAATGAACTTTACAAAAAAGACCCTGAGAAATACATCGAAAGAATATTTCAAGATGCAATTATAACAACTCTTCTGATAGACACTGGATATCCATCTGAAGAATCCAAAGGATATTCTATTGATCTAGAAGTGTTTAAGGAAATTGTTCCATGTCAACTAAAACAAATTTATAGAATCGATAATACAATAAGGCGCCTATTGGGCTGCGATATGACTTTTCAACAATTTTTAGATGAATATATCGACGCAATTGAGCATGCAGTAAAAGAGAATGGGGCAGTAGCCATTAAAACCGTGGCTGCATACAATACTGGGATTGAATTTTCAAAAGTTGCGGATGATGACGCCGAAAAAGCCTTCAACTCCTTAAAAGCTAGAATCTCTCGAGGAGAAAAAGCAAGAAATTTGTTTTCAGCATCTCCAAGAGAAGCAAAAACATTAATGGATTACCTAATATTTAAAACAGCTTTTATTTGCGGAGAGTTAAACGTGCCCATCCAAATTCATGTGGGTATGGGTGACGCACCAAAACTTGACTTGAGAAAGGCGAATCCGATACTTTTACATGCCTTTATAAAAGATGAAGATACCCAAAAAACTAAAATAATACTCGTTCACACAGGCTATCCCTACATTGAGGAAGCAGGCTATCTAGCAAACAACTACCCAAATGTCTATTTAGACTTGTCAGAAATGACTCCGTTTATAAGCTATGGGATAAAAGACAAGTTGTTAAGACTTCTAGAAATGAGCCCGACCAATAAAATACTTTATGGATCGGATGGATATAACATTCCAGAACTATTCTGGATAGCTGCACTAGAAACCAAAAAGGCTCTAATCGAAATAACCCAACAATTCATTGATGAAAAGGTGGTGGAAGAGGGATGGGTCTTCAGCATTTCTAAGCAAATCTTACTTGAAAATTCAAAACAAGTATATAACTTAGACCTTTGAGGTAATTTAAATGGATACACTAATGGAGAAAACACTAGGCACGATTCATATAAACTAAGGCAAGGATTCCGACATGCCCGGCCGAAAAACAATCTAAAAGTCATATGGATTTTCTGACCTCAGAGCTTACGGTAAAAATTTTTAACAAAGATGGCTCAAGCATGGATGTATTTGTGAACGGAGTTTTTTAGCACTTATAACTTTGTATGGTTAAAACGCTTAAATTGTTAAAGATTAAACTTGAGAGGGAAGGCGGAATAAGTGATGACTGAAGCAGGTGAAAAACTACCTATATCTGGCTTCTATAAGGTTGTGGATTATGTTACAATTTTTAAAAGCGAGAAATGGTGGGAAGCCATAGTGATCTTCGAATCTTTTGGAAGACGGTCGATTGGTTTGTATCTTTGGCAGAACAGGAACGGAGTATGGAAAAAGGAA
>Ga0315309_1001960_pt1 | contig 12191 bp, 9 predicted proteins | sample TDP4_MG_FD_203080 | JGI IMG/M metagenome (GOLD analysis project Ga0315309, IMG submission 203080) | Freshwater sediment microbial communities from Lake Towuti, South Sulawesi, Indonesia - TDP4 | ecosystem: Environmental > Aquatic > Freshwater > Lake > Sediment | place: Indonesia: South Sulawesi...
AGAATGGCCGAGGGAACCATACAGCGAGCCAGAGCCATAGGTCTAACTTCGGTCGTCTGTGCCAATAACGCCACAGTGGCCGCCGCTTGTGCCGCATTAAGACCGGACATGGTGGCAGTGGAGCCGCCGGAGTTGATAGGGACAGGGGTTGCGGTTTCGAAGGCGAGGCCCGAGGTCGTGACTGATACGGTCGCGGTGATAAGAAGAGTGAATCCGAATGTAGTGATTCTATGCGGTGCCGGAATTACTGATGGTCGAGATGCGTTGTCAGCCTTGGACTTGGGAACTCAGGGAATTCTCATTTCAAGCGGAGTCGTCAAGGCGAAGGACCCTAGACGAGCAGCTCTGGACTTGGCCCGCGCAATGGTGAACCGCGCCTGAAGAGCTTCCTACGTACTGTACAGACGAGCCTTAGACAGCCCGTTCAAGTAACTGAAACAGATCCAGAACCGTCATGCTCGAAGACATCGCTTTTGCCGCCTCTGAGAGGTTAGTTATACAGAAGGGACATGCTGTGATCAGTGAATTGGCACCCGCTGCCTCGGCTTCCCTTATTCTTTCCTGCGCGGTCTCAGACGCCAAATCGGGGTAGGCAGACTTTACTCCACCTCCCGCGCCGCAACACCACGCATCTTCTCTGTTCCTATACATTTCCACCAGTTCGATGCCCGGGATTGACCTCAAGATCCTTCGGGGCTTCTCGAACCACTCCTGCCTGAACTTCTTAACCTCGCTGGATTCAATTGACGCCCTGCCTTTGACGTGAGCAGTGATATGTCGTCCGAGATGGCATGGGTCGTGCCAAGTGACCTTTTGACTAGAAGGCTTGCTCGGCGACAAGACATTCTTATCTAAGAGATCTCCAAAAAACTCTATTGCATGCACCACCTCAAAAGGCAACTTTCCAGCGTACTTAGGATAGTCGACCTTGAATGTTCGGTAGCAACCGGCACAGCTGAAAAGGACTTTCTTTGCTCCTGCACGTTGGAGAACTTCAAGATTTTTCTCTATCAGCTGCTTAACTGCTGAAGTCTGACCGATCCTGAGCGCCGGAGATCCGCAACAAACCTCGTCACGCAAAACACTGAAATCTAATCCAAGTTTCTCAAGAAGTCTTGCAGTAGATCTTGCGACATCGCTTTGTCTGTATGCCGCCGTGCATCCAACGAAATAGACGAGATCTGCCTTCTGGGATTTCGGGCCTCGTATCCAGCTTGTGCGCATCTCGTGCTTCTCGTGATATGGATTATTGTTCGCCTTTATGGATTCCAGAAAGGCACGGTGCTTTTGATGTGGTGGGATGCCAGCATCCACACATGTTGCTCTCAGGGCCTCGATGATCTCCGTCGTCGGAATGTTGTTGTCGCATTGGACTTGACAGTTTCCACAAGTCGGACAGCGTAGGAGAATGTCCGCCATCTCTTCACTGGGCTGAATCGTGCCTTCAATCAGGGCGCGTGCCATCCAAATCTTTCCAGAGCCGAAGTGTGATTCCCATCCGTACTTCTTTCCCGCTGTGCAGTTCATCAGGATTCCTGTATAGTTTCCGTACCCAGTTCTATCAGGCTCTCCGGAATAGCAGAACCTGCATGCCCTGCAATGTATGCACCTGTAAATGTACCTCTCATATTCATTGATCTTTGGCAGTGTCTTCGCCTCCCTAAGGCAGAGTCAATCGTCCGGGGTGCATGATTCCGTCGGGATCAAGAACGCTTTTGATCCTTTTCAACAGATCTAGGTAGTCTCTTGCCATGGCGAACGTTTTCGGTGAATGGATTGTCGGGTCTGGCCTATAGTTCAGCCATCCTTTGGAAAGAAAAATGTCCGTAGTTTCTTGATTGAATTCTTGAACCTTTTTCAACTCGTCGGGCTTGGTGGGATCGAAACAGACAATTGGCATACAGATAGCTTCTCTTCCATGCTCAATGGACGCGACCCATAGAACGGGGGGAATCCCATAGCTTGTCATCTTCTCCTCAGTGATTCTACAGAACTGTGAAGCGTCCTTCCACGGGGTGTACCAGGTAATGAATAGGTAGGAGCCTCTGAATAACGCATAGGGAATGGCTATCTTGTTGGGTTTTGTAAGTCGACTTGCCTTCTGTTTCGGATGAAGTTTCCATTCTTCAGCTTTGATTCCCTTCTTCTTTGCCTCTTCCATGACGGAGTGAACGATTCTCCGTTGATAATTCACATCTTCTTCATCTCTTCCCCAAATCTCGAAATTTGAGAACCATTCGGGAACACCAGCTTTTCTCCAGAAATCCTTCTGAGAAGAGACTTCACTTTCAGGAGCAAGCCTTGTTGGAACCAACCACCAATTCCCGCACTGAACGAGCACGCATATCTCCTTCTTGAGAACCTCGAAGGTCGCTTCCACCATGTCGTCCACAGTTTCAAATCCGTAAGCAATTAGATCCTTGTGCTCAGTGTAGGGGAGAACCTTTATGGCCAACTTTGTCACAACTCCCATCGTTCCCTGTGCGCCCAGAAACAGGCCACCCAAGTCAGGACCTAATCCCCACTTGTAGAATGGTTTGGCTCCGGGAAGAGCCCACGATCCAGTTCTCACAACTTCTCCTGTCGGGAGTACAACCTCCATTCCAAGGACAAGATCAGCCTGCGGACCATATCTGTTCGTAACCAGACTGAATCCTCTTTCTATGGCATCTCCGAGAACAGTTGCAGCCGGAGGTGCTCCATCTGGAACCGGAGGGGCTAGGTGGGGGTAATTGCTTCTAAAGTAGCTCCATGCTGCTCCACTCGTTACTCCCGGCTCCACCACCATATATCTGCAGTCAACATCCACTTCCAGAATCCTATCCATTCTGGATAGGTCAAGTAGAATGCCTCCGGGCTCGATAAAAGGACAGGCAAAGCCACCACTCAACCCTCCAGAAGTTGGAGTGACGGGTATTCTCTCGTTTCTCGCAAGTTTTAGTATTCTCTGAATCTCCTCAACCGTTCTAGGGCGGACCACTGCGTCAGCGATTGTACACTCAAGCCCCATGATCCCCTTCGCGACGTATGAAGCAAGAATAGGTCTGCTGGTCGTCACGAATTCCTGTCCTACTACGGATTTCAGCTCGTCTATCGCTTTCGGACTAGGCCTTGCATATTTACCCATACTGACACCATCGGAAGTCAGGTCATTCTCTAGTGAACCATATTTAACCGTTGGATGCGTTGGTCATTAACAGATCGAGACTCTTCCGCAGCAGAACTTGAGAGTGCGATCTTAGACGATCTTGACTCGATGAAAAACAGTTAAATGAAAGACCACTAACACGCATAGAAAAATCTGAGCAGGGTGATATGTTGAAGCAAAGACTCGTTGCATCATTCATGTTGATAATGGGACTGAGCCTACTTTATCTAGGGATCTTCGAAAAACAGCTGGAGGAATTGTGGAAGCTTGTGAAAGTCGTTAGCGAGACATGTATCGCAGGCATACCATAGGGGAAAATACTATTGCAGAAGACTCCAGAACGGAAATACGGGATCTGGTGGATCCGAAAGATCGTTCAAGCAGCTAGTACAGTTGTACTCGTGGGAGCAAGTCTTGGTATCGCTCGAACCGCCTTTACTCTCCCCATACTGTTAACATTTGGCAATAGCGACAAGACAGTTGTCTCGGCGTTCGATGCGATTCAGGAGTTGTTCTCGGAGCCTATCCTGCCATGGATACCGCTTGCAGTTTTCATTCTTTTCGGTATTCTCATAGGAAGGGCGACTTGCGGATGGATTTGTCCCTTCGGATTGGTGCAGGATCTGATCGGTGAACTGAATGCCAGACGTCGCGAAGTTTCACTTCGAACTCATATTGGATCACTCAAGGTCAAGTATGGAATACTGGGAATGACCCTTTTCGTCAGCGGCTCTCTCGGGCTATCATTGATCTACGGAGTAGGGAAAGACTACGAGGTAGCATTGGGGGTGCTCGCACAGGGGCCCTTCTCCGGGTTGTCTCCGGAGGCCACTCTGCTAGGCATCTTCCCGGTGGTCGCAAGGATGACTCTCCTACACTTTCTCGGAATACCGCCCGTAGCGAACCCGCTAAGCTGGGATATTGTTTGGAGCAGGTTGAACTCAGTGACTTGGCTGCTGGCCATAAGACTGATGATATTGACCTTCGTGGTGGCACTATCGTTCTTTGTTATGAGGGCTTGGTGTCGATATCTCTGCCCTTCAGGAGCGTTCCTAGCCATCTTTAGTCGATTCAGTTTTCTTGGTCTAAGAAGAAACCTGCTCAAATGCAACAGATGCGGAGACTGCATGAAGGTTTGCCCCATGCTCGTACGCATAACGGAGCAATCATGGGAGAAAATGACGGACCCAGAATGTATAATGTGTCTTGAATGTACGGATGCCTGCGGGCTCAAGGCGATCAAGCCCACTTTTCCCTAGCCGGGAAAACCTCTAGCGACCTACTGGTTCCTTTCGATAACCTTCCTTGCGAACGTAAGATAACCCGTATGACCTATCATCAACGTCCTCGGCCTTGTCCTTCCCTTCTCAACTCGTATGCTCCTCACAAAGCACTCAACAGTATCTACATCGACAAATCTGTCCTTCATTACCTCCACAACCTTCTCAACTTGGTTCACAGTGGGACTGAAAGAAGCCATAGGATACCCTGCTTTCAACGCTCCATGTACAGAATCAATCACCTCCCAAGGATCTTCAAGATCAACGAAAGCCGCATCAACATTCTTCTCCTCAAAGCCAAGTTTCGCATCAATGTTCCTGATAGTCACATATTGTTCCAATCCCATCTTAGCCACGTTTCTTGTAGCGATTTCCGCAAACTCACGTCTAATCTCGTAGCTGTAAACATGCCCCTCAGGTCTAACCACGTTGGCTAGGGCAGCAGTCATCGCACCACTTCCTGTTCCTGCTTCAACAACCACGCTCCCCGACCGAACCCCTAGTCTGAACACCACAAGCGCAATGTCCTTGTCATACAATATCTGGGTCGGCCTTCGCATATTCACGATATGGTCTCCTATGGTAGGTGGGAGAACATGGAATTCAAAGCCCAGCGCGGATCTTACACAACTCCCAAAGGACTTCCCGACTATCTCCCCTAGCTTCACTATTCCCTTGTGTGTCTGAAATTCTGCCCCTTCTCTTGCCCGCACAAGCCACTTCTTTCTTTCGTCAAGATATAGAAGTATGAAGTCTCCTTCTCTAACCACCGTCATTCTTCTCTCAACCGCATCATGTGCCTCAGGGCATTGACAAACCTTTCACCTGAGCGCCTTGGCACCATTCGGATTACAACTCGCATATGATTATCAACAGTGGTGATATTGATACTTCCAAAGGCCCAAGAGTATCCAGCTGCTGTAACGCCCAGCACAGCCCCGAGCACAGCCCATGAACAAACCGACTTGTACGTCTCTTCAAGAGCTATGGGCCACGAACCACCACCCACGAACCACCATACAGCAACAAGGAAGATAACACTTGACAGAGATAGCAGTACAGGTGGAAAGATACTGTTGACGGCTAGCTCGACCGCCCTTAGCTGGGAGATAGGGATCTCTATCTTTGCCGGAGGAAGCAACCGAGAGACCGTCACCAGACTCTTCTCGGCCGAAATGCGGGAGTTCAAGCCTTTGCACTGCAAGTGATGTTCAACCAGCTGTGTTTCCATAGCCCTTCACATTTTCGATCGAACCATGGCCCGCCACGTCGACCTGAGCTGCACTAAGATAGGACGGCTTCTACTAAAATACTGCGCGAAGAAGGACAACAGCGTTCGCTAAGCGTTCCTCTCAGATCCAGAACAATGTCAAAGCAAGTAGGTGTTTCATAGAGCGCTGCACATACTGCAATAGCCATACTGGCGGAATTGCAGCAGCGACAGATGACAGGAAACTATTCTAAGGTTGAGACTATGTGTGGAAGAATTCCTCTAATGTCTGTACTCTTAACCACAACATCGCATTCCGCCGCGATGTTAGCGTCTCTTGGATTGAAGGCAATTCTTAGTCCCGCTTCGCTTGGTAGGTCGAAGTTGTTATCTCCCACCACGGCACACTCGCGAAGAGAGCATCCCCAACTTTCTGCCACTCTTTTCATTACTAACGGCTTTCCGTCTAGGGACACGTTGACAGTGATAACCCCTGTCATTCTCCCACGGAAGACATGAAGCTCGTTGGCCACGGCGAAGTCCATTACTAACTCCTTGCACGCCCTGTCAGAAAGTAGAGATATTCCGGCGCTGACTATGCCTGAGAATTTTCCCCTTCTCCTTAGTTCCGCTATGGTTTCCCTCGCGCCATCAACGTATGGAATCGCATCGACAATTGACCTTAGCCTGGCTAACTTCACACCTCGCCACATGTAAGAATCAAGTTCAGCCCATGTGACGTAGTCGATCTTCCCCTTCCAGTAATCCTCTGCTGATAGCTTTCCAGCGTCCCACGTCCCGAGTTTCTCATGCACGTACTGCCATGTGCTCTCTACTTTGGTCAACGTTCCATCAAGATCGAATATCACAAGCCGGACGGGTTCTCGCAAACGTGTCATTTTCAAAACCTGCTGGAATCGGAGCCGTCTTGTATGGCACTGGACCACTGCTCTGTCATCCTAGACTCTTCGGAGCCTTTCTGCTATCCTATACATCACAGGCGGAGCGGTCCATATTGAGAACACTTTGACATAGCCCAGTCCAGCAGCACGCCTTAGTACACTACGTTCTCCGCTCTCACAGTAGCCCTCTATGAATCCGTCGGTGAATTGGCTCAGACCTTGAGTCATAAGAGGAGAATAGTGTCCCGAGTAGAACAGGAACTCCGAAACATCCCACGCCTTGTCTCCTTTCTTAGTGGCCTGTTCAAGATCGAGCGAATAGATTTTCCTATCGAGGGAGACCACGAAGTTCTCGGGCTTTGAATCACCAACCGTAACCCCAATAGAATGAATTCTCGCCATGGCCCTTCCGATTTGAAACGCGAGTTCATAGTCTCCAGCGGAGAGCTGATCAGAGGAGGAGGCAAGTTTTACTAGACTTGCGACGTTTCTTCCTGGAATATACCTTTCCAAGAGAATTCGATCTGGAATGCTTACATGAACTACGTCAGGCACAGCAATGCCCTCTGTGGAAAGAATCCTGTTCATTCCATATTCATTTGCAAGTCGGGAGCTCCCCACGACGGAGAATTTTTTCGTGCCAAGAGTGACCAGATTAATAGTGAACCATTTCAAACTAAACCAGTCAGTATACTTCTTTGCTACAAGCTGTTCTTGATCAGCAGATACTAAGTAGACATCGTTGAGCACCCCGGCGAGTGGCGTGATCGCCACTTTGGCGCCAGGTCGAAGCTTCAAAGCAACGTCCACAACAGAAGACCTTTCGTTCAAGTTGACTGTTCCCGTCGATGTCTTGAGAAACAGGTAGTCTCTCGGGTCTTCAGGTTTCTGGGTCAGGGCTCCAAGTTGAAGACCTCTGCGCAAGGCTGACCCCATTTCCTCCAATATTTGCTCGAAGCTGCGTGTATGGGTGCGGCCGTAGGCCAGGTGCGAATAGAACGCTCTTCTGCTCATTTCAACAACATTGACGACTTTCGCGAACGACCTTCTAGAAAGAATCTCGTCTATGAACTTGTCTTCTAAGACAAACTCATGATCTTCGAACCTGATCAGCCCTGCCTTCCGAAGATCTTGTAGTGCAACTTGATAACCTTCTAAGATGGACTGCAGATTGGCTTCTTTCAAGTCGCTTCTAAGCATGTTAGAATAACTGTCTAGAAGAGCAGGATAGAGCCTAGCCCTCTTGCGTAGCCGAGAGAGAGCGAGATAGACTGGGTCTATGACCAACCCACGGGAGATCTCCCCGCACTCCACGACAAGATCTCTGAGTTCCTCTTCAGCAACCCTTCTCTTCGCGAGAATCTCTGTCTTCCTCAGAAAACTGGAGTTCTCTATAGCAACATAGGGGCCTAGTAGCCTAGTGCACAAGAACTCGCCTAAGCTTCCATTCTTCACGTCGAGCTCGAAGAGTTTTCTCTCTACAGCCAGAATGGCCGCATAAACATGATTCATCCTCTTATGATGGAAGCCCGCCCCTTTTGGATAGCCCTCAAGGACTAGGAGAGTGTCAAAGTCACTGTCAGCTCTTGCATAGCCACCCGCTCGTGAGCCATACAGACAGATGGCGGTTATGTCGGAATTTGCAGCAATCTCCTTGCACAAATGCCGAATCGACTCGGTATGATGGAAAGTGGCCACGTCTTTCAAGTTCCCCTAGAGGCCCAACGTACTGGAGTACTATCCCTAACGTCCGTTAAAGCGTTGCCCCGAGCTAGTTCGATATCGCTATCTTATCAGGTGGTTTTATTAGAATGCCAGATGCATCCAAGTTTCGTTAGATCCAATGAGCCCCAACGAGACTTCGAGAATGGCTGCAGTAATGATCAACTGTGCTCTTCTCGTAGTGAGTACCATTCCATTGCATGCCATGTTGACTCATAGTGCCGGAGGTTCTATGAGAGAGCTCGGTAATCCTGGGGTTAGCTGGCGCGAAACCCCGCCAATAAGGGTGGTCATGAAGTCGACAGCAGATTGGGCAAGGATAATGTTTGACGACGAAGTCGGAAATAACACCAACGGCATTCGATTCAAGTATGTAGTCGCATACGGTTGGCTTAAAGGATATGACAGCGACGATGAAATCAGCATTGGAAAAAGTGCTTGGTATGATATCTTGTACAATCTAACCGTCAAGAAGACAGGAGATATCGTGGCGTTCAACAAGCAAAGGGACGACTTTGACTACACGGAAATGTATGCTGATATAGTGTTCGAGACGGATATGGGCACCATAACAGGCTATGTTTGGTTGATGTTGGCTGGCCAAGGCATAACAACGTTCCAGCTCACGAACCTAGAAGGCCAATACGTGGTCTGGGAGGAAACCCTCTCCGGGACCGGCCACACGAGGCATGTGAAGAGATATATTATGATAGATTCCTTCTTCAGAAGATGGGAGATCTCACCGACGTCAATCGTTATTCTTACATTGATCGTCATACTGGTCATGGTTCTTCTCGGCCCTATCATCCCATCAAGAAAGACGGAATTTCGCAGTAAGAAAACCGCGCTCAGTAAGCTTTCTATTTCGTCTGATCTTGCCTATGTGCGAAGTCAAACGGCCCGAAGATGCCTTTGACTGAAGTTCGGGGGGAGCAAGGAGCATGAGTGAACCGGTCGCTGAGAAAGCCTTGCCGAAACTTACAAGATTTGCGCTCGGGGCGACTATCGTAATCAATCTCGCAATGGTCTCGATTCGCTTTCTGGACGGACTTCCTCTTGGAGTAGACTCCACCAGTCACCTGTTTCGAGTCATGCTCATGTCCAAGTCCTACAGAGAGTATGGATATGTTCCTCAATGGAACCCAGACTGGTACGGAGGCACAGCTCTTTTCCTTCTCTACCCACCCTTGAGCTACTACCTCACCTTTGTTGCCTCATTGGTGATCTGGGACCCAATCTTGGCATACAAACTAGTGGACTCAGCATTCTTTCTTCTAGGGCCGGTGGCAGTATACTATCTCGCACGCTATGTCGGAGGCAACAAGAAGGAAGGAGTCTTGGCTGCTTTTCTTTTCTCCTTCTCTCCAACCATAGTAGAAAACTACCTGTTCTATGACCGGTTCCCCACCATTGTTTCGCTTCCTTTTGTTTGCCTCTTTATGATAGCGTTATCTCAAGCGTTTGCCGGTAAGCGGCGATCGCTCTTCCTGATCTTTTCTGGAGCTCTCTTCGGCGTGATCATTCTCATTCATCATCTCTCAGCACTTTGCGCTGGCCTGCTCGGACTCCTGATTGCTCTAGCAAGACCTTTGAAAACCAGAAAGCCACGGACTTTTGCACATTCCATGACTGCTCCTGCAATCGTTTTTCTTATCGGGCTCTTCTTGTCTTCGTTCTGGGTGATTCCTTTCATTACAGCCTATGATCAGTTGCTCAGCAACCCATTCTACAACCGTAACGTTGAGTTTCCATTCATCAGACTGAGCTACTTCTCAATAAACGTCGTTACATATGCCTTTGGAGTCGCTCATCTCGGTCTCGCCCTGTTCTCTCTCTGGACGCATTCTCTCGATTCGGGATTCAACAGACGGTTTGTTCCAATCACAATTGCCTTGATGTTGATCGGAATGGCACTGTTCGAATCAGGAGAGAAGATTAACATGGCATCCATGAGGATTCTTGGCCAGAGCGTTGTCGTGTTTTCACTTCTCGGTCTGTTTTATGCTGTTTGCCGAGACAGTAGGGTAGGCACAGGCCAAGGTTTGAAAATGCATTTCGTGTGGATGTCGTTTGCAGCATTTTTTTGGCTTAGTCTCGGAAGCTTCGCGATACCGCTTGTAGTTTTACCGCCGCTCTCATTGATCTGGCGGGCCCTTGACGTCCACCGGTTTTGGCTTTACTTGAGCATACCAATGAGCATCCTTTCCGCAATAGGGCTGGAACAACTGTTTGTGAGAAGAACTCGCTTCCTCATTAGGAGATATTGGTTGGTCCCTGTCGTCCTAATAGGAATCATCCTGTCTGGCGGTTGCGTGAAGGTCTGGTATGCGACGACTCAGAACATAAGTGAATTTCTACCATACCCTGCTGCAAACAGAGATATTCCGGCAGGACTGATTACCTATTTCAAGTCCGATCCTACCTACGCTAGGATTCTCGCGGTCAGATGCCCGCTGTGGATATACGTGCTTCCATACTACACCAACAAACCGTTGGTCGACGGCTGGTACCCGCAGGACAAACTGCTGAGGCCCCTGCTAGAGATAGATGACTATAGAATCTTAGATCTTGAATCCGCAGGACCAGTAGACCCTGAATCTCCAAACAGAACAAAGATTTGGAAGGACCTGATGCTCAAGTCAAAGCTGTTCGCAATCAAGTGGGTCATGGTCGGGGAGGTTGCCGAAGACATAAGATTGAACCTTTTCAACGGAACCCACTTTGAATTGGACGCTCAATTCCCATACCAAGAAAGCACAATCACGGTGTACCGATCGTCTGAACTGATAGAGATGGTCGAGTTGATTCCTCCGGATGCGGGAAAAGTCGTCTTGAGTCGTGATGGCCCAGATGTGCTTACGTTGAAACTTGATGTTCGAGGCAATTCCGCGCTGATTATCAAGGAGGCTTACTTCCCCACTTGGCGTGCGATCTCAGGTGGTGCTCCTCTCGATGTTACCGCTGACTCAGAAGGCTTCATGACAATGAGGATCGCGGCGGGGGCCAGAGAAATCAAGCTGTACCACAAGCCCATTGATTTCAGTGTCTACTATGTATCAGCTGCTACTCTGGCAGTCTTGTTACTGCTCGTGGGATTGGATCTTGCCAAAAGAAGAATCCCTGCAGGGAGGGTTTGATCCTGACTGTCAAAGGCAGTGCGGCTTCCTCGACAAGTGAGGAAGCAATTCTCAGAATTGGATACCTTTCAACAGGTAGTTTTTGCCTTTACGAGGGGTTCCAAACCTGGGTGCGCGGACAAATCGAGTCGAATCCGGAAGTAGTCATATACTGTCTTGTAATATACGCAATCTCCTTTACAGCGCTAGCCTTGGCGTTTTCTGGCCTGACATATGCTGAAAAGCTGAGAGATTTTATCCCAGTATCGCTTTTGGCTGTTATGCTTATCAGCGCTTATGTCCTATTTCAGATCCAGTACAAAGGCGCGTACAGAACCGACGCATTGGCGTTCACTCACTACGCCGCCGATATCCTCGTCGAGAAAGGACTAAACCCTTATCCACTCGACCTCCAAGATGCCTTACACAAATTCGAGGTTAACCCACTCTACATAACACTAACACCCTCAGGGGACATATCGACGAACCTGGCCTATCCGGCACTCCACTTCCTTACTTTCGTCCCGTTCGTTGCAGTCGGACTTAAGGACATGAGATGGGTTCTTTTCCTGTTCGAAATAGCTACGGCGGTCACTCTCTACTACAAGGCGCCTAGGGAACTGAGACCGATTGTACTATTGCCTATCTTTGTCAGCGCAGACCTCGCAATTGACTTCAATGCTGGGTCGGTCACAGACTTCTTATGGGTGTTGCCTATGGTGTTGGCCGCTTTCTCTATGGATGATCCATTTCGAGGCGGCATCTTCTATGGAGTCGCGTGCGCCATGAAGCAGCAACCTTGGATCGTCGCCC
>Ga0315309_1001961_pt1 | contig 12185 bp, 10 predicted proteins | sample TDP4_MG_FD_203080 | JGI IMG/M metagenome (GOLD analysis project Ga0315309, IMG submission 203080) | Freshwater sediment microbial communities from Lake Towuti, South Sulawesi, Indonesia - TDP4 | ecosystem: Environmental > Aquatic > Freshwater > Lake > Sediment | place: Indonesia: South Sulawesi...
CGAGGTGAAGATTGTCACAGGAGAAGGGTTATTTTCCCTTCCTCACGAAAGTCTTCGTGTCGGCGGACGCGAAGACTTTTTGGTTTTTCCATTATGCAAAACTAAGGAGGTGGATGAGTTTGGCTATATCAAAGGAAAAGAAGCAGGAACTGGTGAAGAGCTATGCCGAGGAATTCTCCCGTAGCCAGGCGGCAATCCTGACCGATTATCGCGGCCTGCCGGTCACTGAGCTCAACCGGTTGCGCAACAAGATGCGAGAGGCGGGAAGCGGTTATCACGTAGTCAAAAACAGGTTGGTCAAGCTGGCTCTGAGGGAAGCCGGGCTGCCTGTGCCTGAGGAGTTTCTACAAGGGCCGACAGCTATCGGATTCTGCTACGAAGATGTGATCGCCCCGGCCAAGGTCTTGACCGAATACGCCAAGGAATCCAAAATGTTGACTATCAAGGGAGGCTTTCTGGGCGAAAGGGTGCTTGATGTGCAGGTCATATCGTCTTTGGCCGATTTGCCACCTCGCGACGTCTTGCTGGCTCAATTGCTAAGTGGCATACAGTCTCCCATAGCTGGTCTGGTCAATGTGTTGAGTGGCACCCTGCGCGGTTTGGTCACTGTGCTGAAGGCTCGCGCCAACCAACTGGAAGCGGGTAGCGCCTAAAAAGTATCAATCAACTGAAATAGGAGGATCAAATGGCTGAAGAGAAGAAAACCGAAGGGACAAAAGCTAAGAAAACCACGGGGGCTCAAAAAGGCAAAGAGATGAGCAAAGACGATATCATTGCCGCCATCGGAGGGTTGCCTGAAGAAGACAAATCAGCGATTATGCTTGAGATCGTGAAAGGCATGACGGTCTTAGGGCTTTCTGACTTTGTTAAGGCTTGCGAAGAGGCCTTTGGCGTCAGTGCGGCGGCGCCGATGATGGCTGTCCCAGCAGGTATGCCGGCTGCGGCGGCTGCCGGACCGGCCGAGGAGGAGAAGACCGAATTCGACGTCATCTTGAAAGAAATCGGCCCCAAGAAAATCCAGGTCATCAAAGCGGTGCGTGAGATCACCAACCTGGGTCTTAAGGAGTCCAAGGAACTGGTTGATAGCGCGCCAGTCCCGGTAGTGAAAGGCATTCCCAAGGAAGAGGCCGAGGCTACCAAAACAAAGCTGGAAGCCGAAGGCGCTGTGGTCGAGCTAAAGTAGTCTGAGCCGTTGGTTTGTAACGTGCGAGAAGCCGCCCAATCCCGTCCGCAGGACGGCTTCTGTGTTGTAGCTTTTGACTTTCCGACGCAGTAGTTGTGGCGGTATTTTGCAGCGATGTCAGTATGACATGACCGTGTCAATCGGAGTCCATGGCGCTTGGGGCCGACCAGTGATAGCCCTACGCGCTGGCCCGCAGGCGATAGCCCACGCCGGGTTCGGTCAGGATGTAACGTGGGCGAGCCGGGTCCGGCTCAATCTTGCGCCGCAGGTTGCTGACGTTGACGCGCAGCATGTGCATCTCTTGCTCGTAACCTATTCCCCAGACCTCGCGCAACAGTTGCCGATGCGTCAGTACTTTGCCCGCGTGAGTCACCAGCACGCGGAGCAAATCATATTCTGTCGGTGTCAGTTGTACCTCACGCCCGGCCACCGTCACCACGCGCCGCGCCAAATCCACTGTGAGGTCGCCGCTGGTAAAGACCGGCTCGGTGCCGGATTGACCCACGTGCCGCAAAGCCACGCGCATCCGCGCCAGCAGTTCTCCCACGCCAAAGGGCTTGGTCAAATAGTCGTCCGCGCCTGCATCCAGCGCGGCGATCTTGTCGGCTTCTTGCCCACGCACAGAGAGAATGATGATCGGGATGTGCGTCCACTCTCGCAAAAGACGCGTAACTTCAGTCCCGTCGAGGTCGGGCAAGCCCAGATCCAGGATGATCAGGTCGGGCCGGTCGGCGACGACTGCCGACAGCGCCGCCTGGCCGTTATCTGCCTCGAAGACGGCGTACCTGTGCGCCGAAAGAGATATGCGCAGAAAACGCCGGATGGCCGGTTCGTCGTCCACAACGAGCACACGTGCGCCAGTCTCACTCATTCGGCTACCTCGCTGGAAGCGTGCAGTGGCAGAGTAACTGTAACAACCGTTCCGCCTCCCTCGCGGTTGTGCGCCCAGATGCGACCTTTGTGCGCCTCCACAATCCCTTTACAAATGGACAACCCCAGCCCGGTTCCGGTGACTTGGCCAGGCTGTTGGACGCGATAGAATTTATCAAACACGCGCTCCAGGTCGTCCGGGGGAATGCCTACGCCGCGGTCAGCGACCTGAATACGCGCTTCCGCGCCGCCCATAAGCGCTCGCACCTCTATGGGTGTGCCAAGCGGCGAGTACTTGAGCGCATTGTCCAGCAGGTTCACTAGCACCTGAGCCATCAAGACAAAATCCATTGGCACGAGCGGCAGGTCAGATGGCACGTCCACCGTCAGCGGACGGCTGCGCAGCTGGTTGTCCAGCGATTCCAATGCCGTCCCGATCACATCCTGTACGTCGCCTGGCTCACGTGCCACCCTGAGTGCGCCAGCCTCGATGCGCGTCATGTCGAGCAGATTGCCGACCAGCCGATTGAGCCGCTCGGCCTCTTCACGGGCATTCTCCACCAGGCTGCGGCGCGTGGCTTCGTCTAACTCGACGTCGTCCTCCTGCAGGCTGCTGAGCGCGCCTGTAATTGAAACCAGCGGCGTGCGCAGGTCATGCGAGATCGAGTTGAGCAGCGCGGTTTGAAGTTTTTCAGTGGCTTGCAGCACTTCAGCTTGTCGAGCCTGCTCTGCCAGTTGCGCCCGCTCGATGGCGAGGGCAGCCTGGCTGGCGAAAGCATCCAGCAATTGTCGTTGATCCGGGGTGAGGCGACTGTTCGGGTCAGACGGTTTCACTCCCAACACGCCCACCACACCGCGAGCCGTCTTGAGCGGGAGGTAGTGCACGCCGGCCGCCGGGAGCGTGTCCGTCCCGCGTCCGGCAGGCTGGCCATGCTGAAATGCCCAGGCCGCTACGGCCAACTCGTTCTCGTTCAGTTCAAAACCGGGGCTGAGTGCGCGGGGCTTGACGGCATCGCGCGAGGCGTCCGGCAACAGGACAACCACTTCGCGGCTAAAGGTCTGGCTGACGTGAGTGAGGATGGCTTGCACGATCGCGTCCAGATCAATCGCCACAGCCAAGTCACGGCTGAGGGCATACAACTCGACAGTCTGCGTTTCGCGATGCTGGGCTACTTCCGCTTGCTCGCGGACCCGCACGGCCAGGTTACTGATGACCAGGCTGACCACCAGCAGCCCGACAAAGGTCAGCAGGTATTGCGTATCTGAGACAGCCAGGGTGAACGCTGGTGGAACAAAGAAGAAATCAAACACCAGCACGCTGAGGACCGTAACCAGGAGAGACGGCCCGCGCCCCAGATAAATAGCAACGACGACGACTATGAGCAGGTAAATCATCACCAGGTTCGCGGGAGAAAAGAGCGGATGCACCAGCGCGCTCAACAAGGTGCCCGCCCCGACCAGGAGTATGCTTTGCAAATAACGCAGCCACGGACGGTGTGGCTGCCATGCCGCTGGAGACAGCGGCACACCCCGCTTTGCATCCGGTGTTCCACTGATGATGTACACATCAATCGGCCCGCTTTCGTGGATGATCTGATCCACGACAGAGCCGCGCAGCAACTCATACCAGCGCGGGCGGACGGGTTTGCCGGCAATGATCTTGGTGACGTTGTGCTTGCGGGCATAGTCAAGCACGGCCTTGGCAGTGGAATGGCCTGGTAGCGTGATGGCCTTGCCGCCCAGTTCTTCGGCCAGATGGAGCGAGCGAGAGATCCGATCCCTTTCAGCTTGTGACAATCGAATGTGCTCGTGGGTCTCCACATAGACGGCTGCCCACTCAGTGTCTAACTCTTCTGCCAGGCGGCGTGTAGTGCGCACCAACCGCTCGGCCAGAGGGCTGGTGCTGATGCACACCAGTAACCGCTCTTTGGCCGGCCACGGGCCGGGGATGGCGCGGGTCTGCATGTAGGCCCGCATCTGATCATCCACCCGCTCGGCGGCGCGGCGCATGGTCAGCTCGCGCAAAGCGGTAAGGTTGCCTAGCCGGAAGAATTTTTGAATCGCGCGCGCCGCCTGATCGGGCACATAGACCTTGCCCTCTTTGAGCCGTATCAGGAGTTCATCAGGAGGCAGGTCACTCAGTTCGAGTTCCGTCGCCTCGTCAAGCACTCGATCCGGGATAGTCTCGCGGACGGTGACGCCAGTGATCTGCGCCACCACGTCATTCAGGCTTTCGAGATGCTGGATATTGAGCGTGGTGTAGACGTCAATCCCCTGCGAGAGAATTTCTTCGACATCCTGGTAGCGCTTGATGTGACGCGAGCCGGGGGCGTTGGTGTGGGCCAGTTCGTCTACCAGAGCCAGTTGCGGGCGACGGGCCAACACCGCGTCCACGTCCATCTCAGGCAGGACGATGCCACGGTACTCGACCTGACGGCGTGGGATGATCTCCAGGTCTTGAAGCATCACCTCGGTCTCGGCCCGGCCGTGCGTCTCGACATAGGCCGCTACCAGGTCTACGCCTTCCTCTTTGCGCTGGTGGGCGGCTTCCAGCATGGCGTAAGTCTTGCCCACGCCAGCAGCGTAGCCCAGGAAAATCTTGAGCTTGCCACGGGATTGCTGCTGTTCTTCGGCTTGGATGCGCGCCAACAGTTCATCAGGGTTAGGGCGCCGGTGCTCTTCTACCATGCTTCCTATTGTACACCATTCAGCGATCCAACGCCAAATTGAGCTTGAGCACGTTCACGCGCGGCTCACCCAGGATTCCGAACTGGCGACCCTCGATAAATCGCATGACCAGTGACCGCACCTGATCCTCGCCCAGGCCGCGGGCACGCGCCACGCGCGGCACCTGGTAGAGCGCCGCTGCGACGCTGATGTGCGGGTCAAGCCCGCTGGCCGGGGCCGTCACCAAATCCACCGGGATGGGCGCCGTGTTGCCAGGATCAGCGGCGCAGAGCGCGTTGATGCGGGCCTGCGCCGCCTTGACCAGGTCAGCGTTCAGCGGGCCGAGGTTGGAGCCGGCCGAGGCTGCCGCATTGTACGGAAACGGCCAAGTCGCTGACGGGCGGCTCCAAAAATATCTTGGCTCATCAAAGGACTGCCCGATCAGTGCGGAGCCGAGGGCCTGTCCATTCTTGACCATCAAGCTGCCATTGGCTTGATGTGGAAACAAGACTTGCGCCAGTCCTGTCACTGCCAACGGATAGACCAGGCCAGTGATCACTGTGAGCAGAATCAGCGAGACAGCAGCCGGTCTGAGTTGCGCACGCATATCTCCCCTCTATTTCGTGCTGGCATTGGCGAGTGTGCTCGCGCGCGCCTCGGCCTCGGCCAACCGCGCGCGTTCAAGCGCCAGCGCAGCCTGCGTGGTAAAGTTCTGAAGCAGGCGACTGTCTTCCGCCGGCAACCAGCCGTTGCCACGCCACAAACGGATTTCACCCACCAGCCCTGGCGCAGCCAGGATCGGCAGCACTCGATCAGGCTTGCCGTTTGCCTCGCCATCCACTGGGGCTTTGACCATCATCGGCGACGATGGACTTCCAGGCTGAACGAACACCTCCACAAGCGCGGCCTGAAACATTTGCTGAAGATGCCTGGCCAGGGCGTGAACGACAGCGTCCTGAGTGCGCAGACCAGCCAGAGCCGCGCTCAGTTCGTACATAAAGATGGCGTCGCGCTCGCTGGCCTGTGCCCTGGACAGGCTGGACTGGATGCGGCCCACCACCACAATGGCCACAGCCAGAAAGATCGCCAGCACCAGCCAGCCCTCCAGTCTCCCAACCGCAAACGTGTGAAACGGCGGGATGAAAAAAAAGTCAAACGTCAGGGCTGCCGCCAGTGCCGCGCATATACCTGGCCCCTGCCCCCACCGGCTGGCGATCCACCCAACCGGAACCAGATACAGCAAGGCAATGACGGCTTCGCCGAGCGTGTCACGCCCGATCAGCACCAGAGGAACCGTGGTGGCTGCCACCGCCAGCACAGCCAGCAGGCATTTGGAAAGCAGTTCAGGTGGGAATGATAAGTGAATTCTCTTCATCGGATGCCTCCTTCGAAATTTTTGTCTCGATACGTAACTGCTCAACCTCACCCCCCCAGCCCCCCTCTCCTGAAACGAAACCGCCCGTTTCAGGAGAGGGGGGAGGGCCATGGGGAGAGGGGTGAGGTAGAACTCCCCCTCTCCTGACGGCAGAACAGATGCCGTCAGGAGAGGGGGCCGGGGGGTGAGGTAAGCCTGAGTTGTCGCGTCTGCTCAAGTAGCAGGGCCTAAAATGGCTGCCAGTTTTGGCAGTTCCGCTGCATGCACCACGGCCAGCACCTCGTCAACTGGCTGGAGGATCGTATCTCCGCGCGGAATGATCAACTCGCCTTTCCGGATGATAGCCGCGAACACGCATTGTGGGGGCAGTTTTATATCGCGGATTGCTTTGCCATTCGCACTGGACCTGGGATGTACTTTTTCTTCAACGAGAGAAAACTGCCCTTTGCGCAGCTTGAGCAGAGTCATCATGTCGCCCAGCGACATCTCCTCGGCAATCAGGTGAGCCAGGAGATCGGCCTGGTTGAGGGCAACGTCCACACCCATTTCGGGTGTGAACAGCCAGGCGTTCAGAGGGTTGTTGACCCGGGCAATGATACGCGGCACATTAAACCCAAAGCGCGCCAGGTTAGCTACGACGAGGTTTGTTTCATCGGCGCCGGTCACTGCCGCCACCACGTTTGCGCGGCGGATGCCAATCGTTTCGAGCAAATTCGGGTCCGACCCACTTCCCATCACGACAACTTCCGCCGAAAACCTTTCCTGTAGCCGGGAGATCAGTTCCCGGCGCGTTTCGATGACTTTTACCTGATGCCCTTCTGTCAGCAGAAGTGAAGCCAGGTAAGAGCCGACTTGCCCTCCACCCACGATAATCGTATACATGACTATTTCCTCCTGCTAATATCCAAGTAGCTCTCTGAGACGGCTGACGGAGGTCGTCAATGTGGCCAGGTGGAGCACATCTCTTTCCTGGAGCGTGGCACCTGGCGTGGGTAAAAAGGTCTTTCCGTCCCGGCTGATGGCCACGACATGGATTTCGCCAGGCAATGTCAGGTCTCGAACTGGCCTTCCAACCAGGGTCTGCGGGACTTCTATCTCCACCAGATCCACCTCGCCGTTCCCAAGACTGTAGACGGCGTCCAGCGGCGAATAGAGCAGCATCTCGGCGATGCGGTTAATCCCCCAAGGAATTGGGGCAATGGTCGGCAGACCCAACCGCCGATAGATTTCAGCCTGGCGCGGGTCGTACAGGCGGGCTACCACCCTGGGCACCCGAAAAATCTGTTGGGCGATCTGGCCAATCAGCACGTTGCTCTCGTCGCTTGCCGTGACCGCCGCCAGACCGTCGGCGCGTTCGATCCCGGCTTTGAGCAACACATCGCGGTCAAACCCAACGCCTGTGACGGTTTGCCCCTTGAATTTATCCCCCAGGCGCTCGAAAGCCAGCGGGTCTTTGTCAACAACGGTGACGGAATGGCCACGGAGAATCATGGACTGCGCCAGGCCGGCCCCCACCCGGCCGCAGCCGACGATCAGGATCTGCATCTTTCACCTCCTGCTTGAGATATCTTGCCTCGTTGTCCTGCGTTCTCGCCAGCACAGTATCGCTTTGCGCAACTCGTCGAGCAAGAAAATGACCGGGGTCCAGGCGAACAGGTAGGCCCACTCGCGCAGCCCAAGGGGAGCCGTGTTGAAGAGGGAGTGTAAGAATGGTGTGTAAACCAGGATCCCCAGCAGCGCCAGTTCGACGGCGATGCCCAGCAGGACAAGCCGGTTGCTAAGGAAACCAATTCGAAAGATGGATTGGCGGTCGGTCCGGCAGCCAAACACGGCGCCTACCTGGGTAGCGACCACTCCCGCCAGGGTCATCGTGGTGGCCATCCGGTAGAGCAGCGTTCCGTCAGTCGCCAGCGGCGCAGCCGGCCAGCCGTGCAGCCAATTCAAGAAAAAGTAAGCCGACATCGAAGCGACCGATTCAATCATGCCATACCACAACAGCGCCTTAGCCAGGAGCCTGACATTCAGCAGCGACTCTTTTTGCGAACGAGGCGGGCAGTTCATGACCCCGGCCTCTGGCAATTCCGCGCCCAGCCCGATGGCCGGCACCATATCGGTGCCCAGGTCAATAGACAACACTTGCATCACAGTCAGAGGCAGTGGAACAAGCCCGTGGGAGAAAAGCATCACGATAAAAGGCACCGCTTCGGCCATGTTGCTGTTAAAGACATACACGGCGAACTTGCGGATATTGGCATAGACCGCCCGCCCTTCTTCGACAGCGGAGACGATGGAGGCAAAGTTATCGTCGGTCAAGATCATATCGGAGGCTTCTCGAGCCACGTCGGTCCCAGCCAGCCCCATGGCCACGCCAATATCTGCTTTTTTCAAAGCGGGCGCATCGTTCACCCCGTCCCCGGTGACGGCGACGATTTCACCCATCTCCTTGAGCGCAGAGACCACGCGCAGCTTGTGCTCCGGCGCCACCCGGGCAAAGATGACCTCTTGGCGCAGCGCTTCTTTCAGGACTTGATCGTCCATGGAATCCAGGTCCGCCCCGGTGATAATCCTGGGTTGAGGGGTCCGCAGAATACCAATGCGCCGGGCGATTGTTTCCGCCGTCAAACCGTAATCGCCGGTGATCATGATGATGCGGACGCCAGCGCTGTGACACAATTGGACGGCCTCCGCCACCTCTGGGCGAGGCGGATCCATCATCGCCGCCAAACCCAAAAAAGTCAACTCGCGTTCGATGGTTTCAGGTGTGTCGTCGGCGGTGTAGCCAGCTCGCGAAGAAGGCGCGGCCAGCCGGCGCTGGGCGATGGCCAGAACACGCAGGCCGCTCCGGGCGTATTCGTCGTTGGCCTGCATAATCTTTGCCCGCAGCGCTCCGTCGAGCGCCAGTTCTTGGCCGTCCCATCTGATTTGTGTGCACAGCGCCAGGACCTCCTTTGGCGCGCCCTTTACGTAAACCAGGCGCGAGTCTTGCGCCCGGTGAATGGTGCTCATGCGCTTACGCCGCGAATTAAAAGGCAGCTCACGGATGCGTGGCGTGCGCTGCGCTTCCACTTCCAGGTCTATTCCGCCTTTGGGAGCGACCACACGCAATGCCGCCTCCGTGGGGTCGCCCAGAATGGTCCAATGGGGATGTTCCTCATTAGGGGGCAACAAGCGCGCATTGTTGCACAGCCCGGCGGCGACCAGCAACTGGCGCACATCTTCATCGTCATGCCGCTCCTGGGCGATAGATGCGCTTGTTTCGCCCCCCGTTGTCTGAACCACCCTTCCGTCGTCCACGATTTTCCCTTGCGGCGCATAGCCGACGCCCGTCACCGTTAATCTTCGCCCGGCGAGCCAGAGGTCGTGCACGGTCATCTCGTTCTGGGTGAGGGTGCCGGTCTTGTCGGTGCAAATCACGGTGGTGGAGCCGAGCGTTTCGACGGCAGATAAGCGCCTGATCAAGGCATGTCGCCGGGCCATGCGCTGAACCCCCATGGCTAACGCCAGTGTCACCGTCGGCAGCATTCCCTCAGGCACAAAGGCAACGATCATCCCCATGGCAAAGATAAAGCTTTCGGTCAAATTGACGCCGGCCAACAGGATGGCCATGACAAAGAAAAAGACGCCGATACTGGTGGCCAGGAATGTCACCACCTTGGTGACTCGTCCCATCTCCTTTTGGAGTGGGCTGAGTTCCTCCCCTACACTCTGGGTCAAATGAGCGATTTTCCCAAAGGCGGTTTCCATCCCAGTGGCAAACGCGACCGCGATGCCAGAGCCGGCGGCCACCGTCGTCCCGGCGAAGACCAGGTTAGGCAATTCGGCGCGAGCCAAATCCTCGCGCATGACCGGCTCACTCATTTTACGAACCGGGTGCGACTCCCCGCTCAATGTGGATTGGTCTACTCTGAGTTCAGATTCCTTCACCAGCCGTCCATCGGCGGAAATACGATCCCCTTCGGCGATCAGCATAACATCGCCTGGCACCAGTTCTTCTGCCAGAATGCGCTGCTCTGTCCCGTCTCGGAGAACACGGGCGTAGGCTGGCAACAGCTTGCGCAGCGCTTCGGTGGCCTTCTCGGCTTTGAACTCTTGCCAGAAGGAAAACGAACCGTTGATCAGGTTGACCATCCAGATGGCGATGCCCAACTGGGGCATCCGGGCCATAAAGCCGACGATGCCGCCAGCCCATAGAAGAATCGCCATCAGGTGTGTAAAGTTCGCCAGGAATCTCACCCAAAGAGGCTTCCCCTTGACCTTGCGGATGACGTTAGGGCCAAATCGCTGCCGGCGATTTCCGGCCTCCGCTTGTGATAGCCCATTTGGACTTGATTGCAGCGCAGAATACACTTCTTGTATAGGTAAAGTGTGAATCGTTGCAGCGAGGTCGGTCTCGCATGGCTTGCCAGTCATATTTGTCATCATCAGTCAATCCTTCACCAGGTTTGATTCCATATCCAGATCAGGCCGATTTCTGCCAGAACAGAAAGGATGAGCAGAATTTGGCTCGCCCAACCCATGACATGTTGGGTAATCCAGATTTGCAATGCGCCAAATGTCGCAATGATGGCGAGGGCGACGCCCCACCCAGCCACCTCCATAACGTATGAGCGTGGACAGTGCAATGGCTCCCGGTAGAGACCGTCAAGGATGAGCACCGGCTCACCCAACCGGTTGGAAAGCGCGACACTCAATGGGTAACGCGTCCCACCCGGCATGGAAATAGTTTGCCCGGCATGGCATACCACCAAATCCCCGGGCTGCCAGACCTCACAAACTGCATTTGTCCACTGCTGGCCCACGATTAGCTCTGATTCGACCCTGATCGGGAGCTTACGTGTCAGTGCGATCAGGTCCGATAGGTGTAACCGGGGGCACGGCTCCTCATCCCAGTTCTGAGCAACACTGAGGAGCAAGACGTCTGGCTGGCAAGGAGAAACGGAGGCCGCGATCCACTGAGCTAGCGCCAATACCTCTAATCCCTGGCCTGGAACCAAAATGACCAGCCGCAGGGGGAAAATGCCTGGGTCGGCGAGGCCAGCAGGAGGAACGTCAGGCGATAACAGAGCTTTCGGTTCGGTTCCCATCGGCGCGAGAGCGCCTTTCCCTATTACACCGTCGCTGCACATTGCAATAGCATTTCAACCGAAAAAGATACAAGGCTTTTCTTCGTGGAATGCCCTCTTCACTAGACGAACGACGAAGGACGAATGGCCAACCCCTTGGTCCTTCGTCTTTCGTCTTTTGTCAAACTAACCTGAGCGCAACAAGTAAAAGATCAATCAACTTGATGCCGATGAACGGCGCGATCAGTCCGCCCAGGCCGTAGATGAGCAGGTTATCGCGCAGGAGCTGCGCCGCGCCGACCGGGCGGTACGGCACGCCACGCAGTGCCAGCGGGATGAGCGCCACGATGATCAGCGCGTTGAAAATCACCGCCGAGAGGATGGCGCTTTGCGGCGTCGCCAGCCGCATCACGTTCAGTGCGCCCAGCGCCGGATAGGTGGGCGCAAACGCCGCCGGGATGATGGCGAAATACTTGGACACGTCGTTGGCGATGCTGAACGTCGTCAGCGCACCGCGCGTCATCAGCAGTTGCTTGCCAATCTCGACGATCTCGATCAGCTTGGTCGGGTTGCTGTCCAGGTCAATCATGTTGGCCGCTTCACGCGCCGGCTGCGTGCCGGTGTTCATCGCCACCGCCACATCGGCCTGGGCCAACGCCGGCGCGTCGTTCGTGCCGTCGCCCGTCATCGCCACCAGCCGCCCGCCCGCTTGATATTCGCGGATCAGCTTGAGTTTGGCTTCGGGCGTGGCCTGCGCCAGAAAATCGTCCGTGCCGGCTTCGGCGGCAATCGCGGCGGCAGTGAGCGGATTGTCACCGGTGATCATCACCGTCTTGATGCCCATGCGCCGCAGATGGGCAAATCGCTCCCTGATGCCGCCCTTGACCACATCCTTGAGATGAATCACGCCGACCGCCTGCCCGTTGCGCGCCACCGCCAGCGGCGTGCCGCCAGAACGGGCGATTTGCTCCACAACGGCTTTCATCTCCGATGGCGCCGGCTGGCCCTGGCTTTCCAGGTAAGCGGC
>Ga0315309_1001962_pt1 | contig 12184 bp, 10 predicted proteins | sample TDP4_MG_FD_203080 | JGI IMG/M metagenome (GOLD analysis project Ga0315309, IMG submission 203080) | Freshwater sediment microbial communities from Lake Towuti, South Sulawesi, Indonesia - TDP4 | ecosystem: Environmental > Aquatic > Freshwater > Lake > Sediment | place: Indonesia: South Sulawesi...
TCACATGATCTTGTGTCTCGAGCTCGAGGGCAAAGAACCCGTTCACCAGGGGCTACGCAGTCGGGCTTTATTCGCCCATCCAAAGTCGGACCTCGCGATGATGCTAGTCTCAGGACATCGCGGTTGTTGACGCATCCGACTGTGATTGCTTCCTCTGCTGCTCCAGGGCTGCCGATTGAATAGTGCGTCGGCCCGTAGTTTCCTGCTGCGCAGACTACGCCTATGCCTTTCTTCTCCGCGAGGTGGTTGACTTCTTGGCTGACTGGATCCTTTCCATCTGTTACGCAGTCGCTTGTGATACTGAAATTGATGACTTGAACACCTCGACTTGCAAGCCATTCCAGCGCGTCGATCAGAAGATCCTCTTCAGCTGAGCCGTCCTCTTGAGTCACCTTCGCGATGGCAAGTCGGGCTTCGTAGGCAATGCCTCTGAGCCGCCAGTTCTTTGCACCTCTACCTGCGATTATTCCTTCGACCGCCGTGTCGTGTCCGATGTGGTCCTCGATTCCGCATGTGCCGTAGTCTTTCGTGACAGTGGCTTTGCCTTCAAGATCGTGATGTGAAAGATCTATACCTGTGCCAACCACGCCAACTAGAATGCCCTTACCTGTAATGCCTTGATTCCACAGTCGCGTGACTCCGAGCCGCTTAGCGATGCCATAAGTCATACACCGACAACTCGGAATGGAATGGCTTTTGAGATGTTCTCGATTCTGTTTCCTCTCTCCTGCGCTAGTCTGACAACATCTTCTTCGAAGCCGCTGACAAGGAACGTGTTCAGATGCGGATAGGACTTGAGAACTTCAAGCCTCGAATCTTTCAAGGCCTCTGCATCTCTGGTTTGGATGAAGAATTTGAGTTTGCTCCGAAAGGCTGGCTTGAACTGAGGCGAGAGATGATTCGAGAGAGCGACGCAACAAGCTTTGACGAGGCACGGGCCCATGTGAGCCGGTTCGATAAGGCAAACAGACCTGTCGGCTGTGCTGAAGCGGTAGATGCAGTCAGGCATTCTGCTTCAAGGCCTTCTTCACGAGTAGGCGTCTGCGAATCTCCTCTTCAGCTGCCGGTTCAGGCGGAGGAGCTGGCTCCTGTGGGGCTGGTTCTGGTTCAGGAGCCAACTCTGGTTCCGTCATGGGCGTGGGTTTCTGGGTTGTAAGCTTCTGTTCGACTTCTCTCTCGAGAAGCAGGTTGTAGAGGGCTGAGCGATATGCGAGGAAGAACATGGAGAAGGAGAAGACGACTGTTATGATCCACCATGTTGGAATCCAGAGTCGGCCTGCGGCGAAACCACCTAGAATCCAGTTCGTCCAGCTTTCAGCGCATAGATGATCTAGTTTCGGATCGATATAGATGAAGTAGCTGAGATCCTCAATCATCCATGAGAAGGGGTAGGCTCCGACCGCTGTGAACAGGAAATAGCGTTTCTTATGGCGCCACATGCGATGTGTCTTCAGAAGCCCAAAAGAGAATGTGATGGCGCTTGACATGACGAAGAAGATCAATTGATAGAAGCTGAAGTGTTTCCACCAGACAAGTTGAAGCCACCAGGGCGCATGTCCATGCCTGTCAAAGTAGAGGACTTGGAAGGGACCGATCGCGTTTGCTTCTATCCAACCATAGCAGGCAGCCCAAATGATCGTGCAGATGACAACCGAGAGAAGTTCGAGATGTGCATCAAGGACCTCGTCTACTTTCTGGCGAGCTATGCTAGCTATGCGGTAGACTAGACTCACAGTTCACACTTCCATATCTACCAATGGATACACCGATGTATGCACCAGAAATCCGGAGAGCTAGGCTGCGCTTTCAGCGGTCTTGCGGCCGAAGTAGAAGCCCACAATCGCCGAGACGATTGGCACAAGGATCTGTATGACTGCGGTCATGGCTTCCGTGCTCGTCGCCTTCACAAGGGCATAGATGATTGCAGCTGCCAAGGTTGCACTGAAAACTAGGGCAAGGACGCCTTGGACATCGCTGACATGGCTGATGTCTTGTGCGATCTTGAAGAGGACCTCTTGTCTTGACGGTTCGTGAGGCTCACTTGCCACATGATATTTCTTCTTGCTCAAAACTCTTCACCGCAATAGTCGCAGTATTTTGCTTCCTCTCTCGCAGGCTTCTGTCCACAGGAAGGACAGCACCTCTCTGATTTCTCCACTGTCTTAGGTTGGTCAGGGATAGGCTTTAGTGCAACCTGACCTACAGCAACAGAGGGCTGAGCCTTGATGAACCCTTCAAGGATTCTCAATCGCTCCTCCTTTTGTGCGTAGATCTTGCAAGAAGAGTTGCACTGAACTCCCAGAGCATCGCAGATGCCCTTCTCCTTTATCCTTTCGCAGAGCGCATCGAGCTCTGTGAAGCTATCTACGGCATCGCCGATTTCAGACGGTGGTTTATTTGATTCGTCCAACTTTTCACCTCCGATAAATCTGTCGCCCTGATGAGATCGACATGGTTCGGAATGGTATGGTTTGGAGTGTCTCACTGGATCGGCTTGAGTTCCTTGATAATGAATTTCCCGTATCCTTGGCTTCTCGAAGCTCCCAAGCCTATCTCCTCTCCCAGACGCAATAGCCTTTGGAGATCCTCAGATTTGACCAAGGAAGACGCAACGACAAGATCGAAGGATGAATGAGGCTTGAGAACGAAGTCTTGTCTAACAACTAAGGTCCTCGGTCCTTGTCTTGTCAAGACATGGATTGGGCGTTCCACATACCCGTCAGGTTCGTGAAGCGGCTTACCTGCTCTCAAAAGGCGTATCTTCTCAGGTTTAACGAATATTCCGTGACTTATGGAGTCTCTAAATCCTGCTATCCTTGACAGCCTCAGGACGTATGCTGCTTCTTTCAGAAGAGCTTGATCTGACGCTCCTCAATGAAGAGCCCTTCGCGATCCTTCTTGAACCCTGTCCAATTACGTAGTTCGAGATCTGCGCCAGGCTCAGCTTGAGCCTCGATCGCAGTCTTATGAGCGGTGGCCTTCAGATCTCGTCCAGACAGACCTCTACTGCGGAGCCAGAATTCGATAAGGTCCTTCGCTTTTGGAATCCCGCCGAGAACTTGATCTCTAAACTGTATTGTGATTGCATACTTCTCGTAGAAGCCTTCCAAGGTTTTTCCTCATATAGTGAAGGTTCTGGAGTATCGAGAGCTTCTAATGACTTCCCCGCGAAGAACATCAAGGGCCTTGTGGTCTATCATTGAGACTGTTTCGCATCGCTCTCGATCAATGAAGGCATGGTCAAAGACTTCTCGAACGCCTCTTCTCAGGCCTATGTTTCGTAAATGCCTGTTAGCTCGAATCTTGTTTCTCTTAGCTCGCGAAGGGCTGCATCTAGCCCTAACCAATGAAACCTTCGTGTGGATTATCGCAGGCAGACCCTGTTGTCTTTCGGCCCACAGTCCGGAATCTTTCATACACAATCCAATCCCTTTCGGGCGGCAGAAACGTCTTCGCGATCTTAACAAAACCGTCTGAAATTAGATGTAACTCCACCCTTTTCGAATAAAGCGGGACAACGGCAGGAGGTTAGTTGAGAAGGTAATCAGCTGCGTCTGAGTTTTGCCTTCAGGGAAGACCGAAAATAATAGTCAGGCGGGCCGTGGCGACTCGGTGCATTGCCAACGGACTTATTGTTTTTCTTGTCTCACGTTGTGGAAACTAAGGTCACGTTATAGTGATTTGTGTTTGGGCTATGGCTGTGGTCTTCGGTGGGATTAAGCCGACAAAAACCTGGTACTGTCCAGCGCTGGCTATAGAGGGAACCTGCCAAGTGAATTGGAACCTTCCAATTCCACCTGTGGCCACTGAAATTTGTTGGGTATCAAAGTACCAGTAGCCAGCGGGCCCAACCACTTCGAAGTATAATGTTGTAGAGATAGAGGAACCAGGATTAGTAACTAGCACATCGAAAGTTACCGCGCTGCCTCTGGCCGTCGAGGTTGGCCCAGAAACCAGAAGCATAATCCGGGGTGGCAATGTTCCGGTGACAGTCAAGGAAACGGTGGAGCTTGTAGAGCCCTCGTAATCTGCGTTACCGCTCCAAGTAGCCTTAATCTGGTAAGTTCCCGGGTAGGGCAGATACCAAGCGACAGAGTAAGCTCCACCACTACCAGTCTGCGTCGTGATGAAAGTGTTCCACGTCGCTCCGTCCAGAGTGTAGCTCAGCGTAATTGTAGTTCCCACGACTATTCCTGGCGAGGGCTGCGCGGGAGTTATCGTGCCGGACAACGTAACCGAAGCACCCAACGCTATCGATCCGGCCGACAGCCCCAGCGACATAGTCGAGGTGCCACGGAAGAACGCCGTCAAGCTATGCGGAGAATTCATAAGAACAGAGTATGAAGGACTGCCCCCAACGTTTACCCCGTCAAGGCTCCAGTAATAGAAAGAGTAACCAGTGTTCGCTGTCGCCGTAACCTGAACCGAGCTCCCATCGTCTCGCCACCCGGAGCCAACCGAAAGAGTTCCGCCCCCAGCTGGGCTGATAGAGACAGTTAACATGTACTGTTTCTTGAAATTGGCGGTATACGTGGTCGGCGATGAAGGCACAGTAATCGTATGCGACTGAGCGCCACCGTCACTCCAGGACACCCAAACATATTGAATGCCTGTTCCGCCGCTTGCCGGCGAGTTCGCGGCCAACGTATGCGTTGACCCCTGAATCCACGTGAATGTGTGCGGAGTCGTAATCGGAGAACCATCGACTGTGACAAAACCAGAACCAGTAGGACTAGACGTAACAGTAATCTGAACCGTCATGGCGAAGTTAGCAGTTTCCGTTATGGGTCCATTCATGGTTATGGAAGTGGGCTTGGTTGTTCCCGAGTAAGATCCTAAGCCTGAGCCTGTCCATGAGACCCACGCGTAGCCAGATGCGGAGTTGGGCGATGCGTCGATGTTCACGGTTTGCCCCGAGTCATACCAGTAGGTTCCCACAGCGGGAGTTGTTGTTCCGCCGCCGACCGGATTAACCTGCATCGTCAGCTGGTATTGTGTCTTATACCTGGCGTCGTAGGTGACTGACGCGCTTACAGTTATGCTTCTCGGGTTCTGCGTATTGCCGTCAGTCCAACCCGTAAAAACATACTGGATTCCCGAACCTCCACTGGAAGGTGACTGGACGCCTAGGTCGTATGTCCCGGCCAAGGCCGAGAACTCAGCCTTTCCAGATGAGTCTGTTGTCTTGGTTTGGCTACCAACTGTAACTTGCACACCACTTATAGCTGAACTATCAGCCTTTCTCGTGTATACAGTAATTGTGTACTGGGTTGTAACGAAATTGGCGGTGAGTGTTCCAGGTCCATTCACAGTCAGAGTAGTGGGGTTTGATGATGAGCTTGCAACACTCAGCATTCCAGATACAGACCAAGAACTGAAGGCGTAGCCTGGTGGCGGGTTAGCTGTAATCGTCACGGTATTACTATAGTCAGGGGGTAGATTTGCTTCCCACCGTGTCTGCCCATTCGTATAGGTACCAGAAGAACCATACTGTATCGATCCACCCGAAGAAGGAGTCGTATAGAATGTAATCTGAGCCTCAAAGATAGCTTTGATCCAACCATCCCCATTCACCTGCATCGTTGAAGGATTCACACCTATGTTCGGGCAGTAAACACCTGAACTTGAGGAACCACTATACTCCCAGTGATGAAAACGATAACTTGACGGCGCGTTAGCAAGTATGTTATGTGAACCTGTGTACGATCCTGTTTGGCTGTTGGTATAAGTGGAAGAACTATCAACCGTAATGGAACCAGCCGAACCGGACCAACTAGTAGGATTCGTCTTAAAAGTAACCGTATACCCAGCCGAAGGGTACAAAGCCGCTACACCTGCGAGATCACCCCATTCAAGAGTTCTTTTCTTCGTTTCTCCCATCCCTGCGTATCCGTACATTGTTTGTTCCGAATCCTCCGAATCATACATGTCCCCCAGTCCGAATGTATGTCCTGCTTCGTGAGTGCCAATGTTCTGAACGTCATACCTACCTGACACGCCTGAAGATTGTGCTGACCACAATTTGCTGCTGTCGAATTTCATGTCAGTTTCGGTAATTCTTAGAGAACTGTAGTCCCCAGTTGAATAACTTGCCCAGATCGTGGTCCGCGCAATTGTGCTGCCACCAATTGACCCCCACCCTACTACATTGGTGTTGTCTTGCACCTCAGGGTTATTGCTACTAGTTCCGGAGTAAGTGAAATCAATGGAGGATCCAGGATCATCTTCCCAAGTTTGAAAGCTCGCTGTAGCATATGTTATGAATGAGGAGGCTGGCACATCGGCGGGAATATTCGCAGTATTAATCCAATAATTGAAAGCTCCGCTCGACCACTTTGCCGGACCATACCAATCGGCTCCGGGTCTGGTGGTTGAAACCTGCCACCCGGTGCCTGGTTTGTACCATTGGAGCGTATATCCAGCAGCTGTAGCAAAAACGTTAGAAGGCGGTGCTAATGTTTTCTTCGGCGAAACGGAGACGTAGATGTTCCCTTCTTGCCGTACTTCGACCTCGACGCTTTCGCCGATGGCGAAGTATGGCTGATCAGACATCCAGAGCAATACTCGGTTGACTTCTCCGCCAAGATGTCTGAGAATGATGTTGGTCCCAGGCAGGGAGATCGGGCCGATCACAACCTGACGGACCAGGATTGTGACGTACGAAACTATCAGAGGTTCTTCACGTGCGGAAACTATACGCAAGACTTCGCCTCGGACTATTATCGAATCCGTACTCTGAGCATATGGTCCGCGACCAAACGCCTGGCATTCGAATGGTGAGTTCGAAACAAGTTGCGCTCCACTACCAAGAGCGCTTCGACATACGAACCATGTCACGCCAGCCTGAGTCGCTTCAAAATGTGGGGCCGAAGCTGTGATGGTCACTATCAAAATCAGGCAAGGTAAATATGTTTTTCTTCCGAACTTCAGGTCACTGACTTCCCGCTTGAATTACTGTTTGGCCGCAAACGGTAGAATCCAAGAGATAGACTCGAATCGTGTACGTGCCTGTCGGCACTTGATTTCCATCCATGTCTCTTTGGTTCCAAGTATAGTTTCCCACGAATTGTTCTGAAAAGGCACCTATCTGCACTGGTCCCTCGCTGGTCTGATGCATCGTCATGATGAAGACAACACCTTGTGGGTTGGAGATCTCCATACCGTAACTCAACGAGGACAAAGAAACTCCTACGCTCTGGTTGTTGACGCAAGTGATAACGATCTGAACTTCTTCACCAAGGTTGTATGAACTCTTGTCAGTCTGAACCCCTAGATACGCCCCTCTATCGGCATTCTTCTGATGTGATAGAACGTAGAAAGACCCGATTCCCAAGGAGATTGCCATAAGAACAGGTGTAAGAGAGCGCTCAAATTCTCTCCATCTACTGGACATGGAAAAAGCCTGCCTTGCCAACTGTTTCAAGAGAATATATTTGGGGCATCAGATTGTTGTCGGGTCGCCTTTTCTCGACTGCATCACCAGCGGAAGAATCGTTCCCTCCTCACCTATCTTGCTCTAACTTACTTCGATCGCTACATTGTAGTTGCTGACTCCTAATATCGAGATCAAAGCGGTCCAAGTCTGAGTGGAGCCTGGTGCTGTTATTGTGAACGTGGCTCTGTGTATGATTGAGTATGTGGTCGTAGTTCCGGAAACGCTTATTGATGTGCGGTCGTATGTAACTGCTGCAGACTCTTGCAAGGTGGGCGTCCCTCCAGGACCTGCGATGGTTATGCTTCCCAAAGGGGGTGCTCCAGATCCTGTCCAAGTATATGTCAAAGTAACCACGATCTGGGTTGCACCTGCTTTCACGTTGAAGCTGTATGAGGGTGGGGGGGAGACGATTAAGGTGACTGTTACCGTGTGGGTGATTGCAGGTGTTGCGCTTGTAGCAGTAACAACTGTGGAATATGTTCCGCTTGTGGTGATTAGGGTGGGAACGTAGAGCGTGGCTGTGCCCGGGAACGTGCTTATCGAACTGGGCGTTATCGTGCATGTCACGCCGGGTGGAGCGCCAGAAGTCACGCTGAGACTGACAGTTCCACTGAATCCTGCGTAAGCTTCCAAGTTAAGGGTGAATGAGGCAGTGGCTCCTGCAGCAACACTTTGCGAGGTTGGTGTGGCGCGGATACTGAAATCCGGAACAATAGGAGTGAAATAGGCTTTCAACCACCCATTATTCGAGACCGTCATGTAAGTATCTTGAGATGAGGTACTATCGACAGATACCCCGCTCGTCTGCCAATACGAGAACGTGTATCCGCCAGGCGGATTAGCGACTACATGAACCCTGGTACCAGAAGCGTAGGTGCCAGTCGCCCCGTTCGTCTTCGTCGCGCCATCGGCACTAATGCTGCCGACAGAAGCCGGGTCAGTGTTGAATGTAACTGTATACATGGTGGGCGTAGTAATCGTGATAGGAGAATAGGTAGCATAGATGCTAAATTTGACTGTTCCAGAAGAAGCAGTTCCGAAAGGGTTGGGAAATGCACCGTATGTGTACGTTCTATACTTACTGGTTCCTGTGCCGACTCCTGCGTGTCTCACAACGATGGCTTTCGCGTCATGCTGGAAGGCTAGATAATAGTCTCCTGCTGCGAGGTAGGTGGGAGTCACAGAAAAAGTATGCCATGCTCCTGCACTGCATGCCTCACTTGCGCTTTCAACTAGGAGGGTGCCGGGATCGCCGCCTGACCCATCATCGTCATAGATGGCAACTCTAGCATTTGTTGGACTGTAGATATATAGCGAGATCTGCTTCACTGTGCCGGCGACTGCCAAGTTGAACTTAGTTGAGTCTATATAGCCATAGTCGTTCGCTTCGTAAGACTCGATATTCGTATCGCCAAAGATGTCTGCGTACACGTTATTCAAATTCACGACTAGAGAGACGACCAATGCGAGAACAACTAGTGTGGCGGTCAAACGTCTGATCTGTCTGTTTGACATACGATTGATCACTAGCAATTCTCCGGCAATTCTTAAAACTTTTCTTGACAAGTGCTATTCAAAGTTGTCAATGGCGAGCCTAATCAGCCCTGAATCCGCCGATACCTTCGAATACAGCTGAGGTTTCTTCTCCATCTGATGCGAGGGTCGAATTCCCGTGTTCTGTTTCTCAGGTTGATTGCGTGTTCAACGCTCTAGAAGGTTCGCATCAGTCGAGGCCTTTCTTACGGCCAAGATCAAGAACCGAGAACTGGACTTGATTGAGTTTCTAAGAGGCCTCACAACTTGGAGCCGTAGGCAGAACCATAAATCGATTACGACATTGCTGTATCTCACTGGATGGCGACAATTCCTCATCTATTAAGGCATCAAGGTGGACCGCGACGAAGTTAGAGCGAGAGTCAGGCCGCCGAAAAGAGCTAAGACCTTTGGAGGCCGCCCGTTTACTGAGGAAGAGATCCGCAAGAACTGGAGTCTTTATATGCTCGACTCCTATTGCTCACAACCTATCCCTGAATTTCCGCTAGATCCGAGGCTTCACTCTCGAGCTCTTAGAGCTCCTAGCAGATGCTCCTTCCACTACTACTTCCTTGGCGTTCGATACTGGGGAGAGCACAGCCTACGTTCGTAGATATCTCAGAAACATGCTAAACTATGGCTTGGTTCACGTAGACGACTACGTGTGGCATGTCACAGGTATTAATACACTCGGAGACTAGTCGGGTTATGGATAGGTTCTTCTATTGTGCCAAAGTCTTGAGCTGGTTGTGTAGTTGCGTCGGAACGAATATGTGCGTGTAAACTTCTCTGGTCATTTTAGTGTCTCCTTGATTGTCTTCTAGGACAAGTGGAGACATATGGGTGTCCATTTCCCCTGGACTCCTAGAGATCTAATCTTCTCCTTGGAACTCCAGAGTATCCCCCTCTCAGTAACGTCTCGAGCTTCTTCTGTAATTCGTCAATCTCTGCCTGCTCCTCGGAGGAGAGAAGGTTCGCTCTTTCAGAAAGCGCTCTAACAAGCCTCAGTGTCTTTAGGTATGCCGGGAAAGCCACCTCTTTCCAATAGCCAGGTGGAAGCTTGTAATTGTATGGGTTCGCCTCAGCTATGATGTCCATTTCCGCTTTCCACAAGCCCGTCTTCTTGGTATGCACCCATCCTATTATCACAGACACCGGGACCCCTATGGCCGTCGCTAGGATGGCGAACAGCCAGAAGCTTTGGAACAGGTTCTGAAGCTCCGGAATGTTCGTTATCGCCAGATAGTAAACTGTCACCAGTGTCGAACCATAACCCAACAGGAATACAAGATAGGTGTTGTATCCAATTCGGAAATAATACCAGCTCCTAGAGGCCAGGTCCTCGATCTTCACTAATGACTTCCTCCGCTGAGGCACGTAGTGGCAAGTAGGAGATAAACAACTCTGCCCCCAGATCGATTACAGTGTTTTGATACAACATCCTTCTGAACAACTAATCAGTCCGGTTGGTTAGCTTTGGTTGCGCCGTTAGATTAAGAGCTGTGTCTTGAGTGATTGTCCGGAGTACGTCTAATGAAAACATTAAATTCTAACTCGCGACAGCTTCCTAGAACAAGTCAAAAGCCTCAGCCTAGGTGCCTGTGACTCAAATGGCAAGCTTGGAATACCCAGTATCAATGTTGTTAGGGGTTCACAATGTTGAAAGGCTTTGCGCTCTCGACTCAGATGGGGTTCCACTGGTCAAATACGGCCCCCCTATCGGCTATCGGTATAACCCGACGACGATTTCTCAATATGCCTTGGGGCTGTGGGAGATGATGAACAACAAAAAGAGTCTACAAAGGAAGACCCAGTACGAAAAAACGTTCTTAGCTCAGGTTGAATGGTTAAGAAGACACTATGCGGAAAAAAATGGTTTTCCTGCGTGGACATACAACTTCGATTTGCCTTTCTACTCATTGAAAAGCGGATGGATGTCCGCACTATCGCAGGGATTGGCTATTTCCGTGCTCTTGAGAAGCTCTACATTAGGTAACCAAGAAGATCTCTATCTGGCTAAGCAAGCGTATGTTGCATTTCAGACGACAGTTGATGAGGGGGGTGTGCTGACGTATACCCCTGAAGGATTTCTGTGGCTTGAAGAATGCCCCTCGGCTGTGCCGTCACTGATCTTGAATGGGTTCATATATGCCTTGTTCGGCGCTTTGGAGCTTTATCGACTAACAAAAGATCTGAAGCATTACCGCACATGGCAAGATGGAGTCAGATCGCTGGAGGGGACAACCCACTTCTATGATGCTGGATATTGGTGTTACTACGACCGATACGGCCGAAGACCCTACCCCGCGCTAATATCAGATGAATATATGAAATTTGATTATATTCCGCAGTACCGCAGCTTGTATGCGCTTACAGGCAACACTTTTTTTGATTCGTACGCACGACGATGGAAGAAGTACTGCGAGTCGTTGACTTGTAATCTTGTGCGCAAACTAGTTCCGATCGCGAGAGCATATGTGCCGCAAGCCGAGAAAATCCTTCGGCTCATTGCGCTAGTAAATCCCAACCCAAGAGTCAGGTCGAATATGTCATGCCTCAAGCCATGACTTTGAATAGGCTCCTCAACCTGACTTTACACGCTATCGCCCACAAACCTGTAGTTTGCCGATCGCGAGAGGGCTGCTGCCTATGAGATCTTCGAGTGACTTCGATTGCGAAAGAAGCTATTGTTTGCGAATAATTCTAGCTAGATATGAGCTAACTAGAGAAGGCGACTGACGTTTCGCTATCCGGTCCTGTTGAAACTAATCAACGGAAGACGTAAATCATGTTAGACAAGTTGCAATCCATTTTGTTTTCAGTACTCACTAGAACCTACGCTAGACTATCCAAAACGAGCATCGGCAAGTTGCCTGGTGCGCGATCAGGATACGAGTTTCTGTATCGATTGCTTTGGCTGAAGAGGAGCTTTGTAGAAATCCAAGGCAGCAAGATGTACGTCAATGTCTTTGATGGAGACTTGAGTATGCGTCGGACCTTCCGCGCCTACGCCACCAATAGGGTCCATGAAGAATCCACTACTGCCATATTTCGAAGGATTGTGAGAAAGGGTGATGTTGTCGTTGATCTGGGTGCAAACATAGGATACTTCACCCTACTCGCCGCCAGGCTTGTGGGGAAGAAAGGTATGGTTTACGCCTTCGAGCCTGAACCGCGAAACTATGGCTATCTTGTGAGAAACATTGAATTGAATCG
>Ga0315309_1001963_pt1 | contig 12174 bp, 8 predicted proteins | sample TDP4_MG_FD_203080 | JGI IMG/M metagenome (GOLD analysis project Ga0315309, IMG submission 203080) | Freshwater sediment microbial communities from Lake Towuti, South Sulawesi, Indonesia - TDP4 | ecosystem: Environmental > Aquatic > Freshwater > Lake > Sediment | place: Indonesia: South Sulawesi...
ACCCGCCCTCATACATTACCCTCCCCCCAACGAGGAGGACCGCACGGTCCCCCAGCTCTAGAGCTCTTCTGGCATTTTGTTCAGCCAGGACGACGGCCATCTTGAAATCGTCTCGCAGTTTACTTATTTCCCTCAAGACCTCAAAGGCAACTTTTGGTGCAAGGCTGGCCGTTGGCTCGTCAAAGAGCATGACCTTGGGCTTTCGGGTCATGGCCATGGCCATCGCAAGCATCTGCCTTTCACCGCCACTCAGCGTCCCAGCCTTTCTGTTATTGTACTCCTCCAGCACCGGGAAGTCCTCCAATGCTTTTTTTGCGCGTTCATTGGCCTCCTCTTTACCTAGGATGTAGCCTGCCATGGTTAGATTTTCTTTGACGGTGAGATTTGCAAAGGTACTGTTCACCTGTGGGAGGTAAGATATGCCGAGTCTCGTAATTTCGTGCGGCGGCAACCCAATTATCCTTTTTTCGTTGAAGAAAATTTCCCCAGAATATATTTCCGTTATTCCCATTATCGTCTTCAGCAGAGTGCTCTTTCCGCTTCCATTAGGTCCCACTAGCACTGTGATCTTCTCGTCCTCCATCTTGGAGGAGGCGTCGAAGAGCACGTGGAGGTTTCGATAACCTGCGCTTACCTTCTCTATCTTTAGCGTCATCATCCACCCAGATAGCTTTCTACTACAACTGGGTCGTCGAGGACCTCTTTTGGTTTCCCTTCAGAGACTATCGCCCCTCTTGCCATGGCGTAAGCGTAGTCAACGTATTGCAGGATGAGTTCCAACCTGTGCTCTATTATGAAGAAAGTCACTCCCATCTTCTCCTTCATCTCCTTCAGGTGAAAGAACACCTCTTGCGCAAGCTTCGGGTTTATTCCAGCAGCTGGCTCGTCCATTAAGATCATCTTGGCGCCGCTCATGATAGCCCTTCCCGCCTCGACAAGCTTCATCTGCCCCCCGCTCAAATTCGATGCGGGCGCGTTCCAAAGGTGATCCAAGTCAAGGAGGCGCAGGGTCCTGAAAGCCATTTCGGTCGCCTTCTCCTCTTGGTTAAGCCATGCCCCCCTCAATGGGGCCCGTAGGAAACTTTCCCCTGGGTTCCCGCCATAGGCGGTAAGGAGGTTTTCCAGAACCGTCAACTTTGGAAACGGCTGTGGCATCTGGAAGGTCCTCACGAGACCCAAGCCGTAGACCTTGTGAGGCGTCCATCCCGTGATCTCCTTTCCGTCGAACCATATCTTTCCTTCGTCCTGATGGTAGAATCCGGTGATGCAGTTGACGAGGGTCGTCTTGCCACTGCCGTTCGGCCCGATGAGCATCGTCATCAGACCCCTCTCCACGTTGAGGCTGATGCCGGCCAGGGCCACAACGCCACCAAAAGCCTTGGTCAGCTTTTCTACTCGCAGGATGCTATCCATAGGAATCATAAAAAAAGGAGTTGTGGGCCTAGCCTGACCATTCCACCGTGTCGGTGGCAAGGACGTACTTGCCCACTACCTTCCACTCGTATGCTCCAGTAGTAGTCTTCAAGATCTGCCAGATGACATAGTCGCCAGCTTTTCTATCGCCCGCTTCGTCCAGCTCGATCCAACCGGATGAGCCAAAGAATGACTTCACGACTGTAGGTAGGACTTCGTGAATGACCTCGGAGTCTGCCGAATCAGCCTTCAGTACCGACAAAGCATAGGCCCAGACTATGTCGTAGATCGAGTAGGAGTAGGATTCGGGCTCCCTCCCGAGCACCTTTATGCCGTTCTGCCGAACCAGTTCCCATTTTGCCGACTCAGTTGGTGCGAAGATCGTGGATGGATATTCAACCTTTGCAGAGAATTCTGCAACTACCGGGTCTTCGACCATCGAGCCAGCGGCGCACGTCCCGTCACTTCCGTACCACTTGACAGATGAGAGCACATCGTATTCGCTTGCCGCTGTGAAGAGGGCATTGACTTCCTCAAATGATATGTCGAGGACACACACCTTGTCCGCTCCATACTGTGTCACAGCGCTCTGAACTTTGCTAGCCAGGTCCGCTGCTTCGGCTGAGAACTCTATTGCCCCTGGGGCGTACCTTATGCCAGGGAGGACGGTGCCCCCCAGTTTAGTGAACCTATCCGCAGCAGCTCCCTCCAGTCCAACTCCCCATGCGTCGTTTCTTGAGACCGTAATCATGTAACGCTTGCCGTCTTCGTATAATATTCTACCTATTGCGCGGCCTTGTAGTATGTCTGTTGGGCAGAACCTGAAGATATAGTCATCAACTATTGCCAGGACTGGGGCGGTTGAGGACTGACTTATCGCCAGTATCTTGTTCGCGTCGCAGTATCCCTTGATTGCTACGATCTCTGCGCTACTCAATGGACCGATGAGTAGCTTGATGCCTCGAGCCGCGAAACTCTCGACCTTTTCCAAGCAGATGCTGGGCGTTGTCTGGGTGTCTTCAGAGACGAGCGCTATGGTCCACTTTGCGCCGAGCGCGTCGAGGAACGCGTTGACGTGATTCACCGCAAGCAATGCTGCAGCCTGTTCGTTTTCACCATAGGATGCTAGGTCTCCACTGAGGGAGAAAAGACCACCGAGCCTGACTTCTCCAGTTAACGTTGTATTGATCGGCGCCTCTGGTCCGATGCCAATGATTGCTTTCTTCATATCCTCGATCATCGCTTGCGTTGTTGTGAGCTCGCTTTGGAGTGCATCGCGCGCGGAGATGGCACTGTCCCGTTCAGACTGTAGGCTTTGAATCTGTGCCTGCACCTCGGGGGGAATTGCAGGTTTCGCGAGCCAACCCACTCCCACCCCCACAAGCAGACCTATTATCAGCGCTACTACTAAGAACGACTTGCTTGCTTGACTCAAGACGATATCTCTCCTTCCTTAGTTTCCGCATTTATTCGCTATAAATATTTTACTATACCATTATTATGAAAAGCATAGTAGTTATAGTCTGAGTGGGTCCTCGGTTACACCGGCATCTGCCATAGGCCGGTACAGGACGATTTTAGGCATAGGCGTGGCAAGCCTTAAGTCCACCTTGAATCACTTCAGCAGGGGTCATGATAGATTTTTTACTCATGATAGATCTCATACTCTTCAGCAGGGCCATCATATTCAGCAGCCTCCTTACACTTCTGAGCATTGGCCTTACCCTCACCTATCTGACCACCAAGGTCCCAAACTTCGCCCACGGAGCATATGCGGCGATAGGGGCATACATCACATTGACGGCGGTCAGGGTATGGCAGGGGAACACATATCACTACCTATCTTTAGCATTCATTTTTGGCGGGACCATCGCATTGGCCCAATATGTCTTAGTTTTCAACCCCCTCATGAGGAGGGGGGCGACAACCGTCGGGCTGATGATAACCACGCTCGCCATGGAGTTCATACTGTTGGCAGGGCTTAACATCTACGCCGATTACTTGTCAAACGTTTTGAAGATCAAGTCTAGATACTTCCTATTCTCAGCCTATGACCTTAATATAGCTGGCATGAGAGGTCTGTTCATCGTTGCGCCAACCCTCACAGCTGTTACGGTTCTGTTGTTACGTTACGCTTTGACAAAGACAAGGTTCGGGGTTGCCATGAGGGCAGCCATCGAGGATTCATCCTTAGCCAGCGTGATGGGCATTAACGTCAATCGGGTTTATGCCGTTTCGTGGTTCATATCTGGCGGACTAGGCGCGATGTCAGGAGCGCTCCTTCCCCTATGGTGGCCCGGATATCCTGAGATGGGAGCTGACTTCATAGTCAGCGCATTCGCGGCAAGCACTGTTGGCGGGGTCTACAGCATATACGGCGCTGTCTTTGGTGGATACCTGATCGGGCTTGCAGAGGTACTGGGGACAAGCTACCTGACCTCTTGGCTCGGTTCTTGGGTGATTCCTTACAGACCTCTGATTCCCCTTATAGCCATAATAGTAACCTTGCTTTTAGCCCCAAACGGCATCTTTGGGACGAACTGGCGGGGCATCCTTGTTTCGATAAGGAAACTGGTTGCGCAACGCAAAGGTAGGCCTACAAGCGAAGGCCGGTAGGCCTTGAGATCTTCAATTCCTATGTTTTCTCTGATTTATGAACTTCCTGAGCCTATCCTTGCCCAGCGTAGGTGTAGGTTTTTCGTGCACAAGGCCTTCGGGCTTATACAACTGCACCAGTATCAGCATCGTTCCCAGTAGCAATTGATCCAGCCAAACGACGTTAAAGGGGAGGAAGGGGGCCAAGTATCCTTTGTAGTAGTCTATAAACCTCCTGATGGCCGTGAATATGAACGTACCTGCCAACACGCCAATGTTGTTGCCAGCTCCTCCTAGGATTACTATGACCCAAGGCCAGAACGTCCACGATACCCTTTGGTAGCTCGTGCTGATCACCCCCCCTGCCTTGAATGCGTCCAAGGCGCCGACGATGGCCGCGATGGTCGCGGCCATTGTTATGGCCTTGAGCCTCATGTTGGTGACGTCTTTGCCGAGGGATTTCGCCACATCTTCGTTGTCTCTGATCGCCTTTAACGTCCTGCCCAATGGTGATCTAACCGTCCGCTCTACATATAGGAATAAAGCGATGCACACACTAACGATGAAAACCGCGATCACGGCGTATCTCTGGTCTCCGGCCCATGCAAAGGGATCGGGCACCAGGACGCCAATGTTTCCCTTAACGATAGGCTCATAGTTGTAACCTATAACTTGAATTCCCTCACCCATGGCCAGTAATGTCATGGCTAAGTAGTCCTCGCGCAATCTTATGGTCGGATAACAGGACAATAAACCCAGGGCCGCGCCAATGACGCCGGCCACAGCCAGTGTGATGAAGAAGACCGCCAGGCTAGTGGCCGGATTTCCCATGAGAATGCGATTTACGTCCGTGACCACTGCTATATTATCCGTGATGTAGTCGCGTCCTGCACCAATGTCGAAGAGCCAAACGACTATCCTTCCTGGAATGGCTCCAACCACGAAAGCCCCCCCAGCCACGGCAAATACCTTGCCGAAGTTGGGAATGCCCGCATAGCCATTCTCCAAGTTGAGGCTGAGGGCAACCGTAAAGTATATCGATAAGAAGATGACGAAGTCCCTAACGAATATCAAAGTCTCCGGTGAAATTTCCATTAAACGCCTTCTCCATCAGCCAGTTAGTTTACAGACGATGTTGATGGTCGGTTATAAGACTTGTTCATAGCATATCTGATAATGTCGAACCAATTGGCTATCCGTGTTGAGTGAAAGGGATGGAGAGAAAGTCGAATCCGAAGTAGATCATGATTGCCCCGGACAACGCAACGATGGCCCTGTACCCCTTAACACCCAGGAAGTTCGTTCCTTTCTGTGAAAGGTATGCAACGGTCGTGAGGAATGCAATGTCCATCCAAGAGTGAGAGGCGAATAACAGGAAGATCCCGGCCAACCCACCCACCTCAAGCGCCATAAATACCAGATTTATCCCAACCGTAAGCCACCAGAAGATGAAGATTGGATTCAAGCCAGTTAAGGCCAACCCAATAACCAATAAATTCCGTTCTCGATGGCTCTCGTTTTTGGATTCGTGCGCTGGAGGCTTGATGATCTGTGTAACGCCGAGGATGATGAGAACCACTCCCCCGACCACACCGATGACTGATCTGACCAGCGGATTCCCGGAATAAGGCATTAAACCGAAAGCGAGCAACACTATCAAGGCGAGTTCGATCAGGGAGTGAGTGGCCGAGAACAATAGGCCAATCCTAGCTCCAGACTTCATTCCGTTGGAGAGGGTCGCGAAGAATAAGGGGCCAGGTGTCAAAGCCCCGGAGGCGGTCACAAGGATAACCGTGGCAGCGAAGGTTAGCACGTCCATGGGGTGCGTGGCCCACTCCCCGCCCAGTACCATACATGAACCTTTTGTATCTACTTGCCCGATGGGGGGAGCTTGATGTCCCCGCTGAGGGGGGGGAAACCACTCGCTGAGAGCTACTGATAATTAATTGTATGGTGCCGGTCGTGACGGAAAGACTTATTCGCCAACCGAGATCGCGCGAAGCTCGGGCTCAGTTTGGATATCTTGGCCATGGGAGAGATACTGGTGGACATGATCCCAACGAAGCCCGGCCACTACTCAGTAGTGCCTGCCTTCGAGAAATGCTTCGGAGGCGCCCCCTTCAATTTCGCCGTTGGGGCAGCCCGCCTCGGAAGCAAAGTTGGGGCCCTTTGTGCTGTAGGTGATGATCAATTCGGTGAGTTCCTGCTCGAAACCCTGAAGGAAAATCGGATCGACGTGACCCACGTCAAGGTCAAGAGGGCCAGGACGACGTTGGCTTTCGTTGTTAGGCAGAGAGGGGGTGAACGCTCGTTCTTCTTCTACAGGCTGCCGTGGGCCGAGACAGCCGACACGCTCCTCTCGCCCGACGACATAGAACCACAATACGTGAAGGGCGCCAAGATCCTCCATTACTCGGGCGTCGCCCTCTCCCACAGTCCCGAGAGGGAGGCGGTCAGGAAGGCCGTAAGAGCAGCTCACGAAAGTGGCACAAAAGTCTCGTTCGACCCGAATATAAGGCCGGACCTCTGGGAGAGCCCAGCAATTCTAAGAGACGCGTGCGAGGATGCCTTTAGGAGTTCTGACATCATCCTCCTCGCGAAAGATGAGGTAGAATACCTGTATGGGGAGGCTTCGCCCGAAGAGGCCGCAGACCAACTCCTAGGGAAGTATGGGCCGGAGATCGTTGCGGTGAAGCTCGGTGGGAAGGGGAGCTACGTGAGGTCGAGGGACGGGAGTGAGTCCCTGAGCCCGGCCTTCAGGGTCAGGGTAGTGGATACGACCGGCGCTGGGGATGGTTGGGCGGCCGGGTTCCTACATGGCCTCGCAAGGGGATGGGAGCTGGAGAAGTGCGCAACGGTGGCGAACGCAGTCGGGGGGCTCGTCGTCACGAGGATCGGAGCCATAACGGCGATGCCCAAGAGGGCCGAACTCCGGCGGTTCTTCAGGTCAAGGGGGATGAAGATCAGCGTATAATGATCGATCCGCCAAGGTTGCGATAGTCTTATCTTCATTTCATCTATGTAGCTGATCCGTTATCTCGACTGGTGAAAGAGCGATTGCCTCTGACACGTCATCTGAAGAAAATACTTCCGAACCTCGAATACTCGCTAGCGCTGGACATCAATCCGACCCAAGGCACACTCGAGGGTGAGGAGAGGGTTAGGGTAAAAAATCCGCTTGCGCAGAGCTTGGACAAGGTCATCTTCACGTTGGACCTAAACCTCGCAGGATCGAATGGGGAGATGGCCATCAAGGGCGTCGAAGACGAGTCCGGAACCGAGGCAAAATTCCTCCATCCCAAAATAGGCGGAAAGGTGGACCAGAGCCTCTTGGTCGTACAACTTGGGAAGGAACTTAAACCGAATTTCGATCAGGAGCTGCGCATAAATTACTCGGGCAAGTTTACCAGTCAGGTCGATGGTCTCCCACTCCTCCTCGAGGACTCATTCTACACCTCGTCAAGCTACTACCCCCGCGTCATAGGTTACCTCGATGAGGACCTGACGAGCTCAAGGCACAGGAACTACTCATTGGCGATATACCGAGTCCAAGTGAAAACCCGGGCAGACCAAGTCATCGCGAGCTCCGGCAAGGTTGCAAAGGAAGAGGCTTCGGGAGACGAGAAGACGACCTACCTCGAATCATATGGCACCAGGGGTTTTGGGCTTGTCATGTGCCCCAGGTTCAAGGCGATATCGAAGGAAATACAGGGCATTGACGTAAAATCCTATTCGCTCCCGGGAGGTGAGGAAAGGCAAGCAAGTCTCTTGGAAGCCGCACTGGACGTGCTGCAATTCTACGTCAAATATATCGGTTTCTACCCGTGGGAGAATCTCGCCATACTGCCAGGAAGCGAGATCTACACTGGAGGATACGCGTCGAGCAACATGATATTCATTCACAAACCCGAACCGAGGGGATCGCGAAATTACATCAACTGGATCGTGGCCCACGAGGTGGCACATCAGTATTGGGGGGCCTTCGTCGGGGACCCGAACAACCATCCTCAGTGGCTCACGCTCGGCCTGTCGCAGTGGCTCGATGAGAAGTACGAAAGGAGCAAGGACAAGGCGCTGAGGCGCAAGCCATGGAAGTATTATCTCGTGGGTGTCGCATTGGGCGTCGATACGACTATAATGCAGCCACTCGATAAGCTCGATACCGTGAAGTTCGACTGGAACAACATCATAGCTCATAGCAAGTCCTACACTGTGCTCAAGATGTTGGAGAGCCTTATGGGGTCGTTGAACTTCGAGAAAGTTGCAGCCGCCCTCCTGGAGAGATTCGGCGGCAGGATAGTGACCGCCAAGGATTTCGCCCGTATCTGCGAGCGCATCGCAGAACAGAGACTTGGCTGGTTCTTCGACGAATGGCTCTACTCGGACGTGAAACTCGACTATAAAATTGACGACCAGATCGAAGGGGAGGCCGAGGGGATCAACATGCTGCGGCTTAAGGTGAAGCGCTTGGGCGGAAAGATGCCGATAAAGGTAAAGGTCGTCTACAAGGACGGAAGCCAACAGATCGATTCGATAAAGGAAGACACGGTAGAGGCTGAACTCGTCTTCATCTCAAAGGCCAAGAAGGAACAGGTGATCTTGGACCCGGATGAGGAACTTCCCCTGAAGAGCAGGATAGATGAACTTGAGCCCGATATGGTCGGATACGCCCTTTACAACGCCGGCCGATATGCAGAGGCGGTGGTTAAACTGCAGGAAGTCCTCAGGGGCAACCCTTCGAACGCCATGGCGCAGTTCACCCTCGGCATCTGCATGTTTGACGCCAAAAAATACTCTGACGCCATTGAGGCTTTCGAGAGGGCAGCTGAATTTTCAGATGCTGAGACCGATAGGGCTTGGAAGGCCTGGAGCCAGATATGGCTCGGCCACGTTCACGACCTAGAGGGTCGAAGGGACCAAGCAGTTGCGAGTTACAGGAAGGCCATTGCCCTGGGGAGTAGGGAAAAGGTCAGGTTCGATCAGTACGGCATCGACGCGGATGCGGTCTCATGGGCAAGAGAGAGGCTCGAGGTGCCATACAGCGGAAAATAGATGGCTCTGCATACATTCGCGATGAACTCGGGCGCCGTCGGATGGGCATTCAAGGTCAGTTGGTATTCACGCCAAGACCGAGGAGGAGCTTACCTGTCCCGCAGTGTTGATGGTCGGCAAGCTGCTCAAACAAGGATAGCCCGTGAGGTAGACGAACTGCAGGATACATTGAACATCCTTTAGAAAAAGAATAAATGTGGCGATCGAGAAACGATAGAATAGGGCCCGTGGCCAAAGCTCCTCGAAAACGGAGTCGGCAAGGTCTGGATATGGCGGCAGAGCTTAGCGCCGAGCCCCCTATCCCGAAGGAGCAAACTAACACAGTTATTCGGCTGTGTAGGCTAAGGCTGTACATCAGGGGTCCGAACGGTTACACCCGGAATTCCCCTCGGGCCCGCCATTTCTTATGCCAATTCGTCCAATTCATTGGAGATTAAATAGGAAATTGGAGCTATGTGCTACTGTGTATAGAGCTTGCGGGTAAGAGGTTGCGATAGGAAATGTGACTCCTGCGCCTTATTTGGGCTCTGCGACGGCATCGAGCAGTATGGCGTCAAAGGCTACCGCTGTTTCGAGGCTGGCTGCGAGCTGGAGTTCCCGGCCATCAAGAGGATGCAGGAGTGCAGCACCTGTGGCATAGGTAAGCTGACATGGGACATTAAGGATGAGGAGGTAGCAGGGCTGGTCGACGAGATCGCCAACCTTGGCAAGGTGAAGGCCCAACCGATTGAGCTCCCGGGGGTCGTGCCAATTGTCTCGCTGAAGGATCCATCGAGCTACAACTTCGATCCATTGAAGATCGAAGCGATCGTAGTAATGTTCGAGGATTTCTTCGACGAGGAAATCCGACAAGAAGTTGAGAAGGCCGGCGACATACACAGCTACCTGAACTTCGGTGGCAAGGTGCTTGCTTCTACGATAATGCCCGATGATATAATCACGCAGGAAGGGGTATTCTACTTCTTCCTTAGCATGTTGGATAGGCTCAAGTTCGATGGAGCGATAGGTTGGGACTCCCCAGTCTACGTAGACATCCCGCTCTACGACTCCTGGGTTAACCTGCTAATGGGGCTGAAGCTAACTCATGAGTTGGCAGACTGGGGCATTCCCGTCTACGGGCTAGCGAAGGGAAACGTGGAGAATCAGATCAGGTTCAGCGTCGAGACCCTGGCCAGGATCGGCATCACTTCGATGGCCCTCCATGCCTCAGAATACATGATGGTGCGCAAGGAGGACAGAACCGTCGTGCAGATCATATATACCTACTTCGGATATCTGTCCAAGCATGCCCAATCCGTCCTCCTCGTGGGAGTGCTGAATCCGAGGTGGCTTTCCTTCTTCGAGAGCAGCTTCCCAAAGGGCCCGAGGCTGTCATATTCTGGCATGAGTTGGCTCATGGACGCGGATAGGGGATTGCTCTATACTAGCACGAAGTACGCCGATGCCATTTCCCAATACGTTAAATGCGAATGCGCAACGTGCTCTAAGACCGAGCCCAATGAACTCATGGTTCATCCGAGCTTGAGGGCAAAGCACAACCTCGGCTACCTGCTTAACCGCCTTTCCGACCCCTCTCTTGTAGCCCCGAAGCTGTCGACCTATGACCTGATCCTGAAGGAGGGCGAAAGGTTATTGCTCGTCTCCGACCTCCACATGTGGACGGGAAGGGCCCTGCTGGACAATTTCACCAACTTCCTCGATGAGGAGAAGCCCACCCACATCGCGTTCTTGGGGGACGTATTCGACCTTCAGGGCAGGCCGGATCTTCCAGAGGCGAGGGGCTTCTTCTATACGTTAGAGGATCTGGGTTCCCTGATCTTCGTCGCCAAGGGCTGTAGCGACAGCGACAATGAAAAGTTCCTCACCGCCTACGACAAGTTGGCAATGGGCACTAGGCCGAGGTCAAGGCTCTGGTGCACAAACGCCAAAGAGGAGGAGGAAGCGGATGCAGTGCAGACCTGCCTGGGCCTCTACAGGTTCTACAGGTGCGCAAAGGAGGAGCTCAGGATAAGGCTGGCGGATGGCCGGGTGATCGTCGCAAAACATGGCCACGACATCGCAGACGGCATGACATCGGGGTCATTGAATACGATCCTAAAGGAGATGGAGGAGGCTAGGACGCGCACGCACGCCAATTGGCTCATCATAGGGCACCTGCACAGGGCCTTCGTCGATGGCGAGAGGAGGGTTGCCTCGACTGGGTGCTGGGCGTTCAGCGAGCCATACGAGGACAGGCTTACGAGGAAGGAGGACGTGATGACTGCCATCGTAGTTCACGGCGACGGCGAGGTGGAACTGAAGCGAAGATGCTGAGGCTTGGGACAGCATTCGGACCATCACAGGCGCCGCTTCGACTCCTACAGAAGTAGGGGATCTAGGAAGCGGAAGAGGCCCAAAGGAGTGGCTGGCAAAGAGAGGCCTCAAGAGCTTGTCAGCCAAGAAAGGTTCTATCACTGGCATAACGAGCCAGATACTGCTGATATACCAATCGACTTGGGCTGTGTTCGAAACATAGTTCAACATGAGATGGCACGTTGCAGCACAACGATGATGAGTAAATTTTTACGCGAAAGGAATCTAGGAGTAGTTCGTAATTGGATCATACATAATCAAAGCAACGTGAAGGTTGGTACTTTAAAGCGGTTCTGTAAGGTATTTGGCATCGACCCTGACAACCTTGAGAAAAAAGGCGTCATCCTGAGCCCGAGCTTTCCCCTAGACATGAGCTCTAGGGCGTTCATTAAAGTAAAGAGCCACGTGTTAAATGAGGGTCGAATCGAATTCGGATACAAGTCTGTGTGTTCTATAGATTATCGCAATCAAGATCCAGTATTACTATGGTATTTCGCGAACGCCGTCAGAGAGGCAGGAGGGAAGATAATAGGGAAACCTCACCTAGAGGTTCGTGTGGTGGTAATATCTGCGGACAGAGTTCTCGCAAGGGCACTGGTAGCCTCTGGCCTCCCGTTTGGCAGAAAAACTCTAAAAAATCCATCCTTAGATCCCATAATTGAAAAAGATCCCAAGCTCCTTAAGTATCACATCCAAGCTACACTTTCAGAGGAAGGATGGTGTTCCTTAAAGATTAATCATGGTAGAGCTTACTTCGACATA
>Ga0315309_1001964_pt1 | contig 12173 bp, 8 predicted proteins | sample TDP4_MG_FD_203080 | JGI IMG/M metagenome (GOLD analysis project Ga0315309, IMG submission 203080) | Freshwater sediment microbial communities from Lake Towuti, South Sulawesi, Indonesia - TDP4 | ecosystem: Environmental > Aquatic > Freshwater > Lake > Sediment | place: Indonesia: South Sulawesi...
ACTCCCGCCTCTTCTGGACCAACAAACAAGATGGTACTGTGCGCCGTAATCAGATCTAGGTAGATCTTCAGGTAATGCTCTTCTTGAGCTCCTTCGACTACAAGAGTATCATCATACGCGCAGATAGTTGCCATTGGGATCTCCAGCTCCCTGTGAAGAGCCCTCTCATAGATAACCAGTTCATTGATCATGCGATGTCTAAAAAAGCAGCCCATCTCACCCGCTACACGGAGGCCCTTGAAGCCTCTGGCGACGGATTCATTCAGAGATTTTCTCCACAGGGAAATCGTCCTACTGATGTTGAACTCTCCTCCAATAAGATACCAGTCACGGTAATCTACCACTTGCAAAGCACCCTTCTTCTCGTAATGTCCCACGTTCAGCCCGAACGCCTTCATAGCCTCCCTAATCTGACTCGGTGACTCATCTCCCGCAACATAGATCGCCCTCACCCCGATCCAATCCAGTCTTCAGGTAGGTGAAAAGAACGAGGTGCTTATCGCTCGGATTCGTATAGAACAGAATAACATGATCTTTAGCTTTCATAGTCCTGACAAAGTCTAAGATCTCACGCTTTCCTAGCGTTGTTCACCTTAACACCACAGATGATACCAAAAGCAGTGAATAGTTGCCTGAGCCTCTCTCTTATATTGTTGTGTAGCGGTCAGGGTCAATATCAAAACGAGTCGCAAGATTCGCAGCAAAGGAAAGCGCAATTAGGCAAGTGCATTGAAAACATACGAGAAAGCGCTCAGACCGCGCCTCGATAGTTATTTTTCTGACAGCGCAGGCAGCTCTGTCATAGTTGACCTCAAAGGGTCCTCGCCAACCGAGCAACGGGGGCCCGCTTTTCGAGCTTAATTATTGCCCCCCCTGTAGGAAATGCGCTAACCTTCAATCTTGGTCGTCGAGACTCGCTCGTCATACTCGAGTCGCTGCCGGAACTCTTCCCGCTTCCCCATGTGCCAGTTCTGAACGGGACGGTAGTACCCCACTATCCGTGAGTAGACCTCCGCCGGCTTCCCGCATTGCGGGCACTCAAAGTATTCCCCTCGCAAGTAGCCGTGCTCCATGCAAATCGAAAAGGTTGGGGTTATGGTGTAGTAGGGCAGTCTGAAATTCTCGGCGATCTTTCGGACGAGGGCTTTGCATCCCTCAGCACTGCTGACAGCTTCTCCAAGGAAGCCGTGCAAGACCGTGCCCCCATTGTAGAGGACTTGGAGGTCGTCTTGGTGTTTGAGAGCTTCGGCTAGGTTGTTAGTATAGCCAACCGGTAGGTGTGTAGAATTGGTGTAGTAAGGGACTCTCTCGCCCGCGGTGGCGATCTTGGGATATCGTTCTTTATCGAGCCTCGCCAAGCGATACGAAGCCCCCTCAGCCGGCGTAGCCTCAAGATTGTAAATGTTTCCTGTCTCATCCTGGAACTTGACCAAGCGGTTGCGCATAAACTTCAGCACGCGAATTGCGAAATCTCTGCCTTCTTCCGTTTCGATTCCCTTGCCGAGAAAGTTCAGGCAGGCCTCATGCATCCCCAGTATGCCTATTGTCGAGAAGTGAAACTTGAGCGTCCCTAAGTAGCGCCCTGAGAACGGAAGCAGTCCGCGTTTCATATTTTCATCGACGAGTTTTCGCTTTATCTCTAGACTGTCTTTTGCGAACTCCATCAGCTGCCCAAGCCGATCAATGAAGTCGCGCTCATCTTTTGAAAGGTAGGCAAGGCGGGGCATGTTGATGGTAACAACGCCGACCGAGCCTGTTTTGTCCGCGTAGCCGAAGAAGCCACCGTACCTGCGGTGCAGCTCACGCAGATCGAGCATTAGCCGGCAACACATCGCGCGAATTTCCCGAGCGTCGATGCCGCCCTTTATGCAGTTCTGGAAGTATGGAATCCCAAACTTCCCAGTGGCCGCGAAGAGCAGGTTCGAGACTTCAGAGTCCCAGTCGAAATCTCTCGTCACATTATACGTTGGGATGGGAAAAGAGAAGATCCGCCCACGCATGTCGCCTTGAAGCATCACCTCAAGAAAGGCCTTATTGATCAACTCAGCCTCGGGCTGATAGTCAGCATAGGTTTCATCAAGCATTTCACCGCCAAAGATCACTGGCTCCCTCTTCATGTCTTCGGGAACCTTGAGCTCGAAGGTGACATTTGTGAATGGAGTTTGTCCACCCCAGCGTGAAGAAATGTTAAGATTATAGATGAACTCCTGCATCGCCTGCTTCGCTTGTTTGTAGCTCAGCCCGTCCTTTCGCACGAACGGGGCAAGGTAAATATCAAGCGAGTTTACCGCAACAGCACCCGCCCATTCGTTCTGGATAGAGCCAAGGAAGTTAGAAATCTGGAGCAAGGCTGAAGAAAAGTGCCGCGCAGGTGAGGACTCAGTTCGTCCAAAGACGCCGCTGAAACCATGTAGCAGCAAGTCCTTGATACTCCAACCGCTGCAGTATCCGACTATGCCGAACGGAAGATTATGAATGTGGAAATCACCATTGATGTGGGCCCGAAATACCTCCCGTGGGTAACCTTTCAAGAGCGTATAACGCGCGATCGCTTCACCCGCGGCCTGAAGGAAAAGGGATGAGAACGAATAAGCGATGTTTGCGTTCTCACGAACTCTCCAGTCACGCATCTCAATGTAATCGTTGACTAGTTTCACTGCATCGATGTGCCCCGGTTTGGTTTTCTGCACAGGCACTCGGGCCTTCTTGCTTTTGGGTTTCGATCTTCTAGGCAAGTTAGCGACCTCATTAGAACTTAGCCAATGAGTCTAAACTAACTTTCGTTGTTAGACCTGCCTTTGGGCATGGTGTGTAAGCACATTGCGGGAAGGATGGACCATAAACTGGCAAAAGGGGGCCGGCTCGCTCATCTAACGCAGCCAGGGTCATGGGTGTTCTGGCTGGTTTGGGGGTTCATGGTCATGTACTTGATCTGGTTTCTCGTTCTGTTTCCAATCGCAGTAACTGCAGCTCAGAAACTTCGCTGGCGACCTGCGATAGTTGTAGGCACATTGGGTTTTGTTGTTTATCAATCGATGCTGTTCATCTTCGCCCGATGAACAAGAGAGGAAATCAGGCTTGACACCATTCCAAGAACTGGCCTCTGCTCTTCACCGTATGGCAAAAAAAGAAGTGGGTTCGTATCCAAGCTCCAATCTATCCCGTCACCGTCTTACTGATGGAAAGGATCTACTTGCGCCACTTCTCTCCAATGGGGTAAATATCCCATGGAATGTTCTCGTACTTGAGAGTGCTCAGGTCGGCGGGAGTAGTTCCAGGCGGGTCGATGGGATAGTCAACCTTCCCCCACGTGTCCCAGAACGCCTTGTGGTGAACCCTGCTTTTGATCTCCACAATATCGAGGCTGTCAACGTCAATTCCAAGAACCTTGATTGGGTCAGCACTCATCGGTGCTCGCAATCTCTGGGATACTATGACATGGTTATTATTGCCAAGGTTCAAGGAAGCAACGAGATCGTCATGCATCCTTGCTCCTCTGTCCATCGGCCCAGTTTCCACCCAATCAGCACTACCCAAGTACTCGATCTTGCCTGTCACCTCAACTGGCCCTCCAGAAATCGGGTGCACCCATCCGCCTATCTTCACTGTAACTGTATCTCCGACCTTGTGATTTTTGGCAAGCATCTCCAGTACGTTAGGGTCCGCGATGCTTGTGGTGCAAAAGTCCTTCGCTCCTTGTTCGATTAGTTCTTTCAGTATGTGCGTACCGTCTCCCAGCCTGTCGTCATGATAGGCGATGACGACTGGCTTGGTTCCTTTCTTCACCATTTCAATCACATTGGCAACGCCCTCCTTAGCTTTCGGCAATGGTCGAGTCAATTCATCTCGAAGGCTCCAAACGAGATCGGATAGATCTTGGGCGGCCTCTTCGGCCGACTCACGGTTGTTGTTAGTGACAACGAACACTGAGAACCCAACGTCTGGTACGTCTGCATAAGCGAATCCTGGGCCGACGGAGGCGCAGTATACTCCTTTCTTCTCCCATTCCCGACAACGATCGTAGACTTTCTTCATGGGATGGAAGTTCGATGCTTGGTAGACGCTTGCGCATATGATGCCTGGTTTCCGTACCGCCATCGTGGGCTTGAACATACCTCGTATTGTATCTATCATGCAGCGAGCAGCCGTCATTCCAATCTCATGGGAGTCAAGGTGCGGATAGGTTTTCAGTACAAACACTGCATCCACTGCGTTTGCAAGCTCAACGTCCTCGTTTTCGTGTAGGTCAAGAGTTACCATTATTGGTATTCTGCCAACAGCTTTCCTTGCTCTGCGAGACAGTTCGGCTTCCGGCCTGGGTATCCCTGTGACAGCCATTGCGCCATGGAGCGCAAGCAACACGCCGTCGAGTTTTCCTACGCTGCTCAATCTGCTTACAATGCGATCAGAGATTGTGTCGAAAGCCTCCGTCGTTAACCAGCTTCCCATTCCAACGGTCGCGGGCCACTCAGTCCTCAAGATTCCGACAAGTTCAACGTCCTTTTCTTTTTGGGCGATTTCCTTATATCCTGTGATGTACGACTTGCCCTCTCCTTCCGTGTCAAGTGCGTCTCTTCCGTAGCGTATGCCTCCCTTCTCCCAGTCCTCAAGTGTTGTGACGTTTGGGCAGAAGGTACAAGTCTCATGCGAAAAACTTGCTACAGCTATTCTCACGCAGGTTTCCACCAAAAATAGGGAACCATGTGTTCACCTTATAATAGTATGGAGATGTCAGGATCCAAGATGCTAAAGCGCTCGCTACGGCCGGCCGTAGAGAAGAACTCCCAGCAGAGCTGCTCTTGCCGTAAATGCCTTGCGTTGACAATCCAAACCCAACCAACACCGATTAGGCCTATCAACCACCTGTCACAGCAGAGCGCTTCAGAAGGTGATCTGATGTACTAATGCCCAGCTCTCATCTTGTGATCAGAAAAAGGGCCGTGTGGCAACAGTAGAGGAACAGCCGGAGACATTGATGCTTTCACAATGTCAGAAAATGGCTCACGTTTTCTTGATTCTTCTGAATCCGATGATTAGTCCACTTACTGTAGCGACCGCCATCCCGAGCAGAAATGTGATGAAGAAGAGGGTTTGAATCGCGTATAGCTCGGGGAAGAGGGGGCGCCATGGGCCAGGTCCAGACCCCATGCCACTCACAAACATTAGAAGAAGGCTCAGAGCGATGGCAACCAGCCCCATCAGAAAGACTCTGCTGAGAAGCTGGCTCTTCTCCCTCGCCTCAACCGAGGTCACAACAGGCGCTTCACTAACCCTCCTGAGCAGCGATGCGCCACAGTGAGGGCAGTTCTTAATATCGGCGGGAAGTTGCGACAGGTCTCTGCCGCATGATTGGCATGTGCATCGAGCCAGTTTCTCACCGCAGTAGGGGCAGATGGCTATGTCTCTAGGTAGCGTAGTAAGGTCTCTTCCGCAGCGAGGGCACGCAAATGCCGTCGGGGCAGAGATTTTCATTCGAGGCTTCCTTCTCCTACGAATGGCTACAAGAGCCGCTAAGACTATTAGTATAGGAATGATGACTACAGCAGGTGGAAAGAACCCAATCATTATCATTGTCAACATGTATGCAAGGTAGATGATCTTCCATCCTTCTCCGAAAACCATGAATAACGCCAGCAAGGCTAGGGTGGCTATCTTCAGCGCTCTCGCTGTTTTTCTATGCGTTCTCTTCAGAAGAAGATAGGTGACAAGTAGAGCTGGAAAGGCGATCAGCAGCAAAGGCATGAGAATTGGGGTTTGCTCAGGCTGCGGTTCCTCACCGACTGCACATACTTTCAATGTCTCCGTTTTTGAGAATGGCGCGTTGCCGGAAAATTCGATGGTCCATGTGTAGCTATACTCACCAGGCTTCGTGTCGGTAGGTATCTTGAAGGGTATCTCAATATTCGCTGGTTGATGTGGTTTGAGAAGGTAACAAAGTACGCCAGGCCGCCCAAGGGTTACTTCCTGTAGAATGAATGATAGATTCGCTTGGAAGGTACCGACGTCAGAGATCTTTACTTCTACTCGAGTGATTGCCATGTCGCTAGGTCCATCATTGTTGCAGACGAGCAGAAGCTTGCCAGTATCACCGGGATGATAGTACGGTTTGTCAAGCTCATAGTGAACGCCGAGAGCACTGACTGTCTGGACAAATAATCCAAGTAAGAAGGCGAAAAGGATGAGAGAGGTTGCAACCACATTCTTTTTCTTCAAATCCTTCCTCCTTCCTGGCCTGTCGCTCTGAACCACTACATAACAATTGCACGATCAAGACCCGTCTTAAGAACTTCAAGGTATTCCATTTGATTCACTATGAGCGCTTGCGGTCTTCCACACGTATAGGGTTCCGACACATCCGACAACGCCTATCCCAATTGGATAGAGGAACGCGATCTGAAACGTGAATCGATCTGATAGAAATCCGATCACGGCAGGCGATACAGTTCCTCCGATGAATCCTGCGATCGAATTGGTCAACCCCATCATCTTCGCCCTGTTAGAAGGATCGGTGACGTCTGATATCATGGCGAAGAATACGGGAAAGAAAGCGGAGCTCACAATTCCTTGGAAGAAAAGTCCGGTTACGTAGAAGTCGCTGAAGGGTACCAATGTGATCCAGACTGTGGCAATGAGAACCATCACGGTCAACAGTTGTAGGACTCGCGCCCTCCCAAGCCTATCCGACAGGTAGCCTCCAGAGAGTTGCCCCGCTGCACCCGTGATCCGCGAAACGCCGATTATGAAGGCCACGTATGAAACATCAAGAAGGAAAGTTTGGGTCAGGTATACGGGCACCATTGAGAGCAAGCCAAGATTGCATGTCCAGACAGCCGCTTGCACACCAACCATCGAGAGGAATAGGGAATTCGATGTATGCACTTTCCTCGCATGTCTGGATGAGTGCATAACAACATGGTTCCCGCTTGGAACCAGAAACAAGACCATGAAGAAGATAGCAAGCGAGTAGAGGCTCCATGCCTGCAAGCAACCTGACCAACCCAAGGTGGCAATGGCGGACCAGACAAATATCGGACCCAATGTCTGACCGATCGGAGCCGCAGTTTCATGAATCCCCATTACGGATCCTACTTGATACTGCGGGTATTCCCTCGATAGAAGCGACAGGCCTTGCGGAAGGTAAGCGCTGAGTCCTGCACCGGCGACAAAACTCAGAATTAGAAGGCTGGCAAGGGATCTTGAGACTGAGAACCCCAAAAGAGAAACTGTGGTTAGCGCGATTCCTCCGCAAATGACATTTCTCTCACCAAGCTTGCTAGACAAGAGAGAGAAGGGATACGACAAGGTCCCGTAACCGAATGACAAGGATCCTACAACGAGGCCGACTGCCTCATTAGACAGTTCCATCGAGGACTGAAGCGCAGGCATGATTGCCGTAAACAACATCCTGTATGAGAAATTCCAAAGCCAAGTCAACCAGAGCACGGAAAGCAGCAGCCTTCTTGACACCATTAGCCCACTAAGATAAGTCCGAAGCATGCATAACAGTTAATATCGTTAGCGGCGCATCCTTCACCGGGAACAGAATTGATAACGGAAATGGCAACGGTGGCTGTTCTCGTATCGAACGGCAAGAGATCGAAGGAATGGTTCAGAGACAAGCTCGGCTTTGAAGTCAAGGAGGACGGAGACCACTGGATAGTCGTGGCCCCTCGTGGATCGAAGACAGGCATACACCTCTGCCAAGCAAAGGAACTCGAGCCTGGTAACCAAGGCATACTCTTCTATGCCGACGACGCTGACGCAACGTGCAAGGAATTGAAACAGAAAGGCGTCGAGTTCACTAGACCACTCGGAAAAGCTGAGTGGGACGAGAAGACGACGTACGCTATGTTCAAAGACCCAGACGGAAACGAGTACTGGCTGATGCCAAAAAGCCACTAGCCACATTCTTCCACCCATTGCTGAATGGAAACCACTGGAAGAATTCAAAGCTGCGGAGTTTCCGTTAGCGGAGATGTAGACGACCTTATATACATGAAAGAATGCTCACATGTTCATGCCCGCACTTACCGCCAACCACGTCCGAAAGTTAGCCGAAATCTTCAAAGTCCTCTCAGACGAAACGAGGTTGAGAATTCTGAGAACTCTTGAAAAGGAGGAGCTATGCGTCACCGATATCGTCAAGAGGACCAAGGTTTCCCAGTCCGCTGTATCTCATCAGTTGAGGGTTCTTCGCCAAATGGACCTGGCGAGATCACAGAGAAAAGGAAAGAACATTTACTACAGGATTGCGGACGGACATGTTTTCTCCATAGTTAGAGACGGGTTAGAGCATGTGACGGAGGAAAAATGATGCTGACAAGACAGCTCTCCGCAAGAATGGAGGAGTTGAACTGTGCTGCGTGTGCTGTCAGAATCCAAGAAAACAGGTGAAAAAGGGATCGAACAAGAGATCAAGAAGATAGGGTATGGAGTACGCGATGAGAAAGGTGTCGGTAAGAAGCAAGACCGCTTATCGGAATTTCTATATCTGTCAGCGGTAGGCATAGGAATACTAGTAAGCTGGTCCGGGGTCCTTCACCGGTTTGTCCCGCTCAACCTAGACGCGATCGTCCTAGTAATTATCACAGGAATCCCGATCCTGAAGTCAACCCTTCAAGCGCTCAAGTCGAGGTCCATAACAGCCGAGGTCGCCATGGCTACTGGTATGGCTGCCTCGATCGGTATAGGGCAGTTCCTATCGGCGGCTGTAATCGGGTTCTTTATGCTGATCGCAGAGTACATCGACCAATTCACAACAGACAAGGCTAGAGCGGCCATTGAGAGTTTGATCAAGATTTCTCCAAGGAGGGCCTTAGTGAGGAGAAACGGTCGTGAGATCGAAATCGACGTGAACCAAGTCGCTCACGGAGATGTCGTGATTGTAAGGACGGGGGAGAGAATACCTGTAGACGGCGCGGTCATTGCAGGGTTGGGCTCAGTGAATCAGGCGCCCATTACAGGCGAATCAATTCCTGTGGAGAAGAAGACGGGTGACAATGTCTTTGCTGGTACGATCAACCAGCTGGGCACTCTAGAAGTTGCTGTCACCAAGGTCGGAAAGGACACAACATTGTCCCGCATTATTCAACTGGTTGAGGAGGCGGAGGTGGCGAAAGCGCCGATACAGAAAGCGGCAGATCGCTTTTCATCCAAGTTCCTACCCTTGGTCTTCACAGCAGCCGCGCTGACTTTCCTCTTCACTAGGAACATTACGTACGCCATCTCAGTGGTTGTTGTGGCTTGCCCTTGCGCCATAGCGCTAGCAACTCCTCTTGCAGTAGTGGCAAGCGCGGGTAAGGCTGCCAAGAAAGGGATCGTGATCAAAGGCGGAATCTACCTTGAAGAACTGGGCAAGGTGGACACAATGGTGATCGATAAGACTGGCACCTTGACTGTAGGTGAACCAAGAGTTGTACATATCAAGACGTTTGACCAACATGATGACAAAGAAATTGTCACTCTCGCAGCTATGACTGAGGCCCATTGCGAACACCCTTTGGCAAATGCAATACTTAGCAAGGCAAAGGAATACGAAATAGACCTGCCCAAACACGGTTCATGCAGCGTTATACCCGGGAGAGGAGTCACTGCAACCTACGAAGACCAGACAATAATCTTTGGGAGCAAAGAGCTACTAAAGGAAAGAAATGTTGCGATACCGCCGGAAATAGAGCGGTACATGGAAGACGAGGAGAAGCAAGGAAGAACAGCAATGGCCGTTGCCCATGACAGCGACGTTTGCGGAGCAATTTCCGTAGCCGACATCATCAAGGACAAAGCCAAACAGATGATAGAGGAACTGAGGGAGAACAGAATAGACGTGATTATGCTCACAGGAGACAACCCTCACATAGCCAACGCAATCGCCAAGCAAGTTGGCATAACTGAAGTATTTGCGGAGTTACTCCCGGAACAAAAGGTTGAGAAGGTCAAGGAATTGGTGATGCGGGGAAGAAGGGTTGCAATGGTGGGCGACGGCATAAATGACGCTCCCGCCTTAGCCGAGGCCCAGATCGGAATAGCGATCGGTGCAGCCAGCAGCGACGTAGCAATTGAAGCGTCTGACATAGCATTGATGACGGACGACCTTACGAGGATTACAGACGCCATCAAGATCAGCAAGAGAACCTTCAGTGTGATCAGGCAAAATCTGGTGAGCAGCGTGATCTTCAACATAGTAGGCATGACCTTGGCTTCAGCAGGAGTCTTGAACCGCTTGATGGCCGCGCTAGCACATTCCATACCAGACTTCATACTATTCATAAACTCCTCAAGACTAATCCGTTAGTTGGAAGCCTGGTTGGTATGAAGAATCCTGAATTGCAGCTTCCTACCGACCGGACTGTCAGAGGGAATTCATCGAGAGCGATTACCTTTCGAATTGATACAGAGTTATCAGTCCCATATCTCCGCGATCTGCTGAAATTTGTCTACCACAACTATCTACTTCCAAACCGAGAGTTCTTCACGCGAATCCAGAGGTCATCCTCAGAGGGGACTCCAAGCCTCACGTTCAGCACATTTAGTAAAGAAGGCTCATGGCATGTTGATGTCGAGATCATTGCGCAAAAACTGATACTCGTGAAGATTAACCCCAGCGCGGATAACGTACCTTCAGAGGTTCTCGATCGGCTAAGGGAAGATCTTGTCATCAACATTCAACTCTTCGAAGAGAAAATCAGAAGGACAACCCTCTACTTGGCCTATGTCAAGGGTCAAGAGATACTACATGAGACAACGCCCTCGGCAGCAAAGAGAGAAGCAGAGAGACTCCTTACAGGAAACATTCTCCTCCTGTATGTCCTTATGATAGGGCTAAGTGTAGTCATCTTCAGCTTCCTGGGCACGTACACCCCAATAGCGATCATAGCCTCTCAATTCCTCTTCATACTTTTCTCGGATAGGATCATTGCTAAACTAGGCGAGTGGACCATCAACGAGAAGAATCCAAACGTCTACCTGGTGCAATATCAGATTCCAACAGAGGAATACAAGCAGTTTCGCGCAAAGTATGGAAGAGACCTCGTTGTGGAGATGAAGAGGAAGATATATGAAAGGACTCTGGCCGCCGGAATAGAACCCACATGCGAAATTGCTGAAGAAGTATTTCGGAAATTTGCGATGGACTGCGATCCGAACCGCATGTCTACCAAACGTGTGAACCTCTATGAACTCGTCAAGAAGGCGGCGGAGATATTTGAGATGCCAATGCCAAGGGTGGTCGTTTCAAACAGCATGATACCCAACGCAGCCGCCAGCGGACCAGCTCCAAGTCGAGGCGTACTCCTAGTCACAACTGGCCTGCTCGTTCAGCTGGAAGAGGATGAGATATTCAGCGTTCTGGGTCACGAACTGGGATATTTGAAGGGCAGAGATCCAATAATTCTCTTTGCTCTCATGGCATCTGAGTACCTGCTACGCGTATACGTCCTCTGGCAATTCCTCTTTTTTTCACCGCTCCTATACCTAATGATTGCGATGACCTTGGTCTACTTTGTAGCCAAGTTCTTCGAAGCCAGAGCCGACCTGCAATCAGCTATCAGAATAGGCAAACCAGAGATCCTCGCCGAGGCACTTCAGAAGATCGGTTTCCGTAGACTACAATTTGAGCGCGTTCCAACGTACCGAATCCAAAGTTGGCTGAACTGGGATCCTCACCCGCCGATATATTTCAGGATCAGCCGACTCCAGAAGCTCACCGACCCTTCTCAGGTGAAACATCCCCTCATCCAATCAGCGAAAGACGTGGTGAACGGATTCCGCGCAGCACTTCATTGACAATATACGAATCTTTACAGTCTTCAAAGAGATTCTAGGATGTTTATTTGCCTCTTCTTAGTAGATTCACCGTCTTTCGAAGGAATCGCCAATGGCAAAAGATCCCGTCTGCGGGATGTACGTTGATGAGAAAGTTGCCCAGTTCAAGGCAGAAGTCCGCGGAACGACCTATTACTTCTGCAGCAAGTCCTGTCTCGACGAGTTCCTTGCCCCAGAACGTGAACTTAAGCGTCTCAAAATATTCGTTCTCGTTTCTGCTCTCCTAGCGGTACCCATAACAGTCTTGACTTACTTCGACCTCTTGCCGATGCTTACTCGTAACCTGGTTCTCTTCGTTCTCTCGATACCCGTACAATTCGTCGTGGGCTTCCGTTTCTACCGCGGCCTATACC
>Ga0315309_1001966_pt1 | contig 12170 bp, 10 predicted proteins | sample TDP4_MG_FD_203080 | JGI IMG/M metagenome (GOLD analysis project Ga0315309, IMG submission 203080) | Freshwater sediment microbial communities from Lake Towuti, South Sulawesi, Indonesia - TDP4 | ecosystem: Environmental > Aquatic > Freshwater > Lake > Sediment | place: Indonesia: South Sulawesi...
CCTGCACAACCACACCTGGCGCAGACAACTCAATCAATCCAGAAACATGATCCTCCTTCAACCTCAAAGCCCTCTCCTGAAAAGGCTCACCATGCTCACTCCCCTTCAAATGACAGTTTTCATATTTGGAGCCTAATAGAGGGCTTAGACCCCCCTCTACCCGTCTGTCTCTCTGTCCATGTATCACTCAGTATCACTTTCTATTTGGATCCTAATAGAGGGCGGTCTAGCCTCGTGCGCACACACACAAACAAAACTTGTTCCACACAAAAACTCAACAATAGTTTTAAATACACCGAACTATTCGCTGATTTAGAGTCTTCCGAGGAACAAAAACATGCCCAAAACCGAAAAGGGAAAATCACACCCAACACGCCCAGTGGGAAAACGAACCCCCATCTGGTGCAGATACACACCAGAAGAAGTAGAAGCAATAATAATCAAACTGGCAAAGGAAGGACACAACCCAAGCAAAATAGGCACAATACTCCGCGACCAACACGGAATTCCATTAACCAAACCCATAGCAGGAAAATCCATCACACAAATCATGAAAGACGCAGGTTTGGCGCCCTCTCTACCAGAAGACCTCGAAACCCTGCTGAAAAAAGCTACAAGCCTCTACGTTCACCTCGAAAAGAACAAAAAGGACGCCTACAACAAACGGTCCCTTCAACTCATTGAGGCTAAGATTCACAAACTCGCCAAATACTACAAACGTGAAGGCGTTTTACCGTCTGACTGGAAGTATGAAGTTAAAACCGCCAGCCTAGTTTAGGGGTTTCTACGACGGAAAAGAAAAACCAGTTTGACGCTTTGTTAAACAGTGCCAACCAAGCTGCAAACCTAATTCAGAAACACGCTGAAAACAGTGGACTAATTCACGTCGTTTCACACTTGGACGCAGACGGCTTAGCAGCGGCTGGAGTGATAGGAAAAGCATTAACGAGACTAGACGCAACCTTTCGCATCCGCATCGAACGGTGGATAGACGAGAAGATTATTGACGGCATTCAAGCAGACAAACCGTCATTGATAATTTTCACCGATTTCGGAAGCGGCGACCTCGATGTGTTAAATTCTAAGCTCTCCAAACAAGAACTGATTATTCTTGATCATCATCAACCCGTTGACAAAGCAGACGCTTCTTTCGTCCATGTCAACCCGCATCTTTACGGAATTGACGGATCTCGTGACCTAAGTGGAGCAGGCGCTGCATATCTAGTAGCTAAAGCCATTGATAAGGCAAACGTAGATTTGGCTTGCGTTGCAGTCGTCGGCGCTCTCGGCGACATGCAAGACAAGTATGATCAAAGAAAGTTAGGCGGTCCCAACGCTGTTATCATGGAAGACGCCTTGAATGCTGGTCATCTCAACGTTGAAACCGACCTTCTCTTCTTCGGAAGGGAGACTCGCCCAATTCACAAAGCCTTGTCTTGCACCACAACTCCGTTCATTTCGGGTATAAGTGGTGAAGAAGACAAGAGTCTGGCTTTTCTAGCCAATTTAGGAATCACGCCAAAACGTGGCGACAAGTGGCGAGCGTTACGAGACCTTTCAGAAGATGAGAAGAAAAGGCTTTTCAACGCGCTCGCTGACTATCTGGTGTCCAAGGGCTTGCCAAGCGATATTGCGCTCAACCTTCGTGGAAGCGTTTACACATTGATTCGCGAGGAGCCTTGGACTCCTTTGCGAGACGCTAGGGAGTTTTCGGTTCTCCTCAACGCCACTGGACGTATGGACAAGCCTGGTTTGGGAGTAGCCATCTGCATAGGTGAGCGAGGGTCAGCTCTGGAAGAAGCAGTTTCAGTGTTGGATGAGTATAGGCGGATTATAACGAAGTACCTGAACTGGCTTATGGAGCCAGATACAGACCGCATAGAAGAGTTGAATAACATATACGTTGTGCGGGGTGAAGACGTAATCGAGGACAAAATCATCGGAACCATATCCTCCATTCTCTCGACAAATCTCACCAAGCCTGAAAAACCCATCATCGCATATTCAACCGTTCGAGAAGAAGGATTAGCCAAGATTTCGGCTAGAGCCATAGACCTCGTGACCAGCAAAGGACTCAATCTGGGGGAAATCCTGCGAGTTGCGGCGGAAAAACATTCTGGCAGGGGTGGAGGTCACAACATAGCCGCTGGAGCTCAGGTGCCGATTCAAGACTTAGAGTCTTTCATACAGCTGGTGAATGAACTTGTCAAGAAGCAGTTGGAGGCAGCACTTGTTGGAAGCTAAAGTCGTGCTTTGTTACAAGAGGGTTCGGGAGGCTGAGGCTGTGGTTAAAGCGGTTTCGCCTGATAACGTTAAGGTTCCGAAGGGTTTGTTCATCAGAACCACCAGACTGGGGAAAAAAGTGTTTACCAAGATTGCGTGTGAAACAAAGTTGCAAACTTTTGCGGCGACAATAGACGACCTGTTGAGTGCTGTTTCCGTGGCTGAGAGGACTGTTTATGCTGTTAAGAATAGTTGAAACGTTTGTTTGTGTTTATTGGATGTTTTGTGTGTAGTAGAAATCAAGTTTTGTGTTTGTGTGTGCGCACAGTAGACCTAGCCCCTCTATTAGAAAGTGATACTGAGTGATATAGAGACAGAGAGACGGGTAGAGGGGGTAGAGCCCGTCTATTTGGATCCTAATAGGTTTCTCGTGAGGGGTCAAGGTAATTAAGGTGTGTCTGTGCATTGTTTGAGGTTGTGAAGGGTTTAGCTGGTGTGAGGGAATGTTGGACATAAAGTTGGTTCGTGAGCATCCTGAGGTTGTGAGGAGCAACCTTGAGAAAAGAGGCGATGCTGAAAAACTACGGATGCTTGACGATTTGTTACGTTTAGACAGAGAATGGAGGCGGTTGTTGACTAAGGCGAATGAACTCCGACAGAGGAGAAATGTTGTTACCGAAGAGATTGCTAGGCTGAAGAAAGAGGGAAAGGACACCCGCAAGAGGGTGGAAGAAGCCAAGAATATACCTAAAGAAATTCAGAAACTGGAGGCGCAGGTGGAGGAACGCAAGGAAAAGGTTAACAACATTTTGTTGCGGTTACCTAACCTCCTTCACGAATCTGTTCCTGTTGGGAAAGACGAGAGCGAAAACGAGGTTGTGAGGGTTGTGGGCAAGCCGCCGAAATTCGATTTTGAACCTAAGAATCATTTGGAAATCGCTGAGAATCTGGGCTTGATTGACGCCGAACGCGCTGCCAAGGTTGCGGGTCACGGCTTCTACTACCTAAAGGGTCCCTTGGTGCTTCTTGATTTTGCCATAACGGCTTACGCCATAGATTTAATGACCAATCAAGGCTATCTGCTTGTTGAGCCTCCTTTCATGATGCGCAAAAAAGCCTACATCGGAGCCACCGATTTGGAGTTTTTCGCTGACCAACTCTACAAGATAGAAAACGAAGAGCTTTACCTGGTAGCCACGGCTGAACATCCACTGGCAGCGTGGTTCATGGACGAGGTGATTGAACAGAAAGACTTGCCCATAAGGCTTGTTGGTTTCAGCACCAACTTTAGGAAGGAAGTTGGCGCTCATGGAAAATACACAAAAGGTTTGTTTCGCATGCATCAGTTTAACAAGGTTGAGCAGTTTGTTTTTTGCTTGCCCGAAGACTCGTGGAAGTTTCATGAAGAGTTGCAGAAGAATGCAGAAGACCTCAACAAGGCTTTAGGACTGCATTTTAGAACGGTAAATGTATGCACCGCTGATATTGGAAACCTTGCCGCTAAACGATACGATGTGGAAGTATGGATGGTTGACGGAATCTATCGAGAAGTCGGTTCTAACTCGAACTGTACGGATTATCAGGCGAGACGATTGAATATCAGGTTTAGGGAGAAGGAGGGGATGGCGCCTGCTGGTTTTGTGCACACGGTTAATAATACTGCTTTGGCGACCAGCCGAACCATGATGGCTATACTGGAGCAGTATCAACAAAAAGACGGCACAGTGCTGGTTCCAAAGGCTTTGCAACCATACATGCACGGAATGGAAAAAATAGCATAAAGGGTCAATGTGTTCAATTCTGTTTTTGATCCTCTTCCTTTAGGAATTAGGGTTAGGGTTAGTTTGGAGATGGTCATCTATGTTGGGTATTGCTATTCAATTCATAAAAGATTGAACTGTGAATATTATGGACCAACCGACTTCCGCACAATGAAAGAAGTTGTCAATGCCACTAGTAAGAGAACTGTGATTAAGATGAAAAATCAAAGAAGTATGAAGAGGACTGGTTTGTGCTCCAAATTGGTTACGATTGTGATTACATCACTTTTTTTGCCCCCTCTCATTCTTGGGGCTCACATTGAAAACGTGAATATAGGCGGCTATTTCTTTCGCTTGGAAGAGGATGAAACCTATACTGTCTATGCTGAAGAGACAGCACAATTAGTTTACAATTATATGCGTGATACGACATATGGTGGATACTTCCAAGAAGTAAGCCAGAATTGGACTGTTGTTACAAATACTCACAAGGGATTCTTAGGAAATGCCTTTATTGCCAGAGGATTTTTACAACTTTATGAGAGAACCAAAAACGTAACATATCTTTCATGGGCGGAAAATATTGTAAGTACTCTCTGGAAAAAATGTTGGGACCAAAATGGGCAACTGGGATTTTTCAATGGCTATTTTCAAAATTGGACTAGAAACACAAATTCTCAAACCTTACAAGAACAAGCAGAATTTGTTTACATAGCATTAGGTGTCTATAACTACACGTCTAATTCAACATACTATCGTTGGGCTGACCAAACTATGCACTTCATTATGGATAATTACCACGACCATACAAATGGGGCGATGTATAGGACTAGGAATGGAATTACAGGAACCATTTCAAACACTAACAAACAAATAGAAGTCTCTTTGGGGGCTTTTGCTTGGGCAGCCATGAAATGGTATGAATATACTTCCAATCAAACTGCTTTAACGTATTCACAAGAATGCGTGAATTGGATTAGGAATCATCTTTGGAACGCAACATCAAGTGGATATATGACAGAGACTAACAGTGTTGGCCTAGTTATAAACAAATATTACTACCCAAACGTGGAGATGTGGGGGATAGTTGGAATGCTGGAGTATCATAGACATACCTCAAATTCAACAGTAGCTTCATGGATTAGAGATGGTTTAAATCACATCAATAATACGATGTGGGACAGGACGTATGGCGGTTGGTATAGAAAACTGAATCCAGACAATTCAACACTACAAGACACCAAGACAGGTTGGGATAACGCTGAACAACCTTGGTTCTGGCACTATGTTTACGGAGTGACTAACAACATTTCAGATAAAAACACAGCGATAAGAAGTTTAAACTGGACAAGAGACCATATTTGGGATTCTGCTCATAAGGGATTTTGGCTCGAACTTACTAGAGATGGAACAATGGTCACATTTGAGACGAAGAATGATTGGGTTCACGGTGGAGCAGTGGTGGCGTTTGCATATAGGCGCATTCATGAAATATCTGTTAATAACATCTCTCTTTCCAAAGCCACCGTAGGTCAAGGATATAACGTGCACATAAACGTAACTGCCACAAATGAAGGTGACTTCACCGAAACTTTCAACGTCGCAAGTTACGCTAACACCACACTTTTGCAAGAACGAGAAATCGTGATACCTAGTAAGGCTTCCTTGACCATAACTTTCGTATGGAACACAACAAGCTGGGCCTACGGAAACTACACTATAAGCGCCCACGCTTATCCAGTCCCATACGAAGCAGACACAGGGGACAACACCTACACCGACGGCATAATTTGGGTGGTCATGCCGGGCGACGTGAACGCAGACAGAATCGTTAACATATTAGACGCAGGTGCAATAAGCGCCCACTGGTATCCTGGTCCACCCTACGGTCCCTTGGATTATGATCCTAACTTCGACATCAACAGCGACGGAAAAATCAACATACTAGAAATAAGCATAGTAAGCGCTTATTGGACAGGTCCACCAAAAGGACCATTAGACCCATAACAATTTTGAAACTCATCATTGCTTTTATCTATCTAACGTTTTATACCTACGTTGTTCATTGTTAAGAGAGAAATCTTTGAATGATGAATGCATTCTGCTCTTCTAGTCCCGTCATGCCCTGGTTCTTTAACTGAAAACCTTTTAATATGGGGTTGTGAGATTTCTCCGAGTTCACATAGGGAGGTTAATCGTGTCATCAGCTAAGAAGCGTGGTGTAAAGGATAAGTGGCGAGGTAAAGACTGGTACTCTATTGTAGCGCCTTCTTACTTCGGCGGAACAGACTTAGGAAGCATTCCGTCCGACGACACGTCCAAACTTGTGGGCAGAGTGGTTGACTCAACCCTGTACGAGTTGACCAACGACTTCGCCCACCAATACTTGAAAATGTATTTTCAGGTCTCCAATGTGGAGGGTAAAACCGCCCAAACAATCTTTAGGGGACACGAATACTCCCGAGATTATCTCAGAAGTCTTGTTCGAAGAAGAACGACACGCATAGACGTTTTAGTCAACATCACAACAAAAGACGGCTACCAACTCCGACTTGCAGTCTGCGCCTTCACACTCTCCCGCATAAGGACAACACAGGAACACGCCATACGGGCCATAATGAAAAGAACAGTTGAAACGAAGGCGAAAGAACTCAACTTTGACCAATACGTTCAAGAAATAGTCCTAGGAAAAATCGCGTCTGACATATACAACGAAGCCAAAAAAGTTGCACCCCTACGCCACGTCGGCATCAGAAAATCTAAACTAGTGGCTCAACCAGGTCAACTGGTTCAACCAACCATCGCTAACTAGAAAGCGCCTTCCTGAGCAGGCCAAATTTTTGAATGCACAACGTTCTACCTCTCCAAAACAGCTGGTCGCACGGGAAGCCGCCGTTTTACTATACACTTTACAAGAGAAAGAATACAAACAAGCCAAACAGAGAGCGGCACAAAATCTAGGGACACGAGTTCTACCAAGCAACATAGAAGTAGCGAAGGAGCTTGACAACCTAGCCGACGAAAGCGAAGGCTCGGCGAGACAAGAACGACTGCTCCAAATGAGAAGTGAAGCACTCCAAATAATGAAAGTCCTAAAAGACTTTCACCCAAAACTGATAGGAAGCGTCTGGAGAGGCACAGCCCACAGAGACAGTGACATCGACATCGCAACGTTTTCATCCGAACCCACAACCGTTCTCCAAAAACTCGAACACGAGGGCTTCAAAGCCGCAAAAACAGAGTGGCAGTCAGCGCCTAAGCTGGACAAGAGAGAAAAGTCGTTTCACATTTATCTTTCGCTTCCTTCAGGCAACGAAGCCGAAGTTGTTGTTCGAAGCCTCGAAAGAATAAACCAAAAAATAAGGTGTGAAATCTACGGCGACACTGTGACAGGCTTGAATCTCCGTCAACTTGAAAGGCTCCTCGAAGAGAACCCGCTTCAAAAGTTCACACCATAAACCACAAACTTAACCGTGAACTATTGCCTTAAATATCATGTTTAAGAGTTCGACAGCCCTCACAAATTGGTTAAATAGAAGTTTTTAATTAAATAAAAAATTGTACACCACAACAAGACACCATGAAGTTCGCTGACTCTTTGGGAGTGAAGCAGCATGCAGATCGATAAAAAAAGGTTCAAGACAATGTTTCCACACTTATCCGAAGAAATGGAAAACAAACACAATCGTGTCGCAATCTCATCTATAAGGTCTGACGCTCAGACAGGCGAGCACGCTGTGTCCAAGAGGTTCGACGGCTACGTGCCAGACGCTATAGACTTTATCCGCCGATGCGACAACGAAAAACAGGCAGAAGAAATCATCGACTTCCTTGAAAAGAGGAATGAAATCAACAGTGCATACGCTCGAAGATTGAAGCGGCAACTGAGAGAAAAGGGCGTGCGCAGCTTCGGTCCCAAGAAACAGGACGACTACTACTCTCGAGAAGGAATAGTTTAATCTAACTGTTTTTTCTCTAACACAGTCTTCTAAACAGAGTTATCTCCACCAGTGTGATAAGTAGGCGAGAGAGGACGATGAGGACACCTTTCGGATGGCTCCCAGACTTCGTGAAGAGACAAGGGAGGAACTTCCGAGTTCTGCTTGCAAGGAAACTTGGATATAGCCTGCTGGGGAGATTGAGCAATCAGTACAATTCACTTTATGCAGTAGCTCTGGGCGCAGATAAAATTGCGTTAGGAACATTGAACAGCCTGGGAAGCGCAGTTAGCACAGCCGTGTCGCTGCCGATTGGCAGACTTGTGGATAGATACAGCTTAAAGAAGATGATGCTGTTCGTTATGATTTTAGAGATTCTGGTGCCAGTGACTTACGCCATAGCTATGAATTGGATTATGCTTATACCCGCTCTAATACTTCTTCAAATGACGGGTTTCCGATCTCTTTCAGTAACAATTGAAAACGTGTACATAGCGACCTCGTTGAAAGATGAGGATAGGGCAAGCGGGTTTGGAGTCTCAACGGTTATCTCAACAATTGGAGGAACATTAGCCCCAATTGCTGCAGCCTATCTGGTCATCTCCTTTGGAGGAATCAATGCTGAAGGGATTCGACCGCTCTTCTTCATTCAATTAGTCGGACTTATCCCGTTAGCAGTTGTCATATATCTGCGTCTCACTGAAATAGGCAAGGCTAGAGATGAAGTAAGAAAGGACGCAAAAAACTTTTTCAAAGATTTTAGCTCCTTGTTTAAGGACGCAAAGGGTTTGAAAAGGTTCATTTTTATGGAGTGCTTGGGCGATTTTTCCATGGGTGCAGTGTTTCCTTTTGCCATGGTTTTTGCCGTGGAAGTGAAACAGGCAACTCCCTTCATCTTGGGATACATGGGCATGGCATCAACGCTTTGCAACATGATTTTTGCAATTCCAATTGGAAGATTGGCGGACAGAATTGGGAGAAAGAAGACGTTGTACCTTATGCGTCCTATAATGTATGCTTCCTACCTGCTCATTGCGTTCGCTCCAAACGCCTACTGGCTCATACTTGCCTGGGCTTTTCTTGGTTTTCCTTGGGAGTGGATAATCTGGAGCACCATGGCCATGGAGCTAGTTGATGAAAGCAAAAGGGGAAGGTGGGGCGGAATGCTCATGATGTTTAACAACCTTGCGAGAATTCCAGCTCCAATAATAGGTGGAATATTGTATCAAACGGTTAATCCAGCCATGCTCTTCTTGTTGCCAGTCACAATAGACCTGTTCCTCAGACTTCCAACACTCATCACAACCCCAGAAACCCTAAAAATGACCTTAAGGCAAAAATAGATGATGGAGAATAGTTTGACTTCCCACTCCCAGTAGGCTCTTTTCCTTATGATAGAAATGCTTTTGAAGTATTCATCCGAGCAACAATTGTAAGCAGGTAGGATTTTTCTTTGTCTCGGGCTTTAAGGCAAAGAGACAAGTGGCACTTCCTCCAACTAGGCGCCGAATGGGACCATACCGCCGTGCCCATCTATGAGGCTGCCGCTCGTGGAAAATGCGTGCCTCTTCTGAAAACCTTGCTCTCAAGTCAATGCAAGAACGAGTGCGTCTACTGTACTTTTAGAGCAGGTCGAAAGTGTCAGCGAATGACTTGGGAAACCAGAAAATTAGCAGACGTGACCATGCACCTGTGGCGGGAAAGGAAGATTTGTGGTCTGTTTCTGAGTTCTTCTGTTTCTAAAGACCCAGACGTTGTAACTGAGTTGCAACTAGAGGTTCTCCAAACTCTGAGAGGCATGGGATACACCGGGTACATTCACCTAAGACTCATGCCAGGCGTAAGTTGTCACTACATAAAAGAAGCCGTGAAACTCGCTGACAGGGTTGGGGTCAACTTGGAGGCACCAAACAAAGATGTTTTCGACGAACTCTGCCCGAACAAGGGAGGCTTCAAAGAGGCTATTCTCAAGCGTTTAACATGGATAGTTGACGAGGTTCAAAGCTCGAAGCGTGAGGCTGTTGGCTTAAAGTTTGGCTACGGAAGAGCTGGTGTTGACACACAGATGATTGTTGGAGCAGTAGACGACAACGACTGGCAGTATCTTCAAGTCACAGAATGGCTCTACAAGAGCTACAGTTTAAAGAGAGTCTACTACAGCGGCTTCGAACCCATAGCTCAGACGCCCTTTGAAAAACGTGCAGCGTGTCCACCTTCAAGAGAGCATCGTCTCTATCAAAGTTCATTTCTCATGAGAGATTATGGGTTCAAGGCAGATTCTTTTGCGCCCGTTGTTGATGATGAAGGTTATTTGCCAAATACGGATCCTAAATTGGCGTTGGCTAAAGCAAACATCGACATGTTTCCAATCGACCTTAACACAGCCACGTATTTTGAAATGGTTCAGATACCGCGTGTTGGACCACTAACAGCGAAGAAAATACTGAGGGCGCGAGAAACCTCCAAAATCAAGCGTTCAGCTGACCTTGAACGAGTCGTTGGCGCCAGTCTGACTCGGAAGATAAGCCCATATGTAGATTTGAAGGACAAGAGATTGACAGATTTTCTAAAAGGAAAGTAAATAAGGATAATCTGTAATAAATACCCGAAGCAATGTAAGAATTCATTAGACCATGTGGTGTCTGGTTGAACAAAAGGGCTCTCTCTTTGCTACTCGTGTTCGCCTTGCTTCTTTTGTCAACAATGGCTTTGTTCATCGTTGGTCTCAAAGTCGCCTACGCTCAAGAGTCCTCGTCACCAGACGTTAAGGTGGATCACCAAATAATAGTTCATGACGGCGGCCTTGTTACACTAAACGACATTGTCACACTTTCAAAAATAGGTGAACAAATATCATTGCTGCGAGACTTTAGGATAGGCTTTCCATACAAGTACAAATCCAATGTCTACTATGTTTTCGCTTACGAGTCACAGAATCCCGCACAACGATTGGCACTCACCCTTGATGTCGGCTTGGGAACACCAGGCTTCTATGCGGTCAGAGTGGATCTTGGGCGTGAAATAAACCTTACCCAACTGGGATCGTACAGTTTCACCGTGGTTTTTGAGCTTTCTGATTTAATAACCCCAAGACCCTCAGAAGATACGCTGATCTTGTTCGACCTTGATTTTCCTGTGTATCCAAGTCTGGATTATGAAGCGTCGGTGAGTAATACAACTGTGGTTCTGCCACTGAGCGCAAACTACACTAGCAGTGATGATGTTGCCTTCGACCGAACAACAGGTCAAAACCTTAATATTTTGAAGGAGCCGCTCGACGCGTTTGCTTCTAAGACAGGCACAATAACGTTCAGATCACTTGGGGCCTTTAGTCTGCTGGAAGTCAATGAAGTAAAACGAAACATAGTGTTAGACGAGTGGAACGAACTATTTGTTTCTGACTTCTACACCATAACAAACAGGGCTGCAAAAGAGACATCATCTCTTTGGGCATCGTTTCCTCAAAACGCCTATGATGTACATGTAAAGGATGAATTGGGAAACGAACTCACATTCACACAACAAATTGTGACCTTAAAGACCGCTATCAAACAAAACGAACCCGCGTATTTTTGGGTTACGTTCAAGCTTCCTTGGAAGGATTACGTTGATCAAAACGGATGGAGTGACTTTAGTTTAAACAACTTGGAGCTTTTTGAACCAATGAATTTGACGCTGAGAAAGCTAACAGTAACCATAGATTTGCCAGAAGGCGCCGAGTTTCAACAATCAAATGCGGCAATACAGCCAGACATGATCCAGAAGGGCGCCTATAAAGAAATGCCGATTTTCACGGTGAGCAATGTTACGTCCTATCAAGACCTCAGCTTCACAGTTGGGTATAAACACGTAATATTCTGGTCTGCCTTTCGCCCTACACTATGGACAGGAGCGCTGGTGGCTGTCATCGGAACAATCGCCCTCCTCTGGCAAACTCGAAGAGCACCAATACCAGTTCCCACGGCACTTCCAATTCGCTCTGAGGAACTCAGAAACTTCGTGAGAACTTACGAGGAAGAAAGAAAGATTCTGCTGGAGCGCGACTCCTTGGAAGCACAGGCGCGGAAGGGAAAGATTCCTAGAAGACTTTACCGAGTGCGCAGCAGAACATTGGAAAGTCGTCTCTCGGTGCTCTCCAAGGACTTAGCTGTGTTGCGCCAGAAGATTCGGGTGGCTGGTCCACGATACGCTGATATGATGCGACAGATTGAGGTCGCTGAGACAGAGTTACAGGGAGTGGAAGCCGATA
>Ga0315309_1001968_pt1 | contig 12164 bp, 12 predicted proteins | sample TDP4_MG_FD_203080 | JGI IMG/M metagenome (GOLD analysis project Ga0315309, IMG submission 203080) | Freshwater sediment microbial communities from Lake Towuti, South Sulawesi, Indonesia - TDP4 | ecosystem: Environmental > Aquatic > Freshwater > Lake > Sediment | place: Indonesia: South Sulawesi...
GGTTGATAACTTTCGGGCGACAAGACATAGGCTACTTCAGATCGGAATCCTCGGCAACCGATGTGTTCCTCTTCTCGGCACTCTTCTTTTCTTGGAATCGCTTCTTTGCATTCTCAAGATGTTTAAGAGCGAGTTCGAGCGCTTTGTGTTTGGCCTCCTTACAACACTGATGTTTGTGGGGATCAGTGTTGTCATCATCGTCTGGTTCCACTTCTCCTTGAGGGCAACTGTCAGAGTCTGAGGAATCGGCAGAACATCAACCGACTTTTGACAACCCCCTCACATTAACCGCGGGCTTGACAGAACCTGGCTCAAGCGATAGCACCCTAGAGCAGCTACCCGCCTTGGAAGGTCCTCACTCAAGTTGCCTGAACCTGCCAGCTAGGCAAGTCTTATCAGGTTTGTCTATAGCTTTCTAGTGGGGGAAATTGTACCGAGATGAGTTCTCCGGCCAAGTTGGCCGTCGAGAAGAGTCTGTCTTCTGACAGAAAACTGTCTTCTCTTAGGAAGTACTACAACATACCGCCAGATGCATGGTACCGCTACTTGGAGAAGATCAAAAGGGGCGAGCATCCGTTCCCTTTCAACGAGAATGAGATGAGATGTTTCTTTTTCTCGGAATGCTTGGAAATCATGCGCAAGGGGCGGTTCAGCAAGCCATACCAGATCTCTGTAGAGAACAAGGAAATCCTTGAGGGAAGAAGTGCCGATCTCGCACTTGGCTGGACTGACATTGGAAGCTTTATTGCGGTCGAACTCAAGCGCTTTCCTGCTGTCGAAGAAGTCAAAGAAGACATTAAGAAACTACATCAAGCCACAGAAGCCAAGGCCATCTGCGGGTTCTTTCTTGCTCTATGCGATGCAACCTATGATTACCGGAAGAATCTTGACTTGAGAGCATTAGACATCGAAGAGAACGGAAGACGCTCTTGGTTTGCTTGGAAAACCATCAAACCCAAGCACCTAGACATTCTCATTGACGCACTAATCGTGTTTCTTTGTCCTTCTGGTAGTTAGGCTCTGTCAGAATGGCAGTCTCATGCGCCGATGGTTAACATCAAGACGAGTGTTCCGTTAAGTTAACAGAACCGTTCAAGGCAACATGAATCTAACAGTGACTGTGCTTAGTACGCCCGCAGCGGTCAGGATCACTGTGATCTGTGTGCAAATCAATTTCCACAACCACAGACGCTTAGCGTTACCCGCGCCACATTCTGGCATTGCCACTGGAATGAAGAACAATGAAACACTTGCAGAAAGAAATGCAGACAGAAGCAAGAACAGAGATGGCTTCGGCACAAGTCCAAAGTCCTTCTCGATAACTAACCCCAAGAAGACCATGATAGCTACCATGAGATAGTGGTTGTAGGTTTCCATCGTCTGTAACTCCTTGATGCAATAGTCAAAACCTCTCTTGTCAACTCTTATTGCCCTTCTCCAGTGAAGTGCAGTCCATATTACCGAGATAAAGCACGCCGTGATCACTATGATCGCCATCCATATCGTTATGTCCATTCTGCCTCACATGGATCCGACTGGACGTAGTGAGGAGAAAAATGGTTAGCGGCATTTCAAGATTTCGTCAAGGTTCGGCTTGTGACATTAGGGGCTCTGGTTCTTTCGTGGTGTAGCCCGAAGGTTCTCGTAACCTGAGTAGGGGGCAAATGTCTTCCGCTCTGGAAGTTTGTGAGATCCACAGACCAACTTGTGGATTTCAATCGTTTAGAAAGATTGAAATAGGTTGAATTGGGTAACTAAGTTTCAGGAGGAAACCGTATTGGGAGATTTGAAAATGTTTCATGCTATCACGCTGTGGACGGCAGTCACGTACCGCCAGCTTTCTGGCAATTGCTGACTCGGATGACGAACACATCTTCGTGCGAACGTAATGCCCATTGGGGTTACGACATTGAGGGTGTTCGATAGGAGAGGAATCTACTTCTCTGTGATGAGCAATGAGAACAGATTGGCGATAATGCACTACTTGCTTGGGCAGACTGATGGGGACTATCTCTCAGGTATCGCCAAGAAACTTGGACAGAACAAAGGGGCTGTTTTCAAGAATCTCAATATCTTGCATCGCCTGGGAGGCGTGGAGTACGAGTGGCGAGTTGTGAAGGGCAATTCGCCACCTAGGCTAGTCAAGTATTACTATCTCAGTCCTAAGATTCCGACGAATGTGCGAGAAGATCTTAGAAGTATGACTCACTTCCTTTGCCGCCTGCTGAAGTAGGACAGAACGCGCTCAGGAATCCGCTGCCACTCCACAAACCTCTGCATCTTTTCTTCTTCGTCCGACACGGTTTCCTTGATTATGCCTTTTGTATGAAGAAAGCGCAGAACGTTGTCTCCAGTCAGTTTCTGAATTGTTTCCTCAAGGGCATGATCTAGCCTGCTCACCAGATCTCTTCTGGGGAATTTCTTTTCTCGTTTCAGGTCGGCCATGGCGCTTTCAAGGTCCTTAACAAGCCCGTTTGCAAAGTCCGAAAAGACGGGCTTACCTATTATTGATCGAATGAAGTCGATTGTCTGAAGGCCAAATGAGACGGTAAGTGCAACTACGGTTGCCGCCACAGGAATTGGAGAAAAAGAGCAAAACAATATTGCAATAACTATTATTGTAATGTTTGCAACGTAGGTGAGGGCCCTCAGGAGTTCAGGGGACATCTTATTTGGTCGCCTTTCGAAGCACATCCTCGAATATCGATTTTATCTCCTTTTCTAGCTTGTCAACGAGTTTCTTTTTTGTCTGCTCGTCAGCACCTACCTGAATGACTTTCTGCAAAGGCCTAATGTTGTCGATCGCGAGGCCCACCACTCTTGCTTTTCGTGAGGAGAAGGAATATTCGACGACGGCCTCCACGAGATCAATAAGATATCCGCCATCAAGCTTGGCTCCAAATCCCTCGTATCGACAATTCCATGTTAGAATGTTGGTTTTATGAAAATACCTAAAGTCCTCGACAGCTTCAGATCCAGTGCGCGTAACTTTCGGATGCCTGCGCAATAGCGGTGACAATCTAAGAAGTTGCTTGATCTGTCTCCAATCTGGCAAACGAGGCAGGCCTCCCCTTATAAGCATCAGCCTTTAACAGTTTTGCACCTAGTGTTTTTAAACTTTGGCAAAAAAAAGGTTGAGTTGTTTGAACATACGTGCGCAGCTACCCATCCTTCATTCAGAGAGCAAAACCGTCAACGTAGAACATGTAATGGTGAATGCAATTCAGAGGACCGAACACCCTTATGTAGAAGACCTCGGTGATGGGTATGTGGAGACTGATGGGTACAAATTCAGCAGGTTTTCGGGGCCTGCTGTCTGTGAAACTTCGAATGCTTGCAGATGGAAAACCACTCTTCGAAATAGCCCTAGGCGAGGTCATGCAGCTTGAGGGAGAGAATCTGAGGATTGATCTACGTTCGTCTCCTATCGTGAGTAAGAGAGGCAACTTGGTTGGGTTTCCAGGAATACTCTTTCAGCCGTCGCTTGTCGAGGCGCCGAGTGCAAGATACGCTGTTTCCGCATGGTCTTGGCTTGATAGCAGGATGTCTGGGAGCCTGAACAGAGCCGCCATGTCTGCTATGGCTTGGTACTATTTGTCCTCTATTAGGGCAGGGTTCAGATTCAATTTCGCACCTATGATTCTCATGCAACTGTCATCACGACTGTATGCACTCAGCCAACGAGGGGTGCCGATTGACGATAAACTCACAGAGTTGCGCAGGAGTCTGCGCGGCATCACAAGCCGGACTGATGCGCCCCTAGGTAGCGACAAGCTGTTCGAGGTGTTTGACGCAGCGAACTCTGAGGCGAAGGTCGCAGGCCTGCTCACGCAGTTAGAATATCCAGTGTCGCTTGGCGTTAACCCCGACATAATCGTGAGCGGTATCGGTATCGAAGTCAAGAACGCCCTTCAGAGCTATCGAGGCGACCTAAGATACTTGCAGCGTCTTCGCCAGAAGGCGCAGCAGATTGCCCAGAAACAAGATGCTCAGATCGTTATCTTCGATGCTGGCCAATACTTCCACTTATTCGGACACGACTCGATGAAACCATTCTCCGAAGTAATGAAGTATGCGATGTGGAGAGCACGCAAGAACATGATCTCGGCAATCTTGTTGTCTGATAGTCCAGTTGAAAGAAGCCCTCGATGCCGTATCGTTTGAGACCCAGCAACCTCACGAACCTGACATCCATCCAGAAGTCATTTGGTTTCTGTAGATGCATGACCCTTAGGCCAAAAACGTTCTCTAGACCCTTCCACTGTGAGAGATTTCCCTTATGTACGACATCAAGTCGGTCGAACTTTTACCGTCGGCATACGTCTGTAGCAGGTGATCCAAGTCCTCGTAATCTACGATCTTTACCCCTTCCTGTTCTGCCAGTTGGAAAGCTGTGACTCCGACATGTTCGGAGCTGAGCGAGGTGAAGATCGTAGCGATAACAGTCATTTTCAATTCCTCTCCTAATTGTTTTGCCCGCATTGCTATCTCCCGGATTTCCTTGTCATCAAAGACATTCGTCTTGCACTCTCCTAGTATAGCTTGAGAATCAGAACTGAACGCAACTATATCTGGCAAGTTTGAGCGTATATCGAGCCCACGATAACCAATCCACTCTACTCTTAGTCCGCACAGATGCATCAGAGTGGTGATAGCCCACTCAAAGTCAGTGGCGCTGTCCTTTCCCTTACCTTTCAGCAGTACCATAAGGCGTTGGGCATCCTTATCGTAGTATTCGTGTGCCAACATGGCTATGCCCCTAACGCATGAGAAAAGTCTTCTCACGGCGAGGCTCTCGTCTGGTGTGAGAACGTATCTGGCATGGATGATACCCAGTTCTCTGAGAGTGGACTTGGCAATTTCGACTGGCTTGAATTGTTTCTCCCACATGACCCGGACTTGCGCGGGAAATCGGCCTCCCCAAGCGGTTGGCTCTATGTTGAGCTGACCGTCTGATTCTGCCCGGAATATTCCATATAGCTTGTCCGAGTCGAGGTTCAGCAGAAAACCTGTGTCGCCTCTGCGGACCTGGCTGACTTTTTCAAACCAATCGGGAAGAGAGCCGAAAAGCATCCTGTCGAAACACTCCTTCTCTGTCCGCATCCTACAGACTGCGATGAACCCTTTGCGAACCAAGAAAACAACTACCCCTAGTACGATTAAGGAGAACGGCCCAGCAGAGATAAGGTTTCATCTAGGCAGCGAGAATCTGGTTTCTGCTAGGTCGTTATTGCATATTCTGTGAGACTTCGTTTAGGTCCTAACCGCTCAGGTCATTAGGACCAATTGCTCACCGCTAATCTTTTAGCTTAGAGGAACCAACTTTGTACTTGCATTGGATGAAGGAGTTCCGTAATTCGAAACCTCCCCTCAAGCTAATCCGTCCGCATTTGCGGGGCACGGTAACGCCGGGATGGTCTGGTTTCTCTACGGCTCCTTTGATGTGTTCGCCTACGAGCGAAACATCTCAGGAGCGTGTAGTGTCAATGCGGAAAGAAGACCATTCCCCAAATGAAGTAGTCAACGTTTCGAGTTCGGAGTTCGTTAGTCTAATCAGCCGTGTCGGCAATAGGCGGCCCATTCTTGCTTCTAGGCCCACAAGAGGGGATTTTCCGAAAGACTCTTATCCATGTGGTTACCATGTGGTAGGCACATGGAAGAAACGCGGGGCGGGGCAGGTCTCCCGCCCATCCCACCCCGCAAGAGGTCAGCACCCATGGAAGGAACCGACCCCTCAATAGAAAAATACGGCAATGGACTGATAGAGGTTTCTACACCATCTATCGTCTCCTTGCTCAAAGCTCTTGATCTGAGAGCGATTGAACCTGTGCTCTGGGGGGCGTACTCGGGGCGCAGGAGAAGACCTTCGCACTCGCCTGCCGCCATGCTAAGGGCTCTCATATTCCAGAAGGTCAGGCAGATCCCCTCTTGGCGCAAGCTAGCCAGCATATTGAAGCACGAAACTGATTGGCTCCCTGTCTTAGGGTTTGAGAGAGCTCCTCACCACGACTGCTTCTCCGAGTTCACGAAGAGAGTTGGGCCAGAGCGCTTGCGCAGAGTGTTTCTCATTCTCCAGTCACAGCTGAGGCTAAACTATCCTGGGTTTGGGCAACGCATAGCGATGGACTCAACCATCGTAAGAGGATATTCCAATCCAAACAAGCGAAAGGGTGCCCTTTCGGATTCGGACGCGGCATGGGGAGTAACAGGGCAGAAACCAAGCAAGCCAGCATACGTGTTCGGCTACAAACTCCATATTTCCTGCGATGCCGACTTCGGGTTGCCGCTGGACTACCTAGCTGTTCCCGCAAACAGAAGCGACTCACGCCTCTACTATCCAACACTTCTAAACACGAAGGCGGCAGGGAACCGTGTCGAAGTTGTGATCGCTGATGCTGGCTACGACTCCAAGAGGAACATTCTGCTGACACTCAAGCACCATGCGATACCGATCATCAAGCTGAATCCGAGGCGGTCTAAGGAGAAGCGAGGAAGAAGAGCTGACTACTTACTACCTGTAAGGCGAGATTCTGAGGAGTGGAACCGATACTATGCCCTGCGCACATCGGTGGAACGAGTATTCTCTCGGCTCAAGAAGGAACTGGGCCTAGAACATCTCAAGCTTCGCCGACTCGAAAGAGTGGAAGTACACTTCGCCTTGTGCCTCATCACGATGGCCGCCATAGCTTCCACGGCTACGATCACTGGTTTCGGCCACTTGGCACTCTGCATCGAACCATGGAGGTACTACGGCTAGAATGAAACTTCAAAGATCGATCAGCCGCCGCGTGAACGGCAAGGAGTATGTTAAGCATCAAATTGTGATTCCCAATAGTGCCGTGGACCAGTTGGAATGGTGCCCTGGGGACTATCTCGAAGGAAGAAGAACCGGAAAGGGCTTCTTGCTTTACAAGGTTGAGCCGAAACCGCACATGAGAAAGCCTAGCTATGAACAATTCAAGGAAGCAGTAACTGATATCTTGATGGCTCTGCCTCAAGGATGTACTTGGTCGGAGCTCAGATCCAAGACCGGCCTGAACCAACTCACACCGAGCCCATTATGGGTTAAGCGAATGGAAGGTGAGAAGAGCTTGGAACGCATCCGAGACCCAACTACATCTCGGGTCGTCTGGAAGATCCCAGAGGAACGGCTTATCCTTGCTTCCCGTTCAACGCTTAATGGCTGGACAGCCGACAGGAAATCAGGGGAGTGTGCTTGTTGAGAGACGGAAGAAGGGGTACCGAGGCTCTACCTGATCAGTTCTATTAGATTCTTGAGCATAGAATCCTTCAGTCGATCTATGGTGCCTGCCGTGATGTTCCCTTTCTGTATCGCATCGGCAACTTCGGTGTAGTCTCTATTGCGTGAATGCAGATAGTGACGCTTGACGTATCCGTTCCATTCCTCCAAGCCAAGGGATTCAGGATTCATGATCGATAGGCACTCCGGGCAATCGCAAGGAATACGCATACCGTTGTTACGATAGACTTCTAGAAAATCCTCCCTGCTCAATGGTATCTGAGACCGAGGATCATACCATTTTCCCCAGGGGTTTCTTTCCCGCTTCATCTTTCGATCTTCACGATCTACGCTGAATGAGGCGGAGAGAAAATCAAAGCCTCTTCCTGCGCAGGCGAATGTCTGGTTTCCAGCCTCATGCAACATGAATGTGCGGTTAGAATCCATTCGGGACTTCAAATCAAGTTCCTGTATCAGCCTTCGGAATCTGTCGCGCTCCACGATTCGATCTTCTTCGTTCAAGTTCATGTATTTGAACTTAAGAATGGTCAATCTTGCTTTTGCTCCACCAATACACTCCATCAGATCATCCATGAGAATTGAATCGCGAAGTGCTTCAACTCGAAATGTGAATGCATGAGCACACTCTCCGAGAAATCTTGAGATTTCAGAGCTCCTATTGTTTATTGTCTTGGTTAGCTCGAAGAGATCGTGACTTGTGATCAAGGGCACTGGTGGAATCAAGACCGTTGCGCCAAGTTCTCGTTCACGAATGAGTATGTCGCGAATGAATCTCGCTCTTCTTCTTTCGTTTCTCTGTAGCTTTCCCCAGAACTCACGATGACTCGCTTCAATCCAAGTTCGCACGTCCCTCTGCTCTGTCTTGCGTCCCGCTAGTTTCCTTTTTGCTTCGTCATATGCCATTGCGTAGTGAACCAGTTCTATAGGTATTCTCTGGGACAGAACAAAGTCGCTCAGATGGGCTACATAGTACAGATTCTCAAGTGCTGGGTCGATTAATATCAGATCGGATACGCTGCTCTTCAGAAACCCATTATCAACAAAGTGGCCGTGCAAGTCAAGTTGGCTGCTTTCTCTGATTCTCCAACCCAAAATGCGTTGTGCATCAGTTAGACGTATCACATAGCCACAAATGTGTGGGAGTAGATGACTTCTCTTGCTTCTTAGATATATGTCGAATTTCTCTGCCGAGTCGATTCTTATGACGAAGCTAGGTGTGAGAAATTGTCTGCCCCCCAGACGAACACGGCAGGTCTTTGCAATCCCCTCTCTGTGCACAAGTTCAACAACTAGATGTTCGGGCGGCTGGCTCATTTTCTCGCCTTCGCGGCCTCGGCCTCTATGCCAAACTTAGTAAGGCCCCTGAGAAATTCGTGGAAATCTTGAACATCAATCATAATCCCTCCTAGAGTTCTTACGCTTCTGAGAGGTGTCTCTGTTTTTTCCTGAATGTAGATGAATTGCCCTTCTTCATTATCCAACTTGTAGTATGAATAGATCTTTCCTCTTACTCTAATCTCGAACTTGTCGGTCTCGTGGAGCAGTCGCCCGTTCTTGAAGTATATCGCGGCTCCTCCTCTCTGCTTCTTGTATGCCTCACGAATCGAAACAAGGTTCTCAAGGTGCTTGGCGACTGTGATTCGGTTGAAGCCAGTTGCCTTGGCTACTTGTGATATTGTTACTCCTCTTTCGTTAGTCACAAGAATCTCTAGGATGACATCGTCAATGTAGCGCTCTCGTTCGTCTGGTCTGAATCCCTTGATCTCGTCAAATGATAGAACATTGCAGGGTTCGGTAAGTCCAGACTCGGTCGTCGCCGTGGCAGACATGTTAAACACCTATGTCAAATATAGATGTTAAACATGTCCGGAACCCATATTTAAGCGCATCTCTAGATGGTGCTGATGAGTTGGCAGGGTGCAAGGGCCAGATTTCGCTGTTGATAGGTCACGGGGTTTATGCTCTTGGTTCAGCGACGACTGAGAAACTTGTCGATCCTTTCTTGAGTCTCAGGCTTGAAGTCAGTGAGTCTAACCATTTTGGCCCGCATTGCATCGAATGTCGTGCGTCTTTTGAAAACGAGTGGAGCGAGATCCTCATATGATAACAGTCTCCAATCACGCCGAACTATCTGTTCCCTCAGTATGGGTTCATGAATCCTCCTTCTTAGTAGTCGGTTTCTTTCCTTTGGCATTACAAGTACCCTTAAGGCAGATTCATCTATTATGTTCCCGCTTCGGACTATCGCTTCAGTTATTCCAGTAGTATTCTCGATTTCAAATACCGCTACAACTTTCTTGCCAGAATACCATATTACGTCAATTTCCTTCACGCGGTCTTGGTTTTCGACATCGAACGGAAACACTGTCTTCCTGTAACCATCAATATCTGCATGTACATCAAACCCGAATCTCATCCCCAGATCCGTTAAATGCCATACAATTGTGTCATGTTGATCCATCTGCTCTTTGAACTTAGGTTTGAGCATCCAGTTTCCATCGGGGGTTTGAGAAGCATACTCATCCAGGACTTCTTTGACACTTTGCGTATTAGGAGTAAGAGCGTTTGGAAAAGTAATGAATACTTCTTGCAAGACATCATCATAGCTCACTTTCACACGGCGGTTCAAGATGTTGATTACGAGTTTCTCAACCCTCTCGCTCAGCGGAACTGTTTCTAGGTAAGGAATTGAACTGGGGTCTTTGAGCCACCAGCCTTGTCCTAGGACCTCGCCTAGCTTGCCTACGATTGGTTTGAGGACGAAGTCTACATTCATTCTGTCTCTGAGAACTTCATCGATTCCTTTTGATCCACGCTTGTCAACGAAGAATACCCCTTGCTTATCCAGCTCTGGTATGATGCCATTGAGAATGAATGTATATGGTGTTGGTTCGCCACGTTCCGCAATGATTTTCTTGGCCGTTTCAACTACGATTCGACGGTACTTGTAGATGTCTCTTGGCTCTTCGACGATTTCTCTTTTCTGCTCAAGTTTTCGGAATCGAATGTAGTAGTCTCCGACCGCGCTTCCGTAAGGTTGTAGAGAGGCCTTGGCCGATCTCACGGCTGGAGGTTGATAGATTATCTTCTCCAAGTCAAATCCGGCCAATCGGACTGCTATGATGATTGAGTTCCAAACATCTATGTCGGTACTGTGAAATGTTACCGTCAGGAACCGACCTGGCTTTAGGACTTGGTAGATCTGAGCAAAGGAAGCAGTGAGCATCTTGTGGTAATACTCAAAGTTCTTCCCTTGCCCACGGTTGACGGTGATTTCTTCTTTCCACCATCGTTCAGTCGCGTCATTTTCTGTCAACCAAGCGACCCGTATCAAATCTAGTTCGAAGTACTGAACTGCTCCACCATAAGGTGGGTCAGTGAAGACATAGTCAACGGAATTTGGCGGGATGTTTCGGTGCAATTCGATTGCGTTTCCGTGAAAGAGCCAGTAGTCACTACCATCAAAAAACTCATTGACTGCGTTAGCCCGTGTTAGGCCGCTAGGCATGCTCGCAATACTGTCCTCCAATCCTCTTCTAATCCCGCGAAAACGATTTTCAAATCTCGACCACACATTAAATTCGCAATGTACTGGAAGTATCAGATACTCTGGAACTTTCCAGCTTGGGCCGCTCTTCTCCGTATAGATCATCATCTTACTTGCTTGAGGAACCATTGATACGAAAATGAACTTGAATGCCTGTAAGAGATTCTTGTCTTTGATCTTCAGGATTCGGTCATTTATGATTGCGAGCGCATGTAGATTTCTTTCCGTATAGAGCTCTTCAATCGTGGTTGCTCTTCTTCTTGTTGCGAATGGACGGTTTTCATTGTACATGAATTTGATTTTTGGATACCAGATACTTGATAGTTCGATACGAGGACGAACTGGATCGGGAGTGTCGATTTCGTAGTCTTTCTTACAGTCTGGGCAATACATCTTGAGTGATATCGGGTCTTCCCCAGCAATGTCCAGGTTTGCGTAGCTGAACTCTTGTCTGCATGAAGGACACTTGTAGATGTTTTGTCTCTTACCTTTAGGCCTCTTTGCATTAGCCATCACAATGCGCTTTCTACATATGGGGCAGACTATTGCATAGGACCAAACGACATACCTGATGATGCCTTTCTTGTCACACTTTGGGCAAGGCACTTGGTAAAGCCGATTTATCCGCGATTGTAGATCCTTCTTTATGGATTCGAATTCCTCATCCAACTTGTCGAGATCCGTTCCTTGAACGGTCACTTCGGTAAGAAGGATTGAAAATGGATCTAGGTCAATACCAATTGCTTTTCGTTTGAGTCGAAGGGACTCAATCAGGGTGACACCGCTTCCAACAAATGGATCTAGAACTATCTCTCCAGGTGAAGAGTAACGATTTATGTACGCAGCCACAACATTGTGAGGCTTTCTGGCCCAATACTTCTGCATTAGATACATAGGTGGATGAGTCCTTGGGACTAAAGCGTGATTGATGTGAGGGGCTGTCTCTGTCAACGCTTTTCGCATCCTAAGAAGTGGACCCATCAGATTTCTGAGTTTGCTCGCGTTTTGTATTATAGTTATCCATTTGTTTCTCCCTTAATCTTGATTCCGCAAGTGTCAGCAGGCGTCTTTTCGTCTAGGACCTCGTGTGGCCATATGTAGTTGTGAAAGAGCTGATGCCTTTCGGAATGGCTGTATTCTCTTGCTCAAGGCCATAGGAAGATATAGATAGCTCGATGTTTCTTCCCCCAATTCACTATGTCCACACAGGACAGATAGAACTTTCCTTGAACCCACAGTAGGCGCATTTCCACCTGTTCGATTCGCTCACTGTCTTGGCGGGTCTGTTGCCTAGCCAGTACTGTGAAGCAAACTCAAGATCCCGCCTCCAAGCTTCCTCAGAGAACTGAAATCGGT
>Ga0315309_1001971_pt1 | contig 12156 bp, 12 predicted proteins | sample TDP4_MG_FD_203080 | JGI IMG/M metagenome (GOLD analysis project Ga0315309, IMG submission 203080) | Freshwater sediment microbial communities from Lake Towuti, South Sulawesi, Indonesia - TDP4 | ecosystem: Environmental > Aquatic > Freshwater > Lake > Sediment | place: Indonesia: South Sulawesi...
TACAGTGTAGTTGTCTATTACAAGTCCCAAAGTGTCTGGGCTCTTCACTGGCTTGGAGGAGTGCCTATGATACCTAAACACATATGGGAGAACATACCTCCAGCGTATTCTTGGCAGCAGGGAGAATATGAAACCACAGGCAAACTCACGGGTTGTGGACCTTTTAGATTTGTGAGTCGCCAGATGGGCGAATGGTTACTGCTAGAAAACAACCCAACCTACTTCAGAAAACTGGTGCGACCTGACTACTACACAACGGGGCAGTCTGTGCCGTATTTCAATGGAAAGGTTGACATAGAGGACCTTGCAATGGCCATTGGTCACTTCTACGAATTCTATCCGTGGCCGCATGCCGATAAAGACCCATGGGTCGACGTGAACAAAGACCTTGGCATAGACATAATTGACATCTCGGAAATCGCCTACGAACATTATGGAAAAACTGGATACATCAATGGCTACCCAGGCTGGTACCAATGAAGTGGAAGAGAGTGGAATCAAAAAATACTGCAGCTGTTGCGCAACTGTCGTTCGATGCCAGACCAATGACAACACTTAAGACTCCCACTTCTTTTTTGGAGCTCACGCGTGTGTATCGAATCCACGTTCCTTGTGTTAATTTATTTTAACAGAATCCTAAAGTCAAGCGATTAACCACACGGATGCACAACACTTGGAACAACTCTTTCATACTTAAAAGCAACAGTATCTACTAAGTTGTGAAGAAAAAAACTGTAGAATCCTCTATCTTGAAGGAGGTTCTTTAATTGAAGCCCTTCAGTTTCGTGCATGTGGCTGATTTGCACCTTGGGTATGCACAGTACAACTTGGATGTGCGTCGCGAGGACTTCGAAAACGCTTTCAAAGAAGTTGTTGACAAGACCATTGAGTTGAAGCCAGACTTCATGATTATCGCAGGTGACTTGTTTCACCACGCCCGCCCGTCAAATGTTACGTTGGAGACAACCATCACTAACTTCAGACGGTTGCGAGATGCTGGCATACCTGTGTTGACTGTGGACGGCGGACACGATTCAGCGCCCAACATTGTCACAGGTACAATTCTAAATCCACTCGACCGCGCTGGTTTGATCCATTATTTGCCAAGGCATGAAGGAGCGTCTTGGCGGAACGATAACTGCTACGTTTACGGAGTCCCGAACTTTCGAACCAAGACACGAACAGGGGAACAGTTGCCGCTTTTTTTGGAGCAGAACAAGCCTTCGCCCGACCCCTCATTGTTTAATATTTTTTCGCTTCACATGGCTTTAGACATACCCTATGTGACGCCGCCTCACATTGAGGCTGAGGCTTCGCCTGAACTCATGCCCGAAGGCTTCAACTACTTCGCTGGTGGACACGTTCACCAGCCTTCAATCAACAAGTTGAAGGGTGGTTTGCTCGTTTACAGCGGATGCACGGAAACCGTGAACTATGATGATGCAAGAATTGATAAGGGCTTCTATCATGTCGAAGTAAATGAGAAAGGCGCGCCAAAGCTCAACCGCATAAACCTCGAAACCACACGCAAGTTCGTTGTTTTAGAGCCCGACTTTACGGGTATGCTCCCAGCCAAAATCACCGAATCAGCAGTAAAGCTTGTTAAGGAAAACGATGAGGAGGGCGCAATAATCGTTCTTGTTTTAAAGGGTGAGTTACCAGCCGAAGCCAACCGAGCCGAAGTGGATTTGGCACAGATTCGAGAAGCCGCCAAAAAAGCGTTACTAGTCTATCCCACCTTGCGCTTACATGAAACCGAAGTTCCCGAAGAGGTGATTCGGTCCATATTCGAAGGCGGCTTAAAAGACTTGAAAACGAAGGCTTTCGAATATTTCTTGCAGATCTTTGCCGAGCGCTACAGTCGGGAAGAGGCTGAAAAAATCGCCAAGTTGGCTGTGAGCATTTTGGAGCCGTTGACTAGAAAAGACGAGGACAGAGTGAAAAAAGAGATGGAGGCGTTCATGCGTGAGAGTTGAATCAATTGAACTGGAAAACGTTCGCAGCCACACAAAATCAAAGATTCAGTTTCAACGCGGCTTCAACTGTCTCGTAGGCGGCGTGGGCTGCGGAAAATCCAGCGTCCTCTACTCTATAGATTTTGCACTCTTCGGCGACCCCCTTGGCAGAAGTTATGAATACATACTCCGAGAGGGAGCCGACGCAAGCAAGGCGACGCTTCAGTTCACTCATTCAGGAAAAAATTATACCCTGACCCGTGGCTTGCGGAAACGTGGAAAAGGCATTGGTCAAGACTTGGAACAACTCAAACTCCAAGAGAATGGTAAACTCATCGCTCAAGTGAAGAGCGAGGCTGTAGCCGAACAGTTGAAAGCCATCACAGGCTTGGACAAGGAGTTGTTCCGTGAAATAGTTTGGGTTCGACAAGAGCAACTGAAAGAACTGCTGGACATGACCCCTAGAGAACGCCAGAAACGACTAGACGAACTGTTCGGACTGTCGGACTATGAATTGGCGTGGGCTAACCTTCAAGGTGTTCAGAAAGAGTATGAGGGTGAAAAGAAGGCTTACGAACGCGACCCAGACATAGTCACAGTGGACAAGCTTCACAACGAATACGGCAAGACCGTGCAAGAATTCGCCACAATTGAGGAACAAATCGATGGGTTCAAGAAGAGATACGTTGAAGCCGAAACAACGCTTAACGAAGCCACATCTCATCTTCAGAGCCTAGAAGAATTGAGAAAACAAACAGAAGAGCTGATGCGAAAAGAAGCTCAGTTGAAAACCAACATAGAAAACGCCGAGGACAACAGCGCACGACTAGCCGACGAAATCGCACGAAAAAACACATCCATAGAGAACATCAACGAAAAACTGCAGTCGCTTGAGAGCGAACTGAAAGCGCATCAGGAAAGTCTCACACAGGCGGGACTCAGCCCAGAACAGACACCTGAAGAACTGAGAAAACACGTTCAAGCATTGGAAGAACAACTGCGAAGCATAGGAGGCGAACAAGAGGCAACAAGAAAAGAGATGCGAGAAGCTGAGAAAAAACTCTCAAGCCTGACAACTGAAAGCAAATGCCCCCTGTGCCTACAAAATCTCTCTGAAGAGTACAAAACAGACCTGCTGGACAGACTGAAGAAGGCAGACAGTGAAGGAGAACAGAGACTAGCTGAACTTCAGAAAAACCTTGACGAACTCGAAGGACTGCGCAACCTAGTGGGCAATGTTGCCCTGAGCCTCCAGACGTTAGCGCCCAAAATCGAAGACCTGAAAAGCCGTGTTTCTGACGAACACCAAGAACTCCAAAAACTATCCAAAGAATTCGACGAGAAACAACTGCTTGAAAAACAGCTTCGAGAACAGTTGAGCGCCATCAGAAGAGAAATCGTCAAATTCGACTTGGCTCAGTTAGAAAAAGCCCGCAACTTGCGAGACCAAGCCTTCATGGAGTATTCTGAGGTGAAAAACAGGTTGGAGACCTTGGAAACAAGAAAGAATGACTTGGCTTCGAGGATGGAGGAACTGAAGCAACGCCTAGACAATGCTCAAGAGAAAATGGACCGTATGAAGCGCATCGAGGGCTTGCTCGAAATCGTGACTGGCGTGCGCGACGCCTACAGAAGCATTCAACCTCGGATGCGCAGCGAGTTTGTCACTTATCTTCAGCGCATGATTCAACAATTTCTCGACGACCTCACTGGTGGCGTTGGTCCAGCATTAATAGTTAAGATTGATGAGACCTACTCACCGATTGTGCGGGGTGAAGAGGGGTTTGAGAGAGAGGTCACCAACCTTTCCGGTGGAGAGCGCACGCTTCTAGCCTTTGCCTATCGGTTGGGGTTGGGGCAACTCATCATGCAATCGAGGACTGGACACGGGCTCTACACGCTTTTGTTGGATGAACCGACTGAGAGCTTGGGTCGAGAAGACGGCTCCATTGACAGATTGGCTGAGGCTATATCTCGTTTGAAGGCAATAGAGCAAATCATAGCGGTTACGCACAGTGAAGCCTTCGCCGAAAAGGCTGAACACGTTATACGTGTGGAGAAAGAAGCGGGCGCCAGCAGAGTTTCAACTGAAAAATAAGTATGATGCCCAAAAGATTTATCACTCTCCCAACCTTACAGAAACCGAAGCCTCAGACAAAGAGTGAAAAATGAATGCAGAGAGAAAAAATCAAAAACTCCATCGACTCTGCAATAACCTACTTAGAGGACTCCATACGCGCTCTAGCCAAAAACAACGACGAACAAGCCGTTGTTAACTCACTTTGGCTCGCTTCGAGCGAAACCGAATATGCGCTCTTTCTCTTCTCTCTCATGCACTCGGAAAAGTCAGAAAGTTCTCCTTGGAAGCAGAGTTCACAACCCAAGCAGCAAGTAGTGGAAGCAGGTTCAGCCCTTGCTTCAGCGCAGAGCCTTCTGAAAGAGGCAAAAAACAACATGGATGCTGGCGCCACTGAGAAGGCCTATGAAGAAACGTGGACAGCTAGGAACATACTCTTAAGGGTTCAAGAATTCTTTGACAAGAAACGAAAGACCGCCACAGCTCAGCCTACTCGGACTCGCTGACCAGTCTTCGTTCTTTTATGACCAAGATGTTTTCTTTTCCAGCTATGACGCGAAACTCCTCTTTGAGGTCTTCCTTGTGCAAGAATTTTCGAAGAAGAACCCGTAAGTAATCTTTCGAAGCGACTGCTCCCTTCTCCCCCGGCTTAAGGGTTATTTCTCTGTCAGCCACATCAGTTTTCATTTTCAACTTTTCTTCTAAGAACTCTGCTAGTTTTTTGACCTCACCCCCGTATTTGTCACGTAGTTCAGCTATGTCGATTTTTACGGTTGACATGGTTGCACCTCCTTGGCACTGTTTATCGACGAACAACAATTACCCTTACCTGGTCGCAGGCGTCTTCGCATGCGTCGGCAGCTAATTCAATGGCTTCAAACAACTCGTTTATTAATATAGCAACGCCTACCTTGAGCTTTTCTTCTTTCGCCAACAGCCTCCGAGAGTTTTCGAAAATGTCGTCAACCTTTTCCTCCAATCTTTCAACCTCATCTGCCGCTTGTAGAGCCTCTCTTGGTTTCTCTGCCATGCTGTTTATGGACTTTCGCAGGGCTGTGGCGCATTCTCTTACTCCTTCAACCATTTGAACTGCTGCTTTCTTCAGTGGTTCTGGCACGTCTTGCATGGGTGTAGCGTTTAGGATGCGAGTTGACTCTCTGCACCAGTCGGCTACCATGTCTACGCGTTTCATTAGGTGCATGAGGTCTTCTCTATCGATTGGGGGCAACTCTCCGCCAGCGAGTTCAATCATCACCACTCTTCGGAGTCTGTCGGCTTCCTTCTCGGCGCTTATGACACGGTCAATTGATGCCTTGGTTTCTCTTTCATTGTTGCTAACCGATGCGTTCACGGTTCTTTCCAAGTCTTCAACTGCGCCTATGGTGGTTGCTAAGTGCCGCTGCATCAGTGTAATGGCTTTTGATTCTCTTCTCTTCTCAAACCACTTCAAGAGTTCACTCAAGCAGCAACCCTTCTTCAACATTAAACTTTAGATAGAGGGGGTTCAAATTGAAGACATGTTAGACTAACTTTCTAAATTAGTTTTCTGGTTAGACTCTTCTGTCAACAATCTCCAAAGCGTCTGGTCCAGTGCCAACTAGCGTCACTGGGACTTTGATCTCTTTCTCAACCTTTTCAACAAACGCTCTAGCACCTTGCGAGAGTTTGTTGTAAGACTTGGCTCCTTTGCACTCTGGAAACAGAACATCAATTTTTGTGATGGCCGCTTGCGTGGCACTGTTTAGCATCACTGCTCGCTTCGCCAACTCGTAGTTGAAAGGTGCAGCTCGACGTGCCCTACCAGTTACGGTGGCAATTTCGTGCCAGCCGCGTTTTTCTGCCTCTTCAGGTGAAACTTCGCCTGGAAGCGGGCCGGCTCCGACACGTGTTGTGAAAGCCTTGAACACAAGTATAACATTGTCGACTTTCTTGGGACCTACACCAACGTCTGAGCAAGCTGCTGAGGCTGTCACATCTTTCGAAGTGCAGTAGGGGTAGGTGCCGTGGTAAAGTGAAAGGTATGTGCCCTGTGTGCCCTCAATTATAACGTTTTTTCCCTCGTCAATCGCTTGGTTCACTTCCAATGGAACGTCAGCCAAATACTTTTGTAGTTCTGGAAGGTCTTTGGCTAGTTTCACAGTTCTTAATGCTCTTTCAGCGTTGCATGGACCAGTTCCCGTGCCAGTTGTTCTTATCTGCTCGGCTAACAGACCCTTTTTGTCGGCTTCGATGTGTCTAGCCTCGATTATGGCGCACTGAGGGTCAATGCCGACTCTTCCCTTTGACTGAGTAGTTTCAATTTCACGAAGCAATATGTCAGGATTAATCAAGACGCCTGGGCCTATCAACAAGCGGCATTTTTCATTTACGAAGGCGCTGGGCAACATCCTCAATTTGTACTCGTTTCCCTTATAGAGTACAGTGTGCCCAGCGTTGGGTCCGACGCCACCTCTGACGGTCACCGCCACCTTATCTTTCAAAGCAAGATACGAGATGATTTTTCCTTTTCCTGTGTCCCCGAAGAAGCCACAAACAACTATAGAGCACGGCACTTTTCTCCCTCCATTTTTGACCCATTCATTTTATACACTTTTCTATTTAAAATCGTTTTGTATTTAAAAGTTTTTGCGTGCTTTTTGTTTAAATGATATGTTGATGTCAGATCGCCCGTCGAGAGTTCCAATCACAGCTCTGCAGCTCTGCTGACTCTCGTACTCATCATCCAATTATAAATGAATGGCACAGGCTTAAGACGTTTTTGCAGTGAACTCGATTCGTTCGACGCCCTTGCCTTTCGACATTCTCCTTAAGACTTGAGCGGCACCTATTTCTCCAATAGTTTTCACATGGGTTCCGCCACATGCACATGCGTGCCAATCCTTTACTTCAACGATGCGAACATTATGAACGTGGGGTGGAAGAGTCTTTAGGCTTTCGTGAAAGCGCTCAACAAACTTTTCCGCTTCTGCGCGGGGCATCATTCTTATTTCAACTGGTCTGTTCTCTCGTATCATGTCATTGGCGACTTTTTCAATTTCAGGCAGCAAGGGTCCCAGAGAACCCTCGTGAGCAAGGTCCAGCCTAACCTTGTCAATGTCGAGTCCAGAACCCACAATGGCCATTGTGAGTCCTGTTACTCTTCGCACTGCTTCAGCCATCAAGTGGGCTAAAGTATGATTTCGCATCAACTGATATCGATGTGCCCAGTCTATGATGCCAGTTATTTGCTCTCCTTCACTGAAATTGCCAACAATCTCGCTGGTAATGTGAACCACTGCACCTCTTTCCATGTGGGCATCAGTTACCTTGGCTTGTCCATTCAGCCCCTTTATCGTTCCAGTATCGGCTGGTTGTCCTCCACCGGCAGGATAGAAGGCTGTTTGATCAAGAACTAGCCCATATTGACCGTTTTGTTTCTTGACCGCCAGAACTCTTGCTTCAAACTCCTTAAGGTAGGCATCCTCGTAGTATAACAGCTTTGTTTGTTGAGCCTCTGCAGATGTAGACATGACCAAGTCTCCTTTCATTCTTTGGTGAGTTAAGGCAATATTGTGAACCAACAGCTTAAAACAGTTTCAGGCAAAAATGAATCCCAACGCAGTAAGTGTAATATTACTTTTCGACAAAGAGTATCCCTGAAGCAGGCGAGTAGAGCATGAAACTCTTGAAAACCTGGATAGAAGGACTAGACGAAATATTGGGAGGAGGCTTGCCCGAAAAGAGTGTAGTCGTCATGACTGGCGAACCTGGCTCTGGATACGACATACTCGCTCAACAAATACTCTACCACAACGCCATTCAAGGAGGCAAAGTTGCATATTTCTCCACAACAAGGGCTACCGAAGCTCTGAAAGAGGACTTTGAAACCTTCGGCTGGAATGTTGCCCCACTCCAAGAAAAGGGCAATTGGATGTTCTTCAACGTTAATGTTCCAGATGTAATCCAAGTTTTAACGGAGAAAATCCCAAAGGTTGTGGCTGAAGGAAGATGGGTGCTCATCGACTCATTGTCTTACCTAATTTTAACCCAAAAATATCGGTCTGTCATAAATGTGGTTGAGTTGCTTTTAAACAGCGCCAAAGAGCACGGAGGAGTCCATTTTCTGCTTCTAACACAGAAGATGCACGCCCCTGAGACAGAGACAACTATGCAACACCTCGTAGACGGAGTCATGGAGTTTTCAGCTCAAGAAATGGCTGGAGGAATCGACAGGCGAATAAAAATGAAGAAGATGCGCCGGGCGGTTTACGAACCACGACTGATTCCGTTCAACATAACCGAGCGTGGAATAACTATTGAAACTGCTGTGAGAATAGCTTAAGCATTAGAGAGTTGGGAAAGGCGTGGACGTGTTTGAAGCCATAAAGAGTAGAAGAAGCGTCAGAGCCTTCACCATGGAACCAGTTTCAGACAAAGAAGTCAGAAAATTGATAGACGCAGCCAGACACGCACCTTCAGCAGGAAACATTCAACCCTGGGAATTTGTAATCGTCCGCGACCCTGAAATTAAACGTGGGCTATCAGCGGCTGCACTTGACCAGACGTTCATTGAGGAAGCGCCAGTTGTCATCGTGGTATGCGCCAATCAACTGCGTTCCGGCAGCGGATACGGGAGTCGAGGTGTCAACCTTTATTGTTTGCAAGACACAGCGGCTGCCACACAAAACATGCTCTTAGCTGCTTATGCGCTTGGACTTGCCACTTGTTGGGTAGGTGCCTTTCAAGAGGAGGAAGCCAGAAAAGTCCTAAACATACCAAACGGTGTCCGCCCTGTTGCCATAATTCCAGTTGGGCATCCAGCCGAGAAACCTGAGGCGCCTGAGAGAAGACCGCTGAGTGAAATCGTTCACCATGGAACTTTTGGGCGGAAACAGCAAATATAATATTCATTGTTGCTGCTATTATTGGCAAATTAGATTTCGAGTTGCCTGATGTTTGAGGTGACTTGAGGCAAATTGACTGAGCGCATTGGGAAACTAAGCAGACTTGCGGTTGCAATTGGCGGTTTTCTCATCATGATGGGAATGATTCTGATAAGCGTTATTGCTTTGACTTTGTTAAATATTATCGACATCAGCACTCTTATGAACGAAACCTCTGTGTCAATGTTTATGCTGGCTTTGCTGTCAGTCGGCGTCTTAGACGTGATAGCTGGAATCATACTCTCACGAAGGTGAAACCAAAATGAGTATCAGAAGAAAGTTTTCATTCTTCGTTGGTTTGGCGCAGAGCATCATAGGCGCCTCTGCAACAGTTTTCGCTTTCATTCTCTACCACAACTTCTTAGGAATACAAGCAGTGTTCAATGTGACTGCAAAAGACGTGGTCTTGTACATGCTAATCCTAATCATTTTCGGCTTGCTCTCCATCATCAGCGGATTATTTCTCATAAACGAACGTTAAAAAGGAGAATTGAAAAGGCTGAGAGAAAAGCCAGGCTTGAAAAGGGAATTAGGACTCCTTCACGCAACAATGCTTGGAATAGGTGGCGCCATAGAAGCCAGTGTCTTTGTCATGCTAGGACACGCTACGGAGTTAGCTGGCACTGCCCTAGTAGTAGCACTCATGATTTGTGGGGTAATAAACCTCTTTACAATGTGCAGCTACGCCGAGTTGGGTTCAGCCATACCCAAAGCTGGCGGCGAATACACCTTCGCTAAAGCAGCATACGGTGGCTTCATCTCCTTTTTGACAGGATGGTTCGAATGGATAAGCAACATGTTCTATGCAGCTTTGTCCTCGGTGGGTTTTGCCTACATAATTTCGTATCTTATTCCCGTAAATGTGCCATTAACCGCTATTCTAATCATAGTAATTTTCACTATCATCAACATTCGTGGAGTAGAAGAAGTTGGAAAGAGTCAAGCGCTCATGGTTGGAATCTTATTAGCAATATTAATTGCATTCACCCTAAATGGATTAACAGTTTCAAAAGCTCAAGCCTTCCAGCTCGCATCTCCAACAGGCTCACTTGGAGTAATTCAAGCCACCGCCTACATTTTCGTTGTTTATCTTGGAGCCGAAGCTATTGGTGTGGCGCAAGCTGAAATCAAAACCCCAGAAAAGACTATTCCAAGAGCCATATTTCTGTCAGCAGTTGTTTTACTCGTGATTTATCCGTTGATAGCCTATTCCATGTTCAGAATTGTTCCGCCAGAAGCGATTAGCGGTGAGTCTTCCCCGTTGATTTATGTGGCACAAGTATCTATGGGCAACCTTGGAAAAGTCGCGCTCATAATCGCGGGCACAATTGCAGCTTTATCCTCTGTTAACACTTCGATAATGGCTCAATCGAGAGTGGCATATGCGTTGAGCCGAGACGGATACTTTCCTAAAGCCTTGTTGCAAATTCATCCCAAATTTAGCACTCCACATGTGGCTGTTGTGCTTGGCGCCGTTTTTACTGCTGTGCTCGCGGCTACAGGCGTCATAAACTTTGTTGGTTACGCCACAGACTTCGGGTTCATAATCGGTTTTGCATTGGTAAACTTCTCATTGATGAAACTTCGAAAGGAGAAACCACTTCTTAATAGGCCCTTTAAGGTTCCCTTTTATCCCTTCACTCCAATCGCTGGGGTAGCCACATCGTTATTTCTCTTAATATTCATTGAGCCCGCAGTATTGTCATTGGGTGTGGTTCTTTGCGTGCTTGCGGTTCTAGCATATTACATCAGAATGGTGGGTTACCTCCGCTTCCGCGTTGCGTTTGGGGGAATAAGCCTAGGTCTCGGAGGCTTTACAGTAATACTTACATATCTAATTGCGAAAGGCTTTATGCCACTCATCGGCGCATCACCAATCGCGATTACAGCCATCATCTTCATCTTAATCTTTGCAAGTATAATCCAAGTAATTGCGGGCATACTAAACGTGATTGCCAAAAGCAACACGTTTTAACATTTCATAGTGCTCTAAAAGAGGAAACCTAAGACTTAACAAGCCAAAATCGCTTAAAGATGAAGGACCAAAAAATGCGCCGAAAGAAAAAACAAACTGAAAGTGACTACACGATTGTCGATCCTCCTGAAGATAGCTTGCTCAAAGACACAACAGTAACAGAAAAATTCCGTGTCTTCGAGATATCTAAGAGAATAAGTAGGTATCTCAGCAACCTGCTGTTTGCAACTGGCGCCATATCGATGCTTTTGTCTGCTCAATATTTTTTAGGTGCCAAACTGCTGCTTGCCTTTGAACTGAAAACTCTCTTCATGCTAGCCTTGGGATTTATAGGCATAGTTAACCTCATCTCTGGACTGCTACTACTGGCAAAAGAATGAACCCGTAAAGATTTGACCTGTAATTCAAACGTTTACTTTTAATATTCTCGCTGCAATTCTGTAATGCTGAAGGACTGCATATCATGAAATACTCGCTCATGGCAGACGCCTATGAAAAGATTGAGGCAACTACAAAGAGGCTAGAGATGACCGACTACCTAGTGGAATTTCTCAAGAAAACCCCAAGAGACATTATCGACAAAGTTGCCTATCTGACCCAGGGAAAACTCTATCCAGACTTCGTTGGAATAGAAATCGGAGTAGCAGAAAAACTAGCCATACGGGCAGTTGCCCGAGCAACAGGGCGAAGCGAAAGAGAAATAGAAGAAGACACGAAAAAAGCGGGTGACTTGGGCGAGACCGCCCACAAATTCCTTGAAAAGAAAAAACAGGTCACCTTTTTCCAAGAACCATTAACAGTTGAAAAAGTCTATGATACGCTTGACAAGATGGCGAAATCGACTGGCGCTGGGTCAATGGATCAAAAAATCAACTTGTTAGCTGGGCTTCTCTCAAACGCTTCTCCCAAAGAAGCAAAATACCTTATACGAACTGTCACCGGTGAGTTGAGACTTGGAATCGCTGACATGACCGTGCTAGACGCGTTAGCTATCGCCTACGGTGGCGGAAAAGAAGCACGTGAGGACATAGAACGCGCGTACAACATCTCCTCAGACCTAGGTAGGGTTGCCAAAACAGTTGCAGAGAAAGGAATGGAAGCCATCCGAAAGTTTGGAGTTTCACTCGGCGAACCTATAAGACCGATGTTGGGAGAACGGTTAGGCTCGGCTCAAGAAATCCTTGAGAAGCTGGGCGGTCGCTGCATAGTCGAGTTCAAGTACGACGG
>Ga0315309_1001972_pt1 | contig 12155 bp, 9 predicted proteins | sample TDP4_MG_FD_203080 | JGI IMG/M metagenome (GOLD analysis project Ga0315309, IMG submission 203080) | Freshwater sediment microbial communities from Lake Towuti, South Sulawesi, Indonesia - TDP4 | ecosystem: Environmental > Aquatic > Freshwater > Lake > Sediment | place: Indonesia: South Sulawesi...
AAAATCAATCACTCTTATAATTTCATCCTCTAACTGCTCAGGACGACAGAAGATGTGAGCATCGTCCTGAGTAAATCCCCTAACCCGCAAGAGACCGTGTAGAACTCCCGAACGCTCATAGCGGTAGACAGTGCCCAGTTCTGCCCAACGAATTGGCAGGTCGCGATAACTTCTCACCTTTGTCTTATAAATTAAGATGTGCCCTGGGCAATTCATAGGTTTGATTATATACTTCATTCCCTCAATATCCATAGGCGAATACATATACTCCTGATAGAAATCCGTATGACCCGAAGTCTCCCACAAATCGATTCTGGCAATATGGGGAATATTCACGAGCTCATAGCCATTCTTAAGGTGTTCTCTCTCCCAGAAATCCTCAATTATCTTCCTGATAAGTGAACCCTTGGGATGCCAATATATGAGTCCAGCCCCGGCCTCCTCATGCACGCTGAATAGGTCAAGCTCCACTCCCAGCCTGCGGTGGTCTCTCCTCTTTGCCTCTTCCAAGAGAATAAGATATCTATCGAGTTCCTCCGCGGTAAAAAATGCTGTGCCATATATCCTCTGAAGCCTCTCCCTCTTCTCATCGCCCCGCCAGTAAGCACCAGCAACGCTCAACAGCTTAAAATGTTTTACCTCGCCTGTTGACTTAATATGGGGACCTTTACACAGGTCAACAAAATTTCCGTGTTCATAAAAAGTCACCTTATCGTCATCTATCTCCTGAATCAGTTCCACTTTATACTTTTCACTCCTATCACCGAAGAACTTCAATGCCTTCTCTCTCGATTTTTCTGAACGAACAAAAGGGTAATCCCTCTCAATAATCTCTTTCATTTTCTCAGTAATCTTTTCTAAATCTTGAGGAGTGAAAGGTTCTTTCTTATCAAAGTCATAATAGAAGCCATCGGCAATCGCTGGCCCAATAGCAAGCTTTACGCCGGGAAAGAGCTCAGAAACTGCATGCGCCATAATATGGGAACAGGAATGGCGTAACGGTTCCAAATCTTCTTCAATTTTTTCTTTTTTCCTGAACAGGCGCATTCTTTATTCTCTCTCAATCGTAATCAAAATTAGTGGGCGGTACTGGACTTGAACCAGTGACCTCATGGATGTCAACCATGCACTCTAACCACCTGAGCTAACCGCCCAAAAAAGGGGACAGGCTACTTTTTTTCTTTTCCGTCCCTGGAATCCGCCGCAAGGGCGGCATACTGCTTTCCCTTGCTTTCGCAAGGACTCCAGAATTTTTCGGAGTCCTCCCGAAAAGGTGTTAGCTCCGTTTTATTTTCGGAGTCCTCCCGAGAGGGAGGAAAAACCTCCGATTTCATCGGAGAACTCCAGAATTTTCTAGAGGCGCGGGACGGATTCGAACCGTCGAATAAAGGTTTTGCAGACCTCTCCCTTAGCCACTTGGGTACCGCGCCAACTGAATCAGGAAATATCGACTAACCCATTTATAGCACAATTAACCACTCTTGTCAATAAGCCAATCTTAACCCCGGATTCTCCAGCTTTCAAATGGAGAATAATAAGCGCGAGCCCTTTGAACCTATGGCAAGTTACCTCTCCATTTTATTACAAACTAATAATATCACAGACTATCAACCACCCTTTTCAGTCTATCTCGAACCTGTTCAGCTACCACCCGCAGTCTGGGATTATCAATGGCTTGCATAGATGCCACAGGGTCTATCGCAGATACTTCTATCTTTCCATCCGGATTCTCCTCTACCACAACATTGCAGGGTAACATCAGCCCAATCTTATCCTCGGCCTGCAATGCTTTATAAGCATTGGGTGGATTGCAGGCGCCAAGGATTCTATAATTCTTGAATTCCACATTAAGTTTCTTCTTAAGAGTTTCTCTGACATCTATATCTGTAAGTACGCCAAAACCCTCTTTTTTCAGTTCTTCGACCACCTTAGCAACGGCCTCGGTGAAAGACATATTCAAGATTTTGCTGAAGTAGTAAGCCATAATAGCCCTCCTTTCTGCCGATTCTGGCACTTTTGTCCCCTCTATTTGTCAAGCTGGTGTTTTTTTACTGGTAAGTGTAATCTAGTGTAAATCTTTACTAGGCACATCCAGATAGATTTTAACTTGCAAATATCTAAGATGGCCAGCTATGCAGAATACGGTGTTTAAGAAGTGGCTAAAAGAGGTAGATTTTGTAGATTTTTAGAGTGTCCGTAAAGTGTCTATTGAAATGCCAGACGGGCATAAAATTGACAAGAGTATACGAAGATATCAAATGCCTTTTTTATCCTTCTTCTCGTTTATAGCTTGGTTTTCAGACTCGAAATCTTTAGAATTATCTTCGGCCTATTAGAAGCGCCGTCCGCCACCCCGTCTTCCTCCGCCTGGACGGCCTTCGGGACGAGGGCGAGCTTCATTAACCTTAAGTGGTCGTCCCTTTAACTCCTTGCCATTTAGGCCAGTGAGCGCGGACTCGGCTTCAGCTTTAGTGGGCATTTCCACGAATCCGAATCCTCTCGATTCGCCACTGAACTTGTCCTTAATAATAGTGGCAGATTCAACCTTCCCAAATGCTTCAAAAGTTTGTCGCAAATCTTCTTCAGTGACATCGCGCGACAAATTGCCTACATAGATGTTCATTCACCCCTCCTCGAAATTACTCAATGCCAACAACCTTCATACTGAAAGCAAGTTCCTTTCTTAACCGTCTCCTTTTCACCTCCTTAATTTTCAGAGATGTCAAATGGTTTTTGTCGTGATTAAAAATATATTACAATATTTTATTTTAAGTGTCAATAAGTTTTCGCTCAAAGCTCTTCTGTCTTCTATAATGTGTAGACTGAAGGACTACTAAATTCAGACACCTACCCATTTTACATTTCGGACAACTTGCGCTACTCAAGCCTTCTCTTGCCAAATTGGTAAATGGACAGTAAACTTAGTTCCCTCGCCCACCTTGCTTTCTACACTTATCTCTCCACCGTGGTCTTTTATTATTCTGTGTGCTATTGACAAGCCCACTCCCGTCCCCTGTGGGCCCTTCGTAGTAAAGAATAGGTCGAATATCCTATTCAGGTTCTCTTTAGAGATTCCATGACCGTTATCCAAAACAACTACTTCAACGCTATCCGGACATTCTTTTGCCACTCTCGCTGAAATTCCAAGTTCTCCCTTCTTGCCAGCCATCGCCTCGCATGCATTCATTATCATATTCAAAAATACTTGTTCCAACTGAACACCAATTCCTTTTATTTTGGGTAAATCCCGCGGAATATCTCTATTTATATTAATTCCTCCTCGAGAAATCTGATACTGAGCTAAGACTAAAGCACTTTCCATTACAGAATTTAAATCAGTTGCTTCAAAATCGCTATCCGAGGGTTTAGCATAACCCCTTATCCTCTGGACGAGGTCGGCAGCCCTGTGGGCAGTGCTAATTACTCTATTCATTCTGTCATTTATCTCTTCCAGCACCTTCTTATCATTCTCCGGTACATTCCCTCGACTAAGCCACTCTTTTATATCACGGACACACAACTGAGACCCTAAACTAATAATCCCTAAAGGATTATCTATCTGGTGGGCAAAACCAGCGGCCAATTCGCCTATGGAGGAAAGCTTGGCTGCCTGAAGGAGTGTAGCCTGGGATTCTTTGAGTTCCTGGTAGAACTGTGCATTTTCAATAGCCAGTGCTGCCTGACCAGCTAAAATCTTAAACATCGCTAAATCGTCAGGCGTGTAAATTTCCTTTGAACGCTTTGTTCCCAAGGCTAAGAAAGCGACCAGTTCTTCACCAATGAATGCAGGGAGCAATATCGCTGCTCCCATACTCCTCAATTGCGCTTCCACTTTTTCCAGATGTTCAGGCTCATTGGTCTGAAAGTAGCTAATAATCTCTTCTTTCAAAAGAGGACCGACTTCTTTATTCTTATATAATGCCAGGACCAAAGGACTATCTTTTAATATCGAATCTCCAAACTGCCTCCTTCTCTCCTTCCCATAGCAAACTTCTCGCGCATATTCATTGGCTTTCCTATCCAATAGATAAATTCGGGCATAACTGATCCCGATCTCCCTTGTAACACTGCGAATGATTAGAATCAAAAGACTACGCAGGTCCTTGGTCAATGTCATCCGCTTCCCCAGTGCAATTAGATTCTCTTGATATTTCTGCCGTTGCTTGAAGAAAGTGGCCTCCGCTTTCCTACGGATAAAACCATAAATGGCTGGACCTAAAGTAGCCAGAAGAAGCGCTATGCCAACAGGGACAAGCCACCAATTTGGCCCTATTCTACCTGAAAGGTATGTTCCACCCCAAAACCCTACTCCCACAGGAATGCCCAGAACAAATGCATATACCACTGCAAATACAGTTCCCTTGGTAATAGCAACATTGATGTCCATTAAACGATAGGTAACAATAGCATAAACAACCACCAATGTATAAAAAGGAATTGCATAAGTTCCATAAGGATATATTGGGAAAACCTCCAACCCGATAAGGATCATAAAGTTCTTTAATCCACCGAGATACCCAAGGACCGAAGACCACAGTAAATATCTTATCTGATTCCGCCTAATTCCACCCATAATCAAAGATGCTTTAAATAATTTATAAAGGCCGTAAATCACACAAAGGATGAAAAAAATAAAGTACAACGCATAGACGCCAGTCGGATTCGGGTAGCTATAGGCAGGTTTATTAACAGTTCCTTTTATAAATAACTCGGTGAAAAAATTAAAAATTAAAAATATCGCTGCAACCGAATATGTGACAATTAGTAATTTTCTATTTTTTTCTCCTAAGAATTCTAAAACAAAATGGACAAGAAAAGCAGGAATCAAAATTGCACCCAGATGAAGAAACCTACCCCAAAGTCCTGTAGGGTCATGAAAATTGGGAGTAAATTTTGTTACACATAAGCTCCATAAAGAGATACTAAAACAGTACAAAGCGAAAGTCTGGTATAATCTTTTTTCCCATCGTCCTTTAAGTAACACAAAAATTCCTAACAAAAAAGTTGTAATCGATGTTAATAGCGCTGAGAAAGTAAAATGATTAAAATAATTCATAATTTTGTAATCCTCAAAAACAAGTATTTCCCACATTTAGGAGGTTTTTCAAAACTTATTTCTTGAACATTTTTTATGTCCTTCACCCAATTCGACATTACTTCTCTGGTTCTGTGGAACATATTCCATTCCCCAAGCATTTCGTAATATGCCCTATGACTGCTGCCTTCTAAACTCGCATTGCAAACGATCAAAACGCCTCCGCCATTCAATAATTGAAATAATTCTCTAACTAAGCGCCCGGCTATTTTATCCCTCAAATAATCAGTTACCCCCGAACAATAGATCAAATCTTGATCCCTGATTTTTCCCTTTACCTCTTTATTTTTTATGATGCTGATTATATTTTGGTGAAAATATTCGATAGAAAGAAACTTTTTCTTTTCCTGGTCTATTTCCTCCAGTGCTTTTCTGACATAGTCTATAGCCCCTTTTTCAAAATCAACACATTTGAATAAAAAGGGTTTAATAATCATTCCCTCTTTTAACAATTCTATAAGTTCTCTAAGTGGCCCACAACCTACACTCATAATTCTCGCATTATCTTTTGTCTTTATTGTTTCCAATATTTTTCTTTTAAAAAATTCTTTGCGTGCAATATTAGAACGGGAAATAGGAATATTGCAAGTATAATTATTAACAAGCATTTCATACGAAGAACTCCCTAAGTACCTTCCTTTGTGGTAATCGTAGATATAATTCATTACCATATAATCTCCTGCGTATCCCAGAGGTTTCCTATAGATATGTCTATTGATTTCTACTAATTCTTCAACTAAAGGATGAAGCATCTCTTGAAAGTAGCTTCGGTGTACATTATACCCTTCTTCATCGCACTTCATTGTAATATTCCAAATTTTGCTAAAATAATTATCCAAATTTTTATATATCTCTTTTTTATTCTCTTCAATAAAGTCAATCTGTTTTTGTACAAGTGGAAATGCCATGTCAAATTCGTCGAATTTATTTTTAATGTCTTGAAGAAAATGCCGCATGCTATTTACCAAAGGAATTAATTGCCCATCTAAACATTCATATCTGGATAAAGCTTGTTTTAGAATAGAAGAGAAATCTTCTTTTAGATCCAAAAAATGGACCCCATATGAGATCTGCCCTTTTCTTTCTTTGCTCCATAATATTTTAGCTCGGGTTTCAAAATCATCCATCAGGGGAAACTTAATAGAAAGAATTGCAATAGAAGGATGCATTAATTCTCTTTCTAAATTTAAACATGCTCCCGACCAACTTAGATTAATAGATTCACCCAATACCGTTGATATCTCTTTGGATGAATAACTACCCTTTAACTTAACAGCAAAAATGGCACGAAATCGAGGTGCGGTTCTTCTGTCAGGGATAACTCTTCTATCAACAAAGCCAACCGGATGAGAAATCGCACTATTTGAGGAGACCCTCCTATCAATAGCAATAATCCCCGAAAAGATTTTCTCTTCAGGTCCTAATTCTCCCATGAGAATTCCTTCACATTCTTAGGTTTTGTATTTCTTGTAACCTCTTTCAAAAAGGCAAAAGATCGGGATTCGAAAGATAAAAAGCGGGGCGACCTCACGCAGAGAGACCCCGCTTTTGATAATTCTTATTCGCTTCTTGCGTGAGGTCGTTACCCTCTTTCAAATGGAATCAGCATCAGAAAAAATGAGCGGGCGATGGGTCTCGAACCCACGACCTTTTGCTTGGCAAGCAAATGTTCTACCAGTTGAACTACGCCCGCACACTATCTGAATTACCCCCCTCACCTTTTATCCTCCCCCTTTCGGGAGAGGAAGAAATTGGAAAGGTCGGCGTTCGCGTCCGGGGCGCTCACTTCCGCTGTCCTTCGGACCCGGGGCGCTCACCATCTCGCGCCCGTCGCTAGCCCGTCCCGATTTATTCATCGGGACAGCAACCCTTCGCTTTTCCTCCCGTGAGGTCGGCGTTCGCGCCCTTCAAGTCCCTCCGCACGCAAATTGGTGGGCAGAGTGGGACTTGAACCCACACGGGTTTCCCCATACGCCCCTCAAACGTACGCGTATACCAATTCCGCCATCTGCCCAATCAAAACTTCTAAAAGCTAAAATATTACAAAGCTTACTACGATTATTTTTGCGGCGCAGTTCTTTATCTACTTACCTGGCTGGGCTGGTTCCGGTAGCTGGGGTGTCTCCGAGCTGATGGGCGGCACTTCCTGACCAGTTTGTTCCTCTTTAGCTTCCCCTGGCATTTCTACTGGAACAGATGGTCTTCTATACATAATAGTACTTAGCGGTCTACGAACAGAAATGATGGTTAAACTAAGAGAAGTAAATATGAATATAACTGCGAAGACCACGGTCAATCTCTTCATAAAAACATCCCCTCCCGCGCCACCGAAAATAGCCTCGCCGCTTGCGCCACTTCCAAATAGGCTCGATAGACTGGCACCTTTACCTACCTGCAGGAGCACAATCAGAATCAAACAAACCGAGACGATAATATGAATTACCAATATCAAAGTGACCATTTCTCACCTCATCACTTATCCTTCAAAACCGCAATTCCTGGAAGTTCTTTTCCTTCCAGAAACTCTAAAGCTGCCCCACCTCCAGTGGAGATATGCGATATGTACTTTTCCAGTCCAGCCTTGGTGACGGCGGCAACAGAATCTCCTCCGCCTACAATTGAGATACTTCCTTTCTTGGTTGCCTCAGCAATTGCCTTGGCGATTGCGTTTGTTCCTTTACTAAACTTCTCTATCTCAAATATGCCCATCGGCCCATTCCAGACTATTGTCTTAGAAGAACTAATTACTGAGGAAAAACGCTTGATGGAAAAGGAACCTATATCAACTCCCCTCCAACCTTCTGGAATGGCGACTTCCGAAATTTCCTTGGTCTCAGCATCTTCGGAGACTCGATTGGCTACGATATGGTCGAGCGGAAATAGAACCGTTACTTTCAGTCTGGACGCTTCTTTCAATATTTCCTTAGCCACACCAATCTTATCTTCTTCTACCATTGAACTTCCAGTCTCTATATCTTCCGCCCTCAAGAAAGTGTAAGCCATCGCTCCACCCAGAATCAGAGAATCTACTTTGGGAAGTAAGTTCCTTATAACATCTATCTTAGTTGATATCTTGGCTCCACCCAGAATTGCCAGGAAAGGCTTTTCTGGTTCTTCCAAGGCCTGTTTCAGATATTTTATCTCTTTTTGCAACAGAAATCCTGCCCCAGAGGGCAAATACTTAGCTACTCCCGCTGTAGAAGCGTGCGCCCTGTGCACGGTGCCAAATGCATCCTGAATAAACACATCAGCGAGTGAAGCTAGTTTCTGAGCAAACCTTTCATCATTTGCCTCTTCCTCTGGATGGAACCTCAGATTTTCCAGAAGAAGGACTTGTCCACCCTTCAACTCTCGCGCCATCTTCTCCACATCGGGGCCGATACAATCGGGTGCCATAAGAACTTCCTGACCTAAAAGCTGTCCCAACCTTTCTGCAACCGGTTTCAGACTCAATTTGGTGTCTTTTCCTTTGGGACGGCCGAGATGGGACATCAGGATAACCCTGCAGTCCCTTCCCAGACCATACCTGATTGTGGGGAGAGCAGCTTCAATTCGAGTGTCATCTGTAATTCTCCCCCGGTCGTCTAAAGGAACATTGAAATCGCAGCGAATCAAGACCTTTTTACCCTCTATTTCCAAATCAGAGATTGACAGTTTTGCCATACTCCTAACCTTTACCGTTTATTGAATTCCAAATGTATCTTTGATGCTCTTGAATCAAAGATTCAGGTTATCTCATTTCTACTTTCTGTTTAGTTCCACTTTTGGTTTCTGCTTGTACCATATAACTAACTAAATCGTTCACCCTACAAGAATATGCCCACTCATTATCATACCAGGCAAGAACTTTAACCATCTTCCCTTCTATCACTGTTGTTGACAGTCCATCTATTATAGCAGACTTATTGTTTCCGTAGAAATCACGAGATACTAACGGTTCATCCCTGTATTCCAGATACCTATTCATCTTGCCTTGAGAGGCCTTCTTGAAAGCGTTATTTACTTCCTCAGCTGTTGTCTCTTTTTTCACCTCGACAACTAAATCGATTAGAGAAACATTAGGAGTGGGAACTCTTATTGCCATACCGTCCATTTTGCCTTTTAATTCTGGAATAACCAACCAAATAGCTCTTGCTGCGCCCGTGCTAGTGGGAATCATTGAGAGAGCGCCCGCTCGGGCGCGTCGTAAATCCTTATGAGGGAAGTCAAGAATTACCTGGTCATTAGTGTAAGAATGGATGGTGGTCATCAAGCCGCGTTCAATCCCGAACTCATCGAGGAGAACCTTGGCCACTGGCGCCAGGCAGTTTGTGGTACAGGAAGCATTAGAGACCATATCGTGTTTGGAACTATCGTATTTTTCCTCATTTACTCCCATAACCACAGTGAGAACATCTCCCTTCGCTGGTGCAGTAATTATTACCTTCTTTGCTCCTGCTACGAAATGGGCTTTAGCTTTCTCACTATCGGTAAACTTACCAGTCGACTCTATGACGAACTCCGCACCCAGGTCTTTCCACGGGAGATGGCTCGGCTCCTTCTCAGAGAGGACCTTTATCTCTTTGCCATTTATTATAATGGAACTATCTGTTGCCTCAACACTACCAGCAAAAATTCCGAAATTGGAATCGTACTTAAAGAGGTGCGCCAGAGTCTTAGAATTAGTCAAGTCGTTAACTGCCACAAAGTCCAGCTCCTTGATATCTTCAGCAATAGCTGCTCGCAAAACTAACCTCCCAATCCTTCCAAATCCATTAATAGCCACCCTCTTAGCCATCTCTCGTCTACTCCTTTCTTATCTATCAATTTTTCAGTATATGTTATTATATAAATTATAACGATAAAGTCAAGATTTTTTTACTACATCCCATGTGCCAGAACCAGACCATAAACTTCATCTGCCCCTGCCTTTTTCAAAGTCTTCGAGCACTCATCCAGAGTAGCTCCCGTAGTCGCCAGGTCATCCAGAAGTAGAATTCTCCTACCTGCGATTTGTGGGTGATTGGCATTTCCTCGTGCTGAAATCTGGAAAGCACCTGAAATATTCTCAAACCTCTCCTCTCTCTCAAGTCCAAATTGAGGCTTAGTTTTTCTTGTTCTTTCCAATAGATTGGTTAGTACCGGTTTACCTATAGCCTCTCCGACAACTTGGGCCAATAGTTCTGCCTGATTATACCCTCTCTTCTTCTCTCTTGCCCTGTGGAGGGGCACGGGAATAATATAATCGAAACTTTCTCTATTCAGATACCTTACCACAAAATCTACCAGAAGTCTTCCCAGGGGTTTTGCTAAGTACTTCTTATCTCTATACTTGAACTGGTGGATTAACTCCTTTAAAACATCGCTATATACCCCTACCGACCATATCCTCTCTAAGGATAGCTTTATGTCGATTGGTCGATTGAGGTAGATAATCCGGCCCAGGCAATTCTGACAGACCCTATCTTCATTATCGGCTGGTAATAACTTTCCACAACTGGCACATTGGTTGGGGAAGATAAAATTTAAGAGGAGTTCCCAGAAGGTTGCCAAAGAATTTCCCTCCTTTCTCCAAGTAGATTCCCCTCACCCCAACCCTCTCCCCGAAGGGGAGAGGAAACTAATGGTGATTTCTTTGAATCCATAAGAAAAAGACCGCTGATTGCCACTCGAATTAGCGGTCTTTCTATGAATTAGAAATCCGGAATCTAAATTCTCAGGTGACTTATCTCGCCAGCTCTGCCCTGGCTATCTTCCCTGTCCTTGTCTTGGGAAGACTATCTCTGAACTCCACCTCCCTGGGGACCTTATAGTTCGCCATCCTCTCCCGACAATAGTCAATTATCTCACCCTCCGTCGCTTCTTCTCCATCTTTTAATACCAGTACCGCCCTTATCTTCTCCCCCCTCTTCGCATCTGGAGCACCCACCACCGCTACCTCTTTTATCTTCGGATGGTGGTGAAGAACATCTTCAACTTCAGAAACATAGACCATCAACCCACCAACATTTATCCTGTCCATCTTCCTACCAACAATGTAAATATACCCCTCTTCGTCCCTCTTTGCTAAATCCCCTGTATATAACCACCCATTCTTGATTCTCTCCCGAGTCGCTTCCGGGTCATTGTGGTAGCCCTTCATCACATGTGAGCCACGAGTAACTATTTCTCCAACCTCACCCACTGGAACTTCGTCCCCATCCTCATCTACTATCTTCACTTCCTTTCCGGGTACGGGCTTACCAATGTTTCCAAAAGGAGCATTGCTATCAATTGATTCAAGAGTGAGTAAAGGCGAAGTCTCAGTCAAGCCATATCCCTGACAGCCTCTTCTCAAGCCCATTTTCTCTCCAAATTCTTTCACCAACCCTGGAGTAGAATAGGCTCCCATAAGCGCTACGCATCTCACACTCGATAAGTCGTATTTCTTAAACTCATCGAGTTGAATCAGTGCATTAGCCATTGGCGGCACGAAATGGATAATAGTTACACCACACTTCTGGACAGTCTCCAACCACTTCCTGGGATTGAAAGCTCCCAGAATGGCAGTAGCGACTCCCATCACAATCGTCTGATTGAAAAGAATAGGCCCACTTATATGGGATGCAGGAAGGGAAAGCATATGGACATCATTCTCGGTAGTGTTCCAGACAGCATGTATATCTTTAGGAAACCAGTCAAGGTTGGCGAAAGTTACCATTACTCCCTTTGGCCTGGCAGTAGTTCCTGATGTGTAAAGATAGAGCGCTACATCCTCGTCATGTACCTCTACAGGAAGAACACGAGAAGAAGTCTTGTTTTTCATTTCACTAAATGATACACATTCTTCCTTCACCTTTTCCCCTTCAACTATAATGCTCTTTAAACTGGGAAACTCCTTTCTCATCGAAAGAAACATATCTTGAAATTCGCTCGTGGTAAACACCGCTACGGGTCTGGCATCACCGAAAATCAGTCTCACCTCATCTTCTTTTAGCCTGACATCGAGGGGAGCATTGATAGCACCAATTTTGAGCGTAGCATAATAACTCAGAGCAGTCTCTATCGAATCTGGCAGGAAAGAAACTACGCAGTCGCCTTT